>Ga0315904_10000166_pt1 | contig 107845 bp, 89 predicted proteins | sample LakEriMetagenome_6_FD_203529 | JGI IMG/M metagenome (GOLD analysis project Ga0315904, IMG submission 203529) | Freshwater fungal communities from buoy surface, Lake Erie, Ohio, United States - Buoy 12 MA120 | ecosystem: Environmental > Aquatic > Freshwater > Lake | place: USA: Lake Erie, Ohio...
CCTTCGCGCTGCACCGACACCGCTCGCGCCTGCAAAGCGCGCACGGGCTGCTCATCACCATGCCGCTGGTGCTGCCGGAGATCCTGATGGGCATGAGCCTGCTGCTTTTGTTCGTCTCCACCGGCGCGCGGCTGAGTCTGGCAACTGTTGCCATCGCCCATGTCACGTTCTGCATCAGTTATGTCACGCTGGTGGTGCAATCCCGGCTGCAGGACTTCGATTTCCAAATCGTCGATGCCGCGCGCGACCTTGGAGCCACGCGCATGCAGGCGTTCCGCAAGGTGCTGCTGCCGATGCTCGCGCCGGGCATCCTCGCCGGAGGGCTGCTGGCTTTCACTCTATCCATCGACGACTTCGTGGTGACCTTTTTCGTCAAAGGTCCCGGTTCCGACACCCTGCCGGTGGTCATCTACAGCATGATCAAGAAAAGCCGGGAGTTTCCGGTGATCAACGCGCTGAGCACTTTGCTGCTCGCGGTGACCTTCCTCGCAGTGTGGGCGTCGCAGCGGCTGACGGCGGAGAAAAGCTGATGCGGATTGCCGGAAGATGCATGTCGCATGCAAAGCGCCGCCTTGATTCACCAATTCGACTTGCGCACGACGGGGGCGGAGTCGCGCGCCTTCTTCTCGGCTGCGGTTTTGACCGAGCTGGACGAGTAGAACTCGGTGAGCAAGTCGCCGGCTTTTCCGTCGAGCAGGCGGACGTAAATGCCGATCACCCGCTCGCTTTTGACGGAAGCCGCATGTTGCTCGCATTTCGGGCAGCTTGAAGTGGTGGCGCAGCCGGTGGTGATTTGAACGGTCGGGCCAGTGAACTCGTGGGTGTAATTGCCAACGATGCTGTCGATGGGCTCCTCACCCGAAACCACTTCCACGATCTTCTTGCCCGCCTTGTCGTATCTGCTCACGTAAATGTCGAATTTCGCAACCAGCCCCGTGATTTCCGTGGTGCCGCCATTGCCCACTTTGACCGTAAACGATTCCTTCCTTTTATCGTAAATGTAGATGCCACCCTGGGTTGTGTCCTCCTTCTCGCTATGTTTCTCAGCGGTGATCTTGAGCGACTTGCGCTTGGTCGCCTCCTTTAGAAACTCTTTGAAATAGTCCTGATCCTTGGCCGAGAAAGCCGTGGCATCCACGATGGTGTTCCGGATCGATCCCTCGTTGCGGATGACCACTTTGCCGGTGTCGGGATTGAAGTCCACGACCTCGGCCTCCATGGTCTTTTTGCCGTCCGAACTGGTGAGGGTCCGGGCGGAGAGTGTGGCGGCTGAGATAAGCCCGAGAAGCAGGATAAGCGACTTGCTCATGCATAAAACTAGGCTCCGGGCATCCGCTTGCAAAGATAAATTTCCGGCCTTCCCGGGCGCTTGGAGCGGGATTTTACCGGGTTTTCAAAGCCGCCGCCCGGAGTTCTTCGGCGAGTTCCCCGGCGGTCCAGGAGTTCTCGGAATAAACCTTCCTCATGCGACCTTGGGCGTCAAAGACCACCGTCCGGAGGTTGTGGGTGATCTCGGCCCCGCCTTCCCAGAACTCGAGGCCGGAGCGCAGGCCGAGCACGGTGATGTCGCGCAATTCGCCGGTTGCGAAGCGCCAGTGCGCGGCGTCGGCGCGTTGGAGTTTGGCGTAGTTTTTGAGCACTTCGGCAGTGTCATTTTCGGGGTCGATGGTGATGGAAAGAAGCTGCCAGTTTTTCGGCGCCGTCGCATCTGCCGTCAGGGTTTCCTGAACGGTGCGGAATTTTTCGGAGAGCAGCGGGCAGAAGTTGGGCAAGGGGCAGCGGGTGTAGATGAATGTGATGGCGAGCGCCTTGCCGCGGTAGTCCTCAAGCCCCAGGGGCTGGCCGCGTTCGTCGGTGAAGGCAAGAGCGGGGAGCGGATCGCCGGGTTTGAATGGTGCGATGTCCGGCGCCTTGGGGCGGCGCGCTTCCTTTTCGCCGGCACCGGTCACTTTCAAGTCATCGATCCAGTGGTCTTTTTCGGTGACGTGGAGTTGGAAGGTGATGGCGTCGCCCGGCTTGACGCTTTCGAGGATTTTCGGATCGCGCACCTGGAAGGGCATCGTCATCGCGTCCATGTAACCCGGGATTTCCTCGTGCTTCACGACGAGCTGGGATTTGGCCGGCTTGGTTTCACGCACCACCCCCCGGACGGTGTAGTCGCGAGTCTCCTCCGCACGGGCCGCACTCAAGGAAAGCCACAACGCGACGATGAGAAAATTTTTCATGAGTCAGGCACTACACCACGGTTGAATGCCGCCGCAAGCTCTGGTTTGTTGAGTCATGCAGTTGTCTCCGGTCTGGCTTGCCGGCGTATTGGCCCTCTCCGCCAATGCGCAAAACGCGCCCGAGCAGCTTTGCGGGCGCGACATCCTCACGACGGGTGATGCTTGGGAAAACGTGCAGGTCGAGCGTTATGAGTTCGAGCGCATGCTTTCCAGCGGTTCGCTGTTACGCTGGCCGCAACGCATGGCCGCGCTGGTTTCCCATCTGCGTTTCATGGAAAGGCGGGCGATTTTGCCGCAGGCGCAGCGCGACAAGATCGCGATCGGCGTGCAACTCGTCGCTGGAAGAACACTGCCGTCGAACCAACTCGCGCTCAGCGGCGATGCTGAAGGGCTGCGGGCCGAGTTGTCCCAAATCAAGGCGGGCACGACTCTGGTGGGACAACAGTTTCCCGCAGCGCAACTCAAGCCGCTGATCCCGCTGACGCATCTGCTCGCGCCCATCCCGCCGCAACTCCGCGCCACCTTGCTCGAGGCTCCGAAGGTGGTCGCGGGCGAGACGCTGAATGTGACTTTCAAACTCACAAAGGCCGACGGCGGGAGTGCGCGAGTTGCATCATGCCATGCCTTTCTAGTGGCTCTTGATGGCGGCGATTTCCACCATGTCATCGCGCACGCGACCGGCCAGCCCGAAGAGTTCACCGCAACGTTCACGCCACGACAAGCAGGCCCGTATCGGGTCTGGGTCGCTGCGACCCTGGAGCAAACAGGACGTGATGAACTCCTGAGCCTTGAATTGGGACCGGCCGCCGCGGTTCCACCAACCACCGCGAAAGAAACGCTGATCGTCACCCGCGCAGACCTCAAAGCCGAGCTCCGCTTCGTCGGTGGCACTCCGCGCGCCGGAGAAATCGCCGTCGCGCGGTTGATTCTCTCGCGACCCGGCGAACAACCGATGAAGCCGCTGGAACCGGTTTTCGGAAACTTCGCCCACCTGATCGCCTTTTCCAACCATGCGAAGGAAGCCATCCCGATCCGCCCCACCGGCCCCGCCGCCCGGCCCGAGCTGCCGGGGACCGTGGAGATCGACTTCCGCTTCCGGCCCGCCGCCGAAGGAACCTGCCATTTGTTCGCGGAAGTGCGGACGAACGGGGCCGATGAGACTCTGGCGTTCACATTTCCGGTGCGGGCGGCGCGGTAGTCAGCCATATGACACGGGAGGTGTCATATGATCACTCGGTGCGCGAGAGCTTTGGAATGCCACGTTTGAGCAACTGGGAGTCCACCTCGCTGGAGACCAGCTCGTCGAGGTGGACTGTTAGATTTTCATCGGCGAACTCGATGCTGTGGATCTCGCCCGAGTGATTGTCGAAGGCGTCCTTGAGGCTTTTCATGCTGCGGATCTCCACGCCGTTGACCTTCTTGACGATCAGGTTGCGCAGTCGCTCGTAACCCACCGTCGCTGGGGTGGGAATCGCGCCGCTGAGGAAAACGACGCGGTCCAGCGAATCCTCGTAGTTTTCCGGATTTTCAAATGCGTCCAGCAGATTGAGCGGGGCCCTTGAGCGCCAATCCTCGCCGAAGCTTTCGAGCACCGGACGAGAGAGTTCCATGAAGACCATGCCGCCCTTGATGAGGTAGTTGGGGGCCTTTTCGAAGAGATGCTGGGGCACCAGCCGCGCCTCGTTGTCCTCGCGCTCGGCGACGGCTTCGACTGCGATCGGCCTGCCCTCGCGCAGAAGGCTGAGTTTGACCTTGTCGCCGCCGGATTTCATGCCGCGGATGAGATGTCCCCAGGAAAGGCTGCCGTATAACGGATGTTCGTAGTAGCCGCGCCGGTCGATGGTTTGTCCGTCGATGGCGAGCAGCACGTCGCCCTTGCGCACGCCGGCGCGGTCCGCGGCGCCACCCTTGCGCACGCTGCGGATGTAGAGGCCGCCCTGCTCCTCGCCCAGACCCAGCCATTGGCGGAACTGCCCGTCCTCGGTGCGGGCGGTGGAGATGCCGAGTCCGGGGAAACCATCATATTTTCCATTGGTGGCCTCGGTGATGAAGCGCTTGAGGATGTCGGTGGAAACCACATCACATACCTGATCCTTCGAGTTATAGCTAAGGAGTACGCCGGCGAGTTGGCGGCCATGCAACACGGGCAGCGTGTAACTGCTGGACACGCTGCGCATCGACGCCTTGACCAGATAGGTCAGAAAACTCTGGCCGGGCATGAGGTTGGACATGACATCCACGCTTTGCAGGGATCCGGAGGTGATGAGCGGCAGGCCGTTGTCCTCAAGTTGGAGAATGTCCAGCGTGCTGCCGATGGCGGGCGGCGAGGCGATTTCAAATGGAACGGTGCCTGCGAAAAAGCGCTCGCCCGCTTTTGCCGAAACCGGTCCGAGCAAGGCAAGGTTCGCCTCGTAGTCCGCGATGATGACCTTGGCGCCGGCGAAGCGGCTGCCATCGGCCGATTCGAATTCCAGATAAGTGGAGTTTGCCACCAGTTCGGCGGTGGTGACTACGAGTTGCGGCCCGACGATGGCACCCAGCGCGCGGCGGCGTTCCGGTGGAGTTTTCTCCCACGGCTGCCACACATCCCATGACTGCTGGGTGGAGTTGATGCGGACCAGCGAGTCGCGCACGTCCCATTCCTCTGCCGGTGCTTCGGCGGGTGCTTCGGTGACGGCGGCTTTTTCGGGCGCGGCGTCGGCTTTCGCGGATTGTGACTTGGGCGGCTGACAGGCGAACAGCGCGGGAAACACAGCCAATAGGATGAGATGTCGCATGATGGAATGATTGGGGAAATGTTAACTCAAAAACAGCTCACTTGAGGCCGAGCACGTCCTGCATGTCATAAAGTCCGGCGGGTTTGTCCTGGAGCCAGACGGCGGCATGCACCGCGCCGGCGGCGAAAGTCATGCGCGAGGAAGCCTTGTGGCTGAGTTCGACGCGCTCGCCGTCCGCGGCGAAGATGACGGTGTGGTCGCCCACCACATCGCCGCCGCGCAGCGTGTGCATGCCGATCTCTCGCGGCTTGCGCGGGCCGATGTTGCCAAGACGTCCGTGGGCGATGTCGTTCTGCCAGGATGTTCCGGTTTCGGAGTTGAGGATTTCCAACAAGGTGCGCGCGGTGCCCGAGGGCGCGTCGATCTTGTGCTTGTGGTGCATCTCGACGACCTCGATGTCGAAACGATCCTGCTTGAGGATGCGGGCGGCCTGGCGCGTGAGCCAGAACAGCGTGTTGACGCCCACCGAGTAGTTCGAGGCGTAAACAACCGGCAGGGTTTTCGCCGCCTGGCGGATGAGGTCGCGTTGTTCATCATTGTGTCCGGTGGTGCCGATGACCAGGCGGGCGCCATACTTGAGCGCACAATCGATCACCTGCGGCGTGAACGAGTGGACCGTGAAATCGATGATGCAATTCGCATGGCGCACGGCGGCGTCGAGGTTTTCGCCGACATCGTGGGTGGCGCTGACGGTGACACCGGAGTGTTCGGCGGCGGCTTGCAGCAGGGCTTGGCCCATGCGTCCGGATTTTCCTGTGATGAGAAGATTGAGCATGTGTGGGGTTTGGTAATTGAATTTCAGCGTTTGATGTCGGGTGTTCGATGTTCGGCACTCATCAGTCAGTCATCCCATAGCATGTGCTTGAGCTGCAGCTGGCTGGCGCGGGCCCCGGCTTCCTCCGCGCGGGGACCCTTGAACGACGCGATCTTGCGGGCGCAGGCGACGGCCGCGGGCCAGCGCCTGGCTTTTTCCAAAAGTGCCAGCGCGCGGAATCCACATAACTCGAAGTAATGCCATTCGGCGGGAGTGCCATCGATTTCCAGCACCGAGTAGTAAGCGGTGAAGGCCTCCTTGTCGCGCTTGCGGGAGGGATCGGCAGCGTCGGGAATTTGTTCGAGGGTGCGGCCGCGGAGATATTGCAGGCGGTTGAAGACGGCATTCTCCGGAGTCACTCCGGCCAGCAATCCATCATAGACCTCAAGCGCCTCGGTGAGCGCGGCGGCATGGGTTCCGCCCTGTCCGTAAACGGCCTCGCCCAACAACAAGCCGGCGGGCAAACGCAGCGCGTCGGCTGCTTCCAGCGTCCCGATCCACTCGCGCAGATAGGCGGCGGCCTCGGCCAGACGGTTCATGTCGATCATGAGGCGGGCTTTTTCCAGACGGGCAAGCGCGGCGAGCGGCCCTTTGGCTGCGATGACTTTATCAAACAAAACGAGCGCCTCATCCTGCGACTGGCTGGCGGGAATGAGCGCGGCGGAACGCGCCGCAAGCAGCCAGGCGGCTTCGGCACGGGCTGCATCGGCATCGGTGGCGGCGAGTTTTTCGAGCACCATGCGCGCCTCGTTATAACTGCCGGTTTGGAAAAGATTGCGTCCCAACACCAGTGAAGCTTCCGCAGCGGCTGGGTCGCCGGGAAATTGTTCGAGCATTGTGCGCGCGGCGGCAATCGCAGCGGCGGAATCACCGGACAAGTCCGCGATGCGCAGTCGCAGCATCGCAACGCGCGGCGCGCTGAGGGCGGCGGATTTTTCCGGATCGGCAGCCAGCGTGTCGAGTTGCGCGCGGGCAAAGGAGAAATCCGGCGGCGTGCCCACAAGCGCGGCCTCGGCGGCGGCAAGACGCGCCTCCGCCATGCGCGGATGCGCGGGGTGCTTGAGCAGGAATTCCTCGAGGGCGCTCCTTCTATCAACAGGTTTCTCCCGCGTCAGCGCGCGCTCGAGTTCGAGGTCCGCGGTCAACGCGGAATCACCGGCAGGCGCGGGAGTGACTCCGTCGTTTTGGATGAGATGAAGAATCGCCGAGTTGAAGCGGGCGGTCTTCGCGTCGTTTTCATCGAGTGATGCGGCGGCCTCATCAAACAATGCGGCCGCATGATCGGAGTCGCCATCGCGCCAGGCATTCATGGCTTGCAAAAAAGCAGACTCGCCGCGCAACGATGGAGGGTCGGCGGATTCCCGCAGCGCGGCGAGCATGTCGGAGGCGGCTTGATCTTTCCCGTCGGCATGCGCCATGCGCGCGAGATCGAAGAGCGCGCGGCTTGCCAGCGGATGATCCGGAAACTCAAGGCGCAGCCGCATGAGCTGGCGGCGCGCCTCATTGGCGGCCTCGGGCGAGCTGACGCGCCTCATGGCATAAGCACGGGAATAGAGTGCTTGAACCGCAAGTTCGTCTTGCATCATGACGGAAGGCCAGGCCGACACCGCGCTGCAATCCGCATCCGCAATCAATCCCGCGGTCGCAAGCGCGGGTGGTGTGATCCATTGCGCGAGCGCTTCGAGCAACGGATCGCTGACGCTGATCGTGTCCGGCATGGCATCGCGCAAGCGCTCGAACAACTCCCCATGATAAGTCGAATCCGCATGACCCCGGATGTAATCCAGAAGACGCGCGGTTGCGCCACTCCGGTCGTCCGTGGCAACCAGCGCATCCGCGAGAGCAAGCGCCAACTGATGATGCATCTGCGGCGATTGCGCCTGCGGTTGCTCGACAAGCTTGCGGAAAACCTCAACGGCTTCCGCTGCCCTGCCGTCGGCCAGCAGAAGGCGGCCTTCGAGAAACGAGGCGCGGGTTTTTTCATGCGCTGTCAGGTCTCCGAGTCCGGACAACGATTGACGCGCTTCGGCAATGCGGCCGAGTTCAAGAAGGATTTCCACCTCGGAGAGCTTCAGTGAATTGGGTAAAATTTCTTCATCGCCGCTGCTGAATGATTTCAGCGTCTCCAGGGCTTCATCCGGTTTGCCGAGTGCAAGCTGGAGGTTTCTAACAGTCAGTGCGGTTTCGATCCGCCAGCGGAAATCCCGGTCCGCCAGCAGCGGGACGAGCAGATCCAGCGCCTCGTTGATCCTGCCGAGAGTGGCGAGGGCCTGCCCTTTCCAGAACGGCGCTTCCGGATGGGACGCGGCGAAGGATTGATCAAGCAGCTCGAGCGCCTCGGCGGTTTTCCCGTCGCGCAGCCATGATTCGGCCAAACGGATGGCCACCCCGGACTTGGCGTCCGCATTGAGTCCGGGATCACCAAGGCACGCGTTGAAGTGCCCGGCGGCGATTTCCCACAGCCCGCTGTTGAGCGCCTCATCGCCCAGACGCATGCGCGCGTCCGGCCCGGCGTGGGCGGCGTGGCTTGCGAGAAGCACCAGGGAAATGAGCGGCCTGTGATTCATCCGGCGGGCGGAGTTTGGCGGCGCTGGCGGACCATTGCCAGTCCGGATGCGCGGAAATCTCAGGCAATTTCACAAGCCGGTGCCGAACATCCGATCGCCCGCATCGCCCAGCCCCGGCAGGATGTAGCCGTTCTCGTTGAGGCAGCGGTCCACCGCAGCCGTGAAAACGGGCAGTTCGGGATAGGCCGATTCGAGTGCCGCAACACCCTCTGGCGCGGCAACCAGACATGCGAAGCGCAATGAGGTCGCGCCAGCCTCACGCAGGCGGCGCACGGCCTCCACCGCCGATCCGCCGGTGGCAAGCATCGGATCGAGAAGTATCACATCGCTCTCACCCGGCGAGGGCGGATGTTTCATATAATAGGATTCCGGCAAGAGCGTCTTCTCATTGCGCGCAAGGCCGATGTGCGCCACCGCGGCTTGTGGAATGAGATCGAGGAAACCATCGAGAAACGCGAGACCCGCGCGCAAGACCGGCACAAGAATGATACCGCGTTTCAAATGTGCTCCGGAGGTGATTTCCAGCGGTGTGTTGCATGGCACGACCTGCGTCTGCAAATCCGAAGTCACCGCAGGCACCATCAGCGAGGCGATGCGGCGGATGCGCTGGCGGAATTCCGCCGAGGGACACGATGCCTCGCGCAATCGTGTCAACTCGTCGGCAATCAGCGGGTGTTGAATCGTCTGCAACATGGCGGTTTCAGCTTTTGAGAAGTTTGCGAAGCTCCGCCACCGGGAGATTGAGCACCTGTGAGGCCTCCTTGATGTCGCCGTTGGCGCGCTCCACCACGCGGCCCGCAAGCTCCCGGCCGATCCATGAAAGCAGGTCCTCGTCGGCGGGCGCGTGGTTGATCAAGCGGTCCAGCGCGTTGGTGACACCCGCCGGAGACTTGCCGGGCGCGGATGCCAGCGGGATATCGGCTGGCAGAAGGATGTTGGAGGACGCCAGCGCGCAGGCGCGCGCCATGGTGTTTTCCAGTTCGCGCACGTTGCCGGGCCATGAATGGACTTGCAACGTGCCAACCGCCTCCGCGGACAAACGGATGCGTGCCATGCCGTTCTTGCGCGTGATGCGCTGCAGGAAGTATTCCGCCAACAGCGGAATGTCCTCGCGCCTCTCGCGCAGCGGCGGAATGCGGATCTCCACCACGTTGAGGCGGTAGAAAAGATCCTCGCGGAAACGCCCGGCCGTCACCTCCTCTGATAGATTCTTGTGCGTGGCGGCGATGATCCTCACATCGGTGGTGATCGTTTCATTCGATCCCACGCGTGAAAACGAGCCGTCCTGCAGCACCCGCAGCAGTTTCACCTGGATGCCCGGCGGCATGTCGCCGATCTCATCGAGAAACAACGTTCCGCCGTCCGCTTGTTCGAAGCGTCCGGCACGGCGGGCGATCGCTCCCGTGAACGAGCCTTTTTCATGACCGAAGAGTTCGCTCTCTAACAAATTTTCCGGGATCGCGCCACAGTTGATGGTTATCATTTCACGCTGGCGGCGCGGGCTGTATTCGTGAACCGCCTTCGCCACCAGCTCCTTGCCGGTGCCGCTCTCGCCGGCGATGAGCACCGGCGCGTCCGAACGCGCGACCCGGCCCACCAGTTTGAAAACCTCCTGCAAGGCGCGCGAGACGCCGATCATTTTCACGCGGCCGTCATGTTTCGGCAGCTCCGCCTGCGGCGCGCCCGCGCTGCGCCGTTCCTCGCGCATCTGCAGCGCGGACTCCACCACCGGACGCAGTTCGAAGGCCAGCGACTCCTTGCGCAACACATCGTGCGCGCCGCGCTGCGTGGCCTCGATGATCTGGCCAGTCGTCGGGAAACCCGCCGTCAGCACCACCAGCGTCTGCGGACTGGTCTGGAGCACCCGGTCTAACAACTCCATGCCGTCCATCGGCTGCATCTCCATCGCGGACACTACCACTCCGACCTCGGTTTTTTCGACGACCTTGAGGGCGTTCTGAACGTTGTCGCAGCGCAGGATGCGGAGCTTGTCCGCGGCCAAATGCCGGGTGGCCCATTCCAGGAAATCCAGATCGGGATCGACGAGCAACAAGGTGTCATCAGCGGGGCTTTCGGGCATTTTGCGTGCGGCGCAGTCAAGCAGGCCGCCGGGGGATGACACGCAAATTTTTTGCGTGAATATTTCCGCGCGGGCCGCGGTCGAAGTCCGCGAATCCCCACACAAGGCACCATGAAAACAGGCATCATCACCGCGGCCATCGCCGCCCTCGCATTGGTTGGAACCGCAACGCAGGGCGAAGCCCGCCCGCATCGCAAACACTGCAACTCCAAGCAAGTCTATGTCAGCGGCTACCGTTCGTGCGGCACACCGGTTTACCAAACGCGCTACGTCAGTCCCTACCAACGCTGCGGCACACCCTATTGGAACACCCGCTATATGGCGCCGCGTCGCGTCCACTACTATCAACCGCCGGTCTGCCCGCCTCCGGTCCGGTATTGCCCGCCTCCCGTGCAAGTCTGCCCGCCCACCTACTACCATGGCGGCTACCCGCGCAACGGAGTGGTGATCCAGGGCTCCTTCCGCCTCTGACGCACCCGCGCCAGCCGCCACGCCTCACCGCGTGGCGGTTTTTTTGGCTCTCGACGGCTCATGGCCGGCACGCTGGAATCCGCGCGCATCCATGAGCATCGCCGATACCGCCGCCCGTCTGGAAACCGCCGTCTGTTCCGTCGTGCGCGGCCAACCCGAAGTGGTCCGCAGGGTGCTCGCCTGCATGATCGCCGGAGGTCATGTGCTGTTGGAGGATTTTCCCGGCACCGGCAAAACCACCCTCGCCAAGGCGCTGGCCAAGGCTATCGATGGCGCGGTTTTCAAACGCGTGCAGTTCACGCCCGACTTGCTGCCATCCGACATCCTCGGCATCTCGGTCTATGATCCGCGCTCGCAGGAATTCCGCTTTCATCCGGGTCCGGTTTTCACCGACATCCTGCTGGCGGATGAAATCAACCGCGCCTCGCCGCGCACACAGAGCGCGCTGTTGGAGGCAATGGGCGAACGCCAGGCCACCATCGATGGCACGCGGCATGATCTCAACGGCCTGTTTTTCGTCATCGCCACGCAGAACCCGGTCGAATTCCGCGGCACCTATCCGCTGCCCGAGGCGCAGATGGACCGCTTCATGATGCAATGCACTCTCGGCTATGTCAGCGCCGCCGAAGAAGCCGCGATCCTCGCCGATCAGGAGGAAAGCCATCCGGTGGACCGCATGGAAGCGGTAGCCACTCGCGACGAAGTGCTCGAACTCATGGACGCCGCGCGCAAAGTGCGCTTCAGTGAGGAACTACGGCATTACGTCGTCACACTCGTCGCCGCCACGCGCGGCCATCCGCAGGTGCAGCTCGCCGCAAGTCCGCGCGCCTCGCTCGCCTTGATGAAAGTATCACAAGCGCTCGCCGTCTTCGAGGGACTCGATTTCGTTTCACCCGAGCTCATCCAATCCGTCGCCGCGGATGTCATCGCCCACCGCATGGTGCTCGCTCCCGAAGCAAAATATGCCGGTGCCAGCGCGCGCCGCGTCGTCGCCGACCTCGTCGAAAACACGCCAGTGCCGGTGTAGTCGGCATGAGAAACCAGATTATGAACCACGGATGGACACGAATTCACACGGATCATTGAAGAACCAAGAAGATAAAAACTCTCCACTCTTGTGGAAGCCGGCTCCTTCTCAAGCCTCTAACAATCCGTGTCCATCCGCGTTAATCCGTGGTTCATTTTCCTCATCCCGCCGAAAAATCCATGCGCTACCAGGAAACAGTCAGAACCCGCTACCAGTCGCTCGACATCTGGAAATCCGAACTCGCCACGGAGTTCCGCGTTGCCGGAGCGACACACGCCTGGCATCACCAGCGGCGTTTCCTTACCGGCCTCGCATGGGACATGATCGCCGCCGCGCCCCTGCTCGCCGCCAAACCGCCGAAGTCGGTACTCATGCTCGGCCTCGCGGGCGGCACAGCCTACCGCACACTGCGTCATCTGCTTCCTAACTGCCGCCTCACCGCCATCGATATTGACGGGGAAATCATCTCGCTCGCCCGCAAGCACATGGATCTCGACTCGCTCGGCATCGAAATCATCACCGCAGATGCCTACGCGTGGCTGGTGAAAAACCGCCGCACCTTCGATGCCGTGATCGATGACATCTATCTGGCCGGCAAAACCGATGTCTTCCGCCCACAGGCATGGAACCCCGCCGTGCTAGGCCACCTCCGCCGCGCGGTCGCACCCGGCGGGATTCTCGCAGTCAATCTCGTCACCGGCCATGGCCACCGCTCCATGCAATCCCTCACCCGCCGCATCCTAAGGGAAAATTATCCCGTCGTGCGCACGATCAAATCCCCCGAGGCCATGAATGAGGTTCTCGTGGCAGGTGAGTCGGTTGCCACACGGCTGAGCCTGTTGACCTACCAAGGCTGCTTCGACGACTGGCGGGACCACGAGTATTGGACCCGGCTCACCGTGCGCCCCATCTGATCCCGCGCCAATCAGCGATGTGGCCGCATTCGTGACAGGTTATGCGCTGCGGCCGTTCCAGACGACCAGGTCCCGGTATCGCAGTCCCCTGCCTCCAAACAAATCCAGTGCGCTGCCGACGGTGACATCCACCCTGCCCTGCCCGGCGCTTTCCACCAACCTCACATCATCCATCGTCGCCGCGCCACCGGCGTAGGTGAGCGGAATTTTCCCCCAGCTTCCGAGCAGGGAAACGAGATCCGCGTCGATGCCGCGGCAGAGGCCCTCGACATCGGCGGCGTGGATGAGGAACTCGGCGCAGTGCGGTGCGAGTTTGTCCAAGGTGGCGTGGGTGACATCCATGTCCGTGAGCGTCTGCCAGCGGTTCATCGCTACCATCCAGCCGTGGGCCGTGCGGCGGCAGGAGAGGTCGATGACGAGTTTGTCGGCGCCGATGGCTTTGACCAATTGATCGAGAGTCTCTGCGAGAAATCTACCGCTCGCATCAAACAGGGCGGAGGTGACGATCACATGGCTCGCTCCCGCAGCGAGCCATTCGCGGGCGTTCTCCGTGGTGATGCCGCCGCCGATTTGGAGGCCGCCGGGCCATGCGGCGAGCGCCTCGCGGGCCGCGGCGTCATTGCCGGGGCCGAGTTTGATGACATGGCCGCCGGTGAGTTGGTCCGCGCGAAAAGTCTCCGCGAACCGGGCCGGGGATTTGTCCGAGACGAAATTCTCCACCGGCCCCGCGCCCCCGTCGCGCAAACTGCCGCCGACGATTTGTTTCACCTTTCCCTGGTGGAGGTCGATGCACGGGCGGAAGCGGGTCATGGCGGGCAAAGCTTGGCGGCCCACCGATCACACGCCAAGCCGCAATCAGGCCCTTGACGGGCAAAATATGCGGAGTTATTGAATTGCCATGATCCAGGTGCTTCCGAGACCCTGGAATATTTCCATGCTCGCAAGATTCGCGGGTGAAATGGGGGGATGGCCGTATCGCGGACGGGACTGCTGGCAAGCAATCGCGCAACCACGTTGCGGTGATCCCGAAACACCGGCCAATTGCCGGATGGTTGAATCCCTGAATCCGGGCGTCTGACCCGTTCCAATGTCATGAAAAATCCACATCGCATGGCGCCGATGGCGCTCGTTTCCGTCTGCCTGCTCATCTCACCCGCGGCATCCGCCGATAGGTTGGAGGGACTTGAATTCGATCCTACAGCGTATCAACAACGCCTTGAAGCCGGACCCGGAATCATGGCAGCCAATCCAGTCTTCTCGGCTGCCGAGTTGAAGATGGATTCCCAACTCGGCTCGCTCTTCAATGCCGGCCTGCGCGCGCCGGGCGTGACGGTTGCGGATGTGAAAGCACAGATGCTGCGGCTCGGCCAAATCCGTAGCAATCCCGGGGTGCCGGACGAACTGCATGTCTATGTGCATGTGACTGGGGCGGCAGCCCTGAATGTGGTGCGGCCGCGGCTGGTCGAATGGGTCGAGGCCGGCCCCGCGTGGCCGATGGACGAATGGCCAATGATCGCCGGTTGGGTGCGGGAAAACGATTTAACCGCACTGGCCCTCGAACCGGAAGTGGTGTTCGTTCAGGCGGTGGATCCGCCGCGTTTCCGTGCCGGATCCGTGATGACCGAAGGCGACGCGACACACCATGGACTGCAGGCGCGCACCGCGCCCTTGTCGCTGGATGGCAGCGGCATCAAGGTGGGTGTGATTTCCGATGGCATCACAAATCTGGCCGCCGCACAGGCCGGCGGCGACCTCCCGGCCAGCATGAACGTGCTCAATACCGGCAGCGGCGACGAGGGCACGGCCATGCTCGAAATCATCCATGACATGGCTCCGGGAGCCGACCTTTACTTCACGGCATCGGGTCCCGACAGGACGAGCTTCGGCAACGCCGTTGCCGCACTGCATTTCCTGGGCTGCGACATCATCTGCGACGATGTCGGCTGGTATACCGACCCGTTTTTCGAACATAGCCCGACGGGCATGCTGATCGGCAACCTGCAAACACTTCGCGACTACATGCATGTATCCGCCGCCGGCAATGACGCGCAGTTGCACCACCAACAGGTATTCACCGATACATTTCCCTCTCCAGGCGGCGATGGCTGGCATGATCCGTATCTGCTCGTCAGCATCCCGCCCGGCGGGGTGCTCGACGTGTTCATGCAATGGAAGGAGCCGTTTTCCAGCACCACCCTCCAAAGCGATTACGACCTCTACCTCGCCGATTACAACACCATGGCGATCCTCGCCCAGAGCCTTTCCCGCAAAAAGGTCGGAGAAACCATCCAATATACAAACGCAACCGGCAGCACGATCATCGCGGCGGTATATGTCTATCGGCAGAGTGGCACGCTCAACCACGACATCGAGATATTCATCGAACCTCAGAACGGCGCGGTGCAATACCTTACCAGTTCGATCAGCCCGGTGGATACCATCTTCGGCCACCCCGGCTATGGCAGCGTCTTGTCCGTGGTCGCCACCGATGTCGCAAACCCCTCGCAAATCGAGTGGTTCAGCTCGCAGGGGCCTTTCAGCATCATTGGCATGTTCCAGCCTGTAAAACCCAATCTCGCAGCTGCCGATGGCGTTTCGATAACCGGTGCGGGTGGCTTTGCCACGCCGTTCTTCGGCACCAGTGCCGCGGCACCTCATGTCGCCGGTGTTCTGGCACTGGCGTGGAGTCGCAGCCCTGGCATCCCTGCCGCAGCGTTGCGCAATCCGCCAAATTTGATGCAAGTCACGGTCGATCTGGGCACCGCCGGTTTTGACAATGTTTTCGGCTGGGGCCGACCGCTCGCTGATCAATGGGCGAATGCGCTCAATCTGCCGCCGGCTCTCAGCGTTCCAACCGCCACTCTCAACTGTGCCCAACTCGCTCCCGAGTCCATCAACGGCATCGTGGTTTCCGATCCCAACGCTGCGGCCAATCCGTTGTTCATGACGCTCGGGGTTGCAAACGGCATCATTTTCATCGACCCAAACATCCCCGGCGGACTGACGCCTGCCGAAATCCCATTGAACAGCTTGCCCAATGTCCAGGTGACCGCCCCGCAAACCGCCATACAGACAACATTTGCGTCACCCGGCGCGGTAGTCTATCTAGCCAATCCGGTGCCGGCCGGCACCACCGTGGCCGACACTCTTACCGTCACCGTCAGCGATCAGGGATACTCAGGCATCGGCGGCCCGCTTGTCACATCCGGCACGGTCAACCTCGTCGACCATCGATACGCCTACGATGCCTGGCGGCACGATCATTTCGACGCCACCCAACTGGCCAATCCAGTGGTCTCCGGCGACACGGCCAACCCGGACAGAGACCTCTATGACAACCAATGGGAGTTTTTCATCGGTGCCGATCCCTTGGTCGCGGACAGCGAGGTCTCACCCACCGTAACGACCAACGCGGGCAATCTGGTTTTCCGCTACCGGGTCTCCAAGGAAATCTCCTATGGCACGCCGCATTCCGTCACGGTCTCGCAGAACCTCATCAACTGGAGCGATGTGCCGTTCAACCAGATGAACCAGCATCCGGCAGAGCCCGATGCGTGGCTGATGGACGTGATCCGTCCACTTTCAGGCAATCCGATCGAGTTTCTGCGCATCCGATTCAACCCGAGGTTCTGAGTCCGGTTTTTTCCGCGTGACCCGCCGTGCCGGGAGAGACAGTCTCCCGGCGCACCAAATCCAGTCATCATGGGAAACTTCGCCGCCTTTGAACAAAAAATGACCGCCGCCGGCATGGGCGACGCAGCGATCCGCGCCTTCCGCCGCAATTATGAATCGCTGCTGCGCAATGAAAGCGGGATGATTCCCGAGGACCAGATCGCTCCGGCGGAAAACCTCACGACTCTCCATGATCTATCATCCACGCCACCGGCGGACGCGGCGCTGCTCGCCCAAGCGGTGGTCGTCAAGCTCAACGGCGGTCTCGGCACCGGCATGGGTTTGCAGGGACCCAAAAGCCTGCTCGCCGTGCGCGAGGGCGTGAACTTCCTCGATCTGATGGTTCGCCAGATCCTCGACCTGCGCAAAACCAGCGGCGCACCCGTCCGGCTGCTGTTGATGAACAGTTTCTCCACCAGCGGCGACACGCTTGCGCATCTGCAAAAATATCGCGCCGACGGACTTGCGGAGGCTTCCGAAGTGGAACTGATGCAAAACCAGATTCCGAAAATCGACGCCTCCACCCTTGAACCGGCGGTCTGGCCTGCCGATCCCGACCTTGAATGGTGCCCGCCGGGACATGGCGATCTCTACCCCGCGCTGGTCGGCAGCGGCTGGCTCGACCGCCTGCTTGCGGAAGGTGTTAGATATGCCTTTGTCTCCAACTCCGACAACCTCGGCGCGATTCTCGATCCGGTGATCCTCCGCCACTTCGCGGACTCCGGCGCGCCATTCCTGATGGAGTGCACCCGCCGCACGGCGGCCGACCGCAAGGGAGGCCATCTCGCGGCGCGCAAGGCCGACGGACGCCTGCTGCTGCGCGAGGTCGCCCAATGCCCGGAGGCGGATCTTGATGCGTTCCAGGACATCGACCGCCATTCATACTTCAACACCAACAACCTCTGGCTGCGCCTCGATTTGCTCAAGGAACAACTCGCCGCGGATCACGGCGTGCTGCCGCTGCCGATGATCCGCAACAACAAGACCATCGATCCGCGCGACAAGAAATCGACTCCCGTCATCCAGTTGGAAAGCGCGATGGGCGCGGCCATCGAGTGTTTCGACGGCTCGGTGGCGATCGATGTGCCGCGCAGCCGGTTCGCGCCGGTCAAGACCACCGGCGACCTGCTCGCCCTGCGTTCGGACGCCTACGAGGTGCTCGACAACGGCCAAGTCCGCCTGCACGCCTCGCGAGGGGGCAAGCCGCCCGTCATATCGCTGTCTGATGAATACAAACTCGTCGATTCGATCGATGGGCTCGGTGTGCCGGGTTTGATCGCTTGCGACTCGCTGGAAATCCGCGGACCCGTTCGATTTTCAGCCGGAGTCGTCATCGAAGGAGCCGTGAAAATAGATTATGCGGATTCGGAAACCAAAGTCATACCCGCCGGCACCTATCGGGACCAGACGCTGAAATCCTGAGTCAAGCACCCCCTGGAGACGGTTTGGTGAAGTTATGGGAAATTTCATATAACCGGTCTTGCCAGTCTGGGGTTGAGCCACTACTTGCAGCGCCGCCATGGCAAGCATCGGTTCCCTTGAACTCCCGACACACGGCTTCGATGCCGTGATTTTCGACTGTGACGGCACGCTCGTGGATTCCATGCCCGCGCACTTCGAAGCATGGTGCGAGGCGCTGTCCATCCACGGCGCGGGCGGCATTCTGAAAGAGGATGTTTTCTTCGCCATGGGCGGCCGCCCCACCCGCGACATCGTGGTGGACCTCAACGACGAATACAACCTGCGCCTCGATCCGGAGGCGGTGGCCTTCGCAAAACGAGAGGCTTTTCTCAAACGCATCCAGAACATCACTCTCATCGATGAGATCGCGGCCTTCGCCGAATCCCTGCGCGGCAAGATGCCTCTCGCCATCGCCAGCGGCGGCTCCCGCATGGTGGTGGAGAAAACCCTGCGCGCGGTGGGTGTTTCCGATTGGTTCGATGAAGTGGCGACCGCCGACGATGTGAAGGAGGGGAAACCCGCTCCGGATATCTTTCTCCACGCCGCTCGTCTGCTCGGTGTGACACCGGCACGCTGCCTTGCCCTGGATGACGCGCCCGCCGGCATTCTGGCGGCACAGCGCGCAGGCATGCAGGTGATCGCGGTGCCCTCGCCGCTTGCATCCGCACTTGGTTAAGTGGTGCCGGGGTGAACGCGAATGTCCGCACGATCGGATTCGTGTGACATGTTCCGCTTTCTGTTTCTGGCGGGAATGTCGCATGCGCTGGCACGACGAATGCTCGACCGGGAATGTACAAACTTATGAAAACAGATTTCAAACCGGCATTCCTGTTAGACATGGACGGGGTGATTTACCGCGAGGACCAACTGATCCCCGGCGCGTTGGAGTTGATTGAAAGCCTCCACGACAACGGCATTCCCTTCCTTTTCCCGACCAACAACTCGACACCGAGGATCTTGTGGTGAAAATGCGCCACCTCGGCATCGACGGACTCGCGGCGCGGCATTTCTACACCTCCGCGATGAACACCGCGGACTTCCTTGCGGAGACTTATCCGGAGTCAACCGCTTTCGTTCCAGGCGAGGGCGGCCTGCTTGCGGCGCTCAAAGATTCGGGCATCGCGAACGACGCCATCGCTCCGGACTTCGTGGTGGTCGGCGAGGGTTATCCCAGCCTTGAGAAACTCAACCGCGCGCACGGTTTCATCAAGCGCGGCGCACGACTTGTCGCGACGAACCCGGACAACTGGTGCCCGGTGGAATCCGATAAAACCCGTCCCGGTGCCGGGGCCACCGCCGCCTATCTTCAGGCCATCACAGGCCGCACGGCTTATTGCCACGGAAAGCCCAACGCCTAGATGTTAAGCCCCGCGCGCCGGAGATTGCTTGCGGACAGCAGCGAGGATGCGGGCCGCCACCGGTTGGTGACGGTCGGCGACACGATGGAAACGGATGTCAGGGGCGGCATCGGAATGGGTTTGCGGAGTTATCTGGTTCTAACGGGTTCGAGCCGCCTGGAGGATATTCACCGCTATGTCTATCAGCCGACGCGCATTCTCAACAGCGTGAAGGAGCTCGCCGACGAAATCCGCAACGGCAAACCCCTCTAGTTCAGGCCCCGCGGCGAGACCTCGGCCATACCCCGCCGCGCCGGACGACATTCGACGGACACTGAAAACTACCGCGAGCGTTCCCCCCGCCCGCCGGTGACGCGCACCGGCTGAAGCGCCCTGATATATCATTCCTCCGCGTAAAGAATCCGCCCGCAGTCCTCGCAGCGGGTGAGTTCCCTGGCGGTTTGCACGGCTACCACGGTGGAGGCGATGAGTTTCATGTGACAGCCGCCGCATTTCCCCTCGTGCATCGGCGCGACTGCCATGCCGTCCTTGGTTTTCATGAGTCTGACATATAGCGGCAGCACGGCCTCCGGGATGCCGGTGGCGAGTTGCTCGCGCTCGGCGGATGTTTCCGCGCGCTCCTTGTTCATGCGCTCGCGGCGGCCGGCGATGGTGGCGAGATCCTCGTCCACCAGCTTGCGGGTGTGGGCGAGCGCGGCTTCGGCGGCTTTTTGCGCGGCGCGCAAACCGTCCATTTCCTCCATGAGTTCCAGTTCGCGGGTTTCGAGATCGTCGGTCTCTTTTTCGTAGCGCGTGATCTCATGACCCAGCGCCTGGTATTCCTCGTTCTTGCGGGTTTCGAATTGCTGGATTTTGAGCCGTTGGATGGTCGTGCGGCGGGTGCCGGCATCGAGTTCAAGGCGCTTGAGCCGCAGTTCGCAATCGATCAGGGCGTCGTGGGCTTTTTTGACGGCAGCTTCGTCGCCTGCGAGTTTGTTTTTCGCACGCACCTCGTCCTGAGGCAGTCTTTCGAGGTCTTTGGCGAGTGCCAGCAAACGGCGGTCACGGTCCTGGAGAATCAACAACGCACGCACTTCATCAAGCATGCGCACTGACTATCCGCCCGCCTTGCCGACGACAAGGAATTAGCGAGCGGGCGAAGTTTCCGCGCAAGAGTCGCGGGGGCTTGCCAAGCCACGGCTCCCGGATACCTTGCGCCAGCCATGCACCCGCAAGCCGATCTGGAACCCGCCGTCCGCGATCCGCGGAAACTGCGGCGCACCGCGTGGATATTGGTGGTCATCATGGTTCTCGGCGGCTGGTTGGTCCTGAAATCCTACGAGTCATGGGCCAAGCGCAAGACGAGCGATACCCGGCCCGCGCTCATCCACCAGATCCGCAAGGAGCGCGACCTGCGGGTCATCCGCCAGGATGGAAAAACCGAGGATCTTTTCAAACTGCGCGGCAAGGTCTGGGTGATCAACACCCTCGCACTCGGCTCGCCGGACAGTTCACAACGCAGTCATGAAGTCATGGAGCGGTTGTCGGAAAAATATGCCGGCACGGGTGATTTCGCACTTGTTTCGCTGGTTCTCGATCCGCCGCCCGCGGAACAGGCGACGGATGTTCTAGCCGCACAAGCGAATAGCCGTGGCATGCGCCTCCCGCAATGGTGGCTGGCCGCGAATGACGCCCCCACCACGCACAAGTTCATCAAAACCGAGCTGCGCGCGAATATCTTCCCGCATCAGAAGGACGGCAGGTGGATCCATGACAGCGCGATTGTTTTAATCGACCGCAACGGGCATGTCCGCCGCGCCGTCGTCCCGCAACAACGCGGCGGGCAACCATTCGTCGCCACTTTTGATTTCGACCAGGCGGCACGCTGGGACGAACAAGGAAAAAAAACCGGCACCGATCGCAGCAACGCGGAGGAACTCGAACAGCTGCTGGCAAAAACCATCGACGAACTGCTCGCCGAACCCATCGACTCCAAATGAACCGCAGAACCACCATCACTTTGTTTTACTGCGGAGTCGCGCTCATCTCCGCGGCCATCCTCGTCACGGCGTTTTACCTGCGCTCGCGCATTCCGAAACCGAACGTCGCCGCCATCGTCAACGCAGGCAGGGAATCTCCCGGCAAGTGGTTTGAAATCAGCAGGGACCTCAATGCCGTCAATCAGGAAGGCAAACAGGTGAAACTCTCCGACCTGCGCGGAAAAGTCTGGCTGGTCGCCGAATTCTTCGCCGTCTGCCCGCATTGCGCCGAGCGCAATGGCGAAGAACTCCGCAAGATCTACGACGAGTTCGGCAAGCACCCGGATTTCCACATCGCCTGCATCACCGTGGACCCGGAAAACGACCAGCGTGAAAAACTCGCCGATTATGCCAAAGCGCTCGGCGCCGACACCAGCAACTGGTGGTTTCTCAACGCCGGCGACCAGAAGACCACCCACGAATATCTGGAAAACGTGCTCAAATTCATGGGTGTTCGCGAACGCAGCGACCCGTTGGAGATCAAGGCCGGCGGGCGTTTCGCACACGATCTCTCCTTCCTGCTGGTGGACCGCGAGTTCCGCGTGATCGGCAAATGGCCGCTCGCCGACGCCCGCTCCGAAGAAGCCCGCCAGCGCGATCCCGGTCTCTATCAGAAACTCAAAGACGAGCTGTTCCAGCGCATCCGGGACGAACTTGAGAAAAACGAAAGCCCCGGCATCTGATGCACAACGAACGCACCCAATGGCTGGCCCGCCCGCCGCGGGAGGAACTCGCCCGCAAACTCGGCATCGCCGCATGGATTCTAACAGCCGTGGTGTTCGGGCTCGTCGGAGCCATGCGCGGCGCGAAGATTCCACTGCCTGACGGCTGGTCCTTCGCCTTCCTGCCGCCAGTCCACGCCTTGCTCAACACGCTGGTCGCCATATCGCTCATCGCGGCCATCGTAGCGGTGAAAAAAGGCCGGATCGTTCTGCACCGCCAATTGATCCTTGTCGCGATGGGGCTGTCGGTAATGTTCCTTTTCTGCTACGTGGCCTACCATTTCACCACCGTGGAAACCAGGTTCCCGAAAGACGCGCCGCTGCGGGGACTCTATCTGCTCCTGCTGATCTCCCACATCGTCCTCGCCGCAGTCAGCCTGCCGTTCATTCTCTTCACCTTCATCGCGGGATGGACGAACCGTTTCACCGTCCATCGCAGGCTGGCACGCTGGGTGTTTCCGATGTGGCTCTACGTGGCGGTCACCGGACCGGTCTGCTATTGGATGCTGCGGCCCTATTATCCGTAAATCACCTGCGGCGGCGCAGCAGCATCAGGGCTCCCAACAGGCCCAGAAGCGCGCTGCCCGGCTCGGGAATCACGGTTACAAACGCGGCGGAATCCTCAGCGCAGGCTCCGATTTCCTGCACATGCAGACCGACACGGAAGTCCCCTGAAACAATGCCCGCCACCACGCTGTTGTAATCCGACCCACCGAAGAAGAAGACGATCGATTCGCCGGGATCCAGACCGTTCATGGGGCGCGGCGCGGCTGCGGTGAAAGCGATGCTCGTTTCAAAATCAATATTGTTTCCACCCGGCAGGTTCGCGCCGTCATTGCGCACGAAGGACACCACTCCAGTAGATGCTAGAAAACTTGGAGAACTCCCCAGCACACCGGCGCGGTCTTCAAAGAAAATGCGCGTCACCGTCGGGTTGGTGGAAGTCACTCCCGGATCGCCCGGCGTGGATTGATTGAAAATGCCAATGCTCACTCCACCAGGGGCTGGAGCAACGAGCGCCTCCACATTGATATGGTCGAGGTCCGACACGTTTGCCACGCCGCTGAATTCAAACGGCACGAAATCCAGCGACGTCTGCGCGTGCATGGATGACAGACCGATGACGGCCATGAGCCCGGACACCAAGGCGACACGCCTTCCAAGTTGGGTTGCTTTCGTATTCATGGGGGGAGCGCGGGGGCGATGAAAAGCGCGCGGGTAATATCCATCTCCTCCATCACTACGGCAAACATTATTGATTATGGATGAGTTGATCATTCGGATCTCCAAATCAATTCCCGGCCACAATGAAAATCAAAAGCGGCTGACAAACGTGCCGCCTCTGCCATGCTGCGGTCCGCGCGGCGGGAGGCCGCATTTCTCACATGAAAAAAACAATCTATCCGAAAATCGGCATCCGCCCGACCATCGACGGCCGCCTCGGCGGTGTGCGTGAATCCCTTGAAGCCCGCACCATGCTACAAGCCAAGGCTGTTGCCGAATTGTTCGCGGCGGAACTCCGCTATCCGGACGGCACACCCGTCGAGTGCGTCATCGCGGACACCTGCATCGGCGGTGTGCGCGAGGCCGCCGCCTGTGCGGACAAGTTTCGTTTGTCCCATGTCGGCGTTTCCCTAACAGTCACTCCCTGCTGGTGCTATGGCTCGGAAACGATGGACATGGACCCCCACACGCCGAAAGCCGTGTGGGGTTTCAACGGCACCGAGCGCCCCGGCGCTGTTTATCTCGCCGCGGTGCTTGCAGGCCACACGCAGAAGGGTCTTCCAGCCTTCGGCATCTATGGCAAGGACGTGCAGGCCGCGACCGACACCTCGATCCCGGAGGACGTGAGGGAGAAGCTTCTATCATTCGCCCAATGCGGTCTCGCCGTCGCCCTGATGCGCGGCAAATCCTATCTGTCGATGGGCGGCACCTCAATGGGCATCGCCGGCTCGCTGGTGGACACGAAGCTTTGGGAGAAATGGTTCGGAATGCGCGTCGAATCCATCGACATGACCGAGATCGCCGGCCGCATGCGCAAGGGGCAATATGACAAGGAGGAGTATGAAACCGCGCTCGCCTGGGTGAAAAAACACTGTAAGGAAGGCAAGGACTACAACTCTCCTCAAACCACCCGCCCGCGCGGGCAACTCGATCAGGAATGGGAGGACAGCGTGAAAATGGCGATCATCGCCCGCGACCTCATGGTCGGGAATCCGGTGCTCAAGAAGCTGAAACTCGGCGAACAGGCGCATGGCCACAACGCCATCGCCGCCGGTTTCCAAGGCCAGCGCCAATGGACGGACCACTTCCCCAACGGCGATTTCATGGAGGCGATTCTCAACTCGTCCTTCGACTGGAACGGCAAGCGCGCGCCCTACATTGTCGCCACCGAAAACGACGCACTCAATGGCGCAGGCATGCTCTTCGGCTGGCTTCTCACCAACACCGCGCAGATTTTCGCCGACCTCCGCACCTACTGGAGTCTTGATGCGATCCAAAAAGCCAGCGGCAGGAAAGTGAAGCACCCGCTTGTGGGCGATGGCATCCTGCACCTCATCAACTCCGGCCCGGCCGCGCTCGACGGCACCGGCGAACAGTCGAAAAAGGGCGTGCCGACGATGAAGCCCTTCTGGGAAATCTCCGATGCGGAAGTTAACAAGTGCCTGAAGGCCACCACATGGCATCCATCCATCACCGAATACTTCCCCGGCGGCGGCTGGAGCACGCGCTACCGCACCAGGGGCGGCATGCCCGCCACGATGATCCGCCTCAACCTCGTGGATGGCCTCGGCCCCGCGCTGCAAATCGCCGAAGGCCACACGATCGACCTGCCGGACGATGTGCATGACGCGCTCGACCAGCGCACCAACCCGACATGGCCGACCACCTGGTTCGCGCCAATTCTAACGGGCGAGGGCGCGTTCCGCAGCACCTATGAAGTCATGAACCACTGGGGAGCCAACCATTGCGTGATGACCTGCGGCCATGTCGGGCATTTGTATATCACTCTCGCCTCCATGCTGCGCATCCCGGTTTACATGCACAACGTCGGCGAAGAGCGCGTGTTCCGCCCGAGCGCCTGGCGCGCCTTCGGCACCGCGGATCTGGAAGCCGCGGATTTCCGCGCCTGCCGGAACTACGGCCCGCTCTACGGCAAGGTCTGAAAAACCCGCGCCGCCACCTGACGCAAGCCATCAAGCGTGATGTCGGGATCGACCGCGTCGATTTCCTCCACACCACGGGCGATCAACGCCGCATCGCCGCCGGTGGCGATGATTTTCGGCGTGCCGCCGAGCTCAGCGCGGATGCGGGCGATGATTTCCTTCACCAGTCCCCTGTATCCAAACACCGCGCCCGCCTGCATCGCGTGCTCGGTGGATTTGCCGATGGCCGAGACCGGTTCCTCCAGCTTGATCACCGGCAGCAGCGCGGTTTTTCCGGGCAGATAAGCGGACATCGCCCCCAAGCCGGGCGCGATCACACCGCCGCAATACGCGGGTTCCGCGGAAATCACGTCGAAGGTCACCGCGGTGCCGAAGTCGATGATGATGGCGGGCGCTCCATGTCGGGTCAGCACCCCGGCGGCATTCGCCAAACGGTCCGCACCGATCTGCCCGGGCAGCGGATAGTCGATACCCAGCCCGAGCGGGCTATCCTTTCCGAGAAAATGCACCGGGCGGCGCGTTTCGAAAAACTCCCTCAACACGGCAGCCTTGTTAGGAACCACCGAGCAAATGATGACTGCGGAGTATTCCACACCACGCATGGCTTGTTCAAGTGACACGGAAGCAACTTCCGCCGTCGGCAGAACCGCCCGCCATTCATCAAGCGATTTGGCATCACCAAGCGCGAACTTTGTGCGCGTGTTCGAGTTGTCTACAAGCAGCCAGGCCATGGTTTACCAGCGGGAGGTGGTGAAATAATCGACGTTTGTATGATTTAACTTCGGAATGCCGGAACCCGAACGGATCACCAGCGGACCATCGTTGATGAGGAGTTTCAGCGGGCCCGCCATGTCGGCGGATTCGAGCCAGAACTTGAACCAAAGATCCGTGGTGCCGCCCCCTGTTTCGCCGCCGAGCGTGGTGTCCGCCGGTTCCAACTCGCGACCCGCAGCGGTGATGAGACGGACGGGTTTCATCAGATCATGCGCTTGGCCGGGCGTGACTTTCAGGTGCGCGTCCAGCCAGAAAAACGATCCGTCTTTTTTCACCTGACAGCCGACCACCTTGCACTTGGCCGCAGGGTCCACACTCCATGAGTAAGGCCGCAGCCAGCCCCATGCGGCGAATGCCGATGAAACCAGCAGGGCCGCCAACAGGAAAACTCGCAGGGTCCGACGCTTCACGCGCGGAGGGGAAACCAGCGCAGCCTCATCTGCAAACGAAAACGGGCGGACCGTTGCCGGTCCGCCCGCTGGGCAGGGATTGGATTGGGGGGAATCAGTGTTCGTAGCCTTCTTCGCCGTGTTCGCTGATATCGAGACCGGCGGTCTCAACTTCTGCAGTCGGGCGGAGACCGATGACCGCTTTCACGATCATGGCGATGACGGCGGTTCCGACGATCGAGATGACAAGCGTGATGCCTACCGCGGTGAGCTGGGCCATGATCAGGCCGCCGTTGCCGGCTTCCAGCGATTTCGCGAGACCGTTGGTGGCGGCATAAGTGTTGACGGAAGTGAGGTTGCCGTTGACCTCGCTGGTGGCAAGAACACCGGTGAGAACGGCACCCAGGGTGCCGCCGACCGCGTGAACGCCGAAGGTGTCGAGCGCGTCGTCGTATCCGACCGCCTTTTTCACATACATCACGAAAATGTAGGGAACGATGGCGGCGAGCACGCCGATGATGACCGCGCCGGTGGCATCCACGAAGCCGCAAGCGGGCGTGATGACCACCAGGCCGGCGACAATGCCCGAGCAGATTCCGAGGATGGATGCCTGGCCCTTGATGACTTTCTCCATCAGACCCCATACAAAGCCCGCAGTGGCCGCGGCAAGCGTGGTAGTCATGAATGCGTTGGAGGAAATCCCGTCAGCAGAAAGCGCGGAACCGGCATTGAAGCCATACCAGCCAACCCAGAGCATGCCGGTGCCGACCATGCAGAGCACCATGCTGTGCGGGGACATCTTCTCCTTACCGAAACCAAGGCGCTTGCCCAGAATGATGCAGAGAACGAGCGCGCTCCAACCGGAGGTCATGTGAACCACGGTGCCTCCGGCGAAGTCGATGGCGGTGATTTTCGCATCACCGTTCCAGACGCCGTTCATCAGGCCGGTCACACCCCATACCATGTGGGCCATGGGAATGTAGATCACGAACATCCAGATGAAGATGAAAGCCATGATGGCGGTGAACTTCATGCGCTCGGCGATTGCTCCAATGATCAGCGCTGGGGTGATGATGGCGAACATGAGCTGATACATCGCAAAGACGTTCTGTGAAACCCAGTAGCAGTAGTCGGTGTTGGGTGCGCTGGTGACTCCCTTCAGAAAGAAGAACTCAGTGCCGCCAAGGAACGGGGAATTGAAGCTCTTTCCGAATACCAGGCTGTAGCCAACGGCCCACCAGATGATGGTGACCATGCCCGCACAGCCGAGACACTGGGCGAGAACGCTCAGAACGTTCTTTTTGCGAACCAATCCGCCGTAGAATAGCGCGAGCCCGGGCAGTGTCATGAAAAGCACCAGTGCGGCGCAGGTCATCAACCATCCGTTGTGGCCGGGGCCTGGAACTCCGCCAACCTTGGATGTCCATGTTGTGTCGCCCGATCCGCCGACCCCGACGTTGCCGAAATAACTTTCCAAGTCGGCCAGGCGTTGTTCCACCGTTGCCTCGGCCGGAGCGGCGGGGGCGGCGGCTTCGGTTGGCGGCGCGGTCGCCGCATCCTGCCCGTAAGCGGGAGTTGCCATTGGTATAGCGGCGAATGCGATCGCCGCGGCCGCGAGGGCCCGCACTTTCATTAGGTATCGACTGGTCATGGTGTTCAGGGTTGATCGGATGGTTGTGTGCATAATGCCGTAAGTCCGGATGGACGGGGTAAGCGCAGGGCCAAAAGCAAACGCCGTGCCAAAATTTTTCCCGATCTTGTCCGGCACCAAATGAAATGAAGAATGATTACCGCTTGCCAATGACCGCCACAGGCGTTAGGCCGTCGCCGCGAACGGCAACCCCGTGGCAAAATTTAGGCTGGACAAATCCTTCGGAAATGCGAAATATTCGCGCAACGGAGAGCTTCCGGCTGTCTTTTGGCATGCGGGTTGCTAATTCCGAGATGCTCCTGACTGTTCCAATACCGGCACAGGCAAGGGCCAAAGCAGCAACCGAAAACCAACAATACACAGATGCAAAACTACTGCAAAACCATTGGCGCCCTGGCCGCTGCCTCCGCCCTTGTGGCCGGCAACGCTTCGGCGGAAGTTGAATATGAACTCCACACCGGATACACCAGCGAGTATCTGTTCCGCGGTCTCAACCTCGGCCAGGACCTCGTGGAAGTCGGAGCCGACGTGGCCACCGAGTGGAACGGTATCGGCCTGAGTGCCGGAGCGTGGTGGGGGAGCTTTAGCGCTCCTACCGGCTTCAACGGCCTCGTGAGCAATGCCAACGCCGACGAACTCGACCTCTACGCGGAAGCATCCAAGGATCTTGGTTTCGCGACCGCAGCCATTGGATACATCTTCTATCACTATCCACAAGGAAGTGCCAACAAATTCCTGGTGCCGGCCAACGACACACAAGAAGTTTACTTCTCGCTTGCCCGCGACTTCGGCATCTTCAACGCATCGCTTGCCTATTACTGGGACATCGATGGTGACAATGATGGCTATTCGCAGCTCTCCCTTGACCGCAGCTTCGAACTGAACTCCTGCCTCGACCTCGTGGTGGACACCAACGTTGGCTACCTTGCCGAGCAAGGTCAGTGCACCGCTTGGACCACCAAAGTGGCTCTCGACTGGGAATTCGCGGAAAGGGCCACGCTGAGTCCGTTCGTTGCATTGGCTATCGCCTTGAGCGACGACCGTGACACCTCATACAATGGTTCCGGCAACGAATTGGTTGCAGGCTCCATGCTGAGCGTCAGCTTCTAATTCAGCGGAGTATCAGACTTCAGAACCAATTCAGAGCGGTCGCGCAAGCGGCCGCTCTTTTTTTGCGCCGGCATCACCGGTCGCCGAATCTTGCGCTTGGAATTCCGAATCGAATCCACACACTCTCTCCATGTTCCTAGGCCTTGATTCCTCGACCCAATCCCTCACCGCCGTTCTGATCGATCCCGCATCGGGAAAAATCGCCTGCCAAATGTCGGTCAATTTCGGCAACGACCTGCCGGAATACAAAGCTCCGAGCGGTTTCATCCCCGGCGGCGCGGGTGGCGAAGTGCATTCCGATCCCTGGATGTGGCTGGATGCTCTGGACCTGCTATTCAGCCGCTTGGGCGCGGCGGTAGACTTGTCAAAGGTGGAAATGATCGCCGGTTCCGGACAGCAGCATGGTTCAGTCTATCTGGATGCCACATTTCCCCAACGCCTGGCTGCGCTGAATCCGGCGCAAGATCTCAAAACCCAGCTATCCCCCGCCCTGACGCGGGCGACTTCGCCCATCTGGATGGACACTTCCACCGGCGATGAATGCGCGGAAATCACCACGGCGCTCGGCGGCCCGGGCGAAGTCTGCCGCAGGAGCGGATCGGTGGCCATCGAACGCTTTACCGGCCCGCAAATCCGACGGTTTTTCAAAAATGACCCCGCCGCATACGCGAAAACCTCGCACATCCATCTGGTCAGTTCATTCATCGCCTCGGTGATCGCGGGGAAATCCGTTTCCATTGATTTCGGCGACGGTGCCGGGATGAATCTGCTCAATCTTTCCACGCTGAAATGGGATCCGGAATTGCTTGCAGCGACCGCGCCCGGTTTGTTGGAGAAACTCCCCTCGCCAGGACCTGCCACGGCGGTTCAGGGGACGATCTCGCGCTATTTCACAGAAAAATACGGCCTGCCCGCCACTTGCCGCTGTGCGCTTTTCACCGGTGACAACCCCGCATCGCTGGTGGGCATGGGCGCGACCGCGCCGGGAAACATCGTCATCTCACTGGGCACCAGCGACACGTTTTTCGCGGCCATGCCCGGGCCGAAAACCGATCCCGGCGGCTTCGGCCATGTCTTTGGAAATCCCGCCGGAGGTTTCATGTCGCTGATTTGTTTCCGCAACGGTTCGCTCGCCCGCGAGGCGCTGCGCGACCGGCTTGGGCTGGATTGGTCGGCCTTCGAGCGTGGGGCGCTAAGCGATACCCACGATGAAGCGGGGAAAAATCTCATGCTGCCGTTTTTCGGCCCGGAAATCACGCCGCGCCATGATTTCACCGGCCCGGTCATGCGGGGAAGCGCCGCGTTCCAGAACGGATCGGAGCCAGCTTTGCAGGTTCGCGCTCTGCTTGAAGGGCAGTTCCTCAACATGCGCCTGCACTCACAGTGGATGGAGGTGAAAGCCGAACGCATCCGGCTGACGGGCGGGGCCTCCAAAAACAACGGCATCGCGCAATTGGTGGCCGATGTTTTCCAAGCACCTGTCGAACGACTTGAAGTTTCCAACTCCGCCGCCCTCGGCGCGGCGCTGATCGCCGCGGCAGCCGCAGGTGGAAATCTGGCTGATCTCCAGCAAACGTTCTGCCAGGCCTCTCCGGGAGCCGCGTTGCAGCCGGATCCGTCGCTGGCTCCGGTCTATGATGCGGCCATTGGGCGCTTCGCCGGATTGTTGCGGGAAACCTGTTCCGCAGGCGCATGATCCACCTTGGCGTTTGACCGGGCCTTTGCCTCGGCATAGCCTGCGCCGCGATGACAATTGACTCCTACGCGAACCGCTTTGTCTGCGATCTGGTGGCTTACGAGCCGGGAAAGCCGATCGATGAAACCGCCCGCGAGCTGGGCTTGGCCCCCTCGCAGATCGTCAAGGTGGCATCCAACGAAAACCCGCTGGGCCCTTCGCCGCTGGCCAAGGCCGCGATGCGCGACGCATTGAATGAAGCGCACATCTATCCGGATGGCGGAGGTTTCCGCCTGCGCGGCGCGATCGCCGAATCACTCGGCTTCGGCCGTGAAAACGTGGTGCTCGGCAACGGCTCCAATGAAATCATCGAACTGCTCTGCCACACCTTCCTCAACCGCCAGACCGAGTTGATCGCCGCGGAGCACGCCTTCGTCGTTTACAAACTCATGGCCACGCTTTTCGGCGCGGGTTATGTCGAAGTTCCCGATCCCGGATTCATACACGATCTGGACGCGATGGCGGATGCCATCACCGAAAAAACCCGGCTCGTCTTCATTGCCAACCCCAACAATCCGACCGGGACGATGGTGGACCAGCAGGCGATCGATCGTTTCATGAACCGATTGCCGGATCATGTGATCGCGGTATTCGACGAGGCCTACATCGAGTTTCCCGACAGTCCGCCAGACACGCTGAGATATGTCAGGGAAGGCCGCAATGTTTGTGTGTTGCGGACCTTTTCCAAGATACATGGCTTGGCTGCCTTGCGCGTGGGATATGGCATCGCTCCGGCCCACTTGGCCGAACTTCTGCAAAAAGCCCGCCAACCCTTCAACGTGAACGCAATCGCGCAGGCCGGAGCGCTGGCAGCCATCAGGGATACGAAACACTCTTCGCAAACCCGCGAACTCAACCGGCAGGGCCTCGCGTTTTATGAAAAAGCACTCGCCGATCGCGGTCTGGAATACGTGCCCAGCCATGCGAACTTCATCCTGGTCAAAACCGGCGAAGGAGACCGGGTTTTCCGCGAGATGCTCAAACAGGGAGTCATCATCCGCGCGATGAGCGGCTACAAACTGCCGGACTGGGTGCGCGTTTCCATCGGCACACAGGCCCAGAACCTGCGCTGCATCGAAGTGCTCGACGACGTGCTCGCGGCGACATGCTAGATCACCCGTGAACGTGATGGAAAATCCCGGCACCCGCAGTGACAAGAGGGAGTTCTCCTGTTCCCTCTGCCATGGCAGGATTTTGATTCCACTGGATCTGCCACCAACCACCGCGCCATGTCCGCTTTGCGGCGGAATGATCACTTCACCGCCACTTGTTCCGCCGGAGGTTCCCGCTACTCCCGCAAAGCAAGTTGCCGCGAAGGTTGACAAGAAACAATGGATGGCTCCAGCCATCTTCATGCTCATGCTCGCACTGGCTGCCGGTGCCGCGGTCTATATCGCCACGCGGGAAAACCAAGCTAACGACAAAACCTCCATCACCAATCCTCCCGCCCGCGAAGATAACACAATCCGCGAGGCCAACTACATCCGCATCGGCTGGCAGAAGGATGCGGCCGAGGTCCTGCGAGGTTTCCTCGCGGCCCGCGATTGGAATGACAAACTGCCCTTCATACTGAACAGCCAGGCTCTCGCCGGACGCGTGCGGGATTTTTACGGCGATGACACCATCAATGATTCCGACACGCCTGTTGATGGGTTTTCGATCCATCAATTGGACGAAAAAGACCGCAAGCGGGGTTTGTTCATGATGATCTACGACCAGCCGCCGCAGATCGACATGCGTGAGTTTTTCCGCCCTCTCGCAACACTGGAAGTGCAGCATGATATCGAGGAGGCCGACCTGGTTTTCAGCACCTTCGCACGCGCCTCCAACTTCGATATGGACCCGCTGCGCGTGCATGCATTTTTCAAACGCACGCCCGAGGGTCTGAAACTGGATTGGGAAATCTTCTCGCAGACGAAATATCGGACACTGCGCGGCTTCGTCGAGCAGCCCGCGACGGGACGCAGCGGCGTTTTCCGGGTTCAAATCATGGAGGACGTGCCTGACAGGCAACACGAGGAAACCGGCTGGCGCACATATCGCATCGAAGATCCGGCCCACAGGTCGGACGGCGCCCGCGTGAATGTGAAGGTGGATTCCGATCTCGGCCGCACGCTCTCCGTCCTCAATTGGCGCGGCATCGATGGCAAACCGCCCATCATGCGCACCGCGACGGTCGAACTCGGATGGACCGGCGGGGAAACCGCCCCGGAGCTGGAGATAAAACGTTTCATCTGCTGGGAGTTCCTCGGCCTCGGCGGCACAGCCAACAACTAAGATGAAGCCACTGCCGGACATCCATCGCACGACCATTGCCGCGGTCGCCACACCAGCCGGCACGGGCGCGGTTTCGATGATCCGGTTATCCGGACCCGATGCGGTGCAAGTTGCCGAACTTGCGACCGGCGGCCGTGTTTCAAATCAATCACCACGCAGCGCCCGCCACTGCTTGATCCGCGGCGCGGACGGACTCACGATCGACGATGGCATCCTGACAGTCTTCCGCGCGCCGCACAGCTTCACCGGCGAGGACACTGTGGAGTTCACCGGTCATGGCGGCATTCTCGCAACGCGCGAAGTCCTTGCGCGCTTCATTGCCTGCGGCGCGCAACATGCCGCACCCGGCGAGTTCACCCGGCGGGCCTTTCTCAACGGCAAGCTCGACCTCACCCAGGCGGAGGGCGTCATGGATTTGATCTCCGCACAAACACGGCTTTCGCTGCGAGCGGCACGCAGCCAGATCGAAGGCACGCTCGGACGCCGCACGATGGAGGCGCGCGATCACTTGCTGGAAACTCTGGCCCATCTCGAGGCATGGATCGATTTTCCCGAAGAAGACATCGACCCGCAAAGCACCGCGCAGCTCGCTTCAAGCATCCGCGAGGTGCAAACCGTCATCGACTCGCTGCTCGCCACCGCCGACCAGGGCCGCGTGTTGCGCGAAGGTGTTAGAACGGTGATTTTCGGAGAACCCAACGTCGGGAAATCCAGCTTGTTGAACCGCCTGCTCGGCTTCGAGCGCGCGATCGTCAGCGAGATTCCCGGCACCACCCGCGACACCATTGAGGAAACCATCAATCTGGACGGCATCCCGCTGCGCCTGGTGGATACCGCCGGAGTGCGCGTGGCGGAAGACCGCATCGAAGCGGAGGGCATCCAGCGCACCGTGCGCCAGATCGAAGCGGCGGACCTGTTGTTGGAAATCGCCGATGCCAACAAGCCAAGGCCTGCGGACGCCGTTTTCCCCGCATCGGATGCGAAACATCTGCTCGTTCTCAACAAGTGCGATCTCGGCGAGCACCCGTCATGGTCCGGAGTGCCGGCCGTGCGCCTCTCCTGCGCCAGCGGCGCGGGTTTCGATATCCTTTCCAAAACCATCCGCGAGTCCCTGCACTTCGGCGATGTCGATTGGGGCGAACACGCCATCGCCATCAACGCCCGCCATCAGGCGAGTCTCGCCGCCGCGCGCACAGCGCTCGCCGCCGCTCTCGCATTGCTGGAGGATGCCGCCTGCGATCCGGAACTCGCCGCCATCGACCTGCGCGAGGCGCTCGACGCGCTCGGCGAAATCCCCGGCCGCGTGGATACGGAAGATCTGTTAGGTGTTATCTTCAGCCGCTTCTGCATCGGCAAGTAACCGTCACTCATCCACCCCGCCGAGGATTCTCGCGGTGTCGAAATCATAGGGCGTGAGTTCCAGCAACACGTGCCGCTCCGCCTCGAAACAGGCATTCGCATCCGCGAGCGGCTTGGACAGGTGGGCGAGGATGATTTTCCCGTTGGGCAGCGAGACGCGGTAAAGCGCCGGACCCGCCTGTTCGAGAATCCTGCCGTGGGTGTGAATGCTGGCGTCTGGCATGGCCGGGCGGAGTTTCAACCCGTCCGGAATCCCGGCGCAAGGAGTGTCTTGCCGCCTCCCAAATCACCCTTGCGGCCGCATGGAAGGTCTGAGGGTGGATCGCATGGGGGACCGGCTCCGTGGGTAACTTGGGATTTAAAGATGAGCTTGCTTGACGCGGGATGGGAGAAAACGTTCATTTGCCTTCGCCCGACGATCCGCCCGATGGAGTCGCGCATCACTCCAACTCCCTTCATTTCCAACGCCATGAAGATCCGCATTATCACAGGATTTGCCGCCGCCCTCTGCGTGTTGATGGCTTCTTGTTACCCCTACCCTGAAAACCCGCAGAAGAAGAAGGCCAATCCGGGAGCCGTGAAGAGAACGCCCGAGGAAGAAGCCAAGCTCAAGCAGCAGGAGGCTCTCAAAAAACAGGAGGAAGAACTCAAAAAGGCGCAGGAAAATCCCGGAGAAACCGCCGGGCCGACCACCACCAATCCGACGACGACCACTCCACCGTCGAACACCACGCCGCCCGCCGACACGAAGCGCCCGGAATACCCCTTTGCCAACAAAGTTCCCGGCAAGGATGGATTCGTTTTCAGCCCCTATAACAACAAGGTGGTGGATGTGCGCGAGATTCCGAGCGGCACCCTGGTGCAGGACCCGACCTATCCCGCGTCGGATAAAAAATACTTCCGCGTTCCCTGAGAAGGCGTCTGCGACCCGGCCCACCTGATACCGGGCAAGCGACCGGGTCCGGCCATCTGGACCCGGTCTTTTTTTACGAATGAGCGCGGACTTCACCAACATTGCCATCCTCGGCGGCGGTTTGCTGGGCGGCTCGCTGGCCATGGCGCTCATGCCAAAACATCCGCAAGTCCGCTTGTGGGCGCGCCGTCCGGAAACCGTTGCCGCCGCCCTTGAAGCCGGGATCTTCGGAGCAAGCGGCGATTTGGCCGCCGTCGTGGCGGGAGCCGATCTGCTCGTTCTCGCGGTGCCGGTGGGATCAATGGCCGCGCTCGTCCGGCAGGCCATCGATGCCGGATTGCCAGCAGGTTGTTTGATCACCGATGTCGGCAGTGTGAAACGCGCGCCCCATCAGACGATCCCTCCCGTTCTAACAGGCAGCGGCATCGGTTTCATCGGCAGCCATCCGATGGCCGGTTCGGAACAAAACGGACTCGGCGCGGCATCCGCGGATTTGTTTCAGAACGCCGCCTGCCTGCTCACCAATGACGAGCATGTCTCCCAAGACCGCGCGGACGCCCTGGAACGTTTCTGGAAAAACGTCGGATGCCGCACGACATGGATGGACGCGGCGGCCCACGACGAATTGGTCGCACGCATCAGCCACCTGCCGCACATCATTGCCGCAGGGGCCGCGCGCGTCTGCCTCAATCCTCCGGAAGACGGCCAATACGGCGGCGGCGGCCTGCGCGACACCACGCGCGTGGCGTCCGGCAACGCCGAGATGTGGGCGGAAATCCTCACGGAAAATCATCAAGCTCTGTTAGAGCCGCTGCGCCAAACCATCGGCGATCTTGACGGGCTGCTGCATCTATTGGAAAGCGGCGACCGGCAGGCCGTCCGCCGCTGGCTGGAGGATGCCAAACAACGCCGCGACCAGCTTCTCACGAATTGTTAGAACACACTTGTCACATGTCGGAATTCCGAGTCACCGCCATATCAAAACTCCACGCGGAGTTCCGCGTTCCCGGAGACAAAAGCATGTCGCACCGCGCCGCCATTCTCGGCGGACTTTCCAACGGCGTCTGCACGATCCGCAATTTCCTGCCGAGCGAGGATTGTCTCAACACGCTCAACGCGATGAAGGCGCTGGGCGCGGAGGTGGAAGTGCTGGAGGAACTCGCGGGCTATGGACCGGTGCATCTGCGCATCCACGGCCGCTCGCTCAAGCTCGATGCGCCGCCCGCGCCGATCGACTGCGGCAACTCGGGCACCGGCATGCGCTTGTTGGCCGGACTGCTGGCCGGACAACCTTTCACCAGCGAACTTTTCGGCGATGCCTCGCTTTCCTCGAGGCCGATGGGCCGCATCACCGTGCCGCTCGGCCAGATGGGCGCCAACATCGAGTGCCTCGGTGAAAAACCCGGCTGCGCGCCGCTGCGCATCCATCCTGCGAAACTCTCGCCCATCACCTATCAGATGCCGGTTGCCAGCGCGCAGGTGAAGAGCGCCGTGCTGCTTGCCGGTTTGTTCGCGGATGGCGAAACAACCGTCGTGCAACCCGCGGTGACGCGCGATCACACGGAACGCATGATGGCGTCCTTCGGCATCATCACACGCCAGGAAGGCGATGCGATCACCATTCAATCCGGCCAAGTGCCACAAGCCTGCGATTTCACCGTGCCGGGTGATGTTTCCAGCGCCGCTTTCTGGCTGGTGGCCGCCGCCGCGCTGCCGGGTTCGCGTTTGTTGGTCAAAGACTGCGGCCTGAATCCCACGCGCACCGCCATTCTCAAAGTGCTCACGCGGATGGGCGCGCACATGATTGAAATCGTTCACGAAACTTCCGGCGAGCCGATCGGCAATATCGAGATCCATGGCGCGCCGCTCAAGGGCACGACCATATACCCGAGCGAAGTACCCAATCTCATTGATGAAATTCCAGTCATCGCCGTGGCCGCCGCGCTGGCCAATGGCCGGACCGTCATCCGCAACGCGAAGGAACTGCGCGTCAAGGAAACCGACCGCATCACCACGGTGGTCAACAACCTCCGCGCGATGGGCGGCGTGGTGGAGGAATTCGAGGATGGCATGGAAATCGAAGGCGGCCACCCGCTGCATGGCGCGGTGATCGACAGCTTCGGCGATCACCGCATCGCCATGGCATTCGCCATCGCCGGACTCTTCGCCAAAGGCGAGACCGTGATCCGCAACACCGAATGCGTGAACACCTCCTACCCCGGATTCGCGCATCATCTCGCGGCGATTCTGCGCGAGCGCTCCGAGCCCGCGGATTTTGAAGTGCCTGTCATTTCAAACAAAAAACATTTCGCGATCGCCATCGATGGCCCCGCCGCTTCAGGCAAAAGCACGCTGGCCCGCCTGCTTGCCGGACATCTCGGACTGACGATGGTCAACTCGGGAGCCATGTACCGCGCCGTCACCTGGCGCGTGCTCAAGGAAGGAGTCGATCCCCGCGACAGCGTGGCGGTGATTCGTTTGTTGGAACACATGGATATCCGTTGCGATCGAAAAGGCATGTTCTCATCCATCAGCATCGACGGCATTGATCCGGAAGCGGAACTTCGCAGCGAGGCGGTGAATGCGAACGTCTCGACCGTTTCCGCGATTCCGGAAGTGCGCCGCCATCTCATCCGCATGCAGAGGGCATATCTTGAAACCGGCAGCGTGGTGATGGAAGGCCGCGACATCGGCTCGGTGGTGTTTCCCGACACGCCTTACAAGATATATGTTGATGCCGACGAGCGCGTCCGTGCCGCACGGCGCGGAGGCGATGGCGAGGTGGACTCGATCGCCAAGCGCGACGACGCGGACAGCACCCGCAAGACCGCCCCGCTGATGGTGGCGGATGGCGCGACGGTCCTCGATACTTCGGATCTCGACATCGAATCCGCGGTGGGCGCCGCGTTGCAAATCCTCAGGAAACAGGGACTCCCGATCGGGGATGAGCCGTCGTGAATGACGCTGGAACCCTTGAACCCGCCGGCGGGTTGAGCCCGCAAGACGTGCGGCGGAATTTCGCTTGTCTGGTGTGGATGGGCTCGGTGTTCGCGATGGGTTGGTCCGAGGTGGTGGTGGTGTTGCAACCATTGCTCGTTCACTACGGCGCGAGCAACACACAGATCGGCATGGTGCAGGGAGTGCTCATCGCCACGCTGCCCGGCATGTTTGTCTCGCCGTGGATCACGCGGCGTTTCCGCCACAAGAAGATCTATCTTTTTGTGACGGACTCGCTCTATCTGCTGCCGGTGGGCATCGTCGGAGCCGTCGTGTGGGCCGGTGGCGCGGGCGGGAACGAGGCGATGGTGGGTTTCATCGTGCTGATGATGCTGTTAGGACAGATTGCCGCGGGATTCGGCGGGCTTCCGAACCAGGAGTTTTTCACGGCGTGCATACCGATGCGTCTGCGCGGACGCCTCGCCGGTGTTTCGGCGGGACTCGGCGGCGCGTTGGGATTGGGCGCGACAGCGATCGCGGCGTGGTTGCTTGGCGTCATGCCGAAGCCGCAGGGGTTCGGCGCGCTGTTGGTGCTGGCATGGCTGCTTTGCCAGCTTGCGAACGCATCGGTCCTGCTGGCAAGGGAACCCGCCACGCCGGTGGAGCGATCGCCGCGGCCATGGGGACGGGAAATGTGGCGCGCGTTATATCAGGACAAGAATTTCATGCGCGTGGCGCTGGCGGTTTGCCTGCTCTCGCCGCTGTTAGGGCAGCTTGCGGTTTTTTCGAGTGTGTTCGCTTTCCGCGATCTTGGTTTCAAGGCGCAGATGGCGGCGTGGCTCGGCATGACGGCATCCGGCTGCCGCCTCGCACTCAGCCCGGCCGCGGGATGGTTCACGGATGCATGGGGCGCGCGGCGGGCACTGACGTTGTGGGCCGGGTTTGCGGGCGTGGGTTTTCTGCTGCTGGCATGTTTTCCCGGGACAATCAGCGTGTTCGCGGCGGCCGGCATCGCAGCCGTGGCGGGCAGTGGTTTTTCCGGGGCGATGAACGCGCTGACCAGCGGCATTCCAAGGCCGGAGCACCGGGCCGGGCATTTCACGCTGCTGGGATTCTGCATGATCGCGAGTAATTCCGCAGGGCCGCTGCTGACGGGATGGCTTTTCGATACGGTGGATTACCGCACGGGATTCGGAGTTCTCGCGGCCTTTGTGCTGGGTTTGACGGCTTCGGCAATCTGGCTGCTGCGCGGCTTGAGCACGCGGCACGAAGATTACGCGTGATCGACCACCGGGGGAAAGCTCTTGCCAACACGGTACCGGATCAGTACCCACTCGCCCCCGCCGCAGTGACAGCCTTGCGGCATCCGTTTCCGTTCTATGAAGTTGGCGAAATTGTTGAGCGCGGATCAGATCATCCCCGAAATGAAGGCGCTGGAGCACTGGCCGGCCATCGTGGAACTGGTGGATCATCTGGTGGGCTGCGGACGTCTTCCCGCCGGACTCAAAGAGCAAGTGCTGGCGGAACTCCGGAACCGCGAGGACCAGATCAGCACCGGCATCGGCGCCGGCGTCGCCATCCCGCATGCGTTTTCCGACGAACTTGAGGAAGTGGCCGCGGTTTTCGGCCGCTCCATGGCGGGTATCGATTTCGAGTCCATCGACAACGCGCCGGTGCATCTCATCATTCTCTTCATCGTCCCGCGCAAGGACTACCATCTCCATCTGCGGACGCTGGCGGCGATCGCCAAAATGTTCACCAACTGCGAGATTCGCCGCCGGATCGGCGGGGCGGCAAGCATTGATGAAATCCTTGACATCCTCGATTGCAAACCGCGCCTCTCCCCACCGGGCGCTTGAATTTCCACCATGACTCTTCTGCAAGATCTTGAGGCCCGGCTTGCCTCCGCCCTGGCCGCCACACTCGGCGAGCCCGTGGCTTCCACCGTCACGCCCGCCGCCGATCTGCGCTTCGGCGACTATCAAACGAATGCGGCGATGGTGCTGGCCAAACAGCGCAAGACAAACCCGCGCGCGCTGGCACAGGAAATCATCGACAAGCTCGATCTAACCGGTCTGGCCGCAGCCGAGATCGCCGGGCCGGGATTCATCAACTTCCGCATCCTGCCCGAGGCTTACGCCGCGAAGGCGAAGGATTTGTTAGCTGATGCAAAACTCGGCGTGCCCGCCATCGGCGATGGCAAGACGGTGGTCGTCGATTTCTCCGCGCCGAACGTGGCGAAGCCGATGCACGTCGGCCACATCCGCTCGACAATCATCGGCGATTCGCTCTGCCGCATCGCGCGTTTTCTCGGCTACAAAGTCATCGCGGACAACCATATCGGCGACTGGGGCACGCAGTTCGGCATGATCATCCACGGCTGGAAAAACCAGCTCGACCACGCCGCGCTCGAAGCGGATCCAATTTCGGAACTCGTGCGGGTTTATCGTGTGGTGAATGCCGCGACCAAGGAAGACCCCGCTGTGCTGGAGGCCTGCAAGGCGGAGCTGGTGAAACTCCAGGCCGGCGATGAGGAAAACCTCGCCATCTGGCGGAAGTGCATCGATCTGTCGAAACTCGGCCTTGAGAAAATCTATCAGGTCCTTGATGTGAAGTTCGATCACTGGCTCGGCGAAAGTTTCTACAACGAACGGCTGCCCGGCCTCGTCGATGAGTTTCTGAGCAAAGGCATCGCCCGCGAAAGCAACGGCGCGGTCTGCATCTTCTCGGACGGCACGGGGAAACCGGAGGACGATCCCTTCATGGTTCACAAGGAGGACGGCTGGACCGACAACCCGGCCATCATCCGCAAGGCGGACGGAGGTTTCCTCTACGCCACCACCGACCTCGCCACGCTCGAATACCGCATCGACGAATGGCGGGCCGATCAGATTTGGTATGTCGTCGGCGTGCCGCAGGCGCTGCATTTCCGCCAGATTTTCGAAGCCGCCGCGCGCTGGGGCAAGACCGGGGATTTCCGGCATGTCGCATTCGGCTCGATTCTCGGCGAGGACCGCAAACTGATGAAGACGCGCAGCGGTGACAACGTGCAGCTCACCGACGTGCTCAGCGAGGCGGTCGGGCGCGCGGCGAAAATCATCAGCGAAAAAAGCCCGGACCTGCAGGGCGACATGGCGGCGGAAATCGCGGACATCGTCGGCGTCGGCGCGGTGAAATTCGCCGAGCTCTCACAAGGCCGCCTCACCGACTATGTCTTCGCGTGGGACCGGATGCTCGCCTTGCAGGGCGACACAGCGCCATATCTGCAATACTCGACCGTGCGCATCCGCTCGATTTTCCGCAAACTCGACGCGCCCTTCGATGCCACGGCTTGCCAAATCATCCTCAAGGAGGCGGCGGAGATCCACCTTGCCCGTCTGCACGCGCGTTTTGGTGAATTGCTGCCGACGATCCTTGAAGACTTCCGCCCGAACCTGCTGGCAAACTACCTGCTGGAACTCGCCCGCGCCTTCCACTCGTTTTTCGAAGCCTGCCCGGTGCTCAAATCCGAGGAAGCCATGCGCTCCAGCCGCCTCGCGCTCTGCGAGCTGACCGCCCGCATCCTCACCACCGGACTCGGCCTGTTAGGCATCCGCTGCCCGGAACGCATGTGAAAACCGCCGCTCCTCGCCCGTAATGGGGCTTGGATTCGGACAGCCATTCCTTATCTTTTCGTTGAACCATGTTGTCCTTCCTGTCCTGGAGCAGACCCTCGATGAGCAAAAATCGAAATAACACCCAACCCGAACGGCCCGTTTCCCACCGCCGCCGGCCTGCCATGCCGGTCGAAAAACGCACCCATTTCCCGCGCGTGCGGCTGCCTTTGCCGAATGGCGGTTCATGTCTCTAACATATCAGTTTCACCCCCTGCACACATGCTCCCCTTCTACGTCATCGGTCACAAGAATCCGGATACGGATGCCATCTGCTCGGCCATCGGGTATGCCGCGCTGCTGCGCGCCGTCGGCGAGGAGCGGGATGCCGTGGCCGCCCGCTGCGGCGAAATTTCACATCGCACCAAATGGGTGCTCGAGCGTGCGGGTTTCGAGCCGCCCACGCTCATCACCGACGTGCGCACCAAAGCCGGAATGATCTGCCACCGCAAGGTCATCAAGGTCAGCACCAACGACACTTTCCTCACGGCCTACCGCCGCATGCTTGCCGCGGAAATCCGCTGCGTGCCCGTTGAGGACGAGCAGGGAAACCTTTGCGGCATCCTGCGTTACATCGACCTTCTCCGCTTGCTGCTTCCCGCCGATACCGAGGGACTCAGCGTCCGCACCGTGCATGCCTCGCTGGCGCACATTGCCGCCACCTTGCAGGCTGAGACCGAAGGCGGAACGGTTCCGGAAACCGAAGAGGATTTAATTCTGTTAGTCGGTGCCTCCTCACAAGAAAGCGTCGAACGCCGCCTCCAGCTCGCGCGCGAGGACGGCATGCTTTCGCGCTTCCTCGTGCTTTGCGGCGACCGGCCGATCATCCAGCGCGTGGCCATCGAGTATGGCGTGCGCGCGCTGCTCGTCACCGGTGGCAACGAGATCACCCCCGAGATCCGTGATTTCGCAAAAGCGCGCGGCGTGATGGTTCTACTCTGCGCCCAGGACACCGCAAGCGCTTCCACGCTGATCCGCTGCTCCCGCACCGTCCGCCATGTCATGGAGCGCAATTTCGAAACCGTGTGTCCGACAGAATCTGTATCCAGCCTGCGCAAACGCATCTCATCCTCCGATCAGGATCTTTTCCCGGTTGTCGATCCCGGTACCGGAAACATGGTTGGCGTCATTTCCAAATCCGACCTCATCAACCCGCCGCGCATCCGGCTCGCGCTCGTCGATCACAACGAATACGCCCAAGCCGTCAATGGAGTGGAGGAAGCCGAAATCACCGAAGTCATCGACCACCACCGGCTGGCCGGCGACCTCGTTTCGCGCGAACCGATCCGTTATCTCAACGAGCCGGTCGGCTCGACCTGCACGCTGGTGGGCCGCAAGTTTTTCCATCGCGGACTGATGCCGCAACCCGGCGTCGCAATGTGCCTCTGCGCGGGCATCGTTTCCGACACACTCTGCCTCACGTCGCCCACCACCACTTTGTTGGACCGCGAGATGCTCACCTGGCTCAGCGGAGTCGCCGGAGTGGATGCGAAAAAATTCACCGAGGAATTTTTCGCAGTCGGCTCGCTCATCGCCAGCGGCACGCCCGATGAAATTCTCAACGCCGACCGCAAGGAATTCACCGAGCAGGGACTCAACGTGAGCATCTCCCAGGTGGAGGAGCGAGACCTCCATGGTTTCGCCGCCCGCCGCGAGGAACTGGAGGCCGGTTTGCGCGAACTCCACCGCAGCAAACGCTATGACTTCACGGTGCTCGCCGTCACCGATGTCGCCCTGCATCACAGCATGATGCTGGCGATCGGCCCCGAGTCCGCTCTCGCGAAACTACCCTTCGAGCGCCGCGACGAATCCCTCTTCCACGCGCCCGGCGTGGTGAGCAGGAAACGCCAGATTTTCCCCGCCGTCTGCGAGGCCATCAATCAGGCGGCCAAATAGCCGCCCGCAGGCCCCGGAAAAATCCCAACAAAAAAGGCCGCTCCCCCGAGCGGCCTATTTTGTTTTCTGTCATGAAACATTGAAACCGGGGACCTCTCCCCTCGACGCGGGCGAATTTGCGGGATTTTCCGGGTTCTGTCTTGTCCCCAAATCTTGGGACAGGGGAGCAGGCCATCCGGGCAACAAAAAAGGCCGCGACCCCTCGCGACCTGTTTTGTGTTCTGTCATGAACCCTGTCGATTACCGGGGACCTCTCCCCTCGACGTCCGCAAGGTGTGGAAAACCCCGGATTTTGTCTTGTCCCTAAATCATGGGACAGCCCGGCCCGTGGCGGATTCGGTGGATCAGGGCTGCCAGGAAATGATCTCATGGTCCGGAAAGCAGAAACCCGCACGCAGAGAATCCGGATGGCCGGCGAACAAAGCGGTGGTGAAACCGCGGGCTGCCGCGGGTTCGATGTCGTGCAGCGGATCATTGCCGATGAAAAGCACCTGCTCCGGCGTGATGCCGCGCCGGGCGAGACGCTCAATCAGGAGATCGAACAGAAACCGCGAGGGTTTGGCGACGCCGTGGCGGTAGGAGAGGACGACAAGGTCATCGGCAAAATTATCTGCCAGATCGCCGAGCGAATGCAGGGTGTTGCATTGGGCGTTGGACAAGATTCCAAGCGGGATGCCCGCAACCGCAGGGGAGCGCAACATTTCCGCCGCTCCGGGCATCAGCCGCGCGGGATGCCATGCGGCTTCGGTTGCGATCACGAGCGCCGTGGTGTCCGCATCCGGCGGCAGCGAGAGAACCTCGCGCCAGATCGCGCGCAGATCGATTTCCGGTCGAGGCAGAGCCGATGCCTCATGATGCCGCAACACCGCCGCATGCAGGGCCGAGCCGGGTGAATCCGGTGCTTGATGGCCGAAGCGCCCGATGATTTCCCGCAAGGAGGAATCCGCCGCGGCATCGGGTTTGACTCCGCCCGCGGGTGCGATGAGCAGCGTGCCGTAGATGTCGAAGATGATCGCGCGGAATGCATCGAAATCCGGCGGCGGACGGCGGATTGGCGCGGGTGAGGTGAGGAAATGGAAACGTGCGGGACTGAGACAGGTATCGAGAATGATCTCCGGATCGATTCGGCCCGCGGGCTCCGCGGTTGCGGTTGTCTGATAGATGTTGATCAGGTTGCCCGCATGAACCGCGGGATCACAGCAGCCGGGCAGCGTGGCGGAGGGTGTGGAAAAACGGAGCGCTTCCGCAAGCCAAGCGGCTGCGGGTTCGATCCTGCCGTCATGTTCGACCATCAAGAGCGCCTTCATGCCGGGTTCAAAGAGTTTGGTGATGACGCGTTGTTGCAAAACTTCGGGCAGGTTTCCGAAGTCGAGGCATCCGTCGCGCACCAGCAGGGAACGGATGGATTTGATGTCAGGCGCCTCGCGGCCCCATGCGCCCCAGAGACCGGTGGCGGCATCGTGCAAGGCGGAGTTGATGATTTCGGAATCAACCCAATCGATGGGAATCAAAATCCGATCGTAAAGCCCCGGAAACCGGATGCCGTGTGACGAGAGGTGGGGCAGTTTGCGTCCCAACAGAGGTTTGCCGCAGGAGATGGATTCGAGGAAAGCCATGCCAAAACCTTCCGAGACCGAGGCGGTGGCGAAATGGGTCGCGTGATGGCACCAAGTTTCAAATGAAGAACCGGAGCCGGCGACGGGTTCGAGCCTGTCCACCACATCGAACTCAACGGCGATGCCGCATTCGCGGGCGAAGCGCCGCCAACCGTCATGGAATGATTTCGCCGCGGGATTCAGCGGGGCGCGTGTTACCGCGCCGCGTGTGCCAACGGGTGCCAGTGCGGTGAGCAGAAGAAACTCCCCGAGGTTCTTGCGGCGGATGCCTCGGACTGGATAGAGCAACACCGGGGAGGTGCTTTCCGCAGATGCAAGAGTCCGGCTTTGCATCGGATTCGGCAGCAAATGGGCGCGTGTTTCGTGCAAACCCGCACGGAGGAAACATTCGCGGTCGCGAGAGTTGAGGAAGGCGTAATGCACCTGCGGTCCGGATGGATAGAGATGAGTGCGATCACCGAGGTGAATTGCATTTTCAGGCCGTCCGTCTTCGGCGAGATCATGGATGTGCAGGAGCAGGCGTTGATCGGACGAGGCAAGCAGCGCCACCAACAAGTGCATCGTATTGTTCTTCCCGAGCGAGTGATTGTGGAAATGCCAGACGTCCGGCGGAGCGCCGAGAGCGGCGCATGCCGAAGCCCGCAGTTCATCCAACAAATCCACGGCGTCCGGACAATTCGCGCCGTATCCCAATCCATCCACCGTGACATGCGGCAGTTCATCGAAAACCCGCGCTCCGCCTGTTAGAACAACATGCGGCACACCATTCGCAGTGAGGCCGCGCGAGGTGGCGCAGATCACCTCCGCGACCCCGCCATGACCGGCGTGGTAGTGGACGATGGCGATTTTCATGGCCGTGCGGACTATCAGATCCAACCCACGGCCTGGTCCAGCGATTCCACCACGCGGTCCGGTCCGTGTTTTTCAAGCTCTTCCGCGGTAAAACGCCCGGTGGCGACGGCAAGGCAGCGCGCTCCGATGGCTTGGGCGCAGGCGATGTCCTTGGGAGTATCTCCGATGATCCACGTTTCGCGCGGCGTGAAACCGCGACCGCTGTGCGAGTTGGCGCGTTGCAGTGCGATGGGGCCGAGTTTATTGCGATCGGAATCGTCGCAGCCGTATGCGCCGAACTCGAAGTAGGTGGCAAGTCCGTAGTGGCGGACTTTTGACGCCGCTCCTTGCGCGGTGTTGCCGGTGAGCAAACCCAGCGCGGCATCGGCGCGCGCGGCGAGTTCATCCAGCAGGACGACCGCCCCTTCGATGGCACGGCCCGGATAAGCACCGTTTGTCAGGTTCCAATCGAGTCTTTTCTGATAGACATCAAGATACCCGGCGATGCGTTCCTGTGTGGGTTCGACCGCAAAGTGTTGTAGAATGCCGATCACGATTCCGAGATCGGTGGCTCCGGCGAGATCAAGCGGCGGCCCGGCCTCGCCGAAAACTTCAAGCGTCGCCTGCTCCAGTGCGGCCATGCCGGCACCACCTGTATCCACGAGCGTGCCGTCGATGTCGAAAAGGTAGAGCATGGACGCGTCGTCGGATCACGCCTGCGCGTTTTCCGGATTCGCCCCGCTTTCCGGAACTTCATCCGGCACCTCGTCGTCGAGTTCATCCTCGTGATGATCGTCGTCGTGGTCGTCTTCCTCCATCAGTTCGCCGTGGAAGAGGTGGAACTTGCGCTTGCGCTGGTGCTGCGGCAGCGGCGAGAGAATCATCGCCACGGCGCGGCCGTTGAGGCGCGGCGGCTGGTCCACCTGGGCCATCGTTTTGAGATCCTCGATGATGCGGTTGAGCACCACGAATCCAAGATCCTTGTGGGCGTTTTCACGACCGCGGAACTGGAGCACGAATCGGCACTTGTGGTTGGTGTCGAGGAAGCCCTCGGCGCGGCCCATCTTGATGTTGTAGTCGTGCTGGCCCGTGCCGACGCGGAATTTCACTTCCTTCATCCGCGTGGCGCTCTTCGACTTCTGCTTCTTGAGCTTGGCCTGCTCGTATTTGAATTTCCCGTAGTCGATGATCTTGCAGACCGGCGGGTCCGCCTGGCCGGCGATTTCGACGAGGTCGAGCCCGAGTGACTGGGCTTTGGCGAGGGCCTCGCGCGAACTCATGACTCCGAGTTGCTGGCCGTCACTGGTGACGACGCGGACGCGCGGGGCGCGGATTCGATCGTTGACCCGCGTCATGTCGCGGAAACGACCCCTGTTTTGGTCTCTTGTTGGCTTAGCGATGGCAGTGTCCTCCGATGGGTGGATGCGACGCACCGGCACGCGAATGGCCGAAGCCGGCACGCGGGACCGGTGCGAAGAGGGATGTGGAACGATGGGAATGACGCCAAATCATGGCATGCATATAACCTGTGACCCCCGGTCTGGGCGACCGGCTTGATGTGCGATGGGGAATCGTTCCTGGAAAGTCATGCGTCGGCGGTGATGCCGTAATGCGTCGTAAAAGCGACAGCCGCGTTTCTAAGGAGGGGCCGGGGCATCGGCAAGATTCTTTTTCCGCCGATTTTGTCACAGCGGGCCGCGGAACACCGGTTTTTGGCTTTCGCAGGCAATCCCGATGGTGCCAAAAAGATTCATGCGACGGCTCCGCAATGACTTGCCCTACCGATTCCGCCCGCCGGCCGATCGTCCATGGATCCGGCCCGCGGGCCTGTGGATCAACCGCAGGGTTCACCTCGATCGCAAATACCGCGTCACCCGCATCCGGGCCGAGGGCATGGATGCCGTGCAAGCTCTCTGCGCCTCCTCGCACTCGGTGCTGCTCGCGCCCAATCACTCGGATCACTCGGACCCGCATGTGATCATGGAAATTTGCGCCCGGCACGGCATGCGGCCGTTTTTCATGGGGGCGAGGGAAATTTTCGAGGTGAGTCCGCTCGCGGGTTGGTCGCTGCAATCGATGGGCGTGTTCTCGGTGGATCGCGACGGCCCGGATCTTTCCGCCATCAAGACGGCCATCTCGCTGCTGGAAAAAGGCGGCGATCCTCTGGTGATGTTTCCCGAAGGTGAAATCTATCATCATCACCGGCGGCTCGATCCGCTCAACGAGGGCGTGGCTTCGATTTTGCTCAAAGCCGCAGCACGCCTGCCCGCCGCGCGCAAAGCGTTTCTCGTTCCGATGGCGATGCGTTTTTTCCACGATGCGACAGTGGAGGAAACTTTCCGCGAACGCCTCTCGCGCCTGGAAGACCGCATCGGCTGGCTGCCACGTCCTAACCGCGGGACCGACGAACGCATCCTGCGTCTTGCGGCCGGCGTGCTCGCGCTCAAGGAAACCGAGTATCTCGGCCAAGCGGGCGGCGGTGACATCCAGGAGCGGCTAACCCGCTTGTGCGGGGATTTGCTAACCGATGTGGAGAGCCGTTACCCGCGCGATGACAAGGCCACCACGCCGCCCGAGCGCGTGCGGGCTTTGCGCTACCGCATCCGGCGGCGGCTGCTCGATGCGGAGAACCCGCCAGATGCGGCGCAACGCGAAATCTTGTTGGATGACCTGGACCGGGTTTTCACCGCGCTCCAGGCGCACAGTTACATCGGCGACTACATCACGGTGAATCCCACCACGGACCGCCGCGCGGAGATGATCATGAAGTTGGAGGAGGATTTGTTGGGTTTTCCGCTCTATCCGGTGGACCGCAGCGTGACGGTGACGGCCGGCACGCCGATCCTTGTGAACGAACTGCTCCTACGCGCGGACATATCCTCCAAGGACAGGGCCTTCGGATTGACCGCGCTGCTGGAGAAGAATCTCTCGGCGATGCTCGGCCAGTGAAATCATTTGCCGCAGGCCGGGCAGGCTTGCAATCTCCGCCGCCAGTCATGCACGTGCGTCCTCCGAAAAAATTCGTCCCGACTCCCTTCGAGTATCATCAGGAGATCGAGTTGGAGATCGACGCGCTCACCAATCTCGGCGCGGGCGTGGGCCGCATCGGCGGCTGGGTGGTCTTCGTGCCCTTCGCCCTGCCCGGCGAAAAGGTCAAAGCGCGGGTTCATCGCAATGACAAGAACTGCTCGCATGCCGACTTGATCGAAGTTCTAACTGCCTCGCCCGACAGGGTGGAAGCGCGTTGTCCCTTGTTCGGCGAGTGTGGCGGCTGCCAATACCAACACCTTTCCTATGACAAACAACTCGACTGGAAAACACGCCAGGTCGGCGAGTTGATGAAACACATGGCGGGCATCGGGTTTCCGGTGAACCGCTGCCTCTCCACGGAACAGACATGGCATTACCGCTCGAAGATCACGCCGCACTTTGACAAGCCGCGCGAGGGCGTCGTTGGCGAGATCGGGTTTCTGGCATTCGGCAGGCGATCCCAACTGGTGGATGTGCCGCAGTGCGCGATCGCGATGGACGCGATCAACGAAGCCCTGCCCGGCATCCGCGCCGGCATCCGGGCGAGGCCGCACGCCTTCAAGCGCGGCTCCACCGTTCTCATCAGGGCCACCGCAGAGGGCGTGGAGACCGATTTCAAAGCCACCGCCACCGAGAAAGTGGGCGATCTGACTTTCCGCTTTCTGGCCGGAGATTTTTTCCAGAACAACCCGTTCATCCTGCCCTTGTTCACCGGTTATGTGGCGCAGCAGGCCTCGGCCGGCGGCGCGCGTTTCCTAGTGGACGCCTACTGCGGCTCGGGCTTGTTCTCGCTGACCCTCGCCAAACATTTCGACAAAGTGGCGGGCGTCGAAGTTTCCGAAACCTCCTGCGAGTGGGCGCGCCGGAACGCCGCCGCCAACGCCATCCACAACGCCGCGTTTTTAACAGCCTCCGCCGAGCACATCTTCGCAGAGGTCGGATTCCCCGCCGCCGAAACCGCAGTGGTGATCGATCCGCCGCGCAAGGGCTGCACGCCGGAGTTCATCGCCCAACTCGTGGAATTTTCCCCGGCTCGTTTGGTTTACGTCTCCTGCGATCCCGCCACCCAGGTGCGCGATCTCAAACTGCTCGCCCAGTCCGGCTATCAACTCGCGGACGTGCAACCCTTCGACCTGTTCCCGCACACCCGCCATTTGGAGTGTGTGATGACGCTCGTGCGGGGCTAGTTCACCCGCGGATACCGCGAATGTGAACAACTTGCGAAATAACCCGGCAAACGGCTTTTTTTCAGGGACTTTTCGCCGGCCGGCGCGTCTGAAGGCTTTTTTTCAAGCGCTTTGCGCTGGTGGCATCCGGGTGGAATCGCCGCTTGACCCGCATTGTTTCCAATCGAAGGCCTTGGCCATCCATCGGCTTTATGGCCCTTCAAAAACAGCGACTTGTGAGGTTATTGGCGAATTACTCACAATGCCGTTTGGTTTCCTCACGGCTTTTTCACATCCTGCTGACAACCATTCGGGCCGGGTAAACCGGGTAGCAGCTTCTCGCGGGAGAGATGCCACGGGTTTTCACAGGACGATTGTGAACAACCTGCGGAAAAGGGCTGTGAGAGACTGGTTTTTAAAGGTTTTGTGTCAGATTCGTCAGATGAGCGGATTTGGGCTTTACGGGGCATGGTCGAGCGTTCACACAGACCCCCGTCGCGCGGCTGCAATGGTCGCACGGCCTTTTTTATCACCACCATTCCAACCCTGATCATGGACATTCAAATCGCCACCCTTTGCGACCACGCCGCGGACTACAACGGCAAGCTGGTCATCACCGGAACCTTCGACACCCTCGCCGCCCGCGCGCTGCCCGTCGTGCATCCCGCCTGCGCTCTGGCGATGCGCTTCTGCTTCACCTCCGAGGACACCGGCAAGCACCAGCTCTCGATCAACATCATCAACGAGGACGGCGAGCCGCTCGATCCCAACAACATGCCGATCAAGCCGGACTTCGAAGTGCAGATGCCCAAGAACACGCCCTTCATCACCCGCAACATCGTGATGAACCTGCAGGGACTTCGTTTCCCGACCGCCGGCATCTACTCGATCGACATCGGTTGCGACGACGAGATCCTCATCCGCCTGCCGCTGCGTATCGTGCAAGTGACGCAAGGTCCGAACGGTGAGACCCAGATCGCCTGATTCCATCCGGCCCGCGATACGGGAAACCGGGACATTCCGGTTTCCCTATTGCGAGTCTCAAACCGCCGCCGGTCGCGGCGCGAAGCCAAGCGCGAACTGCGCGGCTCCTTTGAAGACCAAATTGATTCCGAAAAAGAAACCCAGCACGGAGAAGCTGGAGTATGGCCAACCGCGGTAAACGAGGATGCCGAGAGCCAGGGCGGCAATGCCGTTGAGCAGGGTCCAAGCCCAGCCCGGAGTGCCCTTCATCCGCAGCGAGGCGATGATGACAAACAAACCCTCCACCGCCAGATAGATCGCGAAAGCCATCGTGATGACAAGCGCGCTGGACTTGAGGCATGACAGCAGCACGACACCCGCCGCGATGCGGATGATGCCGGATAAAATCTCCAGCAAGCGGTAGTTCTTGTGCTTGCCGATGAGCGCCATCACCAGCGACATCACGCCGCTCACCAGGATGAAGATGGCGAGAAACCTCACGAGCACCGCGGTGAACAGCACCGGCAGCGACATGGCCGCGAAGCCTACAAGGAGGAAGAAAATTCCGCTGGCAATGAGCAGAGTGCGGCTTTTTTGGAGATCGTTGTTTGCTTGGTTCATGGATGCGCGTGTTCGATTGTTAGTAGGTGTGATGAAAACAGACTGCCGGACCAGCATTATTCGTCGGCAGCCGAAGGCGAGTCGAAGATCCTCACCGGCGTGATCACATCCCGACGACCTGCTCCGGGAAGTTGTCCGAATTTCGGCGAACCCGTGCCCCAGACCGAGCCGTCCCTCGCGAGGATGAGGGAAAATTTCCCGCCTCCCGCCGCGGAATCCACACCTTTCAAAACAACCTGCGGCGTCCGGACATTCTGTCTGCGCCCGCCTCCCAACTGGCCGCTGTTTCCACACCCGGCGCCCATCAGCGTTCCGTCCCGCATGACGATGAGCGTGTGAATGCTGCCGGCGGAAATTACCTTCGCCCCCTTGGCCACTTGCGCGAACGTGTTGCGATCTCCCCGCCTGCCATCGCCCAACTGGCCATACCAGTTCTTGCCCGTCGTCCAAACCGTGCCATCCGTGCGCAAAACCACACTGTGCCCGTTGCCCGCCGCGATCGCCCGGACCTGCGGCAGCACCTCGACGGGTATCGTCACATCCCTCGCCCTGCCAAACCCGAGCTGGCCTCCCCTTCCATCGCCCATCGCATAGAGCCGTCCGTCTTTGGATAGAAAGAGCGAGTGATCGTCGCCCGCCGCGACGGCGCGGACACCCGTTGCTACTTTCACCGGTCGGCTGCGATGCCGCGTGCCGCCATCGCCAAGCTGGCCATGGGTGTTGCGCCCGACCGCCCACAAACTGCCATCCCGCTTCACAAACAAACTGTGCGCATAGCCCGCCGCCATCGATTGCACATCGTCCGCAATCTTCACCGCCCTGCTGCGGTGGCGCGTGCCGCCGTCACCGAGCTGGCCCCAGCCATTGTGACCGGTTCCCCACAAAGTGCCGTCGCGTTTCAAAATGAGCGTGTGCTCGGCACCGGCGGCCACGGCGGCCACGCCCGTGTCGATCCGCACCGCGCTGGACCGGTCCCGCGATCCGCCGTCTCCAAGCTGGCCCGCGCTGTTGCGACCGGCCGCCCACAAGTTTCCGTTCCGCTCGAGAAACAGACTGTGATACTCGCCCGCCGCCACCTCGCTCACATTCACCGGCACCCTGGATGCGGACTCCGCCTGCGCCATCCCCGCCGCGCCAAAAACCAGCGAGAGAACCGCCAACCCCAGCTGCCTGCCGCCGGAAACCGCCGCTTGGCGGGATGTGAAACCGAGCGCCGGAAAATTGCAAAAGTATCCTCCAAACATCCCCGGTGGTTTAATCACACATTCCCGCCCTGTAAACCGGATTCTTCTCCACAACTGCGCGCCAAACTTCCCCTTGTGGCGGGGCCTTGCAGTTTCAATACAGCGGCAGTCAGCGCGGCCGCCACGCTAGCTGGAGCCTCTCGGCTTCAGTCCGTCCCCGGCGCATAAAATCCCCCCATGATACATCTCCATGTAGAGTGATCGCATTCAACTGTAAATCGGACGCCTCTAAGGTTCTCATCAACCCGGACTCCAAAGAAGGAACTGAATCACGCAACTAACGAAGGGCACTGAAATTGTGTCTTCTATTCATGAAATCTGGAGTTTTTCGTGGATTGAATTTCACGCATTCGGGATGAACGAACTCGCCGCCCGCCATCACGAATCAAGCGCGGATATTCGCTCGCGGAAACGGTGATACAGGAAACCGATGACCAGCATCACCAGTCCGATCACGAAGAAGGCGATGATGCGGTAGAAGGTGTTCTGGATGTCATAGATGAATATGTGGCCGGTGCACAACACCAGGCCGATGAGTCCGGTCAGCCGGTAGGCGCGCAGACCCGCAAAGAGTCCGCAGACGAACAACAGAATGGCCGAGAGTCCCCAGAACACGGCGGTGAGCTTGTCGTTGACCAAGAGATCGATCGCGCAGGCGGCGAATGCAATCAACAGCGCGCACAGGGCGTGAAACCAGGGAAGCACTGAGGTGGAGGTGATTTTCTTACCCGCAACCCGGCGCGCGCCGGCGGCCATGATCATTCCGTTCACGGCGATCCCGGCGGACGCGAGCAGGATGCTCAACAAGGTCGGCATCACCGGCGTAGGCGAGAAGTTTTGCGCGAGCATCAGCGAGGCCGCCATGCAGAACGCCAGGGTCAGCGGTCCCAAACCAAGATGGCCGATGCGTGCGATGGACCGCCAGCGCCACAATGCGGAACAAAGCAGCGCGACGCCTGTTAGAGCGGCGGCTTGCCAGGGCTCCTCTGTGGCGGCGAGCGAGGCCAGCGTCCACGCGAGCACGGCGATGCCCGAATGGACATCCGCAACGACCACCGGAATCCCGGGTGAGTCATCCCGTTGAGCAGCCTTGGCGGCGAGGAGGTGAACCAAGACCAGCAAGCCTCCGGCGATGAACCAGACTTCAGCGCCTGCGACACCCTCGAAGTTTCCGGCGATGATTCCCGCCACGCAGGCCAGAGCAACGGGCAGCCATGAAACCGCGGCGAGAGCACGGAAGGGGAAACGCCTGCTGACCGTGAGCATCAGGACGCCAAGAACCGCGGCGGCGAGGAAAGCGGGGCCTTCTTCCAGATGTTTTTCAAAGAAAAGATGCAGCGAGAACACACCCAGGCCGTGCAGCGCGGCATCGCCTGACAGAGTCTGCTTTTGCATAGCGGAATCCGTGATCTTTTTCCAAACGACAGCCGCAACACCCACGGAGATGATCAGCAGAACCGCGAGATTGATCGAATCATGGACCAAATTCCCGCCGGGCCGCGCGTCTCTCAAGCCCAACCATAAAGAGACAAAGCCGCCGAGGATCGGAATCGCTCCGGCAATCGCGATATTCCAAACACGGAACCGCGCCGCCAGAGCCAGCATCGGCAATCCCGCCACAGCCAGCGCGCTTGGAAAGAATCCGGAACTCTCACACGTGACCGCTCCGCCAGCCAGAACGAGAAGACCAACGGCAGTTTGGAAAGCGGTCGATCCAACCGGGCGCTCACTTGCTAACTCGGTTTGCTGACGTTGCCGGATCGCGGCGCATGCGATCAATGGGAACAGCGCGAAGATTCCGATGCCCTCATGACCGCGGAGCGCAAACATGCCGCCAAGCGCAATGCTGAATGGCAGCAGAGTCGCCAGACCCGCCAGCAACACGCCTTCGCGGACCCATGATCCGCCGCGGAGCGTTTCCGGCCAATAGCGGCGGATCGCCTCGGCAGCTCCGAACGCGGTCAGGATAAGCGTGGCACCCAACAACAGCGCGGACGTGCTCTGACTGGTGTTTGAAGACAGCAAGGCATAAGCCAAGTAGCAGTATGCCAGCGGCAGCCCCGACGCCATGCAGGGAACGCCGCTGCGCATGAGCGGACCCACGAGTGTGATCAGGACCGCAAGCAGGTAAAGAAACCACAAGGGATCAGAATGACCGGGATATGGCGGAGTGACAGAAAGCGCCATCGCCGAGAACCCGGTGGCAAGCGAGGCGATCACGCGGAAGACTCGCGCCTGCGTTTGATGACCCCCTGCGCTGCCGCCGATCCCTTGCGGAAACCAGCGCGAGTGAAGGGCGAGTTGTACGGTTAGAAAAACCAGATAAAAACTTCCGGCGATGCGGAACGGGTCCTGCAAGCGCCACCGCGCGGGCGGTTCCACCACAAGGTCGCGCCAGAACCAGCCGACGGATGCGGCCATCACCAGCACGAAGCCCGCGGCGATCCAGCGCGATCCGCTGCGGCGCGAGGTCCACAACAGCGCGAAGGCCTGGAACGCGATGGCGAGCCAGCGCACCGGTCCGCTGAACGCAGCCGCAAAGCCAAGGCACAACAGCGCGCTGCTTTTCAGAAACAATGATTCCGTCACCGCGCGGTCCGTGGTGCGGAGATGATGGATCGCGGTGAATGCGAGGAACAACCCGGCGGTCGTGAAGTAAAACTCCGAAAGTTGGTCCGGATGAACCAGGCGGACCACCACGTAGCCAATCACCGCCGCGGCCGAGGTGTTGCCGAGCATCAGCCAGCGCCGCAAACGATCGCCGGGCACATGAAGCCCGCGTGCGACGCAGGCCAGGTTTCCGGCTTCGAACAAAACGGTTAGAGCAAGCAGCGCGCCCATCAGGTGAAGATATGGCGGCGGGTCCGACCGCATCCAGTCGAGCAGCGCGAAAGCCCCGAAGCCCGCCCAGGATCCCGCCAGCGCGGTGATGAACGGAGTGAGCCAGCCGCGCCTCGCAAACAGCATGGAACCCGTGGCGGCCAGCAGCACCAGACCCACCGTCGCGAAACGGTCCAGATCATGGGAATGGGAAAAGCCGCAGGACACGAATCCGAGAAACAGCGTGAGAGTCGCGACGGTTTGATCCCTTTTCCACAAGGACCAGAGGATGGCGGCGACGAGCGCGGAAAACTGCGCCAGCACGCCAATAGCCGGTTCACCGATGATCTTGGTGGCGGGAAGCGCGAAGGCCGCGAAGGCCGTGAAATACAACAGCGCGAAGCCGCCGCCGATGATCGCGCGCCCGAAGCCTTCCAGCTTGTCCCTCAAGCGCGAGCCCAGACCGATGGTGCCAAGCGACACCAGACACAAGACCGCAACGCGCAGCCACGGCGGCGTGTGCTGGCTGACATGGATGCCGAAAAACACCGCGGCAATGATCAGCAGCACCAGGCCGATCCGGATCACCCACCACGCGGCGAGCTGGCTCTCCGCCGTTTCGCCCGCATCGGTTCTGCCCGGCGGCAGCAGATGCATGCGCTTGAGCATGTCATGCCATGGAATTCTCTCTAACAACGATGGTCCAGCCTCTCCGGGGATGTCCGATGGTTTTTCTTGCTCCCATGCCGGAGTGTGGCGCGCCTCTTCCACTTCGCTTGCGGGCTCGTCATGAACCGCCGCGCGAAATTGCGGCAGCGGCGGCGGAGTCGCCGGTTCATCCACCACCATTCGGTAACGCGGCGCTTCCACCGTTTCCGGCTCCCTCACCTCCGGCACCGGCCCGGCGGGCGGCGGGCTTGTCTTGTCGCGCGAGTCGATCCTGGCCTCGATGCGTTTCAACTCCGCGAGCAACACGCGGTTGTCTTCGCGCAGCTTGGCATGGTTCAGGCGCTGGGCGGTGATTTGCTCCTCCAGGAATTTGAGGCGCGTGCGCAGCCTGCCGTATGCGAGATACAACACCAGCAGCAGCGGGATGGAAATGATGATGAATTCTTGCATGGAATCCCTTTCAACCCTGTCAGCATGTTTGATCCCGACAGACTTGTCTGGCAGAAAACCCCGCGCTCATCCGGAGTTTCATTCCTTCTTCCCGGGCGGTTGTTTCGGCGGAGGTTCGATGCCGAGGATTTCCCAAACATCGTCCATGAGGCGCATCACGATCATTCCGGAAAGCTCGCGCTCCTTGCGCTTGCCCTTCACTCCGATGTGGATGGCCGGCACCCTGCCCTGCGGTGTGTCCGCCTCGCCTTCTTTCACGAACAGGCGGCCGGCAAGCTCCGCAGCCGCGCCTTCGTCGGACGACAATCCCCACTTGCCGGCGAGTCCCAGCTCACGGCTCACCTTGACGAGGCGCCCGGACTTGGAAAGTTCGGTTTTGAGTTGGGTGATGATTTCATCACGTTTGGCCACGGGCAGTTCGGGATTGATCGGCAGCGGCACCCACATCGGTCCGGGGAGGTTCTGCCTGTAGGCTTTCAATCCAAAGTAGCCCCCGGCACCCATCAGCAGCATCGCCACCAGTCCAGCCACGATCCATCGTTGCATGATGGCGATTCCTACTGCATGGACAGCGCGGCTCCAAGCCGGAAATTTCATGGAATACCCCGCCACCACCGCCACTGTCGAGACACTGTCCAACGGCCTCACCCTGATCCTCGATCCCGATCCCACCGCGCCCGTGGTGAGCGCGCAAATCTGGGTGGAAAGCGGATCAATGCACGAGGATCGGCTCCTCGGCGCGGGCCTCTCGCATTTCCTTGAGCACATGGTTTTCAAGGGCACCCGCGATTATGATGCGGACGAACTCGCCGACACCGTGCAGGCGGCGGGCGGCCACTGGAACGCCTACACCAGCTTCGACCGCACGGTGTATTACATCGACGGACCATCCGAATCGCTTGGGGTTTTTCTGAAATGCCTCACCGGTCTGGTGTTTTTCCCGGTGATCCCCGAGTCGGAATTCGAGCGGGAAAAAGATGTCATCCGCCGCGAGATCGACATGGGTCTGGACGATCCGGACAACGCCGCAACACGCTTGCTCTTTTCGACCGCCTTCCAAACCGATCCGCGCCGCCATCCGGTGATCGGCCACCGCCACCGCTTCGATGCAATCGCCCATGAGGACCTCCTCAGCTATCATCGCGAGCGCTACACCACGGATCGTTGTTTTGCGGTGATCTCCGGCGACTTCGATCCGGATCAAGCACGCGAAAGCATCAGCACCCTAACAGCCGAGTGCCTGCATGGCTGCGGACGCGAACCGCTTGTATCGGTCGATCCGCCACAACTCGGTCCGCGCATGGCCCGCGAAACTTTCGCCATCCCCGCGAGCCGGATCTCGCTCGCATGGAAATCCCCAGCGCTCGATCATCCGGACGCGCCTGTCTTTGAAGTTCTCGCCGCCATGCTCGGCCGCGGCCGCGCCTCGCGACTCCACCGCACGCTGCGCGAGGAACGCGGTCTGGCTCTCGAAATTTCCTCCTTCGCATGGACCGGCCCGGGCCGCGAGGGATTGTTCGCCATCTCGGCCGATGCCGAACCCGCCAAACGCGATGCATTGATCGAGGCCATCCATCTGGAACTCGCCACACTCCACAGCGACGACCTGGAAGAAGACCTCGCCAAGGCGAAACGCCAGATCGCCGCAAGCCAGTTCCGCAGCCTCACGACCGCTTCCGGCCGCGCCTCCGATCTCGCGTCGAACTGGCACGAGGCGCGCGATCTTGATTTCACGCGCCGCCACGTCGCCGCCACACAGGCCGTGACGGCACAGGACATCCGCCGCGCCGCCGCGCGCCTAACAGACGAACGCCTCACGCTCACGATGCTTGATCCGCTGGATGCTCCCGCCCCGGCGAGGACAGGAAAAATCCACAGGCGCCGCGAGGACATCGGCGTGCATCGTTTGTCCAACGGATTGGAAATCGCGCTCATCCCGGACCACCGCGTGCCGTTGTTGCATCTGCAAGCGGCAGTGCGCGCCGGCCTGCCCTCCGAGACACCGGAAAACACCGGCCTCAACCAGTTGCTGGCCGCCACACTTCCCAAAGGAAGCGCGACCCGCAGCGCGCGTGAAATCGCCCTCACTCTGGAATCCCTCGGTGCCTCCATTTCCGCAAGCGCGGGCAACAACGCACTGCTCGTGCAAGCAGGCGGCCTCGCTCCGGATCTCGAAACGATCGCATCCGTGTTCACGGAAATCCTCATCGCGCCCGGCCTGCCGGATGAAGCCATCGCCCGCGAAAAAGCCAGCCAACTCGCCGCGCTGGAAGAAGCCCTGCGCGATCCGCTGCACGCAGGGTTTCGCGCGCTGCGTCATGCCGCCTTCGCGGGCTGCGGCTACGGGCTTGATTCTCTCGGTTCGCCGGAAACCCTTCCCGCACTCGATCGCGAAGCCTTGCTCGCACATCACGCGCGGCACTTCAATGCTTCCAACATCACCCTCGCGATCGCCGGTGACTTTGAAAGCGCCAGACTGTTGGATATCATCAATGAAAGTTTGTCCGCGCTACCCGCGGGCAAACCATGGCCCGTCCCATCCGGCATCCTCGGCGGCGGAGAAACCACCGTGCGCTTGCCGAAAAAACAAGCCGTGCTCGCCATCGGTTTTCATGGCACCGGCGTGAGCAATCCGGACCGCCACGCGCTCGCCATGATCCAGGAATACGCCGCCGACATGGCGGGACCGCTGTTTTCGCGCATCCGCGAGGAACTCGGCCTCGCCTATCAGGTCGGCGCGACGCAGTTCCTCGGTTATGACACCGGCCTCTTCACTTTCTATCTCGCCACCGCGCCGGAGCAGGCGGAATTCGCCCGCATGGAGCTCCTGCGGGAAATCCGCAAGATCGCGGACAACGGCATTCCGGACGAGGCCTTCGACCGCGTGCGGGCCACGGTTCTCAGCGGCCTTGCCATCCAACAGCAGTCGTTCGCCCACGCAGCGCGCCACGCCGCGCTCGACCTGCTCTTCGGCCACCCGGCCGACCTGCACCGCCGCATGGCCGCCATCTATCAGGCACTCACTCCGCACCAAGTCCGCGAAACCGCCGCCCGTTATTTCTCCGCCACGCCAACCTCCGCAACCGTGCTGCCTGAGTGAGATGTCTCCGCACTACGGTCTTGTCAGTCTCACGGGATCGAAGCCCGCCGCAACATGTCCATGAAAAACCACCTGGGACCGCGAGTTTCAAACTCGCCTGTCTATGAAATGCGAAAGCGCGCGGAAGCTACCCAAGATGCTTTCATGCTTTCACCTGCCCGTTTCCTCTCACCCGGTATTGATAACTCGTAAGCTCCCGCAGGCCCATCGGGCCGCGGGCGTGGAGTTTGTCGGTGGAGATGCCGATCTCGGCTCCGAAACCGAATTCGCCGCCGTCGGCGAAGCGGTTGGAGACGTTGTGGAAGACGCAGGCGGAATCCACCGTGCGCAGGAAACGCTCCGCGGCCGCCTCGTCGGCGGTGACGATGGTGTCGGTGTGGTGCGAGCCGTATTGGTTGATGTGGGCGACGGCTTCGTCGAGCGAACCGACGATTTTGATGGAGAGGATTAGGTCGAGGTATTCCGTGGACCAGTCGTCCTCGGTGGCAGGAATGATGTCCGTTAGAATGGAGCGGGTTTCGTCGCAGCCGCGGAGCTCGACGTTCTTTGCACGGAGCGCAGCGGCGGCTTTGGGCAGAAATTCTTTCGCGATATCGCGGTGGACTAACAAGGTTTCCAATGCGTTGCAGACGCCGCATTTCTGGGTCTTGGCGTTCACAGTGAGGGAAACGGCCATGTCGAGGTCGGCAGCCTTGTCCACGTAAAGGTGGCAGATGCCGTCGTAGTGTTTGATGACGGGCATGCGGGCGAGCGAGACGACGGTTTCAATGAGGCCTTTGCCGCCGCGCGGAATGATGAGGTCGAGCCACTGGTCCATGCCGGCGAGCACCGCGACGCTCTCACGATCGGTGATTGGGATGAGTTGGATGGCATGTTCCGGCGCGCCTGCGGAGGCGAGGGCCGCGGCGATGGCGCGGTTCGAGTGGATGGCCTCGCTGCCGCCGCGCAGGATGGTGGCGTTGCCGGTTTTGAAGCAGAGCACGGCGGCGTCGGCGGTGACGTTGGGACGGCTTTCGTAGATGATGCCGATGGTGCCGATGGGCACGCGGACTTGTTCGATTTCGATTCCGTTGGGGCGGGTCCACTTGTCCATGACCTGGCCGACGGGATCGGGAAGGGTGGCGACTTGGTCGATGCCGGCGGCCATGGCTTCGATGCGGGTTTCATCCAGGCGCAGGCGGTCGAGCATGGCAGCGGACAGGCCTTTTTCGGTGCCAGCGGCGAGATCGAGAGCGTTTGCGGCAACCAATTCAGGAGTCGCCTTGCGGATAGCGGCAGCCATGGCGCGCAGGATCGCGTTTTTCTCCCCGGACGTTAGCTGGGCAAGCTGATAGGCCGCGGCCCTTGCCTGGCGGCCCATTTGGTGGATGGTTTCCTGAATCTCTGACATGGACGGGAGGATGCTAGCCGGGCGCATGTCCGGCTCAAGGGCAATGATCGGCGCGCGTTGCCGCCGGGAGAATTCGGAAAAGAGGATTCGACAGGTTTTAGGGTCCCGATTAAGTCTTCAAGTGACTCGCGGTAGTTTTACCGGGCCTTCATTCAATCATCCAAACTCCATTCTTCTCCCATGAAAAAACGCACCCCATTCCACCGCATGGCGATGTCTGCCATCGTGCTGCTCTGCCTCCCAACTCTGCCGAATCTCCAGGCCCAGGACGCGCCCGCTGCGGCTGATAAAGGGCAGGCGGTCCTTGAGGAAACGTTTGATTCGCTCGGCGGGGCGGCTGAAAATTTTGTCGCAGCCTACAATAACAAGGACGCCGCCGCGATCGCCGCGCTGTTCACTCCGCAGGGAAGGATCGTCGGCACCGATGGCCTGGCGCTGGGCGGACGCCAGACGATCGAGGATTATTATCGTGATTTGTTTGCAGGCGAAAAAATTCCCCAGATCGCATTGGAGGCCTCCGAGGTCCAACTCGTTGATCCCGGCACGGCCATCGAGGACGGACTGGTGCACCTGACACTGGCGGATGACGAACCGGTCCGCTCCATCCGCTACAACGTCACCCACGTCAAGCAGCCCGACGGCAAGTGGCTGATCGCGGTTTCCCGCAGTTTGTCCGAAGCCACCAAACCCTCCGAGCGGATCAAGCCGCTGCACTGGATGATCGGCGAGTGGACACTGGAAAGCCAGGACGGCATGCGCATCGACATGGTGATCGATATCGACGGCCATGGAAATCATCTGTTAGGCGAAGCCCTCATCACCAAACCCGAAGCGGAATCCCAAACCACCAACATGCGCATCGGCTGGAACCCGGCGACTTCATCGGTTTATTGGTGGACCTTCGACAGTGAAGGCGGAAACGCCTCCGGCCCCTGGGCGCGGCGCGATGACGAATGGGTCGTAAGCAGCAACGGTGTCACCGCCGATGGCGAGGCCAGCGCCTCGTCCCAGACCCTCATGCGCGACGGTGATTCAATGGTGTGGATCTCGACCCAGCGCATTCTCGCGGATGAAGCGATGCCGGATATGACATATCGTTTCGTCCGCCGTGCTCCCGATCCGATTTCCCTGATCGATCCCGAGACCGAGTCCGCCACCGATGCGGAGTAATTTCAAACCCAAGCCAAACAAGATCATGAAAGCCACAGCGCCCTGGATCATCGCCATCCTCTTTTTCTCCCTATCTCATCAGGAAACCTTCGGCCGCATTACCAACCGCCAGGCAGCCGGTGGTGGTGGGGCCGCACGAAACCCCGTCACCAATTCGCGGGTCAGCCGCCCCGCGCAGCAACCGGCAGTGCAAAGGCCGGCCATTCAACGACCTGCCCAACCGGCACAGCGGCCTTCCGTTCAGCGGCCTGCCCAACCGGCACAGCGGCCTTCCGTCCAGCGGCCGGCTCAAGTTCCAACGCAGCGCCCTTCCGTCCAGCGCCCCGCAAATCCACCATCGGTCCAACGCCCCGCGCAGTTGCCCGCGCAGCGTCCCGCAGCCCGCCCGGTGGAGCGCCCGGGCAACCGGCCCATCGCCCGTCCCGAAACACTCCCCAGCCGCCCGGAAACCCGGCCTGTTATCCGCCCCAACGAGCGCCCCGCCACCATTCCAGGAAACGTCACATTCCCGCGTCCGGAAACCCGCCCCATCACGCGTCCCGATGTTTCCCGCCCGGGCGTCACTCGCCCCGGTGGCGGCACCACATTCCCCGGCATCACGCGTCCCGGCGGCGCGGTTCCGCTGCCCGAAGGCATCACCCGTCCCGGCGGCGGAATCAACCGGCCTGACAACAATCGCCCGGGCGGGATCGCGCGGCCCGACAACACACTCCCCAACATCAATCGTCCCGGCGGCGGACTCACGCGCCCCGGCGGCGTCACGCGCCCCGACTTCAACCTCAACAACCGGCCGATTTTCAGTAACAACAATATCAACATCAACAACAACATGTGGAACAGCCCCAGTTGGAACAACCGGCCCAACTACTGGGGAAGCCGGCCATGGTGGGGCAGCCACCACCATCATCACTGGCACCATGGATCATGGTGTCACGGCTGGAGCAGCAACTGCCGCCGCCGCGGATTCGTCAACGGCTTCGTCTGGGGTGTCGCGGCATGGAGCATGGGCAACTGGATCTTCAACTCCGGCTGCCAGCATTTCCACAACCCCTTCCCCGCCCCGCCCGTCGTGAACAGCGGCGGCACCACCATCATCAACTATACCAGCCCCATCACTGTCGCCGCCGCCGAGTTGCCACCGCTTGACGAGGCAGCGGAACAAGCCGCCTCCGAAAAATCACAAATAGCAATGGAGGAGGCCCGCGCGGCCTTCAAGACCGGCGATTTCAAAACCGCGCTCACCGCCGTGGACACCGCCATATCCCATATGCCCGGCGATCCGGTGCTGCATGAGTTCCGCGCCCTCGTTTTCTTCGCGATGGGCCGCTACAACGATGCCGCCGGCGTGCTCAACCCGATCCTCGCATCCGGTCCGGGCTGGGACTGGACCACCATGACGGGCTTGTTCAAATCCCAGGATGATTACACCAGACTGCTGCGCAAACTTGAGGAACATCACAAAGCCAACCCGGATTCCGCCGCGGCCAACTTCCTGTTAGGATATCATTATCTGGTGCTGGGTCATCTCGAACAAGCGCTCGGACTCTTCGAGCACGCCGCCAAACTCGAACCCACCGACATCGTTTCCGCAGGCTTGCGCGATCTGCTGCGGGACTCCGTCAACACCGGTGACGAACCTGCGGAGGAACTCCCGCCGCCGGTGCCCGTCAACCCCGACAAACTCGTCGGCACATGGACCAGCAAAGTCGCCGGCGACGGCACCATCACACTGGTGATGACCAAGGAAGGCGGCTTCATCTGGAGTTTCGACAAAACCGGCAACAACGGCAAACTCACCGGCGAGTTCGGCATCTATGATTCCAACCTGCTCGTGCTGATATCCGAGGATTCGCAGATGATCGGAGAGGTGAAATTCGAAGATGATGCCAAACTCAGCTTCGTGCTCGCCGGCGGCCCGCGAAATGATCCGGGACTCACCTTCGTCCGCAATCCCTAAGTCCCCGCCGGATCCATGATTCCATCCCCGGAACCCGACGAAAAAGTTTCGCACGGGCGTCAGATGAAAATGCGCGCCGTCCTTCTTGGCGAGCGGCTCGACCACCGCCTGCTGGAACGCGTGCCCGGCGGAACGGCGGACCCGGTGCAGGTGGCGATGCCCGGAGGACCCGTCGTTTTCGCATTCCGCTGGGGAGCGGTCGCCATTGCCGGAGCCACTCCGGATCAAGAGCGCCGGGTGCTCGACAAACTGCTGCCTCTGGTCAGCCATCCGCACGCCACACCGATGGAGGAAACGGCCGCAATTCTGATCGGCGCGGACGACGACGGAGTGGATGCAAGCGGTGTGATCCATCTCTGCGATGCCACCGTCCCGAGGCTGGCAGTAGTGGCCGACGCGCTCGCTAAAAGCGCTGCGCTGGCCTATCAGGAAAACGCGCTCTCGGAAACCCTCGACGCCATGGAGCCGGTGGTGACCCACCTGCGCACGCACGGCCGCTTGATCGCCTCATCATCCGGACTGCGCCGCGCCATCGGCGCCTCCCTGCTGTCACGCAGCCATGCCACCGCGCGCGTCCAGGTGGAGGACAAACCCGATCTGCTGTGGGACCATCCCGGTTTGGAGCGGCTGCATGCAAGGCTCAGCGATGAGTATGAGCTGCGCGAACGCCACGCCACACTCGACCGCAAGCTCACATTGATCGGAGAATCCACCAGCACCCTGGTTTCGCTGGTGGACGCGCGCCGCAGCCGGACGCTGGAAGTCGCCGTCGTGGTTCTGATCGCCATGGAGTTGCTGGCCGCGGTTTATGAGTTGATCTATAAATAACGTGCCGGATCAAATCCGGCTCCGTCACCATCATGAACAAACAGCTGCGCATCATCCACACCACGGAGTATCATTACCGCGAGCCGGTTCGTTTCGGCCCGCACCGCGTCCTGATGCGGCCAAGAGAAAGCCATGACCTGCGCATCATCCGGGCCGCGGCGGAAGTCTCGCCAATGTCATCCATCGACTGGTTGCGTGACATCCATGGCAACTCCATCGCGCTGATCAGCTTTCTCGAACCCGCCGCACATCTGCGCATCCACAGCGATCTGGTGGTGGACCTCGCCGAAGACCGCATGCGCGAGTGCGGCATCGCCTCCCTGGCCCGTGAATACCCCTTCCAATACGAGGCGGACGAGCAAATCGACATTCTTCCCTTCCGCATTCCAAGTTATCCGCATGACGGACCTGTGTTGAAGGAATGGCTCAAGCGGGTTTACACGCCCGGCACGCTGGTCAACACACTCGAACTCCTCAAACACCTCAACACCGCGATCCATGAAACCTTGCAATACCAATGGCGCGGGGAATACGGCGTGCAACTGCCCTGCGAGAGCCTGCGGTTGGGCACCGGCTCCTGCCGTGATTACGCCGTCCTGATGATGGAAACCGCGCGTCATCTGGGTTTCGCCTCGCGCTTCGTGACCGGCTACATCCAAATGGAGGCCGGGCAGCACGGCGCGACACACGCGTGGGCCGAAATTTACCTGCCCGGCGCGGGTTGGCGCGGCTTCGATCCGACCAATAACAAAATGGCCGGCCCCGAACACGTCCCCGTGGCCGTGACCCGCGAACAGGAGAAAGCCGCTCCCATCTCCGGCACATGGGACGGCCCGGACGGAGCCTTCGATCGCATGGAAGTGATCGTCCGTGTGGAAGAGGTTCAGCCGGGTTCAACGCCCGGCTGTGAAACCTCCGGAGGCGTGTCCGGCCGGTAGCGGTAGAAGATGACATACAACACCGGCACCACGATCAGCGTCAGGATGGTCGCGAAGAGCAGGCCCGCCATCACCGTCACGGCCATCGCCACGAAGAACGCGTCGAAGAGCAGCGGGATCAACCCGAGCACGGTCGTGAGCGCGGCCATCGAAACCGGGCGGACGCGGCTGACGGAAGCGTCCACCACGGCATTCCACGGAGCTTTGCCCGAACCGATCTGCAGCCGCATTTCATCGATCAACACGATGCTGTTCTTGATGAGCATGCCGGAAAGACTGAGCGCTCCCAACAGTGCCATGAATCCGAAGGGCTGGCCCGCCAACAACAATCCCAGGACGATGCCGATCAATGCGAAGGGCACGGTGATCCAGATGATGAGCGTGGTTTTGATCGAGTTGAAAAGTGTTAGAACGATCAGCATCATCACCAGCAGGAAGATCGGCAGCGTGCCGGCCAGCGCGGCCTGCGCCCTGCCGGAGTCCTCGTACTCGCCGCCCCATTCGAGCTTGTAGCCGGGCGGCAGCTTGATGGCTTCGATCGCCGGGCGCACGCGCTCGAACAAGGTGCGCGGCAGTCCCTCCATCGGATCCGCGTGAACGGTGATGGTGCTCTGGCGGTTGCGCCGCATCATGATCGGATCCTCGTTTTCCAGTGTGAAATCCGAGACCACCTGGCGAATCGGAACAAACGATGAAGTCGCAGGGCTGAAGACCTGCACGTCGCGGATCGAATCCGGATCCGAGCGCTCGTGATACGGGCTCCGCAGCAGAATGGGAATCAACTCGTCCTCCTCGCGGAATATCCCGATGCGGCGGCCGTTGAAGGTGGATTCGAGGGATTGGGCGAGGTCCGTCCGGGTGACACTGGCGCGGCGCGCCTCCGCTTCCATGAACTGCGGGCGCAGGACCTTCACCTGCTCGCGGCAGTCGAGACGCACGCCTTTTCCGCCGCCGTCCTGGCGGATGATGTTCATCGCCTGGACGGCGAATTCGCGCACCTTGTCATGATCCGGGCCGGAGAACCTCGCCTGGATGCGGCCGCCATTTCCGGGCCCCAACATGAAGCGGCGGGTGACGATCTGGTTGTCGGGAAAATTCGCAGTAAGTTCTTTCTGCAAGCGGTCGGTCAGTTCGCCGATCCGGCGGTGGTCCTCGACGTCCACCAACAGCAGGGCATAGCCGGTGTCCGGCTGCTCGGGCGCGTAGGTCAGGAGGAAACGAGGCGCGCCCCGGCCCGCCACGGTGGCGACGTGGGTGACGCCATCCAGCGATTTCACATAGTCCTCCATTTCGGTTAGATTGCCGGCCGCCTCATCCAGCCGGATGCCCACCGGCGACCAGACATCAATCATGAACTGGCGGCGGGTCGAGTCCGGGAAGAAACTCTGGTCAACTAAACGAAAACCGTAAGCTGAAGCGCCGAGCATCGCGACCAGCGCCACCATTGTGAGCCTGCGGTAGCGCAGGCAGAAGTTGAGGAAGCCCTTGTAAAACACGAACAGGAAACCGCCATACGGATCTTTCTCCGGCTCCGCAGGCGCTCCCTCCGCCGCCTCCGGCCTGCCCTTGATGAACAGGTAACAAAACAGCGGCGTGGTGGTCACCGCGGTGAGCCAGCTGAGTGAAAGCGCCACCAGCAGCACGATGAAAAGCGAGCGGCAGTATTCGCCGGTGCTGTCGTCGGACAACCCGATGGCTCCGAAGGCCATAACGGCGATGGCCGTCGAGCCGAGCAGTGGAACGGCGGTCTGTTTGACGATGTCCTTGGCGGCCTTCATGCGGTCCACCCCGCGCTGGATGGCCACGAGCATTCCCTCGGTGATGACGATGGCGTTGTCCACCAGCATGCCGAGCGCGATGATGAGCGCGCCGAGCGAGATGCGCTCGAGCGAGAGCTTGAGCATGTCCATCACGATCATCGTGCCGCAGATGGTGATGAAGAGCACCGCGCCGATGATCAGGCCGCTGCGCATGCCCATGAAAATGAGCAGAATGATGAAAACAATGCCCACGGCCTGGCCGAGGCTTTCGATGAAACTGTTGATCGCTTCAGTGACATTGTGCGCCTGGAAGGATACGGCGTTGAGTTCCACGCCCAGCGGAATTTGCCCCCTCAATTCCTCAATCCGCCGCTCCACGCCCGCGCCCATTCGCACCACATTGCCGCCGCTTACGGTGGAGATGTTGATGCCGATGGCCGGTTTGCCGTCGTAACGCAGCAGCGTGTGCGGCGGGTCGATGTAGTCGCGCGTGATGGTGGCGATGTCCCGCAGGAAGATCAGCGGCGTGTCCCCCTCCGGGCCGCTGCGCGCCTGGCGGATGATGATGTCGCCCAACGACTCGACACTCTGCGAGGAACCGGTGGGATCAATGGTCACGCGCAAGGGTCCCGAGTCCGCAATGCCGGAAAAGCGCACAAGGTTTTGCTCGCCGAGCGCGGCGGCGATCTCGCGCGGCTGGATGCCGAGCTGCGAAACCATGTTGCGCGCCATCTCGACGTAGATGACTTCCTGCTGGTGGGCGAAGATCTCGACCTTGTTCACATCGTCCACCAGCACCAGGTTCTGGCGCAGCATTTTGGCGACATCATATAATTCGGCCTGGCTGTAATCCTCGCCGGTGATCGCATAGAAGATGCCGAAGACATCGCCGAAGTCATCGAGCACCAGCGAGGCGGTGGCCCCCGGCGGGAGCTGGCGCTGGACATCGCCCACGCGGCTGCGGAGTTCGTTCCAGACCTGCGGCAGCGAGTTCTTGTCGTATTGGGCCTTGATGGTGGCGGTAACGGTGCTGCGCCCGCGCTCGGAGCGCGATGTCACACGGTCGAGCTGGGCCATTTCCTGAACGGCGCGCTCGATCACATCGGTGACCTCGTTGGCAACCTCGGAAGCGGAGGCCCCGGGATAGCTGGTGATGATGAGCGCGTCCTTGATGGTGAACTCCGGATCCTCAAGACGGGAGAGGTTCACATAGGACAAGATCCCCCCGATCACCATCAGGAAGGTGAAAACAAGAGTGACGGTCTTGTTCTTGATCGCAATTTCCGCGGGATTCATGTTGGGGGCGATCAGGGTTTCCGGGATTCCATCCGGCGGACCGGCGTGCCTTCCGCCAGGAAGCGCGCTCCGGAAGAAACGATTTCATCGCCATTGGCGAGCGCCTCCGAGCGGATCAGGGCGATGCCGCCCTTGATGGACTCAAGTTCCACCGGCACGGCGGAAACCTTCATGCTTTGCGGGTCCAGCCGCCAGACGGTGGACGTGCCGGAGTGGGTGGTGAGGGCCTCCACCGGCACCATTCTAACAGGCTTGCCGTCCGCAGCCACGGCGGAGGCATCCGGTTTGCGGCGCAACATGACGGTGGCGGTCATGCCGGGCAGGATGTTCTGGTCCGGGGGTGGTTCGAATGCGAATGAAACCAGGAAGGTCCGCGAAACCGGGTTGGCGCGGGTGCTGAAGGTCTTGAGCTGGATGTCGGTCTGCCGGCCCGGCACGGTGGAGAACTCCGCCTTCGCTTCGACAAGATCGCGGGCGTCATCCACCGTGAGGCCGCGGCTGCCGAACATCATGTCGCGCTCGGGAATGTTGATCTCGATTTCCAGCGTGGAGATATCCTCCAGGATCGCCACCTGCTCCTGCGCGCGGACGTTCTGCAACTCGCGTGCGATCCGGTTGGCGATGCGTCCGTCGAAGGGTGCCAGCAGCCGGGTTTCCTCCAACGCCCTTGTGGCGGTGCGCAGTGCGGCATCGGCCATGTCCATCTCCTGGCGCGCGCGGTCGAGCACGGCCATGGCCACGGCACCGCGCTTCTGGAGGCTTTCGCTGCGCTCGAAGTTGCTCTTCGCCGCATCGAAGCTCGCCTGGGCGCTGTCGCGCGCGGCAATGAAATCCGCCCGGTCCAACTGGCCTATCAGATCGCCCTTTTTCACCAACTGGCCGTTTTGAATCGGAAACTCGACGAGCCGCCCGGAAACCTCGAACGACAGCCTGCCCGTGCGCGGGGAAACCACTTCTCCGGGGAAACTGCGGAAGGGCGTCTTCTGTCCATCACCGATAACATGGATCCTCACCGGCTGGGCCACGACCTCGCGTTTCACCTCCTTTTCACAGGAGAATGAAACGGCGGCCAACAGGCAGAGCGCCGCGAGTTTTGCGAAGCGGGCGTGAAGATCCCCCCGTTCCGCGGGAGCAGAGCCTTGATCGATGGAAGTCATGATGGAGCGTGTGTGAATGGTGAAAACGGCATCGGCAAGCGATGGGGGCAATATCATCAATGAGCGCCGCTATCCAGTTGCGCGGAGGATGGCGTGTCAAGCCCGCCGTGAAGTTTGAGTTTCCACGGCCATTCGCCCATCATGTTGACGGCCGAAAGCGGAGCTTGTGACAAGCCCCGCAGTCCGGGCGGGATGCAAAGCGTCTTCAAAGCCTTGCGGAATGTCCTCATGGCGGGATCGGGGCTTGTTTGACACGCCGGATCCATCATCAAACGCGGAGATGGAATAACAGCCCACAGCCACCTCTTTCCCAACCATTCGAAACGCGGCGATGTGGAAAACACACGTCTTCGCGCGCCTACTGCCGGCAACGGCCGTTCGCCCGCTTCCACGAATATGGATGAAAGCCCGAATGGACAAAGCCGCGTAAAATAAAAAACACCGACACCATGAACCCGTCATTCAGTCGCAGGAAATTCGTGGCAACCACCGCCGCGGCCGGAGTTTTCCAAATCGTTCCCCGCCACGTGCTCGGCGGACCGGGGCACACGCCGCCAAGCGGGAAACTCAACATCGCGGGCATCGGCCTCGGCGGGATGGGCAACACCAACATGCTTGCCTGCGCCGGAGAAAACATCGTCGCGCTTTGTGACGTGGACCACGCGTTCGCCGCCAAGACCTTCAAGGCTTTTCCAAATGCGAAGGCTCACATGGACTACCGCCTGATGCTCGAAAAACAAAAGGACATCGATGCCGTGCTCATCGCCACGCCCGATCACACGCATGCCGTCATCAGCATGGCCGCGATGAGTTCCGGCAAGCATGTCTTCTGCCAGAAACCGCTCACGCATGACATCCATGAATCCCGAATGCTCGCCAAGGCCGCGAAGGAAACAGGCGTCGTCACACAGATGGGCATCCAGGGGCATTCCGCCGAGGGTTTGCGCCTGATCTGCGAGTGGATCTGGGCCGGTGCGATCGGACCCGTGAGCGAGGTGGATGCGTGGTGCGCGCTTTCATACGCGCCGCACGGCCACGCTTGGTGGAGCTCGCCGTTGAGTGATCGTCCCGCGCAGGGCATGCCGACTCCCAAGGATCTCGACTGGGACTTGTGGCTCGGCCCGGCGGCGGAGCGCCCCTATCACACATGCTATCATCCCGCGGTCTGGCGCTGCTGGTGGGATTTCGGCTGCGGCATGATGGGCGATCGCGGCGCGCACACGCTGGACTCGGTTTTCAGCGCATTGAAACTCACCGCTCCGGAATCCATCGAAGGCTCGGGCATCGTCGGCGGAAACTCCGAAGTCCATCCCGACAAGGCGCGTGTGACCTATCATTTCCCCGCTCGCGAAGGATTCCCTCCGCTCAAGCTCAACTGGTATGAAGGCCAGGAACCACCGCGTCCGCCCGAACTTGAGGAAGGCCGCAGGCTGCCAGATGGCGGCGGCGTCCTGTTCAAGGGCGCGAAGGGAATCATCATGTGCGGGGTTTACGGCGACAGCCCGCGCTTGATTCCGGAGTCGGCCATGAAAGCCTATCAACGACCGGAGAAGACCCTGCAGCGCATCAAGGGCAGCCACGAGCAGAACTGGATCGACGCCATCAAGAGCGGCGGCAAAGCCAGTGCGGATTTCGACTACTCGGGCCCGCTCACGGAGCTCGCACTATTGGGCAACATCGCCAAAAAGTTTCCCGACCGGAAACTGCTCTGGGATAATGACCAGATGAAAGTCACCAACCTCGACGAAGCCAACGAATGGGTGCGCAGGCCCTATCGCAAGGGATGGTCGTTGTAGATCATGCCATGCCAAAAAATCCGCCGCGCCTCAATGCATACCGGCTTGCCGGATGTTTCGCCCTCTTTCTGACATGCGCCACATTGGTCGCGGCCCCTCGTCCGAATGTCGTCTTCATTCTCGCTGACGACCTGGGCTACTCCGACCTCGGCTGCTATGGCGGCGAGATCGCGACGCCGCATCTCGATTCACTCGCCGCCAACGGACTGCGCTTCACGCGCTTTTACAACACTACGCGCTTCTGGCCTTCACGCGGCGCCCTGCTCACCGGTTACTACGCGCAACAAATCCACCGCGACGCCCTCCCCGGCCTGGACGGTGGCGCGGCAGGCGTGCGGCAGCCGTGGGCGCGCCTGCTGCCGGCCCTCCTCAAACCCGCAGGATACCACGGCTATCACAGCGGCAAGTGGCACATCGATGGAACGCCCGGGGCCGGCGGCTTCGACCGCTCACTCAATCTGGAAAAACAAGGAGGCTATTTCGGCAACGCGACCAACGGGAACGATGGCGCGACTTATTATTCCACCATCGCCATCGCCGACCACGCGGTCGAGTGCCTCAAGCAACATGCGTCGCGCCATCCGGACCGGCCTTTCTTCCAATACATTGCCTTCACAGCGCCGCACTTTCCCCTGCAAGCGCTGCCGCAGGACATCGCGAAGTATCGCGACAAGTATCTGGCAGGTTGGGATGCCATGCGACTCGAACGTTTCCAAAGACAGAAGGAAATGGGACTCATCAATACCACGCTCTCGCCGCTTGAACGGGACATCGGCCCGCCATATCCCTTTCCGGATGCCATTGCGAAACTCGGTCCCGGCGAGGTGAACCGCCCATTGCCATGGGACGAACTCAACGACACACAGCGGCGTTTCCAGGCAACCAAGATGGCAATCCACGCCGCGATGGTGGACCGCATGGACCGGGAAATCGGCCGAATCCTCGCCCAACTCAAGGCGATGAACGCATATGACAACACGCTGGTCTTTTTCGCATCCGACAACGGCGCAAGCGCGGAGATCATGATTCGTGACGGCGGGCACGATCCCGCCGCGGAACCCGGCAGCGCGAAAACCTTTCTCTGTCTCGGGCCCGGATTTTCGAGCGCGTGCAACACACCCTTCCGCCGTCACAAGACATGGGTTCACGAAGGCGGCATCAGCACCCCGCTCATCGCGCACTGGCCCGCGGGCATCCATGACAAAGGATCCCTGCGCCACACTGCGGGACATTTCATCGACATCGCGCCCACCGTGCTCGAACTGGCCGGCATCGCGCAACCCCGCGAGTGGGACGGCCAGCCGCTGCCAGAACCTCCCGGCCGCAGCCTCACCGCCGCCTTCGCCGCAGATGTCATCATCCCCCGCGAAAGCCTCTGGTGGCTGCACGAAGGCAACCGCGCCGTGAGCGAGGGCGATTGGAAACTCGTCGCAGCGAAGGGTGATCCGTGGGAACTCTACAATCTGAAAACCGACCGCGCGGAGCAGGACAACCTCGCCACACGCATACCGGACAAAGTGAAGGAACTGGAGCGGCTCTGGCAGAAACAGACCGACCGTTTCACCGCCCTCGCCCGCAAGACCGCAAAACCGCCAACACAACCCGGGAAAGCCAAGTGACATGAAACCCATTCTTGCCCTGATGCTCTCCGCCGCCCTGTGCGCACATGCCGCCGAAGCGCTGCCCAACATCCTCCTCATCTACGCAGACGATATCGGCTATGGCGATCTGGGCTGCTATGGCGCGGAAAAAGTGAAGACCCCGAATTGCGACAAGCTGGCCGCCTCGGGCATCCGCTTCACCGACGGCCATTCGGTGGCATCGGTCTGCACGCCGTCGCGCTATGCCATGCTCACCGGCGATTACGCCTTCCGCAAAAAGGGCACCAACATCGCCAGCGGGGTTGAAGGGCTGTTGATCGACACCGACCGCACGACGCTGCCCTCGATGCTCAAGGGCGCGGGTTACACCACGGGAGTGATCGGCAAATGGCATTTGGGACTTGGCACCACACCCACCGATTACAATCAAACCATCAAGCCGGGACCGCGTGAGATTGGCTTCGACTACGCATGGCTGCTTCCCGCCACAGGCGACCGCGTTCCTTGCGTCTGGGTGGAAAACGACCGCGTGGTCAACCTCGACCCGGCCGATCCCATCCGGCTCGACTACTCGGTGAGCCGCGGTCAGCCGAAGTCGTTTGTCCGTGGAATTCCCCGCATTGGCGGTCAGACCGGCGGCACCGCGGCATTGTGGAAGGACGATGAGATATCCCATGTCATCGCCAACCATAGCCGCGGCTTCATCGAAAAGAACAAGACCGGACCGTTCTTCCTCTTCATGTCCACCCACAACATCCACGTTCCGCGTCTTCCCAACCCGATGTTCATTGGCAAAAGCGAGTGCGGCATACGCGGCGATGCCATCGTGGAGTTTGATTGGATGGTCGGCCGGGTGCTCGATCAACTCGACACGCTGGGCCTTGCGGAAAACACCCTCGTGATTCTAACAAGTGACAACGGCGGCATCAATGACAACAACGGACCGGATGCCAAACATGGGATCGGCAATCCCGACGCCACAAACGGCCACAGGCCGAATGGTGTTTTGCGCGGCACCAAAGGCACCGTTTGGGAAGGCGGCACGCGCGTGCCCTTCATCGTGCGCTGGCCCGCGAGGGTGAAACCGGGCATCTCGGACGCGCTGGTGAGCCAGCTCGACCTGCTCGCAAGCTTTGCGGCCTTGACCGGACGGAAAATCCCGGCAGGCCAGGCGCGAGACAGCGAAAACCATCTCGCCGCGCTGCTGGGCAACGATGCCAGAGGGCGTGAATTCCTCATCGAACAAAGCAACGGCGGCGCTCCCTTCGGTTTCCGCCATGGCACATGGAAGCTGCTGCCCAACGGCGGCAAGCCGGGCGGCAATGAACCCGCGCTATACAACCTCGCCGGGGATTTGAGCGAGTCCAACAACGTGGCAGGCGACCATCCCGAACAGGTTGCCGCCATGATGGAAAAACTCAACGGCATTACCGGCGGGGAAAACAAAGGCAAAAGGAAGAAGACCAAACAAATCCATTACCGGAGACACCCGTCATGAAACCGACAATCCTCGCCGCCCTGTTATTGATTCCCCTCGATGCATTGCGCGGGGAAGAAGCCGTGAAGGAGATCCGGCTCGATCCATCCTCGCCCGGCAGGGTCTTCGAAGGCGTCGGTGCTGTGAGCGCGGGAGCGTCAACACGTTTGCTTCCGGATTACCCGGAGCCCCAGCGCTCGCAGATTCTCGATTATCTTTTCAAGCCGAAGTTCGGAGCCGGTTTCCAGCATCTCAAGGTGGAGATCGGCGGCGGCGAGAACTCAACCTGCGGCAGCGAGCCATCGCACGCCATCACCCGCGGCGAGCTGTCCCATCCCATACCGCGCGGTTATGAGTTCTGGTTCATGGCGGAAGCCCGCAAACGAAATCCCGGCATCATGTTGGAGGGTCTGCCATGGGCCTATCCGCAGTGGGTCGGCAAGCCCTTCACACAGGAGGCCGCGGACTGGTTCGCCGCGTTTCTCGAAACCGCGCGCAAACACCACGGACTGGAACTCGACTGGATCGCCGCCGCCCAGAACGAGATGGGCACGGACCACTTGTGGATCCGCGATCACTTGCGTCCGACACTCGATGCCAAGGGGTTTTCCAAGGTGAAACTCCAGGCTCCTGATGATAACGCCAGGCACTGGCAGTTTTTCGACATCCTCGGAAAAGATCCCGAACTGGACCGCATCATCGGCGCGGTGGGATATCACTACATTGACGGCCGCAATCCATGGCAGATCGACCAGAAACGCAACCACCCCGCCACCGAAGCGGCAAAGCGTTCCGGCAAACCGCTTTGGGCGAGCGAGGAGTGGAGCCAGTCCGGCAAGGAATGGGGAAACACCGGCGCGCTCTATCTCGCACGACTCATCAACAAACTCTACACGCGCGACCGCACCACGAAATATCTCGTCTGGTGCCCCATCGATTCCATCTACGATCAAATCATCTGGCCCGACACCGGCGTCATGCAGGCCGACACCCCGTGGTGCGGCCACTACAAGGTTTGGCCCGCCGTTTGGGCGGTCGCACACACCACCCAGTTCGCCTCGCCGGGATGGGTTTACATGGATGACGCCTGCGGGCGGATCGATGCCGACACGTGGCGCGGCAGCCATGTGGCCCTGCGCGATCCGGCCAGCGGCGATTGGTCTGCCATCGTCATCACCGGCGAACGGCGCGCCATCCATATGACTCCCGGTCCCGGCCTCAAACGCGGCCCGGTCCATGTCTGGAAATCCACCACCGCCGAACAGTTCGTCCAACTGCCATCGCTCACCATGGATGAGCGCGGTGTGGAAATCGAACTAGAGTCCGACGCGCTCTACACCTTCACCACCACCACTGGTCAGCAAAAAGGTTCCTATGGACTTCCGCCCGAAAGAAAACCATTCCCGCTGCCCTTCGAGGAAAATTTCGAGGCCTGTCGGATTCAGGAAACCCCGCGCTTCTTCTCCGATCAAAAGGGCACATTCGAGATTGCGAAGCATCCAGGAGGCGGATTCTGTCTGGCTCAGGTCATGCCGGAAGAGGGCATTCTCTGGCTCGGCAACCGCCTGCTCAAACCCCACACGCTCTTCGGCGACACCGGTTGGCGGGACTGTGCCATCGGGGCGGATGTTTTTCTAACAGGAGGCGATGTCGAAATCGGCGGGCGCTATGCGGACCGGGAAAAACTCGGCTATCGCTGGAGTCTCACCCGCGACGGACACTGGCAGCTCAACTGGCAGGACCGCACGCTGGCCTCCGGCAAACTGGCGGACTTCAACCCGGATGCGTGGCACCAACTCCGGCTGACCCTGCAAGGCGACCGCATCAGTGGTTTCATCAACGGCGAAAAACTGGCATCGGTGGAAGACACGTCCGGTGCGAAAGGCATGGCGTTTCTGGCCGGCACCTACGACCGCAACCTCTTCGACAACGTTCGCGTTGGACCGTTGCCTGCGGCCGGATCGGGTGAACCGGCCGGGGAGAAGCGAAACAGCCCCTGAGAATAGCACGCGGATGGCCGCAGAGAAAACGGCCTCCTGCCACTTTGCGCAGGGGCTATGGTTGATTTCACCTAGATGGCAATGGTGGCAACCCGCAGTCGGGACTTCCGGGACCGCGGATTTACACCCATCCCGCACGGACTAGGTTGAACCATGGATGGCGGATTCATCATCTAACACAAACATTGCCCGAGCCATGAAATCGAACCGTTCCAGCTCTGCCGTGATCTCTCCGGAAATCATGATCAACGCGGATAATGTGAATTTGTATGGCGAACTGGAGGTGCCGGCCGGGGCCAAAGGTGTCGTGCTTTTTGCGCATGGCAGCGGCAGCAGCCGCCATAGTCCGCGGAATCAATATGTGGCCCGCATCCTGCGCGAGGCGGGCATGGGCACCTTGTTGTTCGATCTTCTCACCCAAGACGAGGAGAAGGATGACGAGAACACCGGTGTTTTCCGCTTCGATATCAAGCTTCTGGCAAAACGCCTGCTGGGCGCCACGCTTTGGCTCGAAAACCAGCGTGAGGCCCGCGGTTTGAAAATCGGCTATTTCGGGTCCAGCACCGGTGGCGGGGCCGCGCTGATGGCCGCGGCCGCGCTCGGCGAAAGGATCACAGCGGTGGTCTCGCGCGGTGGCCGCCCGGACCTCGCGGGCGACGCACTGCCAAACGTGAAATGCCCGACGCTTCTGATCGTCGGCGGGCTGGATGACGTGGTGATTCAATTGAACGAGCGGGCCATGGCGAAACTACGCTGCGAGAAAGCACTATGGATTGTGCCGGGGGCGTCGCATCTGTTCGAAGAACGGGGAAAATTGGAGGAAGTGGCGCACCTCAGCGCGGAATGGTTCCACGATCACATGGTCGATGATGACATCGCAGGCACTCCATTATGAATGATAACATTTTCAAGGACCGCAGGCATGCCGGCAAATTGCTTGCCGACGCACTGGAAGAATACGCAGACCGGCCAAACCTGATCGTGCTGGGCTTGCCGCGCGGAGGAGTGCCCGTGGCATTTGAAGTCGCACGCCGGCTTCATGCTCCTCTCGATGTGATGGTGGTCCGCAAACTCGGTCTTCCCGGCTGGGAGGAACTGGCCATGGGAGCCGTCGCCAGTGGCGGCGTGCGCGTGATCAACGAGGAAGTCGTAAGGAGCTCCAACATCACGCGTGCAACCATCGAGCAGACCGCTGCGGTGGAGATGGAAGAACTGCGCCGCCGGGAATTGGCCTATCGCGGTCACACCGGGGCACCGGAAGTCCGCGGCAAGATCGTGATTCTCGTCGATGACGGCATCGCCACCGGATCGACCATTCGCGCCGCGGCGCAGGCAATCCGCCTGCAGCAACCGGCAAAAATCGTGGTTGCCGTGCCCACCGCCGCCTCGGATTCCTGCGATATGCTGGAGCCGATGGTCGATGAGTTGGTTACCCTCATGCGGCCGCTTCATTTTCGTGCCGTTGGGCAATGGTATGTGAACTTCGGGCAAACCACGGATGACGAGGTGAAGCGACTGCTTGCCGAAGCCCCGGCACCCGAGGCCGCGCACAAGTAACGATCATCAGACGGTCGTTGTCCCTCAATCCATGCCGGGTTCCAACGGCATGGCCCGGTGTTCCTTCGGTTCGGGGATCTCGGTCATGGTGGCCTCTGTGAGCAACAGGATGCCAGCCACGGAAACCGCGTTTTCCAGTCCGACACGCACTACCTTGGTGGGATCGATGATGCCGGCCTCCACCATGTCCACATAGATGCCGCGCGCGGCATCGAATCCATGGTTGCCGCCGCCCTCGCGCATTTTGCTGACGACCACGCCATCGTCCGCGGAGGAGTTTTCCGCAATCTGCCGTGCGGGTGCCTCAAGCGCGCGCTTCAGAATCAACAATCCGGTCCTTTCGTCGCCTTCCGCTTTTGAAATCTCGCGTTCGACGGCGTCCACGGCCCGCAGCAGGGCCAGACCGCCGCCGGGCACGATGCCTTCGGCAACGGCGGCTTTGGTGGAACTGATCGCATCGTCAAAGGCATCCTTGCGCGCCTTCATTTCGGATTCGGATGGCGCTCCCACCCGGACAACCGCCACGCCACCAGCCAGTCTGGCGAGGCGTTCCTGGAGTTTTTCGCGATCATAGTCGGACTTGGTCTCCTTGATTTGATTTCTCAATTCGTTGCAGCGCCCTTCGATGGCGCGCTTGTCACCCTGCCCGCCGACGAAGGTGGTGTTGTCCTTGGCGACCACGACCCGCTGGGTTTGCCCGAGATCATCGAGCGACACCTTTTCGAGAGTCATGCCCAGTTCGTCCGAGATGACTTTTCCGCCCAGCAGGATGGCCATGTCCTGCAGCATCGCCTTGCGCCGGTCGCCGAAACCCGGTGCCTTCACCGCCACGCAGGAGAGGATTCCACGGAGCTTGTTGACCACCAGCGTGGCCAAGGCCTCGCCATCCATATCCTCCGCCACCACGACCAGCGCACGGCCGCTCTTGGCGATTTGTTCCAGTAAGGGCAGCAGGTCCTGCATGTGGCTGATCCTGCGTTCGGTGAGCAGGACGAGCGGCGACTCCAACTCGACTTCCATCTTGTCCGGATGGGTCACGAAATACGGTGAGATATAGCCGCGGTCGATCTGCATGCCCTCGACGACTTCCATGGTGGTCTCGGTGGTTTTCGCCTCCTCCACGGTGATCGCGCCTTCCGGACCGATGCGGTTCATCGCTTCCGCGACGAGTTGGCCGATGTCCATGTCATTGTGCGCGGAAATCGCCGCCACCTGCGCCATTTCCTTCTGGCCCACCACTGGCCGGGAGATTCCGCGGATCGCCTCCACAGCGGTTTTCAAGCCGCGGTCCAGCCCGCGTTTGAGATCCACCGCCGAGGCCCCGGCGGTGACATTGCGCACGCCCTCGACCAGGATCGCATGCGCCAGCACGGTGGAGGTGCTGGTGCCATCGCCGACGGCATCGCCGGTGCGCTCCGCGGCCTGGCGGATCATCTGTGCGCCAAGGTTTTCCTCCGGGTCCTTGAGTTCGAACTCCTTGGCAATGGTCACGCCATCATTGCAAACAAGAGGCTTCCCCCATTTGCGCTCGATGAGCACGCTTTTCGACTTCGGCCCCAGTGTGACCCGCACCGCCGCGGCGAGCGAGCCGGCGCCGCGGATGATTTTTTCCCTCGCCACCTCCCTGAACAAAACCTGTTTGGCTGTCATGATGTTGGTTCCGTGAATGGTTCCGATGATTCGCCGATCATCCCATATCCACACCCGCCACCCGATCCTGATGAAATCCAATGACAGGCCGGCTTTGAAAGATAGGAGCCGATGGCATGACTGTCCAATTGATTTGATAGATCATGACTTGTCGGGCAACTGCGCAAAACACGTACGAATGACCGGGTGTCTTTGCGCGCTTCCCATGCGTTGAAGCACGGATTGCCGCTTCCCCGCATCAGACCCATGTTGATCATGACAAACCATCCCCCGAATGCCATGAAAACCTCATTTCCAAAGCAATATCCGCTCCGGCATCCAACGCTGGCAATCATCGGCCTACTGCTCGGCGCGACGCCCGCCATGCGGCAAGCGGCCGCCGCAGATGAACCGGCGGCGAAACACCACATGGATTTGCTCGAGAAGACACGCCGCATGCGGGATGAAATGTCGCGCAAGTTCCATCACACTTGGCAGGAGTTGCGCGATTCGGTGGAGGCCGGCCGCCGCTCAATGAACCCCGCGTCCAGCGCATCCGTGGACCTGCGGGAACAGAATGACGGATACATGCTGCGGTTGTATCTCCCCGGCCGCGATGTGGAAAAGATGGAAGTCACCCTCGCCGATGGGAAGCGGCTCCACATCATGGCTCCCGCCGGTCATAAGGCGGGCCTATACGAACAGAGCATCACGCTCGAAGGGCTGGCCGCCGATGCGAAACCCCGGGTGGAACGGAACCAGAAGCAACATCTCGTCATCATTCATATTCCCAAGGCCGCTTCCACGGTGAAGCCCGTGCCGGAAACCGGGAAAGCCCCGCCGGAAGCCCTGCCGCCGCCGATCGATCGCCGCGACATCGATCTGCTTGAACGCATGGACCGCATGCGCCGGGAAATGGACCGGATTTTCCGCGACAACTTCGATGAATTGGGGGGACTTCCCGATGTCGGAGAACTCTTCGACGAAGCGCGATTCGGCTCATCGGTGGAGTTGCGCGAGGAAGGTGACAACTATGTGATTCGTTCCTATCTGCCGGATCGCGATGCGAAAAACGTCAAGGTCGCCATCGAAGACGGACGGATCCTCAAGGTCGATGCCGTGGCGGAAGATTCCTCCAGTGAGGAGGAAGGCCGGTTCATGATGCAACACAAGGCGCAATATTCGCAGCGCATCACGCTGCCGGGCCCGGTCGATGAAGCGAAGCTGAAGGTGGACAGGAAGAAAGACATGCTGATCATTACCGTGCCGAAGATAATGAAAGATAAAATGGAGGAGAGCGGATTGCGCATTCGATAAGGCGCGGATTGTTCCATGCATGACAAATCCCGTTGCATCATGATGTTTGGCCGCGGGGCAAACCCGGCAATCTCAAGTCATGATCCCGCATGCATTTGAAATGCCGGGCGCCCCCCGCCGTCGCCGGCCTCCCGGTCAATACGTCTCGACAAGCATGGTGACTCCATGTGCCGTGGCGGCGGTGAAGAGCGGGCGGACGAATGACAAGGAAGCCGCGGCCCGCTGGCCGGTGATCCTCATGCTGCTGGCCGCCATGGCGCTGTGGGGCGGCACCTGGCCGGTCGGGCGGGTGGTTTCCGTATCGGTGAATCCGTGGACCGCCGCGCTGTTGCGCTTCGCCATGGCGGGCGCTGTGCTGGTGCCGATCTGCATGCTGCAAGGCGGCATGCGCGTCAGGCCCGCGCTCGTCCCGCAATTGTTCCTGCTCGGTGCCAGCGGCATCTTCGGCTACAGCTTTCTGTTTTTCACGGGCCTGAAAAGTACCGATGCCAGCCGGGCCGGATTGATCGTCGCCTGCACCCCGGCCTGCATCGCGCTGTGCGCGGCGATCATCGCACGGCGCAAGCCGCCGGCGCTTGCCATGCTAGGCATCCTGATCTCGCTGTTCGGCGTGTCCTTCATCGTTTCCCACGGCAATCCCCTCACCCTGCTGCGCGGCGATGTGCGCCCCGGCGACCTGATGATCCTCGGCTGTGTCTTCTGCTGGACCGCATACACCCTGCTTGCCCGTCGCGTGATGCTCGAAGTGCCGCCTCTGGTGGCGGTGACGTGGTCCTGCCTAACAGGCGCGGCCTTGATCCTCCCCTTCGCCATCCATGCGGGTTTCACTCGGGAAATCCAACACATCGACCGCAAGGTGTGGGCCGGCCTGGTTTACCTCGGAGTGCCCGCGACCAGCCTGGCCTATTTCGGCTACTACCACGCCATCCACCGCATCGGCGGCGTGGCCTCCGGAATCTTCATCAACCTCGTCCCGCTCTTCGCACTGCTCTTCGGCTGGTTGTTCCTCGGTGAAATCCTCCACGCAAACGAACTGACAGGCGGAATGTTGGTTATTGCGGGTGTGGTGACGGCGATGATGGCGGGAAGGCTGCGGTGAATGTTGAAGGCCTGGCACCCACTAACGGGAACGCCCCTCCGACTCTGGTTGAGGTTCGGCGTTACCCTCGGAATCCGAGTCGGAACGTTTAGTGGATTGTTCAGCGCCACCCTTTTGGGCTTTTACTGTTACACTGTTGGTGAGCAAGTGGAAGCGGTCTTTCCCATCAGCATCCCGGGAGAAAATCATACTGACAATTATACTCGCCGAATGGTCGATCACAGAGTCAGCGACTGGAATGCTGATCTCTTTCTGATCGCTTGGCCCGATCTTGATCCAGCGGCCGCCTAACCTGAGCTCAAGTGGATGCGTGCGTTGCCAATGCCCCGCTTTCCGGATGTGAAAATTCTGGTTATCATCCGTGGTGCAAGAATGCTGAATCACATACACCAAGGCCTCGGGATTACGCTTGGAAAACATCTCAACTGGGTCCTTTCCACCGCTCATGATCCAGTAGTTTGCCTTGGATTCATTGGCTACCCGGATGGTCAAGAGATCGAAGCCCGCTTCGCCTTCTTCAAACCGTTCTACTTTGGTGATACTAAGCGAAATCCCTGTATTCTTCGGCGGATCGGCGAGAGTCGCGGCCGAAATCTCGGAAGGAAGACCGAGAAGGAGCAAAAGGAAAAGCAAGCGATTCATGGTTTTTGACCAACGGCGTAAAGGTTAATGTGAGATGCAACGGATTTCAACTGTGGATTCCGGGTTGGGACAAGTAATAGAACCTCCAAACATCAAAGACCACTGTCCCGGCGCGGCTCGCCAGAATGTTGTGTCTTCAAAAACTACTCCTTGGTGTAAATAGCGACAGTCACAGGAATCGGAGTCTCATTGGCAACTTCGTAAGCAATACCGTCTCCGGGAGTAAATCTGCTGGAAGCTCCGAAGATCGTTCCTACCGAGTTGGGCTGCTCAGGACTGGATGAAGGCGATCTGAGATACACCGAATAGCGCTTTCCATCGGCATCCTGCCGATCCTTCAAATCCCATGCCTCGCGAATGAGAATACCATAAATTCCTGGAGATTCGATCACGCCTTTGAGGGGAATGACTTCCGCTGGGGCCAGTTCGACAACCCTCAGAAGTATTTCTCCTTTTGATAAGTCTGGCGCCCATTTGTCCTGGCTCGCTTTACCCGGGTTGGCTTTATCGCCACAAGAAGCAGCAAGCAGTGCCGAAATGAGGGCGGTTACTAAAATGTGTATTTTCATGCGTCTGGGTAATTTTCAAATCTATCAGAGTAATGTTTCAACGTTCTGAGGCTAACAAACGGGTTTGCTCCGGCAAGGATGAAGGAGGCGGTTTTCTGATGGTTGTGAATGAGAGGATTCCGGGCCAAAGGCCCATGCCATACCAGCCCGGCCCAACGGGCCGGGTGCCGGGATTCCATCCTGATTGAGGGCCAAAGGCCCGGCCCATCATCGTCGCGCACTGAATTAAACATACCCTCCATGGATCGGGCCTTCAGCCCTCCGCTTAATGTTTCAATCCGGGTCCTGGGCCGTTGGCCCAGGCTGATATGGACCGCGCCTTTGGCGCTCGGCCGGCCGCGTATCAAAAATAAGGCCGCCGGCTTTCTAACCGTTCTTCAAAACGATGCGGTGGCGCGCCTTGCCGGCGCGCAGGTGGTCAAGCGCGGAGTTCACTTCATCCATCGGGAAAGTTTCCGTGACCGGCGCGATGCCGTGGCGCGCGCAGAACTCCAGCATGGTGGCAATCGTCGAGGGCGAGCCGAGCGGCGATCCCGAAACCGACTTGCGCCCGCCGATCAGCGAGAACGCGGGCACCGGCACCGGTTCGAGCACCGCGCCCACGAAATGAAGGCGGCCATCCGGCGCGAGGGCGGCGAGATAGGCATCCCAATCCAGCGTGACGTTGGCGGTGACGAGGATGAAATCCAGCGAGCCCGCGAGTTTGGCGAGTGCGGCGGAATCGCGGCTCGAAACGACATGATGCGCGCCGAGTTTGCGGGCGTCGTCGGCTTTCGCGGCGCTCGATGAAAAGGCCGTCACCTCGCAACCCCACTTGTTTAGGAATTGCAGCGCGAGATGGCCCAGCCCGCCGATGCCCACCACGCCGACGCGGTCGGTGGGCTTCACTCCGAAGTCGGCGATCGGTCCGAAGACTGTGATGCCGCCGCAGAAGAGCGGACCCGCGCTTGCGGGATCAAGCGCGTCCGGGAGTTTGACGGCCCACTCCCAATTCGCGCGAACGCGGTCGGCGAATCCACCGTGGCGGCCGACGATGATCTGCTCGGAGTTGCCGCAAAGCTGGTGCCTGCCCGACATGCACGGCTGGCAGGCCATGCAGCTTCCGGAAAACCAACCGAGGCCCACGCGATCGCCCGTCTTGAGGCCTTTGACGCGCCCGCCGGTTGCTTCGATCACGCCGATCACCTCATGGCCGGGCACCAGCGGAAACCGCGAGTTGCCCCACGCGTTGTCGATCATCGAGAGGTCCGAGTGGCAGATGCCGCAGGACTCGACTTTCACCTGCACCTGCTCCGGCCGAAGCTCTCCGGCGTCGTATTCGATCCGCTCAAGTTTCGCGCCCGCGGCGGCTGCCGCCCATCCGTTGAATTTGGAAATCATGACCGCATCATGGACGCGAAGCCGGGTTTTGCAAACCCGGAGAAAGCCTCGTGAAAAACTGTTAGAAAAAATTCCGCGGTGGCCTGTTGCCATCTCCGGAGAATCTTGTTAAGCGTGCCGTAGATGGGCCGCAGCATGCCGCAACTTGAATTCAAATGGACCACGTGGTTGCGTGTTTTCAAGGCTCCGGCGGCTCCGCAAAGCAGGCCCGCGAAAGAGGATGGCGGCCTCACCACATGGTGCGCGGAAGCCGCCGCCGGGCTGGCACTGCCGGAACTCGCGCGCAAGGTCCGTGTTTCCTGGAACCCGCGCATGCAGACCACCGCCGGCCGCGCATGGTGGCCGGACCGCTGCATCGAACTCAACCCGAAGCTCCGCCAGTGCGAGCCTGACGAACTGTGGCGCACGCTCAAACACGAACTCGCCCATCTCGTCGCCTTCGAGCGCTGCGGCCGCCGCCAGATCGATCCGCACGGCATCGAGTGGCGCATCGCCTGCGCCGATCTCGGCATCCCCGGCGAGCAGCCATACCACACGCTGCCCTTCAAGCGCCGCCGGGTGAAACGCAACCACGCCTACACTTGTCCGCATTGTTTTTCCACCATCCGGCGCGTCAAACCCATCCAGCGCGCCGTCGCCTGCTACGAGTGCTGCCGCAAGTTCAACCACGGCGTCTATCACGACCGCTTCCGGCTCGTGAAACAGAAGATCTCCGCTTGAGGCAAATCACTCGGTTTGCTCCATCGCCTCGCGCACGACTTCCTCGGGATCGATGTCCGGACGTTCGTAGGAGCTGATCGCCGCGCGCACCATCGCCACCGCGCTCTCGCGCTCGTCGTGGATGACCTGCACGCCGAGTTCCATCAGCCGCTTCACCTCGTTGGAAAATTTCGCGCGTCCGAAAATGTAGATGCCGGGATTGCGTTCGCGCACCAGCGGCACGGCGGCGCAGGTCGCATTGACCGCCGGAAACGTGAAAGCCACCAGCCTCGCGCGCATGATGCCGGCCAGGTCGAGCGCCTCCGGGTGCGTCGCATCCGCGAAGAGCACCGGCTGGCCTTGTTTTTTGAGCGCGCGCACCGTGTCCGAGTTCATCTCCAGCACCAGCGTGCTCACACCGCAGCGTTTCAGCGCCTCGTTGAGCGCGCATCCCACCGGACCGTAGCCGCAGATGATCGCATGATCGGCAATCTCCTTGATGACCTGCGTGGCGGAAGCCGACGGCGGAGGAACTTTGTGCGCCGCAAGGATGCCGCGCGCCTCAAGCCAGCGCGCGAAGGGCCGCGACCCGCGCATCAGCGAGGGCACCGCGGCCATCGTCACCGCCGTGCAAACCAACAACATTTGCTCGGTGGCGGCGTCGAAGGGCCGCTCGCCGCCCGCCTTGCCGATGAGCACCAGCGAAAACTCACCAGTGCTCGCCAAACTTCCGGCCGCCAGCAACGAGGGACGCCCCGGCAGTTTCAAGGCCTTCAAAACGCCGAACACAATGCAGCCCTTCACCGTGAGGATCAGCGCGCTTCCCGCCAGCACCCACTGCCAATTCGCAGCCACCACCGAGAGATCGATCAACAAGCCCACCGAGACGAAGAAGATGGCCAGAAACAAATCCTTGAACGGCAGGATATCGGAAAGAATCCGGTGCGCGTAGATCGATTCGCTCACCACCAGCCCCGCGGCAAAGGCCCCGAGCGCGAGAGACAAGTCGAGCGCGCCGCCCGCAAAGGCAACGCCCGCGCACAAGCCGATCACCGTGAGCGTGAACAACTCGCGGCTGCGCGTTCGCGCCACGGCATGCAGCAGCGGCGTGAGGCCATAGCGGCCTAACAGCCACGCGCCGGCGAGAAACGCCACACCCTTCACCAGGGCCAGCATGATCTCTCCGCCGATTTTTTCCCCCGCCCCGCGATAGAGCGAGGGCATGATCAGGAAAACCAGGATCACCAGGATGTCCTGGAACAACGCAATTCCGAGACTGGCGCGCGCGCCCGGATTATTCTGCTGGCCGAGATCCTGGAACGACTTCATCGCCACCGCCGTGGAACTCAGCGCCACGGCGATGCCCAGCACGATGCTGTCCGCCACCGGAAACTTGAACAACCATGCCCCGGTGCCCGCGATCGCCGCCGTTATCGCCATCTGGAACCCTCCGCCCAACAAGGCCGTGCGCCACAGATGCCGCAGCTCGCTGAATGAAAACTCGATGCCCAGCGTGAACATCAGCAGCACCACGCCGATCTCGGCGAGATTGTAGATCACCGGATCACCGCGGTCCGTGCCTGTCAGCCACAACAAGCCGACGTTGCCGATCAAGACCCCGCTTAAAAGATACCCGACGAGCAGGCTTTGTTTGAATTTCACCAGCACCAGCGAAACCAGCACCGCCAGCACCAGCACCAGCGTCAGCAACGCGAAAAGCGGCGAGATATTCGCCACTCCCGCCGCCAATATCATCCAAGACCCGGCCATCGCCGCCGAGTCTTCCGCCACAGCGGATCACGGCAAGCGCAAATGCTCAGCGCGCGAAAAGCCGCACCTTGGTGGACTCGACGAAGGCCCTGTAGGAGAGCTTGCCGAGTTGATGGCTGCTTCTGCCAACCATGGTGTCATCCGCGCCGGCCTCCTTGCCGAGCATGGCGAAGCCCAGCCCGAGTTTCGATGAGGCGAGCATGATGTGGTTCAGCCCGCGGCCGAGAGAATGGGTGAGTGGCCCTCCGCCCGAGCCAAGCCACTCGCGCGATGCAATCATGGCGAGGAAGCAGATGGTGTAAACCAGCATGCGCGGCCAGATGCGCATGCCCTGCGGGGGGCGTTGTTTTTTCATGTGTGGGGACACGCACGGTTTCATGCGCGCCTCCATCATCCGGCATCCGCGGTCGGAGACAAGACCCCATCTTCACGCGATCGCGTGGGGCGGATTCAGCAATCAGGAGCCGGAGGCTTACGCGACTGGCGCATTGACCTGCCGCGCGTCCGCCGGTTCACTCATGCAGGCCTGCGAATGCCCATTCCGTTTTGAATAAGATCCTCCTTTTCTCCACCCTCGCTATTGCCGCGGGCGCCGCCGTTTATCTGACAGTCAAACGTCCGTCCGGCGCCTCGCAGCCGCCGGTCGTTGCAAAAACCGAGCCGGTCATTCCGCCGGAGGATGAAATCCACGCGAAATACGCCGGTTCCGCCTCCTGCAAGGAATGCCACGAGACCGCCTACGCCGGATGGAAGGATTCCAACCATGGTCTTGCAGAGCGCGAGTTCCGCGAGGACATGGACAAGCAGGCCTTCTCGCCGCGCCGCACCCTCGTCCATGGCAACCGCACATCGGACACCTTTCTCGATGCCGCGGGCCTCGCCAACATCCTCACCCGCGGCCGCGACAACCAGCGCCGGGATTATCCCGTCGTGCGCGTGATTGGAAACAATCCGCTGCGCCAGTTTCTCATCGCCGCACCCGGCGGCCGCCTCCAGACCTGCGATGTCAGTTATGATCCCAACAAAGACGAATGGTTCGATGTCTTCGGCAAGGACCAGCGCGAAGCCGGCGACTGGGGCGACTGGACCGGCCAGGGCATGAACTGGAACGCCATGTGCGCCGCCTGCCACAACACCCGCCTGCGCAAAAACTACGAACCGCAGACCAACAGTTATCATACCACCATGGCGGAGATGACGGTCGGGTGCGAAGCCTGCCACGGTCCGATGAAGGATCATGTCGATTGGCAGAAAAATCCACCGCCGGGATACTCGAAGAAGGATCTGGAGAAAAACAAACAAGCCGGCCTGAGTGATCCGACCATCAAGCGCCAGTCGCGCGATCAGATGCTTGAAACCTGCGCCGCATGCCACTCGCGGCGCGGCGAGGTGACGGGCGACATGGTTCCCGGCGAGCCCTATCACGATCACTTCAGCCTCACCGTCACCGATGAAACCGATATCTATTATCCGGACGGCCAGGTGCGCGATGAGAACTATGCCTATGCCTCGTTTCTCTCCAGCCGCATGCACCACGCCGGCGTGCGTTGCGGCGATTGCCACGAGCCGCACTCCAACAAGCGCCTGATCCCCGGCAACATGCTTTGCATGCGCTGCCACAGCGGCGGCACCACCCCGCCCGCGCCGGTCATCAACCCGGACACCCACAGCCCCTGCACGCCAGGAACGGCAGGGCGCGATTGCACGTCATGCCACATGCCGCAGACCGTTTACATGCAGCGCCACTGGCGTCATGACCATAGTTTCACCACTCCGGACCCGGTGCTGACCAGGGAACTCGGAATTCCCAACGCCTGCAACCGCTGCCACACGGAACAAAGCACCGAATGGGCAGTCAAGGAGGCGGAGAAATTCTACGGTGAGCGCTTGAAACGCCCGGCGCGCGACCGCGCCATCCTCGTCGCCCGCGCCCGCCGCGGCGAACCGTCCGCCCGCGAGGGGCTAATCCGCATGCTCGCCACCGAGAATGTCCTCGCTTGGAAGGCCACCGCCTGTCACCTGCTCGAACGCTGGGTGATGGATGCGGATGTGACGCGTGCTTTGTTGGATGCCACCCGTCATTCAAGCCCGCTGGTGCGCGAGGCCGCCACCCGCTCGCTTCTGCATCAGGCGCGTGCCAATCATCCGGAAACCCGCGCCCGTTTGAAGGAGCTGACGGAAGATGACATCCGCTCCGTGCGCGTCGCCGCGGCATGGGGCTTGGTGGACACGCTTGATCTCACCACCCGCGCCGGCCGCGAGTTGACACACATGCTTGATATCAACTCCGACCAACCCACCGGACGCATGCAGCTCAGCCAGTTTGCCTACGCGCGGGGCGACACGCAGGCCGCCATCCGCCAAATCCGCAAGGCCATCGAGTGGGATCCCAACTCGCCGCCCTTCCATCACGATCTCGCCATACTGCTCAACTCCAGCGGCGACAACCCCGGCGCGATGGCGGCCCTGCGCGAGGCCATCCGACTCGATCCCAACGGGGCCGAATATCATTACAAACTCGCCCTCGCCCTTGCCGAAACCGGCGACATGCGGAAAGCCGCCGAATCTCTCGGCAAGACCGTGCAACTCGATCCCTCCAACAGCCGCGCCTGGTACAACCTCGGCCTTGCGCTAAACAGCATGGACCAGCCGCAGCAAGCCATTGAAGCCCTGCTGCGCGGCGAGGCCGCCGATCCCACGGACGCCGCAATCCCTTACGCGCTGGCCACCATATTCGCCCGTCTCGAGCGCCGCGATGAAGCCATCGCCGCCGCCAGCCGCGCCCTGCAAATCCGCCGGGACTTCCCCGAGGCCATTCAACTCATCCGGTCCTTGTCTCGATGAAGACTGGTTTTGCCGGTTGCCGAAGCGGCAGCCGGGTGCAATGCTCCGCTCATGAAGATTCGTCATGCTTGTGCGACCTGCCTCTTTGTGCTGTTCGCGTTTACGCCGCTCATGGCCCAGGACGCCGATCCCCCTGCCGCGGAACCGGTTGAAGAAGAGCGCGGAGTCAACGGCATCCCCGCCGATCTGTTGGATGATCCGCATGTGCGCGAAGAACTTGCGATCAACGAATTCACAGCACCTTCGATCTCGAAACTTTTCGACACGCTGCAGTTCCTGATGCCGCTGCCGCTGCTGGAAACCGAACTCAAAATGCCCGAGCGCATGCCGCTTGACCGGGCGGACCTCGCCATCGAACTGGGCTTTCTGATAGCCGACGGCTTCCTCGTGGTGCAAGCCGAGCAGTTGGAAAAAGTCGAGGACCTCGCCACCAAACTCACGCGCTACGGCAAGGCGCTCGGTGCCGGCGACCGCGTCAACCGCCATGCCGCAAGTTTGCTGGACGCCGCGAAAAACAAGGACGTGGCACAGTTGAAAAAAGAACTCGCCTCCACCCAGCGCGATGTCGAGAGCGAGCTGGTCATCCTGCGCGATGCCGACCTCGCGCACCTCATCTCGCTCGGCGGCTGGATTCGCGCGCTCCAGGTTTCCACCGTGGCGGTGGACAAACAATTCTCCGCAGAGCGCGCGCACAAGGTAATGCGCGAGGACATCGCGGATTATTATACCGAGTCCGTCGCCGGACTTGAGCCGCGCATTTCAGAACGGCCGAACTACCGCGCCATGCGCGACCTGCTTGCCGGGCTGCGCGCCGAGATGGTCGTCAGGGAAGGAGAGGAACCGAAACCGGAAACCATCAGGGAAATCCGCGAGCAAGCCGCGAAGCTGGTGGAACTGGCCCTGGAGCGCAAGCAATGAACGGCGGAACAAATGTTAGAGCGGCCGTGCTCGGCCTTGGGATCATCGGTTCGCGAGCGTGCCGACTTCTGGCCGCCGCCTGTTGGAACCGCACGCCCAGGGGAATTCCCTGCGAATGTACCACGCCCGAGGAAGCCATCGCTGATGCGGATGTAATATCCATCTATCTCAAGGACGCGCCCGCGCTGCGTGATGTCGCCGCACGCATCAATCCCTGCCTCAAGCCCGGTCAAATCGTCTTGAACCACTCGACCGTGGACCTCGATACAACCTTGTGGCTGGAAAAACTTTGTCTGGCGCGTGACTGTCGTTTTCTCGACGCGCCCTTCACCGGCAGCAAGCTCGCCGCAGAGTCCGGACAACTCGTTTATTACATCGGCGGCGATCCGGCTCTGGCGGCGCAGGTGGATGATTATCTTGCCGTCACAAGCAAGTCGCGCATCCACTGCGGCGGAGTCGGGGCTGCGACCGTTGTCAAACTGGCGACGAATCTGATATCAGCTTGCACCGTGCAGGCGATGGCAGAGGCGCTCGCGATCGCAACGCGCCACGGAGTGCCGGCGGACTGCCTCATTCATGCGGTGAGCCAGAACGCAAGCGGCTCGCCGCTAGCCGCGATGAAATTTCCGACCATGGTCGCGGGAAGTTATGACACGCACTTCTCGCTCGCCAACATGGGCAAGGACAGCCGTTACGCGCTCGCGCTCGCCGCTGCCGCCCAAGTGGAAACACCGGCCATTTCCGCGGTTTCACAGCGCATGAAGGAACTCTGCGACATGGGCTTCGGCGATCACGATTACTCGGTGCTTGCGAAACCGTATCTCGATCCCGAATGAGCGCGCCCGGCCTGGTTTACATCGATGCGCCGGCGCTGCTGGAATTCCGCGGCCCTGATGCCGTGCGTTTCCTCAACGGCCAGCTCACCCAGGACGTGAGGCGCGTGGCAGGAGGAAAAGTTTCCCTGCCCTCCTGCGTCACCGATGCCAGAGGCCGCTTGCAATTCCGCGTGTGGATCACCGAATCCCCCGACGGCCACCTGTGGGTCGAGGGACCCGCCGGATCGGCTGAGGCGCTCGAAGCGCGGCTCACACGCTACCTCATCGCCGATGACGTTGAGGTTGTCGATATAACTGGACAATTCCAACTCATCCATCTGATCGGTGACGACGCAGCCCCGCCGGATGATGTCTTCTCCCGCGCTTCGCGACGTTTCAATGCGGACGGAGCCGACTGGTGGTTTGCGAAGGAAATCGAACCGCCGCCACAAACCCGTCATCTCCGCGGCGACGAACTGGAGGCGCTGCGCATCGCCAACGGCGTGCCCATGTGGGGACGCGAGTTGAAGGAAGGCATCCTGCCGCCCGAAGCCGGACTCGATGCCACAGACATCTCCTATCAGAAAGGATGTTACATCGGCCAGGAGGTCATTTCGCGCATCAAGTCCGCGGGCAAAGTGAACAAACGGCTCATGCGCATCGAACTAACTGCCGGCTACGCACCGGCTGACCTGCGGCTGCTGGATGAAAACGGAGCGGTCGCAGGAGAAATCACCAGCGTTTCACCCATCCCAATCAACGGAACCCGCCCTGCCCTTGCATACGTGAAGCGCGGCGTCGGGCGGGTGTTTCACGCGGACAACGAACTGCGAATATCGGCGCTTTAAGGGCATGGCCACCGGATGGACGAAGATTTTCATTAAAAGGACTGTCCTTTTAATGAAATTCGCTTGCAGCGACTTCCTGGGCTAGCTACAACACTCGGCATGAGACGCGCGCGCTGGGTGGTGCCCCCTTCCTTGGAATCGAAACGACCGGTGATCTATCACTGCATCTCCCGCGTGGTGGACCGGCGCTTCGCCTTGCTTGGCGACGAGAAGGAAAAACTGCGGATGTTCATGCGCATGTATGAGAATTTCTCGGGCTGCCGCGTGCTTTCCTACTGCCTGATGTGCAACCACATCCACCTCCTGCTTGAGGTTACTCCGATGCCGGCGGGCGGGCTGACGGACAATGAACTGTTAGATCGTCTGCGGGCGATTTCCACCGAGGCGAGTGTGACCGGGGTGGCGCGGGAACTGGCCGAAGCGCGGCAGAAAGTCGCCGCCGGGCTGGGAGAGGAAGAAGTGTTGGTGGGCCGCATTCACCGGCGCTACACCTACCGGATGCACGATTTATCGGAATACATGAAAGGCTTCATGCAGCGCTACACGCAATGGCACAACCGCAAGCACAAGCGCACGGGCCATCTGTGGGAGGATCGTTTCAAGAGCGTGATTGTGGAGGACGGAGTGGCGGTGAAAACAATGGCGGCCTATATCGATCTCAATCCGGTGCGCGCCGGGATCGTTAAAAACCCGGAAGACTACCGCTGGAGCAGTTATGGGGAGGCGATCGGCGGCGGCGCAAAGGGCAATGGCAGGAAGGCGCGGGCGGGTCTGGTGAGAACTCTGCGCGCCCACAAGGGCGTGGCGGCGGATGCGGCGTTATGGAGAACCGACGTGGCCCATGAGTATCGGAAAATCCTGTTAGCCGGCGCGGGCGAACGCGTTGAGGAGCGGGTTGAACAAAGCGGGAAGATGAAACGAATCACAAAACGCAAAGGTCTGACGAAGGAACAACTCGACGCGGAGAAACAGCGCCTGACCGAAGCCGCGGAGAAGCGGATGGAAGAGATACCGTTCGGGCGCATGCTGAGATGCAGGGTGAGATATTTCACGGCCGGCGCGGTGATAGGGAGCCGTGGCTTCGTCGATGAGATGTTCGAAACCGCGCGCGAACGCTTCGGACCTAAACGGAGGGATGGGGCGAGAAAGCTCCGGGGCGAAGCAAGCGCCGGGGCAGGCATGCTGTGGAGCCTGCGGGATTTGCAGAAACAGTGAGCGGCTTTCAGATCTGCAAAACCCGGAAGACGCCCGGATGAGGGTTTCCGCTCCGCTCTGATTGATTCTCCGGCTATGGAGGACTGCCGTTTTTGTTTGGCCACTTCGTCCTCCCCGCGCGGAAATTGACTTGTCGTGCCAGGACCGGCGACTTTGAATGGCTGCCTAACCAACCACAAAAAGCATGTTCAAGGAATTCAAGGAATTCGCACTCAAGGGCAATCTGATCGACATGGCGGTGGCGTTCGTCATGGGCGCGGCCTTCACCAAACTCTCCGGCTCTTTCATCGAGGATCTTGTCATGCCGCTGGTCGGCAAAATTTCGGGCGGGATCGATTACAGCAATAAATTCATCGCCCTCTCCGACAAAGTAACGGCTACCAGCCTGGCGGAGGCGAAGACTCAGGGAGCGGTGCTCTCCTACGGCAACTTCATCATGATCGCCCTCAACTTCTTCATCGTGGCCTTCGTGATGTTCCTGGTGGTCAAGGCGATCAACAAGGCGAAGAAACTCGCCGAAAAACCCGCCGCGCCGGCCGCTCCTCCGGAACCCACCGCGCAGGAGAAACTGCTGGCCGAAATCCGGGACCTGCTCAAACAGAAGAACTGACTCTCCCCCCCCCCCCGTTTTTCCGCTCGTCAGGTTTCCATACGGGTCCTACTGTCGGGCCGGAACAAATCTGAATTTTTCCAAATGTTGGCACAACCATTGCTAAAACACCACCACCAATCCACCGAAATATGAAAAAAATCGAAGCGATCATCAAACCGTTCAAGCTGGAAGAAGTCAAGGAGGCCCTCGCCGAGGTGGGTGTGCAAGGAATGACCGTGACCGAGGTCAAGGGTTTCGGCCGTCAGAAAGGGCACACCGAAATTTACCGGGGATCGGAATATACGGTGGATTTCCTGCCCAAGGTCAAAATCGAGATCGTCGTGGATGACGCGCAGGCTGAGAGCGTGGCGGGCGTGATCGTCAAAAGCGCCAACACCGGCAAGATCGGCGATGGAAAAGTGTTCCTCTCGCCGGTGGAGCAGGCGATCCGCATTCGCACGGGTGAGACCGGTTCGTCCGCCGTGGCAGTGAACTGACCCTGATTTTGTGATTTTCCAACCAACGGCTCCCGCGCGGGGCCGTTGGTTTTTTTTGTGTCACCGGCGGGAGCTTTGCCAATCGCGAAAGGCCGCGCCGAGCCGCATGGCACAATCGCTTGGAGTCATGGACTCCGGGGAAATGTCCCGACTTTCAAGAGAGATCTCAGCGGCGCGGCCGCACAGCCAGGCGGCTTGGGCGGCGGCCTCATGAGGTGCCAGTCCCGCTGCGAGACGCGCACCGATGACACCGGCCAGCAGGTCGCCCTGACCGCCGGTAGCCATGCCGGGCGATCCGGTGGAATTGCACCAAAGCGGCTCTCCGGAGCGGGCGATGAGCGTTCTCCCGCCCTTGAGCAGTAGGGTGGACGGGTAACGTTCGGAAAAAACTCTCGCCGCCTTCTCGCGCGGCAAATCCGCGAGGTGGGAGGCAAGCCGCCGGAACTCGCCGGGGTGGGGCGTAAGGACATGTTGGCTGCGGAAAATTTCCTGCCTGCCGGATTTGGCGATCAGGTTGAGGGCATCGGCATCGATCACGGCGGGTTTTTCCTGTTTCCCGAGCCACTCAAGAAACTCCGCTTCCTGCTCGCCGATGCCGCAGCCGACAACCATCACATCGCAATCGATGTTTCCGATTTCACGAATCGAAGCATGACTACGGATGATGATTTCCGGCGGGCATTTGGCGGCGATCATTGCGGCGGCTTCCTGCGGCACATGCAGGGTGATGAGTCCGGCTCCTCCGCGCAGGGCACCGGTGGCGGCGAGCACGGCGGCACCGGGATAGCGCACCGATCCGGCGATCACCGCCACGCGCCCGGCCATGCCTTTGTGGAAATCGTATGGGCGCGGAAGTTTCCCGAAATCCATCTCCTGCGGACAGATCATCTCGATTTCTCCAGGAGCGGAAACTGCGAGAATTTCCACGGGCACCAATGCGAGCGATCCCACGGAGTTCACCGCATGACTTTTCAGCAAGCCTGGTTTGGCGTTGCCGATCATGAAGGTTGCATCGGCGATCACGGCACCCGGCGTGGACTCGCCGCTGTCCGCGTCCACGCCCGAAGGAAGATCCACGGCGGCGATCTTCGCCCCCGCGTGCTGTCTGAGCCAGTTCATCTCCGCCGCGAGCTTGAGCAAGGGATCGCGCAGCGCGCCACTGGCTCCGATGCCGAGCAGGCCGTCTAACAAAACAAGCGGGTCTTTGAAGTCGCGCCATGGCAGCGGCGCTTCGATGAGAAGCGGCGGGCATTCGAGCGATTTCATGCGGGTGAGCGGCACGCATTCCCCGATAGGAAAGGCCTGACGCGCGGCAATGCTCCAGCCGAATTCCTCCTTCAACACGCGCAGGGCGACGAGCGCGTCCCCGGCATTGTGACCCTTGCCCAGATAGCCCACAGCCGTGCCGGGATGCGGGAAAAACCGACCGATCGCACGACCGAGTCGTTCGCCCGCGAAATCGAGCAGTTGTTCCCCGCTCCATCCAGCAGCGATTGCGGCGGCCTCCGCGGCGCGCATTTCAGAACAAGTGATAGCGGACATGCCTTCAAACTATCCCGCCACGCGGCGGATTGCAGTCCGAAAAACCAAGCTCAATATCCGCGCCGGTAGCGGTGAATTCCATCGGCCACGCCCCGCGCGACCGCCTCGCGGAAGGGTCCGGATTTCATGCGCTCGCGCTCCTCTTCATTGGTGACGAAGCCGCCTTCCACAAGGATCGCGGGCAGGCTTGAATTGCGCATCACATAGTAGCGGGCGAATTTGGCGTTGCGGTCCACCGTGCGGGTTTCGCGCACCAGACTGCGCTGAACGAAGTGCGCCAGCCGCTGGCCTTCCCGGCTGTAATAATAGGTTTCCAAGCCACTGATGTTTTGTTTCCACGTGTAGTTGTAATGCACGCTCACGAAAATCGCGTTCTTGTATCGGTTGCCGATTGCGACGCGCTGCGGCAGGGAGACGAAGTAGTCGCTGCGGCGTGTCATCACCGTCTTGTAGCCCATGCGCTTGAGGTTGTTTTCCAGCCGCTGCGCGGTGTCCAGGGCCAGATGCTTTTCGTAAACCTTGCCCCACTGGCCGCCGTTGTCATGACCGCCATGGCCTGCGTCGATCACCACCGTGTTGAAACCCGCTGCCCACGCGTTGGAGAACAGCGTGAAAGCGGCTAAAAATCGGAGTAATGCTTTCATGAGGAAATTTTGGAAATGGAAACTGTAAAGAAATCTTTATATTTTTTAAAATTAGTAAAGCCTATTTTTGTCATCATCGGAATTTTCCAAGAGACATCGCATCAATCTCAGTAGGGGATGGGCGGGCGGTCTGAAGCCTTGCGGGTTTTCGTGCGGAGTTCGGCGGCGGCTTTCGGATCGTAGGGAATGCTGTTGGCAACCTGCACGCTGCCATCGCCAAGGGTGATCAACTGCGGATCACCCTGCGCGCCGCGCTGATGGATTTGGCGGCTGACAAGCCTGCCGTCGGTATCGACCACGCAATGCACCCACATTGAGGGAGTGGCGAGGAACATCACATGCATGCGCTGCTGGCGGTCCACGGTGCTGAGCGGCTTGCGGAGCATGAGCACATCGCCCAGCAGGAAGGTGCGCACAAACTGGCCGGTGTTGTCATCCAGGATCTGGGCATAGATCTGGGTGCGCGAATCGCCGGAGAAAAGCAGGACCCGGAACTCGCGGGTCTTGCTGCCGCGACCGGGGATTCCAACCTTCTGGGACCAGTGCGTTCGACCGTTGATGAGGTTGAAAAAGGCGCGGTTGGTCGTGGTGCCGGCAGTGCCCTGGCCGGGCAGGCCAATGGTGGCCGAGACGGTGAAATTGCCGGGTTCGGAAAGCTGGAAATGCTGCATGAGATCGACCTCGCGGGCCAGCGTCTGTCCGGCGGCGATCTTCATCGGCCCGAAAAGCACCCGGCTCTTGGGGTTGACCGGAGTGCCGTTTGCCTTGCGCAGATTGAAGTCCAGCCATTGGAAGCGGCCGTCGCTCTGGAAAACCAGTTCCCGTCCGGAATGGTTGGTGATCGTGACCACGGCGATCACCGGCTCGCCGGTGACATTCTGCTGTTTGGGAATCCGGAGGGATGCCGCCAGTTGGGCCTGGCTGACGCCCGCGCCGACGAGCAGCAGGGCGGCCATTTTGAGAATGCGTGGGATCATGACCGCGCAGAATTAGCCCAGCCGGGTGGGGGCGTCAATCTAACGGGAAAATGAACCTGCCGACGCCGCGGCAGTTTTGCCTCGCCTCATGGCGGAGCCGCCCTTTTACTTCGCGCGCCAGAGGGCGATCAGCTCCAATCATGGAATCCGAGCAGACTGACAATTTCAACGAACGCCTGAGCCAGTGGGTGTCCAATCAGGGCTTTTGGTTTCAAGTCCGCTATTCCATGTCGGGCAGCGGGATGAAGGGGCGCGCGATGTTCCACTTGCTGCGCATGGCGGCGCGCCTGTTGGTCTTTCTCATTCTCGTCGCGGTGGGTTTTTGGATTTACCTGATGAAGCGCCCCGGCACCGAACAATTCTTCAGCGGAATCCGCGGGGATTTGCAGTCCGCGCTGTCCGCCTCGGAGCTTGAAATCCGCGGCATCCAGCACATCCAGGGACAGCTTGAAATGGGACGTCTGGCCGCGCAGGGCGGCGAGGCGACGTTTTTCGACTCCATGGAGGCCCGCAACATTCGTGTCAAAATGGGCCTGCTGGACAACCTCGTGGGCGTCTGGCAGACCGGCAACATCGCCATCGCACGCCTTGATGTGGATCTCCGCGCGGGAACCAACGATCCGCAATCCGCCGCCAATCTTGCGGCAACCGTCTTCCGCAAATCCTTGGATGTTCAGGCGAATTCCTTCGAGGTGGCGGATGCCACGCTCCGCTGGGGATACTCGGAACGAACCCAGGGAGCGATCGAGTCGAGCAATCTCAAGATGCTGCGAACCGGCACCGGCTGGCGGTTGAGTTTCACCGGCGGCACCTTCAGCCAGAACTGGCTGCGCCAGCTTGAAATCGTCAATCTCGTGGTGATCGCCGAAAAAGGTGGTTTGGTTTTCGAACGTGCCGAATTGAGAACCGACACCGGTACCGTGGAATTTCCCGGCGTGCGGGTTTTGGGCGGGGAACGGCCCGAGGTGGACGGCATCGTCAAGATCCGCAGTCTTGCCCTCGAACGCATCATCCCGCCGGCGCTGCGCAATTTCGTCGAGGGTAGCATCTCCGGCGACTTCAAGGTTTCCGGCTCCACCAATTCCTCGGATGGCATTGGCTTCGAGGGTCAGGTGATCATGGACGGCACGGACATGATTTCCCTGCGCGAACGCATCCACCTGCTCAAGGCGCTCTCGGTGGTGGACTACTCGCGGAATTACCACCGGGTGGATTTCCGCGAAGGTTCCTTCTCCATCAAGACCCAGCGCGGGGGCATGCAGGTCACCGAGATCGATCTCAAGTCCGAGGATCTTTTCACGCTTCAGGGATCCTTCGCGGTGCGCCTGCCCACCCAGCAGGAAATTGACGAGGCCTTGTCCAAAAACACCGATATTTCGCCGCTCTTCACAACGGAGGACGAGCCCGTGGATTTGTTGAAATCACCCACCAAGGATGCGGACTTCACGCTGCGGCGCGCCGCCCAGGAGGCACGCCGCATTCAGGAAGGCTCGCAATCGCCCGAGACCCTCAGCTTGTTCGACCGTCTGGGTCTCAGCATCGAGATGCGCCGGCTGCAGAACCAAGCCGCGGAGCGGATGTCTCGCATGCTGCGCTATGACGGAGCCGTCCGCATCACGATTCCGGGCGATGCTTTCGAGCGCGCGCCGCGGCTGCAGGAAATCTATCCGATCGATGCGGCCACCGGCCGCGTGGCGATCAAGGTTCCGCTCCAAGGCCATATCTTCGAACTCACCCTGCGCCAGGCCGAGGACATCTATCAGCAAGGGCAGCGTTGATGCCTCACGGCGAGTCCAGCGCGAGGGTCTGGAAAATCTCGATGGTCGCGCGGCTTTTGTTGAGCGTGTAGAAATGGATGCCGTCCACGCCTTCGTCCAGCAGTCCGGCGCATTGTTCCGCGGCGTAGTGGATGCCCACCCGCTCGACGGCTTCCGGGCTGCTTTGCGCGCGGTTGAGCAAGCGCACCAGCTTCGCGGGGTAACGCGCTCCGGCCGCCAGTTCCGCCATCCGCTTCATGCCTTGCAGCGAACTCACCGGCATCACTCCGGCGATGATCGGCACGTTGATTCCCGCAAGCTGGCAGCGGTCCCGGAAGTCCAGGAAATCATGATTGTCGAAAAACAACTGCGTGCAGATGTAATCCGCACCTTCATCCACCTTGGCCTTGAGATGATCGAGTTCGGCCACACGATTGGGCGTCGCGGGGTGCCCTTCGGGGAAACCCGCGACACCGATTCCAAAACCACGCGCATCCGGGTGTTTGCCGGTTTCATTGAACTCGCGGATGAAACGCACAAGATCCGCCGCGTGGCGGAAGTCGCCCTGACTCCAATCATAATCCGGTTGGTCGCGCGGAGGATCGCCGCGCAGGGCGAGAATGTTGCCCACACCCGCCGCGGCATAGCGCTCGAGAATGGAGGCCACCTCGTCGCGCGAATGGCCCACACAAGTCAGATGCGGCACCGGCGGAATGCTGGTCGTTTGTTTGATGCGCACCACCAGATCGTGCGTCATTTCGCGGGTGCTGCCGCCAGCCCCGTAGGTCACCGAGACAAATGAGGGCTTGAGCGCCTCCAGATCGCGGATGGTCTGATAGAGATCCTCCCAGGCCGCAGGCCCGCGCGGAGGGAAAAACTCGAACGAAAGCGATGGCTTGGGACTGCTGAGAATGTCTCGGATGTGCATGGAGAACGGGTGCGGGTGAATGCGCGGGGCGGGCAAACGATGCGAAACTTTCGGGTGATTGCGGAGTTTTTTCTTCCGGTGCCGCTCGAAGCGGCTCAAACAAACTGCAAATCGCCATGAAAACAATACCGGTTTCCCTCATTCTTGCAGGCCTGCTCGCGCCGCTCTGCGCCAACGCCCAGTCTCCGGAGGAATCCCCTCCCCGGCCCGGTGGTCCCGACGGTCCCGGCAAGCGCCCGCCCCACCGCCCTTTGGTGGATGCATGGAAAAAAGCCGACAAGGATGGAGACGGTTTCCTTTCCCGCGAGGAATTCGCCGCCATGCCCCGGGTCCAGAATCTCCCCGAAGACAAGCGCGGGCCGCTCTTCGACCGGCTCGACAAGAACGAGGACGACAAGCTCAGCCCTCAGGAGCTTTTCAACCATGAGCACAAACCTGGCGAACCCCATCCCATGGCACGCCGCTTGTGGGAACTCGACACCGATAAAAGCGGCGGCGTCAGCTTCGAGGAATTCAAAGCCGGACCGCTCTTCCAAAAACTCCCAGCCGAGCGCCAGTTGGAAATTTTCCGCCGCCTGGACTCCGATGGCGATGGCGTGATCACTCCCAAGGACAAACCGAAACATCCCGAAGCCGGCAAGTGGCCGAAACGCGGCGATGGTCCTCCGGATGGCCAGCGCATGCACCCGGAGCGCATGCTCAAGATGCTCGACAAGAACGGCGACGACGCCGTGACCTTCGATGAGTTCCGCGCCGGCCCGCATGCGGAAGGTTTGTCCGAGGACGAGCTGGAAGACCGCTTCGAGGAGCTGGACAAGAACGGCGACCAGAAGCTCACCAGGGAAGATCTCCCGCCCGCCCGTCCGGAAGGAAATCCTCCGCCACGCTGACCTGCGAAAGGCTCTAACAAAAAAAGCCGCTCCCGGCAAGGGAGCGGCTTTTTTGTTGGCGGGATTTACGGCGCGGCTGAAAGCGCCTCCTCCTTCGCGACGGTCGCAAGCACGTCCTCGCGGATGTTCCTGCCGCCGCGGTTGCTCCACCACAGCACGATGGGCGAGGCGATGAAGATCGATGAGAAGGTGCCTATGATGATGCCGATGAAAATGATGAATCCGAAATCGCGCAGCGCCGTGCCGCCGACGATGGAAAGGATCAATACGCTCAACAGCGTGGCCGTGGAGGTGAGCAGGGTTCGCGACAAGGTGGCGTTGATGGCCTCGTTCATGATCTTCTCCACCGGATCCGTGCGGATGAGCAGCAGCTCGCGCACACGGTCGAAGACGACGATGGTGTCGCTGATGGAATATCCGGCAATGGTGAGCACCGCGCCGACGTGGATCAGCGAAAGCTCGCCGCCCATCATGACGACGATGCCGACGCAGATGATGACGTCGTGGAAAATGGCGATGAAACCACCCAGCGCGAACGAGAACTCGAAGCGCATCGTCATGTAGAGGATGATGAGGACGAAGCCGATGACGATGGCGATGACGGACTGGGTGAGGAACGATCCGCCGATGAGCGCGGAAACCTCCTCCTGGCTGGCGTCGATGGCGAATCTTCCGGTATCGGGATTTTTCTCGCCGAGCAGGGGGATGGATTCACGCAGTTTGCCGATGATCAGGTCCGCGTCCTTGGTGGCGCAGCGCACGGTGAGCAGCGGCCCCGCGGTCGGGATGGTTTCGATCTGCGGAAAGGCCTCTTTGGAAAGCTGCGGGCGGATCGCATCGATCGCCTTCTGCGCCTCCGCCTGGGTCACCGCGGCACCCTTGTCGAATTGGAAAAGGATGCGGGTGCCGCCGGTGAAATCGACGCCCAGCGCGCGCTCGCCGCGGATGGCAAAGGCGGCGAAGGACGCAACAATGGTGGCGACTGCGAAGGTGATGCAAATCTTCCGTTTGCCCATGAAGTCATAGTTGGTGGCCCGGATGAGGTTGAGGAAGGTGAGTTTCTTGAACCATCCGAGGTCGATGCCCCAGCGGAAGATCACGCGGGTGACGAGGATGGCCGAGAACAGCGATGCGGTGACGCCGATGGTGAGCGTGACGGCGAAGCCCTTGATCGTGCCGCTGCCTAACAGGAACAGCGCGACGGCGGTGATGAGCGAGGTGACGTGGGAGTCGAAGATCGCGGAGAAGGCGCGGTCGTAGGCCGCCTCGATGGCGTTTTTTAGGGATTTGCCGGCGGCGATTTCCTCGCGCAGGCGTTCGTAGATCAGCACGTTCGCATCCACCGCCATGCCGATGGTGAGCACCATGCCGGCGATGCCGGGCAGTGTGAAGGTGAAGCCGAACATGGCCATGACGCCGAACAGGATGATCGTGTTCACGACCAGACCGATGTTGGCGATCATGCCGGAGGCGCGGTAGTAGAGGCAGACGATGAAGAAAGTAACCAACAGCGAGAGGATGCCGGCCTTGATGCCCTGCTCCACCACCGCCGCGCCGAGCGTGGGGGAAATATTGCGCATTTCCGCAACGATCAGCGGGTTTTCCAAGGGGTTCATCAGCGCGTTGGCGAGGCTTTGCACTTCGCCGGGTTCGCGCAGGCCGTCGATTTCAAACTGCTTGCCAAGCGGGCCGTGCTCCCTGAGTCCCGGCGCGCTGATGACCTCGCCATCCAGCACGATGGCGATCTGGTCGCCTGCTTTCATGTTCTTGGTGAGGGCGATCATCTTGTCCGTGCCCTCGCCATTGAGAGTAATGGAGACGGCATCCGCTTGCTGGGGTGATGGCACGGCGTTGGCGATGTTGGAGCCACCCAGAGCCATGCGGCGGTTCAGAAGGATCGGGCTTTTGGTTTCATTGCCATCCTTGTCCTTCCTCGTGAGGGTGTAGGCACGGTAGCCGGGAACGATTTCACTGCCGTCCTGCACGCGTTGGGCGAGGGTTTTTCCGCTGGCATCGCGTTCCTCGCCGCGCATGTTGACTTCGCGGAGTTCGAGCTTGGCGACTTTTTCCAGTGTGGTGCGGATCGCGGCGGATTCCTCGGGTTCCACGCCGGGCATCTGGACGAGAATGCCGTCCGTGCCCTGGCGGGCGATGAGCGGTTCCTTGGTGCCCAAGGCGTTGAGGCGCTTCTCAATGACGAGGATCGCCTGTTCCACCTGCTCGTGGGTGATCGGCATTTTGTTGCCGTTCGCATCTTCCCGCGGCTGGATTTTCAACGTAAACGACGAGCCGCCGATGATGTCGATGCCGCCCTTGAGGCGCTCGCTCGGCGGTGTGGCGGCGAGGATGCACAGGGCGCATACGCCGATGGTGAGCACGGTTCCGATGTTGCGTTTCTTCCTCTCGACCTCGGTCGCGAAATACCAGAAGAACAGGATCATCAGGGTCATTCCGATCCCGAAAATGATCAGCGGGTCGTCTAAAAATGAGGTGGTCAAAGCAAGCATGGCGGGTGTCTGTGGGAGAAATGGAAAGGCGGTCGATATCCGTCAGGAATCCGGGGTCACTTGGCCGCGTCCTTCTTCTGGACTACGGAGATGGCCATTTTGTCGAACTCGATCATGGTGCCCTCGGCGACTTTGACGACCACGGTGTGCTCCTTGACGTTGTGGACGATGCCGTGGATGCCGGCGGAGGTGACCACTTTGTCACCGGCTTGCAGGGCGGCGATGCGGGCGGCCTGTTCCTTGCGCTGGCGCTGCTGCGGACGGATCAGCAGGAAATAAAACATGACGACCATCAGGCCCATCATGACAAACGGGCTGCCAAGCAGGCCGCCGGGGTTTTGGGGTGTTGCGGGCGCGGCTTCGGCGAGGAAGAAGAGAATCGGGGTCATGTGTTTTCGTTGGGAGTGTAGCGCCGGTTGAAGGAGTCCTTGAATTCCGGGAAGTTTCCCGCGGCGATGGCCTCCCGCGCCCCGGCGACGAGGCGCAGGTAGAAATGCAGATTATGGAAGGAAAGCAACCGCAAAGCTAGGATTTCCCCGGCCCGGAAAAGGTGGCGCAGATAGGCCCGCGAGAACCCGGCCACATGCGGATGCGCCGTCTCACAGATCGGCCGCGGGTCCCTGGCGTGGATGAGGTTTTTGATGTGCAGCGGGCCGTCGAGCGTGAAGGCCACGCCATGGCGGGCCACGCGGGTCGGCATCACGCAATCAAACATGTCCACGCCCCGGCCGATCATTTCCAGAATCTGCGGCGGGGTGCCCAGGCCCATCGCATAGCGGGGTTTGTCCTGCGGCAGAAACGGCACCGTGTTGTCGATCGCGCGGAACATTTCATGCTCCGGCTCACCCACCGACACGCCGCCGATCGCGTAGCCGTCGAAGCCCAACTCCACCAGTTCGCGGGCGGATTGCTCGCGCAGATCCGCGAAAACCGAGCCTTGGACGATGCCGAAATGCAACTGCCGCCCCTCACCCGAACGGGGGGCGTTCGCACTGACCCAATCCTTGCAACGCCGCGCCCAGCGGGTGGTCAGCGCAAGGGATTCGGCGGCGTATTTTTCCTCGCAAGGGTAGGGCGGGCACTCGTCAAAAAGCATGGCGATGTCCGAGCCGAGCGCGGCCTGGATTTCCATGCTGAGCTCGGGGGTGAGCTGCATTTTCGAGCCGTCGAGGTGGTTTTGGAAGGTCACGCCCTGCTCGGTGATCTTGCGCAGTTTGGCGAGCGACCAGACCTGGAAGCCGCCGGAGTCGGTGAGAAAGGGTTTCCGCCAGGTGGTGAATCCGTGCAAGCCGCCCATTTCGCGAATCAACTCATGGCCGGGCCGCAGCCAGAGGTGGTAGGTGTTGCCGAGGATGATCTGCGCGCCGAGTTCCCCGATCTCGGCCGGATGCAGGGTCTTGACCGATCCCTGGGTGCCCACTGGCATGAAAATCGGCGTATCCACGACCCCGTGCGGCAGCTCGAGCCGGCCCAAACGGGCGGATGAGCGGGGATCGGTGGCTAGAACGGCGAATGACACGGGGCCGCGCCATAGGGGCAAAATCCCCCGCGGCCAAGCCCAAACGCCGCCATCACAGCCGGAAGAAAATGAGATTTGCCGGAAACTTCGCACCCGGTCCGGCGTTTGATTCGGATGCTGGCAAAAATTTGTCGAATAATTTTCCGCTGGCACAACTCGGAATGCCGGGTAAATTCCCGCACTGTTTGAACGAACCACAAAACAACATCAACTCATGAAACTGTTCCTCAGCGCCCTGTGCGCCTCACTGATTGTCTCCCCGCTCGCCTTCGCCGGAAAATGCGACAAGGGCGAATGTGACAAGGAGAAGAAAGAAGAAACCATCGTCGCCGATTGCGGAAAATGCAAAAAGGGCGACAAGGAGAAGGAAGAAGAAACCATCACCGCTGCCTGCGGAAAGTGTGACTGCGAAAAATGCAAGAACGGCAAGTGTACGGATTGCGAGAAGTGCAAGAAGTCCGGCACTCTCCTGACCGATTGCGGCAAGTGCAAGAAGAAGAAGGACGGTGAAGAAGAAAAGGAAGAAGGCACCATCCTCGCCGGCAAGTGCAAGAAGGACTGCGACAAGGAAGAGAAGGAAGAAGGCACCCTCCTCGCCGGCAAGTGCAAGAAGGATTGCGACAAGGAAGAGAAGGAAGAAGGCACCATCCTCGCCGGCAAGTGCAAGAAGGAGTGCGACGACGAAGAGAAGGAAGAAGGCACTCTCCTCGCCGGCAAGTGCAAGAAGGAGTGCGATGACGAAGAGAAGGAAGAAGGCACTCTCCTCGCCGGCAAGTGCAAGAAGGATTGCGATGACGAAGAGAAGGAAGAAGGCACTCTCCTAGCCGGAAAGTGCAAGAAGGA
>Ga0315904_10000167_pt1 | contig 107845 bp, 75 predicted proteins | sample LakEriMetagenome_6_FD_203529 | JGI IMG/M metagenome (GOLD analysis project Ga0315904, IMG submission 203529) | Freshwater fungal communities from buoy surface, Lake Erie, Ohio, United States - Buoy 12 MA120 | ecosystem: Environmental > Aquatic > Freshwater > Lake | place: USA: Lake Erie, Ohio...
CTTCCTGCTTCGAACTGCTGATAAATCTCGTGTAAGCGATATCGACTCGGTCAATTTCACCGCTAATGAAACGTTCCATCAGTTCATTGGCAATCAACGCCACATCAGCAAAAGCCGGCTTATCCTCAAACTGCGTAAAAGACTTATCCACTCGCAAGTTTTTAAATTTCAAACCGTTGATACCGCGTTTTCCGGACACATACAGCTCAACGTTTTCAACCTTATTGACGAGCTCATTTCGGTTCGCCAACAAAACTCGCAAAACCGAGCTGTTGTAGCCGCCGCAAAGCCCACGATTACTGGTCAAGGCCAGCATCACCGCTTTCTTTGGCTCGCTTCGCGCTTGTAACAGCGGATGCGAAATCTCCGAGCCGGAGTTCGCCAAGTCCCTGACGATTTGAGTGATTCGCTGTGTGTAGTCAGTAGCTGCTGCAGCACGATCCATGGCCTTCTTGAATCTTGCCGTCGCAATCAATTCCATCGTTCGCGTAATCTTGCGAATATTGCGAATCGACTTGCGACGTTTATCAAGTAATCTGATGTTTGCCATAAATCACTTACCGATACACAAACAGGGAAGGCCTTAAATCGAACCCGAACTAAATGAGAAATCAAGACAAACGGTAGCTCTTCTTGAACTCATCAATCGAAGCTTTCAACGCATCTTCCAACTCGCTCGACAAATCGCCTGACTGAGTCAACTTGCTAACGAAGTCTGCCTTGCGATCTTTCATGAATTGCAAGAAGTCAGATTCCCATTGACGGACCTTATCAACCGGAACATCGTCCATGTAACCTCGAGTACCTGCATAGATACTCAAAATCTGATCGATAACACTCATCGGCTGGTACTGAGCCTGCTTGAGCAGTTCAACCATTCGGTAACCGCGATCCAAGCGAGCTTGCGTAGCAGGGTCTAACTCAGTACCCAACTGGGCAAACGCTGCCAACTCGCGGAAAGATGCCAAGTCGAGTCGCAAACCACCAGCGACCTTCTTCATCGCTTTAATCTGTGCAGCACCACCCACTCGTGAAACCGAAATACCAACGTTCATAGCTGGTCGTATACCGGCAAAGAACAAGTCAGGCTGCAAATAAATCTGCCCGTCGGTAATCGAAATAACGTTGGTAGGGATGTATGCCGAAACTTCACCTTCCAAAGTTTCAATAATTGGGAGACTGGTGAGTGACCCACCCCCCATTTCCTTGGACAACTTAGCAGAACGCTCAAGAAGACGAGAATGGCAATAGAACACGTCACCAGGATAGGCTTCGCGTCCTGGAGGACGACGCATAAGCAAAGACAATTGCCGATAAGCAACCGCCTGCTTGCTCAAGTCGTCATACACGATCAACGCATGCTGACCGTTGAACATGAAGTACTCAGCCATCGCCGTCCCGGCGTAAGGAGCAACGTACTGAAGTGGAGCAGGAGCCGATGCACCAGAAACGATCACGGTGGTGTAGTCCATCGCGCCCGCTTTTCTCAACGCTTCAATCACCAACGCTACCGAGGAGTCTTTCTGACCCACAGCGACATAGAAGCACTTAACTCCAGTGTTCTTCTGGTTGATGATGGTGTCGATCGCGATCGCTGTCTTGCCCGTTTTGCGGTCACCGATGATCAATTCGCGTTGGCCACGACCAATTGGGGTCATCGCATCAATCGCCTTGATACCAGTCTGCAAAGGCTCATGAACTGGCTGTCGTTCAGCGACACCCGTCGCGATCACTTCCACAGGACGCTGCTCAGTTGACTCAACTGGACCTTTTCCATCCAAAGGATTGCCTAGTGGATCAAGCACGCGACCAATAACACCAGGCCCTACCGGCACCGAGAGCAGTTTGCCTAGTGCTCGGACTTCGTCGCCTTCGTTAATGGTTAGGTAATCACCAAGAATGATGACCCCGACGCTGTTTTCTTCGAGGTTGAACGCCAAGCCGATGGCACCGCTAGGGAACTGCACCATCTCACCAGCCATCACTCCGGACAGGCCGTAAACACGAGCGATACCGTCGCCGACTTCCAGAACCGTGCCGACTTCGCGGACATCGATCTGGCTCTCGAACTGCTCGATCTCGTTCTGAATGACCGATGCGATTTCGTCCGAGTTGAACTTCATGGACTCACCTCGATTGCCGTTTCTTATTCAAAAATATGTATTAAAAAGCGACCAACAATCATCACAGTTGTCGCCTACCGAATCAACGCAGTTCCAATCCCATCGAACCCTAAGGCAACTTAGCCCCTCGAGTTCTACCACAACTCAATTCAATCAGCTAACCAGTGAACCACTGTCTCGACTTAGCGCCCGTGCCGTACCCTGTCGAGTAGCCCGATGCAATTGCTCGAAACGACCTGCAACGCTGCCATCGTACACTGTGTCACCCATTCGCAACACCAATCCACCGACAACCGTAGGATCCACATTCAAAACTAAGCTAACTTGCTTTCCAAGTTTCGTTTGAAGCTTCGTCTTGATACTTGCCACTTCATCGGCAGTCAACTCGAAGGCACTTGTTACCGCGACTCGTAATCGACCGAGTTCCGTATCGCGGAGCTCGGTTACGGAACGCTGGATTCCGCGAATGAAATTCAAGCGGCGGCGACGACAAACCACTTTGAGGAAACGAAGAATCTGAGAATCCACTCTTCCCCCCAGAATTCGTTCAAGAAGGCCTTCTTTTTCTTCTTGACTCAACTTAGGGGAATTCAAAGCTGCTTCCAGCTTCGGATTCTTAGTGAACACTTCCGTGATGACTTGATCGAACTGCTGCAGCAAAGAATCGATGTCCGGAGAAGAACGAAGCGCGCCCAATAAGGCCTTCGCGTAAACCTCTCCAACCTGCTCTTCTTCGCTGTCAAAGACAGTCGCTATCTTGGGTAAATCCTGCACAGTTCTACTCCGGCGTTCTGACCCAAAGTCGATCGGCCAACTATTCTTTAAACCCCAACGCTATCAGTTCTTGCTTGGCAATTGGTTCAAAACATCTTGAATCAATTGCTGATGATCTTCCTTGCGAAGCTCGCGCCCCACAATTCGCTTGGCAAGCGAGAAGGCAAGATCCGTCGACTTGTTCGACAAGTCAGAAATCGCTGCACGTTTCGCAGAATCGATTTCAGCAATCGCTTGATCTCTTCTACGAATCGCTTCATTTTGAGCTTCAGCAATAATCCTCTGGGCACTCGCTTCACCATCGCGTCGAGCCTGAGCGATCACGTTCTGCGCTTCCTGGGCTGCTGTCTGAAGTTGCAACTCATACTGTTTCAGTTTGTCAGCTGCTTCCTCGGAGGCCTTTTGCGTTTTAGCAATTAATCCATTGATATCCGCTTCACGCTTTCCCAAACCTTCGGTAATTGGTTTCCATGCCAGTAGGTACAAACCGACCAACAAAAGACCAAAAACAACTAGACTAAACAAAGTCTTGTCAGCACGAATCGAATTGGGTACTTCCATATCAGCCGCTGCGTTTGCATGGGTCAAATCCATATCTTCGTGATGACCGGATCCGCCGTGTCCCTGAGCGCCGTGTCCCTGAGCGTTATGAGCCTCTGAAGTAGCCCCCGCACCGTGGTCGTCTGCCTTCTTCTCAGTCGATGCAGAGTGACTGTCACCGCCCTCTTTAACTGCTGCCTTCTCTTCGACCTTCTTGGTCTCTTCTTCTGCCGATGCTACCGCGTTGGCGGATAACCCAGCGATTGGAGAAAATCCAAGAGCCAAAAAGAGCGCAAAAGCGGTTAGTCGCATCCAGATAGATGACCGGGAAGAACTGGCGTTCGAAATCAACGAGTGATTCATTTCCACCTCACGCTATGCAAACAACAAAAACAGCAACAACTAACAAATCTTGAATGCCTGCCAGCAGGCCCAACAATTTCTTTCCTGAAACCGCAGGACGCTGCCCTCAACCCAAACCTATTTCCTGCTACCGAAACCGAAACCGATGGCTTCGGCTTTGTAACCAAACACTAGAAAGGGTTCTGAACCGAGCAGACGTAAATTGCATAGAAGGTAAAACCTTCGATAAGAGCAGCTGCGATGATCATCGCAACCTGAATCGTTGTAGCGTAATCAGGCTGACGAGCGATCGACTCAACAGCACCCTTAGCCAACAACCCGATACCGATACCTGCACCAATCGCGGTCAAACCAGCGCCGATCGCGCCAGGAATTGCACCAGCGACATTCTTGCCTTCCTGTGCCATGCCTGGAACAGCCATAACACAAAGAAGTGCCAGTGCCCAAAAACTGATACGAGCGAAATTCATCACGACCCGAACTCCTGTGAGAGACAAAAACAATAAGGGATGGATTGTTATCCGTCAGATCAAAACAAACTTTAAAGCCTACAAACCACTATCATCTGTTTACAGCACCAACCTTACATCTAACTTCCGTAATTAATCCTCTCCAAAATCACCGACCTCGAAGCGAAAGACTTCTAGTGATGATGATGGATAGCGCTTCCGATGAACAAAGCTGCTAAAAACGTGAAGACGTAAGCTTGCAAGAAACAAACAAACAATTCTAGAAAACTCAAAGCAGTCGTACCGAGAATCGATATTACTGCCACCAAGGACCAAGTTCCAAAATTCATCGAAGCGGCATGCAAGCCGAACGCAATTCCCATGATCGCTAACAACACCAAGTGCCCTGCAACCATGTTGGCCAGCAATCGGACAGCCAAGATCAAATGCTTGATGAGTAATGAAAATGTTTCGATAGCCAAAACGACCAAGGAGATAAGCTTGCCCAGACCAAATGGAAGATCAATGTGAGGAGCCATATTGGCGAAGAAACCAACCGCACCCAACTCCTTGATTCCGAATATCAACGAAGTGCCAAAGACGACTCCTGCCAGCACGAGAGTCGTCGAGAAAGAAGCCGTCGGGGCACCAAGGAACGGAATCATCCCAGCCAAATTGCAACCGAGAATGAAGAAAAACATCGTCAGGAACAAAGGAAGGAAACGATCTGCAGAATGATCGTCACCCATAGCTGGAACTACGACTTGGTTGCGGACAAACTGCACCGCTCCCTCAAGCAAGTTCCACATCTTGCCCTTCGGTGCCTCGCCGTTACGCATCTTGCCCGCCAGCCAGCGGAAAGCAAAGAAAACAAGCAAAGCAACAGCCAACTCAATGATCATGTACTTCGAAATGCAGATCCCAGACTCGCGATCATAAGCATTTCGCAATTGACCGCCAAAAACCTGGGGAATGAAAACCTTACCCGATAAAGCATCGCTGTAGGAAGCGAGTTTATGCGAATCCCATTTGGATCGATCCAACGCTAAATAATCTGAAAAGGCTTCCTTAGAGTCGGCCTCTTTTGAAGCCTGCTCCCACTTCGCCTTCTTTTCCTTGTCACGCAATAACATCGCTACCCAGGAAAACTTCTCTTCTGGAAATTTTGCGACGTACGCATCTAATGCACTTTTTGCTGTCGGTTCGTACTTAGACTTCCACACCTTTGCGCGTGATTCAAGGTCAGCGGCGGAATCAACCAGAAATTGATCTAAAGGCTTGCCATGGTTTGCATGACTATGCTTGGCCTGTTCCCACTGCTCTTTGAGACCTACAAGAACGGAAGGGTCATCAACGATTCCCTTGAGCTTCTCAATAAAACGATCCGCTTCCCAGTCTTGATAGTCGCTATCCAGACGTGCGAACCAAGGGAAACTTCCATTAATCTGCGATGCGCTTTCAAAATTCCGACGCCAAAACGCTTTTGGTACATCGAAATAATAACTGTCTTTGATGTGCAGTATGTCGGAGGCCATGCAACTTGACTTACATCAGAAGAAGGAATGAGGAATTTAGAGCGACCGCTTCGCCTGCCGAATCAACAACGCAGATTCTAGTACCAAGATCGGAAAAAAAAAGACCACTAACGACCAACAAAATGGAATCGCTCGAAACTGTTTTGTACAAGCCACACCAAGCGCTGGCAGAAGGATCATCGACCGCCAAAGAATTCCCAATAAAATCGAGTTTGCCCGCCATCCAGGCGACTCGCTTATATGAGGAAAGCAAAGAGGCGGCGCAGAAGCTACGAATGTAATAACTCCAGCCAACACGATCATCGGCCAGAACTCATCAACCGAACCTTCCGCAGACTCTCCCGTTGACAACCAAAGCGCTTCAAGCGCACCAATCACTATTAAAGCACCGACTAGCATACGCAATTCATCGCGAGCCAACAAAATGGAAGCCCACAATGACTTGCCCATATCTATCCAATAATTCTCAGTTCAAAACTCACAATTTCTCGACCGAACCGTGCGATTCGCCTCCATCGCCTACGCATCGCAAACCGATGCCAAAAGTCCGCTTCTACAAACAATCGCTCGGATAACTTCTCCAGAAAGTTTCTATCCCCAAGATCATTCGTCTCGATAAAAGCAACTTTCGACAACTGTCATGAATACGAACTCAGACAGAGCCAAAAACCAAACGCTATCTGATAATCTAGGGGCCTTTACGAGGCTTGTGGCGATTCACCAAAATCACCAAAACCACGAGGCCAATGGACATTCCAATCAAAAAACCGACTAACGCGAAAATTTGCGTACCAAAATACTTATCAATCCTGCCACCCAGCCATCCGCACCCAGCCATTACCAGTCCAACAGCGAGCATTCTTGAAATCCAGTCCAGAGCTTCGCTGGCTGCGGTGGGCCGGGACATAGGAAGTCTCGAATCATACTGGGGAATCAAATTAGCTTTCTTTCGGTCGCGAAACGGATCTGGTTTCGCGCTTCGGAAGATTAGAAGATGGCGGAGGCAATCCCGTCAGGTTCTAAAAATAGCTAGCGACTCGGGCAGACCGCAATCCTTCGCGACCTTTTGACGCATGCGAAAAGGCACAATTCCACAGAGCCTTTTCAGGTCCGCTGTAGCCAATCTGCTGTCGCACTAGCAAACCCTTCTGTAGCCACCCTTTGCAGGGGAAAACGAAGGCAAAGCATGCCCCAAATCGACTGCCAAATCTGCTGACATCGATACATTTTGGCTGAAAGTACTTATTTATAGGGGGGTGATATCGCGTGTATTTGGGATTATGCAGCGGAGTTATTGAAACTAGCATCTAGGCGAACTGGGTATCCGTTGCCATACTACAAGTCTAAGAATTGCAACTTCAGAAAGGCCTTTCGATGGCGTGAGGCCACCCGTACTTGGGGTTTTTTACTGAGGGGCTTTTCGGGTATTGGTTTCCAGTTCCCGGCATGGAGGGCGAGTTCTGGCTGTCTACTAATTTATTTCCCCTACCGCTGCCGTCTATGACCTCAGCGCAGGAGGTACGTGATCTTGATTACGACTGCCGACTTGAAGACACAAAGTAAATCGCAACTTGGAAGACTTGCCAAGGGCCTGGGCGTATCCGATTGGCAGAGCATGCGCAAAGAAGATCTCGTTGCTTTGTTAATGAAAAAAAATAAGGCTCCCGCTGCGAAATCTAACGCTAAAAAACCAGTACCTGCCTCTGCCGGAAAGAAACCGGCATCGATCAGCAAAAAAACAGCTCCTAAGAAAATCGAAACAAAGCTCGAACTTAAGTTAACCGGTAAGCCAACTAACCACTCGCCCGTGGCTTCCAAAAACGATTCCAAGAAAGCTGTTGTTCATCAAGCCAAAGGGGCTGATAGAAAACTTAACGATAAATCCAATTCTGTTAAGAATGGTGCCAAGTCGGCAGTAGCCAAAGTTGCAACTTCAAAGGTTGCCGATAAGGGAGTCGTTGCAAAAGCTTCCCCTTCCAAAACCTCTGCCTCAGCTATTAAGACGAATTCAACTAAGTCGGTCAGCGATAAAAAAGCGGCAGCAAAACCTAACGATGGCGAAAAAGGGATTTCTGCTAAAGCCGCCCCTGGCAAAAAGATCGTGGCACCTGCGAAATTAGCAGCTGTTGCCAAAGCTTCAACATCGAAAACTCCAACTGACAAAAAAGCACAGCAGAAAACCGTTGTAGACAAAACGACGGAATCAGCTTCCCCCAAGTCAGCCTCAAAGCCCGTCAATAAGCCCTCTATGGCAAAGGCTCCTGAGGTGGCAGCGAAGCGTATCGGTGTAGCGGCACCCAAGCCTCCGAGCAAGCAAAAGACGGTTCCCAAGAAACCAGTTTCTTCAACCGATGTTAAAATTCTTGAACACTTAAGAAAACTTCAAGAGCAGCGTGATCTCCAGAAAGACCTCGCTCAACCTGCTTTAAAACTCGCTGACCCAAATGCCGTAGTCGAAAAACTACCAGCTAAGACTGGCGAGAAAGATCGCATCGTGTTGATCGTGCGAGACCCATTCTGGTTACAAGCATCCTGGGACGTAAGTCGCAGAGCGATTGAACGGGCTAGAGCGTCGATGGCCGAACATTGGCACACCGCCAAGCCTATTCTTCGCTTGCTCACCATCGGCGGTACGGGCTCAACCAACGCTGCGGAAACGGTAGATCGCGACATTGAGATCCATGGTGGTGTGAGAAATTGGTACATCGAAGTCAAGCAACCTCCAGGATCATTCCGTGTATTGCTCGGCTACCTCGCAGCCAACAACCGCTTCCATGAACTGAGCCGAAGCAATATCGTCAACAGTCCAGCCCCTGGAAGCTCTGACGCTGTCGATGGAAACTGGGCGGATATCGCGCAGGACTGCGAGCACATCTACGCTCTCAGTGGCGGATACAACGTCGAACATGAATCGAAAGAATTGCAGGAAATGTTCGAAGATCGCCTCAAACGCCCTATGGGCACCCCAGCACTCACTCAGTTCGGCAGCGGCGCAGAAACCTCCTTGAAGCGCAAGAAGGAATTCCAATTCGATATCGACGCCGAGATGATTCTCTATGGTGTGACGCAAATTGATGCTTACGTCACCTTAGGAGGAGAGCCAGTAAAGATCCGCGATGACGGCTCATTCTCGGTACGTATGCCACTTCCTGACCGCCGGCAGGTTCTGCCTGCGGTAGCAAGCTCGAGAGACGGAACTGAACAACGAACTATCGTGATTGCCGTCGAGCGCAATACCAAGGTCATGGAACCACTCAGCAAGGAAACCGAGGAGTAACAAGCCCATGGAGAGGGCGGAGCAGTTGGTTCATTGGTTCGACAACTTTCAGAGATGCATCGTAGCCTTCTCGGGAGGCGTTGACAGTGCCGTCGTGGCCAAGGCGGCGACGCTCTGTTTAGGTGACGCTGCGGTAGCCGTTACTTCTCAAAGCCCCTCCGTTGCTAAATCCGAATTGCAAATTGCTGAAGAAGTAGCCAAGCAAATCGGAATTCAGCATGAGGTAATCTTCACGCGTGAAACAGAAAACCCTGCGTATCGAGTGAACGATACACAACGCTGCTACTACTGCAAGACAGAACTCTATGGCACCCTTGCTTCGATTGCAAAACAGCGTGATATCCCCGTTGTTGTCTCCGGTACTAATCAAGATGACTTAGGTGATTTTCGACCAGGCCTCAGAGCTGCACAGGAGAATGGAATCCGGCACCCGTTGGTGGAACTTGGAATTGCAAAGAGTGATGTAAGAGCCCTGGCGCGGCACTGGAATTTAATGGTCGCGGAGAAACCCGCGTCCCCTTGCTTGGCCAGCCGTGTCGCTTATGGGGTCGAAGTAACGCCGGAGAGGCTGGCGCAAATCGAGCTAGCTGAAGCTTGGATGCGACATCATGGATTCGTTGAATTTCGAGTTCGATACCATCAGGATGGCATCGCTAGAATCGAAGTTCCATTGGACCAACTGTCTAAACTAACGGACAATTCGCTGCGTGAGCCGTTAGTTCACTATTTTCGCTCTCTAGGTTTTCGACGCGTCAGCCTGGATCTCGAAGGCTTCTTCTCGGGCAGTCTTTATCAATTGCGGTAAGCTTGCGAACATCGGTGCGAGCCTTTTGAATCGGGTCGCATTACGGCGGGTGCCCTAACCTGAAGCACACGTACCTGAAGCTCACATTTCCACAATCTTTTCGCTACACGGATCTAAACGATCCGATGCTAACTCTGAAATCGCTGGGCCGCGATCACTAATCCAAGAAATCCTGTTCTTCTAATCTTTCTGGAACGTAAACTTCAGTGACATAACTGACGCCTCGGTTGATCAACGCTTCGACTTCAAGCTTGAAGTCATTTTGCAGCATTTTGTCAATCTCTTGCTGCCACTTCTTTTTGCCTTCGAACCAAGGGTATTTCTTTATCTGATTAGCCCGTTTGCGGTCGTTGTCGTTCAAGCGGATAGTGACGTTAGGAGAAAGTTCACAGCGTTCAAAATCGATGCTACGAATACCCAAATACTTCGCTTCCGGAATCGCCATGCGAGCCGATTCAAATGCTAAGTTGATCGAACCCTGTTTGATAACGCTGTAGATGTAATACCCCCACGGGTCGTTATCCAACAAGCAATAAACGGGCAATTCCAATTCGGTATGCAGCCGGTGCAACATGCGTCGCACGCCACGTGGCGGCTGGCCACCACCATGGGTCAAAATACAATTTTGTTTTTTCCAGAATTTATCTTCGTTGAAGCGTTGCCAGACAGTATTTTTTTCAACATGCAGGATGAATTTTGCGGTCGACTTTTTGAACTGCAAACGATCCGGCTCAACGATTGAAGGGATACCATATCCACCGCTACCCATGCGAGAGCAGTCGATTTCATCTCCATTATCAATCAAGGTGATCGGCCCAACCATTTCACCTTTTTTATCGGCGTAGAGATGCAGTTCTTCTCTCAATGCAGAGCTGAGAACTTCGAGATCCTCGATGATCGGGTCGGACTCTGCCTGATCATTAAAGGTTTCCTCTTTGGTACCTTCGATCGTATGCTTGAGCAGATAGTACAGACCTCGAATACTGGTCGACTTTCCTTGCTTGATCAACTGCGAGCAACCGCTGCCGACAAGCAATGTTTGCATGTAAGACTTTGCTTGCGACAGATTAAATAGGTGACGTCGATTGGTATTCTTACCCATTTCGATAAACTTCTTGGTGCGATTGAATCGCACATTGGAAAGCGATCGAGATGGAATATCCAAAAAGGGATCACGAACTCTTTCAGCTGCTTCAACGACGGAGTCTGCAAGTTGGCAGAGCCTGTCCAGCGTTACGACGTCCTGTTCGCTGAGATCGACATCCTTTTCGGCTTCGGCTTTGGAAGGGCGTTTTTTGGCCATGGTTGCGAGTGTTCCGTTTTAATTCAGTCTAAAAGATATGTATTCGGATTGTTTCTTAAGCGATTTGACTTGCCGAATAAATCAGCCGCAAGTGTTCGCCGATTATCATTCGGTCGACTCAGGTGTCACGATGATCACGTTCTCATCTTTTTCGAGCGACTGCTCAACCTTTCGACCTCGCTCATCCAATTTAACATCTGCCGTCGAGGTGCGTTTCACGGCAACTTTTTGAAGTCGTTGTAACAGGTTATCAGGTTCAATTCCTTTGATGTCTGCAACGCTATTAGCGACTTCCTTTAAATATCGCATGAAGATGCTTCGTCGTTCTTCTTCTTGAGCCACTTGCTGTTTGCAGCGGAGGTACATCGCTAATTTGCGTCCTACCGCTTGCAAACCGAGCCTCAATTCTTTTTCGATTTCTGGATAGTTGGCTACGGCTTCTTTGGATTCGCTGGTAAAAGGGACCCATACGCTCGCGACGTGAACCATAACAGCAAGTGGGCCCGTGGGCAACGAACCTCGCGATTGACTGATTCCGTAGGAACGCCAGTTCATATTGATGATGGCTTGAGTGATCGCACATGCTCCTGCTTGAAACTGCAGGGGCACGCGGTTTGCAAATCGCATAACGTGCATCGATTGCCCTTCACTGACACTTACTTCGTGCAATGCTTCATGTAAGGCAGCTCGTTGCTTATCATTCAATTTCGCTGGTGAACAGCGCGGTGGAATCTTGGATTCTTCCAAGATTCGGTCGGCCGACTCGCCTCCGATACCCTGAAAGGTATCGATGAGGAATTTTCGAAGGCTGCGCACATCGCTTTGCCCAAGTAATTCATCAAGCGTCTCGCGGCTTACCTTCTGACTTTGTGGAGCTCCGCCGTATGCTAGGGCAACTTCAATGATGAAGGGATTCCCTCGATAAACTCCGGGAGGCCGAGTCTCGGCTGCGTAAAAAAATCCAGGCACGACCTGCTTGAGGCCTTTGAGTAACAGCTGCTCTCCGATCGGGACGATGCAGTCGGTTGCAGGGGGACGAATCTTGGTTTCTTGGATTGCGTGGTAAAGTCGATCCGCTTCGGATTGCCCAACCTTAACAGCACGGATACGAGGAGAAAGCTTAGCGGCTTCGCATACTTTCCTAGCCACCGACGGCGTGACACATGAGAACGATTCGCACATGAAGCCGCTAAGGGTTGCTCCCTTGTCATCGGCCAGCATCGTCATCAGGCGACCAAGTTCTACGCCATAGGGATGTGGCTTGATTTCCTTAGCTTCTGCTGGAAGCTCCAGCGTGCTGCGATGATACGAGCGACTTTCACCTTCGGGATCTTTGTAGTGAATCGTAACATGGGGGTTGGCGATCGCGGTTTGCTCAAGATATTCATCGACACTACCTCGGCCTCGCTTGTAGATCGCAGCGAGTTCGATCGTTACGCGCGTTCCACTTGCAACTTCTTCTTTCTCAGGATGTTGCTCGCTGATCGGGTAATGTGATTCCCAAGCGATTCGATGGTCTCGTATGTACTGCAGACCTTTCTCACCTGCCTGGATATCGATTCCCTCGCCTTTTCCATTAATGATTTCAGGCTGATTCTTTTTCGTGTCGATCTGCAGTTCGAAATAGTGAAGTGGCTTGCGAGGTGATATTTTTGAAACGATCAACACGGGCTTGCCGGTTGTTAACATTCCGTTCATACCCGCAGCACTGATACCGATCCCTTGTTGACCACGGCTCATGCGCAGTCGATGGAACTTACTACCATAGAGAAGCTTTCCGAAAATCAACGGAATCTGCTTTTTCACGATCCCCGGTCCGTTGTCTTGGACGGAAACGCGGTAGCGTCCCGACTGGGTCGCTTCGAGAGTCACCCAGATTTCTGGAGGAATCCCCGCCTCTTCACATGCGTCAAGCGAGTTATCTACAGCTTCCTTAACCGTAGTCAAAAGAGCTTTGCGAGGATTATCGAATCCGAGCAAATGCTTGTTCTTTGCGAAGAACTCGCTAACAGCGATATCGCGCTGCTTGGTGGCCATGGTTTCCGCGGTCGCTCGTCTAGTAGCAGCGCGTTTGCCAGTGGTTTTTTGGGTGGAATCGGTATCGTTGTCGGTCGCCGTCGCCATCGGTGGTTGGGTTCCTGACCTTGAAAATGAGTTGACCAGCCGAAACTGGTGGCATCTGTTGCCTGTCAATTTATGCCGATTATATAAAACAAAAAAGCCTGCTTGGCGAGAACACCTCTTCAGGAGGTCGCCAGACAGGCTCATTTAAGTGATTTTTTTCGCTAGCTAGCCCTTCTAAAAGAACTAACTACCTGATTACCAAGGGGCTCGCACTGGATAAACCCCAAATTGATCTGAATGGCTAGGCCATCTTGGAGTTCCGTAGAACATCCCTCCGCCACCACCATTCCATGGCCGGCCGAATTGGTGATAAATCGGATACATTCTGTTTTGGCTTACCCCCCATGAGTGAACCGTCTGCATCGACGCAGTGGGTGGGACAACCAGGGCAACAGGTTGGCCATATTGCAGGTAGTAATGATTTCCATGCCAGGGGCGACCTGCGGCATGGTTTTGTGCATAGTAGTCGGTAATCGTGTAAGGATATGCCCATTGAGCATACTGACCACGAGGAACGCCACCACCTACCAAGCCTGCGGGGCTTTGAGCTTGGCAGAAGGCCCCCGCGAGCATGAAGGCTCCGAACATGAGATGCATTGGAATTGAATAACGAGACATACAACGATCCTTATCCGTTTTCGGAAAACTCAAACTTAGCGGGCGATGCGGAAGTGCTTGTAAATCGAGTGGGTTGCAGTGCGAACTGGAGGCGAATAATAAGAAGCACTGGTTCGATTTAGACCTCGGCCGTTGTCATAATAGGCGTGATATCGATCTTTGTGCCAGTACATGTAGTGGTGAGGATATAGTGGCTGGTAGGTGTAGTAAGTATGTCCAACCCAGGCTGGAACAGGTCTTGGGGCAAGATACATTTGGGCGGTTGCTTGATTCGCATTGCCCTGGGTGTAGTAATTATGGAACAGGTCGCCAGCACCTGACCCTGCATTGATCGATGACGTAGCACCTGGACCATGTAACATGCCGTGCGCCATTCCCGCAGCGTATCCATGCAGAGCCATCGCATGACCGCCCAGGACATGGTGGTGGCCAGGATAAAATGTTTGGTAAGAGTGATCGTGACCGCAATCACCGGTCGAGCAATCTTGAGCCAACAAATTACCGGCAAAGCAGGTGACAGTGACAGCAGCGAACAGAACGTTTTTTAAGATTCGACTCGTTAGTTGACGCATAGTTTCCTCCCTAATCGCTAGCGACTGATGCGCTGCCTACCCCAGGGAGAGCAACGCTGCTAATATCCAGTTCGTCTTTCGGCGTGTGGTGCTGCAGAGGCGATAAATTCTTCGCCGTATCCTACATTTTGCCTAAGTGGATTTCAGTGGAGATAAACCTTGCTGGACGCGTAAAACATTCAGCGTTTGCCACGCTTGTGGGTGCTGGCTGAAGAGCTTAGTTAATTGAGAAGACGAAGTGCGCAATATCTCTGCGGAAGCAGGCTGATCCATTTTGTGAACTGAGAGGACATCAAGGGCTTCGGCAATCAGGGCAGCATAGTCTTCGTGATCGGCAGAGATTAGCAGCCTCTTGTTTTTGAGGCGGGAAAGCCAAAGATCACTGGGAGAATCACTATCAGTTTTGCCGCGATGTTCCAAAGCGATTCTTAAACGAAGACGCGCGATTGCAACTTTGCGATTATCGGCTTGGCTACGTCGTTCATTCGCTTCCGCCTGAATCCCTGTAGGTTCATGGCGAAGCACAACCGCCGATTCGACTTTGTTGCGATGCTGTCCTCCAGGTCCCCCACGGCGCGTGGTTTCCATCTTGCACTGCTTCCAGAACTCTTCAGGGTTCAATCGTGAAGGATGCATCAAGAATCGTCCTTCACAATTATCCTCAAGATGATCCTGTCGACAAACTTGTCAAAGCTCAGAATGGCTGATCAAAAGGCTCAGTACGCTGTTGGTTGCCGCCACACCACTAGGAATGTTTTTAGCAGAATTTTTAAATCTAACCAGAGCGACCATTCGCGAATATAGCGATGGTCTAATTCAATACGTCGTTCCATCTTATCAAGCGTCTCGGTTTCCCCGCGACATCCCTCTACCTGCGCTAATCCGGTGATTCCTGGTTTGACCTTGTGACGCAGCATGTAACCGCGGATCAAGCGGCGATACTGCTCGTTGTGCGCTGAGGCATGGGGACGCGGTCCAACCATCGACATATTGCCCTGCAAAACGTTAAATAGCTGTGGAAGTTCGTCGAGCGAACTGCGTCGAAGAAAAGCGCCCAAAGGGGTAACACGCTTGTCGTTTTTTGATGCTTGCTGAATCACTGAACCATTTTCACAAACGGTCATTGAGCGAAATTTCCAAACCAGGATTTCCTTGCCATCGAGTCCGTATCTTTTTTGCTTGAAGAAGACTGGACCAGGCGAGGTGATTTTGATGGCGACGGCGATCAACAACATTATGGGCGAGCTGACGATCAAAGCTACGCATCCACCAACAAAGTCTAAGGATCGTTTAACCCAGCCATCAACTCCGTAAAGAGGCGTTTCAAACACGCTTACCGCCGGTATACCACCCATCGTCGTCCATCGAGAATGCAGAAGCTCAAAGACAAAAAAATCAGGGACGATGTACACCGATGTTGTTGAGTCGCTGAGTTGGTCAAGAAGATCTCGGATACGATTTTCTGCTCGCATCGGCAAAGTGATAAACACCGTAGAGATTTCTCCTTCTTGCGCTTTCTTGACAAGCTCTTTCAATTTCCCCTGATAGCCGGGAAGGTTGCTTGGAGCCTCGTCTCGTCGAGAATCATGGCGATCATCAAAGAAACCAGCAAACTTTAATCCTTGAAGCGGATTCGCTTGAACGGTTTTTGCGAGCTGAATCCCGAGCGGATTCAATCCGGCTATGGCAAATCGACGGAGATTACCGCTGTTGCGAATCCAGCTATCGAGAATAACTCGAAAAAGCACTCGAGCCCAAGAGAGGAGGAAGAAACCTAGTAAACCCCAGCATGCGAAACTCACTCGTGAGTAAACGGGGCCAACCTTAAGAAAGAATGCACATGCAGTCAGAATGAAAAGCACAACCAGCCAAGTAGCTCCAACGTACAGAATGTCACGATCAGGCGATTCAGCCCTCTCGATTCGATACAGCGCTGTCGCATCCGCGACAATCCAATAGATCATCACTGCGAGCAAGCTGGCAGCCAATGTAAAATCAGTGAAGTCCTGGTTTAACAAGTACCTGCAAAGATGATAGGAGGAGACTATCAGGAAGCAGTCTACTCCCCGCATTATCAGCGGCAATATCTCGCGGTGCTCTCTAATGTCTCGTTTTGCAGGAATTGGCATAGAAACGCTAAGACTATAAGCAAGGTGGTTTGGAAGCGATCGCGTTCGAAGCGATAACCACGAAACAATCTTTTGGTTTCTGAAAACTAGGTCGGGAATCGTGACTAGACAAGTTATTTAAGGGGGTGTCGCCTAGTTTCTGTCCAGTCCAGTCCCAAATCGAGGTTAATAGCAGAGTGAGTCAAAGCTCCCACGCTGATTCTATCCACTCCAGTTTTAGCGATTTCGCCGATTGTGTGGATTGAAACACCTCCGGATGCCTCTAGCTGCACGTTAGATTTAGATTCATTTCGTAACCGAACCGCTTTGGCCAACATGGCCGGTGGCATGTTGTCCAGAAGAATAATGTCAGGGGCCGCTGGTAGGGCATTGGAGAATTGCTCCAGTGAATCCACTTCGACTTCGATTATCACCTGGGACAAGTCTTTGTCAGGCCAGGTGCGGCAAAAGTCTCTCGCTTTGTGAACCGCATCAGCGGGATCAAGTGGAGTCCCGACTGCGTCTTGATAACAAGCTAAGTGATTATCTTTGATGAGAATTGCATCATACAATCCAATACGATGGTTAAATCCACCACCACAGCGAACAGCATACTTTTCTAAGTATCGCCAACCAGGGGTCGTCTTTCGCGTGTCGTAAACTCGAGCCCCGGTACCTTCGATTCGCTTCACGTATTCTCCCGCCATAGTGGCGATACCACAGAGCTTGCCTAGAAAATTGAGTATCGTGCGTTCCAGGGTCAACAAATCGCGAGTCACCCCCTCTAGTCGAACAAGAATATCTCCTGCTGAAAAATGAGACCCATCTTTCAAGTTGGGGATCGCATGCACATGAGTCTCAGATTCCTGAATCATCTCGTCGATTAGCTCGACACCGCTGGCGATGCCTGGCTTTCGGGCAACGATATTAGCCGAACTGCGAAGATTCTCTGGGACAATTGCCAGCGTTGTGAGGTCGACACCATTCTGCAAGTCTTCCCAGATAGCTAATCGCGTAAGCCGTCGCAAATCATCGACTAATCGATCATCCTGAGCATTGATCTGCTGATATTCTTTCATTACATTTTCCAAAGGTCAGGGACGAATTGAGGGAATGTCAAATAGTGCCGTCGCGACGATCGGCAAATAGTTCGCTTTGTCAACGGTTCGCTTTGTCAACGGGTTGGCAGGTGGGATCGCTAACGGAGTCGTTATGGAGTGTTCTGCTGAAGCCCAGAATTGTGTTGAGATCCACGGCAAGGTATTGCCTGCCAAGATCAACGCAGACGACTCGAACCAACCAGCCCGAAATCCGTACTCCACAATCTGCCTACTGCTGTTCATCATGGTACTCTTTGGATGGTACAGGTGGTATGGTATTCTGCGAGCAGATCAGGAACGACTCAGAAGGCCCATCATGACGGGGCCGATACGAACCGAGATCAGTATCAATACCGCAAATGCCAGTCAGCTTTCTCTACTGCCTGGAGTCGGTCCGAAACTCGCTAACGCCATCATCAACTATCGTTCTCAAAATGGCCCAATCACTTCTTGGGAGCAGCTGGAATCCATTCGTGGGATTGGCCCCAAAATGATTGTGCGAATGCAGCAGTATGGCGTGATCAAGTGATCCAACTAAGAAGCACCTGCTAGCAAACCCTTTCCCCGAACGAAACCGCCCAAAGGCTTACAAATTTCTTTTTGTAAGCAATTCACTGACAGCCCCCACCGCAAAGTGCTATCAATCCACTATAGGTGCATAGCACCTTGGCACTCCGGGTGCATGGCACCTTCACTCCAGCCTTACGCTATCAAATCAAACTAAAAAGTGCTATGCACCTGATCCAATTCCGACCAATGGAACTATTGCTTGCAAAAGACTTTTGCTTAAAAAAGCCACCATCACGCTATCAAATGAAGTAGCAAATTGCCAAAAATTTAGAGCATTCAACAACCCGAACCCCTCACAAAAGTGTGGTTTATGGAAAATTTTACCTAATCCCCTCAAAAGTTTTTGCTAGCACCCAAGATTCCCCATTCTCGCTGTGACAGCAAACGAGGGGCTTTCTCAATGATGGCATTATCGGCTAGCTTATTCAAAGCAAAAACAAGGACAGTCTTTCCTTCGGTCTTCTTTCCTTCGGTCTTCGGGAAACCAGGACAGTCGTTTCTTAGAAACCAGGACAGACCTCTCTTAGTTTGAAGTTGTTTAAGCTTGCTAGCTATCCCAATCCGTCTCCTATTTGATAGCCTCGAATTCCGGACTCCCATGAACAATAAAGACTCCCGGCATAACTTCGATCCATCCCCCAGCGAATCCGACTTCGCGGATCCACCTTTCGATGCAACCGATTCGGATGCCATTTTAAATAATTCCGCCACTGATGAACTTCAACTGGACAATCCTCTTCTTCTACAGCAGAGCGACCCGTTCGTTGGTCGGTGGAATAACCTCATCAGCACCACCAATTGGGAGAAAGGCCGCATTATCGCTCAGTGGAGAACAACGCTGCGCGAGTCCGGAGCTTCGGTCGGATCCTACAGTGACGAGGCATGGAGTCAACGCGTTGGAGGTGTCACTCCCCAACATGTTGGTCGACTCAGGCGAGTCTTTGAACGATTCAACAGCTCTTACGAATCCTATTCGGGCCTCTACTGGAGTCACTTCCTAGCAGCTATCGACTGGACAGACGCTGAAATCTGGCTGCAAGGAGCTGCCAGCAGTGACTGGAGCGTTTCGCAAATGCGAGCCCAGCGCTGGGAAGCTGTCAGCGGAGATCCAGCCTTGAAGCCCAAGGATTCGGAAATCATCAGCGGCGAATTAGATGAAGACTTCACACCGCTTTCTCAGCGAGGCGAAACCACAGACTTCGAAAAAGAGCCCTCAGAAATAGCTTCCGGCCCACGCGCCGAAGATCCCGACTTCGGTGACGAAAAAGAATGGTCGGACTCTAATTCTCCCGAAGTTGAAAACCTAGATGACCATGATGATTTCGGTGAAGCTTCCGTTGCAACTGAGTTCGACAATCCATTCGCCTCACTTCCTACATTGCCCGCCGACATCGCCGAGGCTCTCGAGCAATTTAAACTCGCCATTATTCGGCACCGAGCCCAACGTTGGGGTCAAGTCGCTCAAGAAGATGTTGTTCAGGCCATCTTAGCTCTGAAAGTTTTTTGCGAACGTGGCGGCTGAGCCTTTTAAGCCTCTCATTCATCGTGGTGAGAACTTTTCTTCCCACCGAAAATACTTAGGCGGGATCCCTTCGAAGGGATCCCGCCTTTTTTAAAATATCTTTTTCGGTGAAAGCCTAAAGTCGAAGTCAGAGAAGTAGCCAATAAAGTTGATCACTCGTACAAGCCATCAAGCCTTTCGCCACCATAGTTCCCTGCTCAACAAATCTTCTGCGCCTCGGCAAACAAGCTCCTCTACAAACCTTTTAGCATCTACAGGATAACCCGCTGTTGGCTTCACTTCGGGAAACCTATCCAGCCAAAATCGATTAAACCGCGTCATACAAATCTCACGCAGCCACTTCGCTAACATTGAAGCTAAAGCCGTTGGCGGATGACTATCTCCCCCGACCGTAAAACGAATTCGAATCGCGATATCGTCTTGCTTGGTCGAATAGATACTCTCCTGTGGTGACTCCTTTTCGATCCAAAAAAAATACTCTGGAAAAATCACACTGAGCAACTCGTGATAACGCTGTCGCCCACCATGACGATCACAATAAATCTCTAGTTCATCTCCCGCGCACAATGGCAGCATTGCTAATACTTCGCGAACTAACTCCAACGATGAAACACTCAGCAACTTTCCTTTGCCACCTTGCTTCAACAGCTGTTGGTTGAATTGAATTTCATCGATCATTTTGGCTTTCATGCCATGAAATCCAACTCGCGCTTCGCACAACCCCTGAGCCGCAACTTTATCCCACTCGGAATCTACGATCACTTCTCCAATTGCGTCTTTTTCCCCATCGCAATACCAAGGAAGCGTCGCTCTTGCTTCGTCACTTACACTTGCCAAAGCACCCGTCAAACCCATGACATCATCATAGGAATCAATTGTAAATTTTTGCCCAGCTCTCAAAGATTCGTCGAGACTTTCATCTTCAGTTCCGATTTTCCGCAAGGACTTTTCCATGAGTGGATTTTGATTTTCCATAGCCAGTCGAAGCAGCGTAACCACAGCGACCGCCAGTGAATCCGTAGTCATTCCAGACTGATACAACTGCTTCGAGTCTCCCAGTGGGATAAAAACATGCGGACCAGACCGGGCTAGTTTCTTCGCTTGAAAACTCGGTTCCAACATTTCTTGCAACCGATTGTGGTCCACGCCTCGTTCGCATGACCATACCGAAGAAGCGATCACCAACGGCCCCAAATTGGGCCCGAGCCCAGCCTCGTCAACCCCCATGATAAATGTTGTCGCCACGACGAATGCCTTCCCGTTTAGAGCAAGGAATTACCTCCCGCTCAAGGTTCAAAATATCCTTGCACCAAACCAAGGCTTTATTTCGCTAGTACACCAAGAACTGTTTCAGCCAACGCCTCTAATGCTCTAACCTTCTCAAAATCCATGACTAATCGCGATGCGTGGGAATACTCACACGAGCCCCCAAAGACTCCATCTCATTGGCCAACTGCGAAATCGAACTATTTGCACTCACGTCAAGTCGCCGACACTCACTCAACGACCGAAACCAAATCTCCTGTCTCCGAGCAAATTGCCTCGTATGCGCTTTGACCTCTTCAATTGTTGTCGCCAAATCGAGACCTTCTTGCAAATACCTGAAGACCTCTCGATAGCCAACCGCTTGCTTAGCCGTACCTACCAACTGACCAAAGTTGGCCAATAATCTTTGCGATTCCTCAACCAATCCAGCTTCGAACATCTTGTCGACACGTTCGTTAATCCGCTGATGCAAACAACTCCGCTCCCACCCCAGTACAAATACTCTTAATCTTTCAAAGGGTTGCGAATTCTCAAACTGTGCCTGCAGATGACTGAGCGGCCGCCCGAGAATATGAGAAACCTCCAGTGCCCTGATCATTCGACGCACATCATTTGGATGAAGCTTATGGGCACTTAATGGGTCAACTTGCCAAAGTCGTTTTCGCAATTCCTCAGCACCAAATCGCTCAACATCTTCCTCCACCTGCTTGCGGAATTCCCAGTCCGCTGGTGGGCCTTGAAACATGCCTCGCAGCAACGATTTGAGGTAAAGCGGCGTACCGCCAACAAACAACACCGCTTTTCCGCGAGACCTGATCTCCCGCGCGGTCGCATGAGCTGCACGAATATAACAGGACAAGCTGTAATCTTCGTTCGGATCAACCAAGTCGATAAGATGATGTGGCTTAATCGCTCTCTGCTCTAAAGTAGGCTTCGCCGTCCCGATATCCATGTGCCGATAAACGGCCATCGAATCCATCGATACAATCTCGGCGTCGATGGCGTCTGCCAAACATAACGCCAGTTCCGACTTGCCACTGGCTGTTGGGCCAGTCAAATACCAAGCATCCCACAACGGAGCATGAAACCATTCACCAGAATCGCGCATGACCTATCGCTTCACCTTTTTCCATCCCGAAAAGAACGAACGAGTCTCACGAAAAACTAGCGGCATCGCAAATCCTGATCTGTCTCACTGAACTGCTAAAATTAAACTTTTGAATCTTCTTACCACAAAAACTTGGCAACCCATCCTAAAAGTATGGAAAAATTAAGTTCATTTTGAAGCCCACAATAGCCACTCTCTACTTTTTAGTCGACAATAATTGAAGCTGGAATTCAAAGCCACTTGTGGTTCGTGAATTATGGTTCACCTTAACTGAACCGACCTATTTTGCGCACCCTGATAATTCTCTCCAGCGATTTTTATGAAATGCGGTCTCGCCGCAATGAATCACTAAAACCTAAATCACTCGGAGCGGTGCTTTGGATTCCAGCGACGTGTTAAAAAGATTAATGGATCAGATCCAACTACGGGCTCGCGAATTACCCGAAGGTTCTTACACCACTCGGTTGATACAGGGTGGTGTTGCCAAGATGGGTGCGAAGATCACCGAAGAGGCCAGGGAAGTCGTAGAAGCAGCTGGCGAGGAGGGAGAAGCAGGAAGAAAACATCTCGTTTACGAGTCCTGCGATCTGATTTATCACCTATGGGTACTTCTGGGCAGTCGTGGTATAACCTTGGACGAATTACAATCGGAATTAGCTCGACGTGAAGGCACCTCGGGCTTGGTCGAAAAACAGAACCGTTCCACTCCCTCGAAGCCCACTTCCTAAACGCCACAAGCCCCATGAGTCATAATTTAAGGATTGGTATTCCCAGTAAAGGTCGATTGAGCGAACTGGCTTCGGAACTCCTCACTCAAGCTGGATTGCAGTTTCGCCGACAGGATCGAAGTTTGTTCGCGCGTGTAAGTCAACTTCCTGTAGACCTCACCTTTCTGCGGACCGAAGACATCCCAGTGCTTTGCGCTGAAGGGGCAATCGACCTGGGCATCACTGGCAGCGATCTACTTGAGGAATCTGCTGCCGATGTAGAAGTACGCATGCGACTGGGCGTGGGACGCTGTAAACTCGCGCTATGTGTTCCCGACAACGCTCCCTGGACTCACTGCCGCGAACTTAACGGCAAACGACTAGCCACCAGTTTTCCAAATATCACCGAACGCTATCTAGCATCCCACGGCACCCAAGTTCACTTGGTTAGCCTCTCTGGCTCGGTAGAAATTATGACGCAACTTGGTGTTGCCGACGCGATCGTCGATCTCGTTGAAACAGGATCCACACTCGCCGCCAATCGATTGCGAATCCTCACCGAAATTGGCCATTATGAAACGGTGCTCGTTCAAAATCGCCAAAAGCGGGAAGCGGCAACTGTCGATCGCATCATTCGCCGCTTGGAAGGTGTCGTCATCGCCCGCGATTATTCGCTTCTGGAATACAACGTACCACGCGAACAACTAGCCGCTGCCGAAGCGATTACTCCTGGCTTTAAATCACCCACCATCAGCGCCCTTGAAGATCCAGCTTGGTGCGCCGTTCGCGTCATGGTGAGGCGGCAAGATGTTATTGGAGTCATGGAGAAACTCGAAACCCTTGGCTGTTCGGCTATTCTCCAAACAGATATCGCCAATTGTCGACTCTAGAACCGACTCACCCAAGATTGTATTCAGCGGAGCATTGCCCCCGTACCCAAACAAATAGTTTGTTACCACAAATACATTTCGATCGAACCTATTCCACTCGATCTTTTGGGTAGCTGCCCAAAACCTCCAAACGCAATGCTTGACGCCTAAGCTGTGTAATCGCCTGCTTGATCGCTGGCCGATCCTGATGCCCTTCTAGCTCAATGAAAAATAAGTATTCGTTGCGGCTTCCTTCAATCGGGAAGGACTCGATCCACGTAAGATTCAATTTGTTTTTCCGAAACACGATCATCGCATCAGCCAAAGCCCCCGGTTGGTGCGGTACCTGAAACATCATCGCAGTCTTGTCTTGACCAGTAGGCGATGCAGGCTGCCCACCTAAGATTACAAACCGAGTAACATTGTTTGCACTGTCCTCAATGTTCGCATCGATGATATCCAAGCCATGATGCACTCCGGCTTCGCGACTAGCAATCGCCGCAGCTCCCTCCTTACTCTCCGCAATCTTGGCCGCTGCTGCCGTGCTGGTCACCTCGATCAATCTAGCATCAGGTAAATGATTAGCTAACCAACCTCGACACTGCGAGAGAGCCTGTGGCTTGCTATAAACTTCTGTAACTTCATTTCTCGCACATCGCCCCAGTAGACAATGATGAATCGGCAGCAGAACCTCGCCGCAGATATGCACTGGAAATTTCGCAAACATACCTAGAGTATCGACGACCCGCCCATCGGTTGAATTCTCAATCGGAACAACGCCGAATTTACACTGATTCCGAATCAACTCCTGAAACACCGAACCTATCGTCGCTTCGGGAACCAAATTGGCCGATTCACCAAAATGCTTTACCGCTGCCAGATAACTATAACTGTACATCGGCCCCAAAAAAGCAATTCGATGCAATGTCGATAAGGGTGCGAAACTGGCGCTCGCCGTGTTGCGTAGCCATTGCCTCACGATCGGTTGAGGTATGGATGAATCTGCAGGCAGCGACTCTGCCGCACGCTCCACATAATTCTGCCACTGCCATAGATGCTGCAACGATCCTGTCGCATTTTTTGAATCGACACTCGAGTCCATCGCGTCGGAAACCAAACGCGCTCGCCGATCAAGCAACTCAACCAACTGCCTGTCAATCGAAGCAATTTTTTCTAATTCATCAGCCCCCTTAGAATCGACTAACGGTTGCTTGCGACTTGCCATCGACACCTCTCGCCGCTGCTTCCCAGAAACAGCTTCTTCTCCCTTGGATTTTCGGCCCGCCGCCGAATCGCCACTGGATTGTGATCGACTCCCCGACGTTCCACCACCTGATGACCGAGTCTGCGAAGAACCCCGTTTCGTGGGCGACATGTTAAGCAATCCTCCAGAACCGCAGAACTCTAAACCCAAACCAATTCACCATACCGACCATTTATTCATCGGCTTCCGTTTTATGACAACAATAGGGGACTGCCACAAGGAATCTTTTGACAGCCCAACTTGGCAGCCCAACGGCGTTGCCGACCACCCAACCACTTCTCGCTCGAAGACTCTTCTCCTCGCCACCTTTTCTCCCGATAGACTAGCCCTGCAATCGCTGTCATTTTGGCAACGTGTGCGTATACGTCCAGAACCGCCCGGAAAAAGTGGCAGAATCCCCGAGATGCACCTCCCACTGACGCCAAACCTAACTCCCTAAACCTTTTCCTGACATAGCTTTACGACGCTCATTCAAAAACGAGCACACTTTTGGCACACTGCTTGCATTAGAAGGAGATCGACCTTGTGATGCCACGCGAATCCAGAGTGCGGTCACGAGGTTTTGCCAAACAGATTGTCCAAGAAATCAACCAAACTTGAAACGCCATCTCTTTGGGCCGGAAGTTACGGCCCTCAATACGATGGCAGAAAAACATTCTTTTACTTTACCGCCAACAGAAGGAACAACGAAATGGCTCAGGGCGAAAAGATTATCGGAATCGACTTAGGTACCACCAACTCGGTTGTGGCTGTGATGGAAGGCTCGGAAGTCAAAGTGATTCCGAACGCTGAAGGCAATCGCCTTACCCCTAGCGTTGTGGCCTTCACAGACAAACAAGACACCATCGTCGGCGAACCTGCCCGCCGACAGGCAGTCACCAATCCTCGTAGAACCGTTTATTCAGCAAAGCGCTTCATGGGCCGTCGCCATGCGGAAGTTGAAAACGAAGAAAAGATGGTTCCCTATGAGGTCGTAGGTGGCTCTCAGGAATATGTAAAAATCCAAGTCGGCGACAAGCAGTACACCCCACAGGAAATCTCTGCGAAGGTTCTCCGCAAGCTGAAAGAAGCAGCTGAAGCCTACCTCGGACATCGTGTCAGCAAAGCAGTTATCACTGTACCTGCTTACTTCAACGATGCTCAACGTCAGGCAACCAAAGACGCTGGTCAGATCGCTGGTCTGGAAGTCGCTCGTATCATCAACGAGCCAACCGCAGCCGCGTTGGCTTACGGTCTCGATAAAAATCGCGACCACAAAATTGTCGTTTTCGACTTGGGTGGTGGTACCTTCGACGTCTCGGTACTCGAAGTCGCTACAACCGGTGACGGCGATTCTGCCAGCAAGGTTTTCGAGGTGATTTCAACCAATGGTGATACGCACCTTGGTGGTGACGACTTCGACGAAGCGTTGGTCAATTTTGTCGCTTCCCAATTCCAGAAAGACAATGGAGTCGATCTGCGCAAAGACCCAATGGCTTTGCAACGTTTACAGGAAGCTTGTGAAAAGGCGAAGAAGGAACTCAGCAGTGTTCCACAAACAGACATTAACCTTCCCTTTATCACGGCAGATGCGACTGGACCAAAACATTTGCAGGTTACCATCACCCGCTCGAAGTTCGAAGAACTTGTAGACAAACTGATCGAGCGTTGCCGCAAGCCGGTAATGCAAGCTTTGGAAGATGCGAAACTGAAGCCTGGCCAAATCGACGAAGTTGTTTTGGTGGGTGGATCGACTCGCGTTCCCAAAGTACGCCAGCTAGTCAAAGACATCTTCGGCAAAGAACCTCACCAGGGCGTGAACCCTGACGAAGTCGTCGCCATTGGTGCTGCGATTCAAGGTAGCGTGCTCAGTGGCGAACGCCGCGACGTGTTGCTCTTGGACGTAACCCCGCTAACCCTTGGTATCGAAACAGAAGGTGGCATTCTGACCGCTTTGATCGAACGAAACACGACGATCCCAGCGGAAAAGAAGAACACCTTCAGCACCGCTGCAGATAACCAAACTGCAGTTACGGTGCGTGTCTTCCAGGGTGAACGCAAGATGGCCTCCCACAACCGTTTGTTGGGCGAGTTCAACCTTGAAGGAATTCCTCCTCAACCTCGCGGTGTACCGCAAATTGAAGTGAAATTCGACGTCGACCAAAACGGCATCCTCAATGTTTCGGCTCGTGACATCAGCACTGGCAAGCAGGCATCGGTAAAAATCGAACAGTCCTCTGGATTGTCGAAAGATGAAATCGATCGCATGCGTCGCGATGCTGATGAACACGCCGAAGAAGATCGTAAACAGTTCGAACTGGCCGAGGCTCGCAACAAAGGTGAGAACTTGGTTTACCAGCTTGAGAAGTTGATGAACGAGCACAAAGACAAGCTCACCGATGCCGATCGTGATCCATTGAACAAGGCCATTGGTCGTGTTCGCGATGCGATTAAATCGGGGGACGTACCATCGATCAAGTCGGCTACCGAAGAACTCGAACAAGCTTCGCAGGCCTTCAGCAAGACTCTCTATGAGAAGTCGGCTGCTGCAGGTGGCGAATCATCCCCAACGAGTAGCGGTAAAGGCTCGGACGATGATGCGATCGATGCAGAATTCGAAGTGAAGAGTTAATTGCAGTCGTGACCTTGTGTGGGTATCACACCCATGCATAACAAACCAGAAGCGGAAGCCCTCGCTTGAGGGCTTCCGCACTGCGGATGAATTTTTCTTGGGTCTCAGCTGCTGCCAAGTACGACTGCCACGCTTTAACCAGGGAGAATGAACATGACGTTCCGTTTTGAAAAACTGACCAGTAAGTCTCAAGAGGCAGTCGCTGCCGCGCAAAGTGCCGCTCAAGAAGCCGGCAATCCTGAAATGGACAGTTTGCATCTTCTCGATGCAATGCTCGCCGACAGCGAAGGAATCGTTCCCGCTGTTCTCAAAAAAATCAACGCCAACACCGAGCAGATCCGCAACTTGGTAGGCAGCGAATTAAAACGGCTACCAAAAGTTTCCGGCGGACGAACACCTAACGTCAATCCATCTCTTCACCAAGCACTTGAGACTGCATTCAAAATTGCGGACTCCATGCAGGATGAGTTTGTCAGCACCGAACATTTGTTACTCGGAATGCTGAAAACGGACTGCAAGGCACGCGACTTGCTGAAGATGAATGCAGTGACTGAGAAAGACGTTTTGTCAGGATTACAAGCCGTACGTGGAGGAGCCAAAGTGACCGATCAATCTCCAGAAGGAAAACTGCAAGCCTTAGAGAAATATGGCATCGATCTGATCGAACAGGCTCGCAAGAACAAGATCGATCCTGTGATCGGTCGCGATAACGAAATCCGTCGAGTGATCCAAGTTCTGTCGCGCCGCACCAAGAACAACCCAGTGCTCATCGGCGAACCCGGTGTCGGCAAGACGGCGATTGTCGAAGGCCTAGCGCTGCGCATCATGCAAGGTGACGTTCCGCAGAGCCTTAAGAATAAGAAAGTGATCGCTCTTGATATGGGTGCGATCATCGCTGGCACCAAATTCCGTGGCGAATTCGAAGAGCGTCTCAAAGCGGTGCTACGCGAAGTTAAAGAAGCGGGCGGAAGTATCATCCTGTTTATTGATGAACTTCACACCGTCGTGGGCGCTGGAAAAACCGAAGGGAGCAGCGATGCTGCAAACCTACTGAAACCTGAACTTGCCCGCGGTCAACTGCGGTGCATTGGTGCAACCACACTCGATGAATATCGCAAATACATCGAGAAAGACGCTGCTCTTGAGCGACGCTTCCAACCAGTCTTTGTGGGCGAACCGAGCGTTGAGGACACACTGACGATCCTGCGCGGCCTCAAATCTCGCTACGAAGCCCATCATGGCGTGAAGATTCGCGACTCCGCACTCGTTGCTGCAGCGAGCCTCTCGAATCGCTACATCGCCGATCGTTTCTTGCCGGATAAAGCCATTGACCTTGTCGATGAGGCTGCAAGCCGCTTAGCGATGGAACGCGAAAGTGTTCCAACTGAAATCGATCAGGTCCAGCGTCGCTTGCGACAACTTGAACTAGCTCAGCGACAACTCAACGAGGAAGGCGACGAGTCGACCGAAGACCAGTTGCATGAGATCGAAGAGGAAATGGAGAAGCTTCAGCATGAATTGGCTAGCTTGCGCGAGCAGTGGGAAACAGAGCGCATGGGACTCAGCGGCGTACAAGAGGTTCGTCAGCAGTACGATCAATTGGAACTAGATTTCAGAAAGCTTGAAGCCTCGATTAAAGAAAAGCAATCTAGCGGTCAGCCGGTTCCTGAGTCGGATTACCAAAAGCTTTATGAACTCGAAGTACAGCGTCGTAACCTGAGCAAGCGTATTGAACAAGAAGAGCAGCCAGCCGCTACCCATCATCCAGAGTCTCGGAAGTTACTTCGAACCGAAGTGACCGCAGAGGAGATTGCTGAGGTTGTCAGTGTATGGACGGGCGTGCCCGTTAGCCGCATGCTGGAAACTGAACGCGCGAAGCTGTTGGTGATGGAAGAGCGTTTGCATCAACGAGTGGTAGGACAAGATAACGCTGTCGAAGCAGTATCCAATGCGGTTCGCCGTAGCCGTAGCGGTCTGCAAGACCCCAACCGCCCCATCGGCTCGTTCTTGTTTCTTGGACCAACGGGCGTTGGAAAAACCGAATTGTGTAAAGCACTAGCGGTTGTCATGTTCGATGATGAACATGCAATGGTGCGATTAGACATGAGTGAGTTCATGGAACGACATACCGTGAGCCGGTTGATTGGAGCACCTCCAGGATATGTTGGCTACGAAGAAGGTGGTAAGCTCACAGAAGCGGTTCGTCGCCGTCCTTACTGCGTCATCCTACTGGACGAAATTGAAAAGGCACATAACGATGTGTTCAACGTTCTGCTTCAAGTTCTTGACGATGGTCGCTTAACGGATGGTCAGGGTAAAACGGTCGACTTCACCAACACGATCATTGTGATGACCAGTAATGTGGGCTCACAAGCGATCCAGCAACTTGCCGCTGAAGGAGCCTCGGAAGAAGAGTTTTTGGATGCGACTAAGGAAGCTCTGCAGGCTCGTTTCCTGCCAGAGTTCTTGAATCGCATCGACGAGACGATTGTGTTCCAGCCGTTGCGTAAGAACGAGATTCATAGAATTGTTCGACTGCAATTGGATCGTTTGGAAAAGCAACTCGCTGAGAGCCAAATCCGATTCGAGATTTCAGACGAAGTGATCGATGCAATTGCCGAGGAAGGTTACGATCCGGCATTTGGGGCACGCCCTCTGAAGAGAGTGATTCAGCGAAAGCTGCAAAACCCGCTAGCGACCGAATTGCTAAAGGGACACTTCCCCGAGGGCTCCGGAATTCGGGTCGATTTGGAAGATGGAGAATTTAAATTCCATCCGTTGGAGGTTGTAGAGAGCCATTAACCTCGAATAAGCCTGAAAGAGGGCAGGGGGGAGTTGCCAACCAGAATTGACAAACTTCCCCCTTTCGACGTATTCTTTTCGATACCACCCCCCTGCCGCTAATGCTGCAGGGGATTTTTTGTTCCACTTTGGAAAGAAACACGTTCGATGCCGCGACCGATCCTTATCTACGACACCACCTTGCGTGATGGCACGCAAGGAGAAGGTGTCAGCTTTTCCCTGCAGGATAAACTCCACATCGCGCAGCGGTTGGCTGAGATGGGCATCGATATGATTGAGGGAGGTTACCCTCTATCGAACGAGAAAGATGCGCAGTTCTTTGAGAAGATCAAGACCATGCCACTGGGCGACAGTCGCGTCGCTGCTTTTGGGATGACAAGACGCAAGGGCGTTTCTGCCGAACATGACCCCGGCATGCAGGCGCTCGTAAGAGCTGAAACTCCCTTGATCACTGTGGTCGGTAAATCTTGGGACTTTCATGTCACGGAAGTGCTAAGAGTTACTCTGCAAGAAAATCTCGACATGATTTCTGAAAGCGTTGCGTTTTTAAAAAAACACGCTGAAGTGATCTACGATGCAGAACACTTTTTCGATGGCTTTCGAATCAATTCAAGCTACGCGCTAAAAACGATTCGCGCTGCAGCGGACTCTGGAGCTTCATGGATCGTGCTTTGCGATACCAATGGGGGATCGCTCCCCGAACAGATCGCGGCAACAGTTGCTAAAGCCCGCGAAGCGCTGCAAGGCACCAACGTGAAGCTTGGCATTCATTGTCATAACGACGGTGAACTAGCAGTAGCAAACTCTTTAGCAGCAGTTGATGCTGGATGCGATCAAGTACAAGGCACCATCAACGGAATAGGCGAACGTTGCGGCAATGCTGATCTCGTTTCGGTCATGGCCAACCTTGCCCTCAAGAAAACTGGTTATGAAGTTCTCAAGGGTCGCGGACTAACTCACCTCACTGAACTATCACGATACGTTTACGAGACGGCTAATCTACAACTTCGTAGCAATCAGCCTTTTGTTGGACAAAGCGCTTTTGCGCACAAAGGTGGTATGCACGTGCATGCCATTGCTCGCGCGACCGAAACCTACGAGCATCTCAATCCTGAGCTGGTGGGGAACGAACGTCGAATTCTTGTCAGCGAGCTTTCAGGTCGCTCCAATATCATCGCCTTAACGACCAAGCACAATCTGCAGTCGAATCGCGATTTAATGGACAAGATTCTCGCCGAGGTGGTGAGACGCGAGAATCAGGGCTACCAGTATGAGGCTGCTGAGGCCTCATTCGATCTGCTCGTTCATCGTACGGCTGGCTCGTTCACTCCGCACTTCGAAGCGATCAAGTATCGTATCGTTGCTGGCGATCGCGATGCGGCTCGAAATTTTGCTTTCGCTGAAGCTATCTTGAAAATCCGCGTTGGTTCAGAATTGCGTTTCGAAGCGGCCGAAGGTCATGGACCGGTTAATGCCTTAGATGCTGCGTTACGAAAGTGCTTGCTCGACTTCTTCCCACATTTGAGTGAAATGCACTTGGTCGATTACAAGGTTCGCGTGGTCAATTGCGAAGCAGGCACAGCCGCTCGCATTCGAGTTAACATCGAGAGCGCGGATCATGAGGGAACTTGGGGAACTATCGGGGTTAGCGAAAACATCATTGAGGCTAGTTGGCTTGCCTTGGTGGATGCGGTCGAATACAAGCTCCACAAACACGAGACGAAGGAAAAACCGTCGTCGGCCTAGTGCGTGATGAGATCAGCGCAAAACAGTCACCTCGAAAAGTGTGATCAAAACAAATCCTAAACGCGATACCTTCTAAAGAGAACGCAAGTGTCTACAGAGATTCCAAATCGATTCGACTTTCAACAGGCTGCCGAAGAGATCTATCGGAACTGGGAAAAAGCAGGATGCTTCGACGCTAATCCCAACCCTGCTAAAAAGCCCTATACGATTGTGATTCCGCCACCAAACGTAACGGGCGCTTTGCATCTCGGCCATGCTTTGAACAATACGCTGCAAGATATCCAGATTCGCTGGCACCGAATGCGAGGTTTTGAAGCACTTTGGATACCAGGTACTGACCATGCCGGTATCGCCACACAAGCGGTCGTCGAGCGACGTCTGAAGGAACAGGAAAATAAAACTCGCCATGATTTGGGGCGGGATGGGCTTGTTGCCAGAATCTGGCAATGGAAAGCCCAATACGAAACAAGAATACTTCAGCAATTGAAACGTCTAGGCTCCTCCTGCGATTGGCGGCGAACTCGCTTCACGCTCGACGACATGTGCGGCAAAGCGGTTCGCCGTACGTTTTATGATCTATTCGCCAAGCAGTGGATTTATCGCGGAAAACGTTTGGTTAATTGGGACACCTACCTACAGACCGCTGTCAGCGATGATGAGGTTTTCCATGAAACCGTCAAAGGCCACTTCTGGCATTTGAAGTATCCGGTAATCGATCCGAAGCCGGGCGAACCCGCCGTAGTGATTATCGCCACAACGCGTCCGGAGACAATGCTCGGCGATACTGCTGTTGCCGTTCATCCAGATCCCGCAACCGCGCTCGAACAAGCGATCGAAGCGGCCAAAGAAAAGGTTCGCACAGCACCCGCTAAAGAAGTTGCTCTATTCGAAAAGCAACTCGAGGAATTAGAGATTCGCAAACGAGACTTACTTCCTCATCTAGAAACGTTGACGAAGATGGCGAAGGATGGTCGTAAGGTGCGTCTGCCATTGATTAATCGTGAAATCCCTTTGGTGGCCGATGGCTGGGCCAAGCCAGAAATGGGTAGCGGTTGCGTGAAAATCACGCCAGCGCATGATCCGAACGACTACGACGTTGCGATCCGTTGCGGCTTACCGATGATTAACATCCTTCTTCCGGATGGCAAATTGAATGACAATGCAGGGCCCTACGTCGGCCTCAATATCCAGCAAGCTCGTCAGCGCGTTGTGGCTGATATGGAAGCGCAGGGTTGGTTGGAAATGGTTGAAGATAGGGAAATCGATCTAGCGCATAGCGATCGCAGCAAGACTCCAATCGAACCCTACTTGGCGGATCAGTGGTTCGTTCGCATGGAACAGCTTGCCCAATCGGCCATCGATGCTGTTGAAGATGGAAGAGTCAAGATTTTCCCTCCACGCTACGCCAAGGGTTATGTTGATTGGTTAAGCGAGAAACGCGATTGGCCTGTTGGAAGACAGCTATGGTGGGGACATCAAATCCCGATCTGGTCGAAGACCTATGATTCAACCGCAGAATGCACCGCCGTCGCTCAGCGCCTTGAGCAACACCCAGCAATCAAAGAGAATCGTCTCAACGTGCAGATTGAAAATGGCGTTACTCTGCATGCATGTGTGCGCGACGAAGAGTCTGAGTTACCTGCTGAACTACAGGCACTTGGACTCGTTCGTCAGGAAGATGTACTGGACACATGGTTCAGTTCGGCACTCTGGCCGCACTCAACTTTGGGTTGGCCCGAGTCGACCGCTGAGCTCCAGTACTTCTACCCAACAAGCACTCTTATCACAAGTCGCGACATCATCACGCTCTGGGTTGCCAGAATGGTTTTGATGGGACTCAATAACGTTGGAAAAATACCTTTCAATGAAGTATTCATCCATCCCAAAATTATGGATGGCTTCGGCGAAGGGATGTCCAAGAGCAAAGGCAATGGCGTCGATCCGATCGACATCATCGACAAGTTCGGAGCAGATGCTCTTCGCTTGGGCTTAACCAAACTTACCACGGCAGACACTCAAGACGTACGCATGCCGGTGCAGTATGAATGCCCGCACTGCCAAGCGCTAATACAACAGACTCGTGAAAATCGTATTCGTCCACGAATCAAATGCGACAAATGCAGCAAAGAGTTTGGAACACAATGGGCAGAGGCAGAAGCAGACAAGGCTTTGCCCAAGGCGGCAGTGGTCAGCGAGCGATTTGAAGTTGCCCGTAATTTCTGCAACAAGCTTTGGAATGCATCTCGTTTCGTGATGATGAATCTCGAAGGCTTCAAGCCGCTCGAAATCAAGCGTGACGAACTTCGCCTGGAAGACCAGTGGATCCTAAGTCGCTTGGCTACGGTAACTCAGAAAGCGAGCGAGTCGCTGCAGAGTTATCAGTACGCTGACGCTGCGAAGATGATCGAAGAATTCGCTTGGGATCACTACTGCAGCTTCTATTTGGAAATGGCCAAGCCGCGATTGCAGGACCCAGCGACTCGCGCGTTGACTCAGCAGTTGCTGGTGCATGGTTTAGACACACTGCTCAGATTACTTCACCCAGTCATGCCGTTTATTACCGAGGCGATTTGGCAACAACTGAAACAGTTTGGGAATTATCGAACCATTGGGGCAACGACCCCAGCATCCGACTGGCTGATGCAAGCACCATGGCCTGAAGTCCGCAGCGAAGATCGTAATGAGAAGATCGAAGAGCAATTTGCTCAATTTGCATCTTTGTTAGGAGCAATTCGCGAAATTCGCTCGCGTCAGAAGATTCCGATGAAGGACAAGATGCAGTTTACCGTTCGCTGCTCTCCTGAACTGGAGGCACTGCTTCGACCGATGGAAGCCTATTTTAATTCACTGGCTGGAGCTGAGTCTGTAGCTTGGGGCGCAAGTCCGCCGATTCCTAACGTCAATGCCTTGGTCAGCTTGGAAAAAATGGATGTTTACGTCGATCTGAGTCGCTTTATCGACGTCGCAGCCGAGGTTGCTCGCAACGAGAAACTTTTGCAAAACCTGGTCAAAATGATCGCGGGTAAAGAAAAGAATTTGGCAAATGAAAATTTTGTTGCTCGTGCTCCGGCCGAACAGGTCGAAAAAGAGCGGCAATCACTGCAGGAACTCTGTCAACAACGGCAAGCTGCGGAAGAAGCTTTAGTAAAGCTTCGTTCGATGCTGTGAAGTGGCTGGCGGCGCGTTATAATCGAGGGTGGTTAGCCATCAGCGAGACGGTTTATTATCGCGAGGACGCGTCGCTCTATGCCAGTTCCCATGCAACTTGCGCGAATCATCATCAGTGAGATTAGCGACAATCAAGTTATCTATCTCAAGGAAGTTGACGGGGATCGTCAGTTTCCGATTTTGATTGGTATTTTCGAAGCAACCAGCATCGATCGTCGGGTAAAATCGAGTGACAAGCCCCCTCGACCGCTGACCCATGACTTAATCGTTCAGATCGCGGAGGCGCTGGGGGCTAAGGTTGATAGCGTCGTCATAAGCGATCTTCGAGATCACACCTACTTCGCGGCGCTTCGACTGATCAGGGATGGGGAAACCATCGAAATTGACTGCCGTCCCTCGGATGCTATTGCGGTCGCCGTTACCTTCAATCCCCCTCTTCCCATCTATGTAGCCGAAGATGTACTAGAAAAATCTTCCATGTGAGATTGAACCTTCTTTAGCTCATCAAGGCCCTATGTTTAGAAATTAATCGGAATCAATCGACGGACAGGTCTGGTCGATTTGAGATGCAAGGAGGAGATCACGGTGGCCCGTAATGAACAACTGATTCGGCAGCATAAGATCTTGCAAATACTTGAACGCAATCGCTTCGGTGCCACGCTAGAGGAAATTCGTGATGCGATTGTCGATGAACTTGGATTATCGTCGATTCATTCTCGAAGCATCCGGCGCGACCTTGAAGCACTCCAAGCAGCTGGCTTCTTCATAGTGACCGAAGATACCCAGCGAGGGAAAGTTTGGAAGATCAGTCGGGCTGACAAGGGACTGCAAAAGGTTAGTATCTCTGCCTCTGAACTGATAGCCCTATCGGTCGGTCGTGAATTGTTGGTTCCATTGATCGGCACCCAGTTTTGGCAAGGAATTGAAAGTTTCTGGAATAAACTGCAAGAACAACTACCTCCCGGCGTGTGGGAGCATTATCAGCGATATCGCAAAACGCTTTTTGTGACTGGCACTACAGCCAAGAAGTATGAAAAGCAGCAGGGGATTTTAAAGACTGTTAATCGAGCGATCCAAGAACATCGCCGCTTGGCCATCGATTATCAAAGCCCCGGAAAGAGCATGGCACGTCGAAAGATCGAACCTTATGGACTTGCGATCTATCAATCCAGCATCTACGTATTAGCTTTTGAGTATCCTTCTCGTAATCCTGAAGATGGTTTGAAGCATTGGAAGTTGGATCGTTTCACTTGGGCTGATGCATTGGATGAGTGGTACGAATTCAACCCCAATGTCGATCTGCAACAACATCTTGGACAAAGCGTCGGGATTTTCTCCGGACAGCAATCGACCATTTACCGAATTCGAGTCACACCAGTTGCTGCGAAATGGATCGAAGAAGATCCATGGCATGCCGAGCAGCGGATAACAACTCTTGAGGATGGAAGCATTGAACTGACTATTCCTGCTTATCATCCTTTGGAAGTTATTCCTAAAGTGATGGCACTTGGACGTGAGGCCGAAGTGCTGGAACCAGACAGCTGCCGAAAGATGATTGGCAACATGGTAAAGGAATTGGCTAAGACCTATTCCACGAAGCGCTAAAGGCAATTGCGGCGTGTTCGACCGGCGTCACTCGCGTGGGCCATCTTTCAGCCAAACGGCACTAAAGGCTTCTTCTATTGATCGATCCGCTTGATAACTCGATTGAGATGGGACAAGAAACCGGCGCGTCGGTGGGATATGGCTCGCCTTCATCGAATCCCACCGGTTGAAATAATAAGTGTAAGCCAGCGACTTCGAGCCATCCTCGAGTAAAACCTCGACCGTTTTCCGGTTGTAGAGATCTTCATCGCTGTCCTGATGGTACCCTTCGACGGCATCCAGTTCCTGGATCGTGGCATCCATATCATCTGGACTCATTACCCATAATTCCCCTTCCACCCACTCCATTCCCTCGGCTAGACCAGGGTAGGGCCCTAGGTCGAAAAGCTTTCCCCGAATCCACCCTTTTTTCACCTTTTTTGCAGGCTTGGGCCAACATTTTTCTCGGCAGAATCCACGTTTTAACGTCCCATAAGCGAAAAAAGCTGTCAGTTCCATCTAGTCCCTCCAACCCGCCTAAAACGAGCGATCTAGGGGCACAATTTCATCGCTACGCAGAAACCCACTTGTCGAATCGACGTTCTCTAAGTAAAACGTAACAAGCTCGCACTCGTAGCTCAACTGGATAGAGCATCGGTCTACGGAACCGAAGGTTACAGGTTCGAATCCTGTCGAGTGTACTGCCAATTCTTCCGCTGTTTTGCTGGCAAAATCTATTTTTCTTATTGAGCTTTTTTATTCCAAGCTCTTCTTATTGAGACGGTAAATACCGTTTTCCATCGTGATTCTTTATCCGGAATCCCGTCAACCGCTGCGACCTAATACTAGTCTCCTTTCAGACACCAGTTTCAGACACCAGTTGGAACCTGTTCAGTTTGCTCGACTTTCGGCTCCCCACTCCCATGTATCCAAGCAGCTCGAGCTAAGACTAGTAGCGATAGCCGTGGCAAAGGGAAAGGTGGCTCGATCGCGCACTCTCGGCAAATGACGAATTGTGTTCCAGTGGTTCGATCATTCCATTTCGAACTGCGGATAAATCTTGCTGATTTGAAACAGTTGATTTCTAGATACCTAGACCGCTAACGGTGTCCAGTGAACGCTCCAGTTAATCAGACAGAGAGTTCCGAGAGATAATCAATTGTTATATCTAAATAAAAAAAGAACTCGTACTCATCGACCAGTGGCGGCAAAAGTATCAGTGATGAGTACGAGCGTTGAGGTCAATGCTCGATTCCATTGACCATTTACAACTTACGATTTAACAGACTGCAACTGCAATCGTGTCAATCATACTTTTAGCGGAACAGTCTTCTAAAAAAAGACGGGAAGGTCCTGCTCTCTGTCGGCATCACCCGCTTTTGCTTTTGTAAAATACCAGGCTGACTTGCAGACTTGGAAGCTGGTTCAAAATATCCCCGCTCTGGATTTGTTTTTCGTGACATCGGATCGCGAATCGTTTGAGCATTAGCCACAGATCCTACCAACACGAAAACAGCAATAACACTCAAAAGCACTTTTCGAATACCCATCATCGTTCTCCCATAAACGCGAGTTTTGTCGCTCTAGCATCCATACTAGTTTCGACGGTTTCTTTTCGTTGCGAACTCGCTCTAAAGTCACTGACACTGCGAACTGCCTTGCCCAGTTCAGCATCAAATGACCCAGCAAAGTCGCCAAGGCTTTCATTACATTTCCTTCGATTGATCCACCGTACGCAAATAGCATGCCACTACCGCTATTACATCTAGCTAATGGAATTACCAATATTTTATGCGTTATTTGGAAACGTGACTGCGATAATCGACTACTCCAGTTAACTCAAGCGTAAACCGCAGTTGACACTTCAAGACGGCTTGTCGACATGTTGATATGATGACGAAATTAGAGGTACAGTTCTGCAATCTTAAGGCGAAGGATACAACTGTGACCGATATCAAGTCCTTAACTACAAGTCTCTTTCAGAGCGAATCCACCCTGGCAAAAATCGTTTTTAAAAGGAGCGATTTAAAAATCATCGCCGTCAACTCAACTGCTGAAAGACTTTATTGCTATTCAGCAGAATCGCTAGTGAATAAATCGATCCTAATCCTCAGTGATGAGGTCGAAGCGACACTTAAAGTCATCGATGACCTGAATATATCGGTGAGTTCTCCGATCCAGCGACATCGACACAAGCGCGCAGATGGAACGGTGTTCTATGCGAATATCGGTTATGACTACTGCACCTACAATGGAGAAGGTGTTGTTTGTAAATATGTTCAAGACGCAACGAATTCCGTAATGACCGAACGCGAATTAATTGAAAGCCAGGAAAAATTTCGAGCCGTAGCGAACTATACCTATGACTGGGAATCATGGCTCAATGAACAAGGAGATCTGGTTTGGGTGAATCCCGCGGTCGAGAGACTCACTGGCTACACCGTTGAGGATTGTTTGACCATGCCGAACTATCCTTTAGCGATGGTTCATCCCGACGATCATTCGATCGTTCATGGAATTCTTGATACCGCAACGGATGGAAATGCTGGGAACGATATAGAATTTAGGGTCAAAACAAAGCAAGGTACCCTAAAGTGGTTCGCGGCATCATGGCAGTCACTGAAGGATCAACGTGGAACGAAAAGTGGTTTTCGAATGAGCATCAGAGATATCGAAGATCGCAAACGCATGGAGGATGCTTTACGACACCATTCGATTCAACTCGAAGAACTTGCTAATCGTCGGGCCCAGACGATTCTGGACCTTGAACAAAAGAAATCGCACATGCAAAAATTAGCGGCCCTCGGTGAAATGGCTGCTTCGATTGCCCACGAAGTAAATAATCCAATTGCTGGGATGAAAAACGCTATCCGACTCGTCTTAGATACTCCCAACATTTCAAATTCCTCGCATGAACTATTAACGTGTGTCGATCGTGAAATCGATCGCATCGCGTCATTAATGCGACAAATCAATCGCCTCTGCAGACCTACCATCAGCCAACCGACACCGCTTTATCTACCCCAACTGATACAGGAAATCATTCAGTCCGTAGAATCGCAATGCAACTCTAAACAGATAGTGACCAATGTCTCTGGCTTCGAGCGGATCAAAGAGGTTTGGACATGTGAACCTGAACTGCGTCAAATACTCCACAATCTTATTTTAAATGCTTATGAGGCTTCTGAAGAAAATCAACTTGTCGAGATTGGAAATGCTTCTTCCAACGAATCCGAATTAGCTATTCGAATTCGCGATCATGGCAGTGGCATTGATGTCTCAGCAGAGTCGCATATCTTCGAACCATTTTTCACAACCAAACGTGATTCGCGCCGTCCCGGTACGGGACTTGGTCTGGCGATATCTCGAAGCTTAGCTATGGCATTGGGGGGCAAACTTGAACTTGAAAATCCTGGCCAACCTGGGGCGAGCTTCCTTCTCAGGCTTCCACTTGTCCATAGAACACAAATCGATTCAGCTAACATGAAAGAGAGGATTCAATGAAGCGAAGGATTCTCATTGCTGACGATGAGCCGTTGTTTGGTCGAACCACAGCCGTTTTTTTGTCCAAGCATGGCTTCGATGTGATCTATGTCACCGATGCGCATCAAGCCGAATCGATCCTATGCGACCATCGCTTTGATATCGTCATCGCGGATCTTGATATGCCCGGAAATCGTAAACTAGAGTTCCTGCATTCCTGTCGTAAACAATATCCCAACATCGCCTTTGTTGTGGTCACCGGACGCCCATCGATGCCCAGCGCAATTGAGGGTATCCGCTTATCGATCCATGATTACTTCCTAAAGCCGCTCGAACTTGACGACCTCCTGCATTCCATTTCCCGCGCTCTACCACTGGATCAATACAATGCCGAGACTCCTAAAGGCTTTTCAAATGTCCTCGGAACCAGCCAAGCTATCTCGGAATTGAAACTGATGGCGGAAAAAGTATCTCGCTCCAACGCCAGCCTGCTGATTTCCGGTGAGAGCGGAACAGGCAAAGAGTTATTAGCTAGAGGCGTTCACCAAAATAGTCAAAGACGCCATGGACCATTTATTACGGTCGACTGCTCCGCAATTCCAGAAACACTCGTTGAGTCTATGCTCTTTGGTTATACGAAAGGTGCGTTTACCGGTGCGAGCAATAATCGAGTGGGACTCGTCGAAACTGCTGATAAAGGTACTCTTTTCCTGGATGAAATCGGGGAGTTACCGCTGGTGATGCAGTCACGATTACTTCGAGTACTTCAATTCGGGACATTCACTCCCGTCGGCAGTAATGAAGAACGCAAGGTAGATATTCGTATCATTGCTGCAACCAACCGCAACCTTCGGAGAGAAGTTGAGGCTGGTAGATTTCGCTTAGACCTATACTTCCGACTAGCAGTATTAGAAATTGTATCTCCTCCACTGCGAAATCGAATCGAAGATATTCCATTGCTATGCAACCACTTTCTTGCGGAAATCGCTAGACGAGATCATTCGCCAATCAAGACGCTTTCTGAAGATGCTATGCAACGCCTTCTCACCTATCACTGGCCTGGAAATGTGAGAGAACTTTTCAACACCATGGAACGCTGCAGCTGTATGACCATGAACAGCATTATCAACTCAGCGGATATCAGCGATTCACTGAAGTCTCACTTGACCTCCGAGCCCTCAGAAAGCTTTGCATCGATCGACAAACCGAATACAAAAGGCTCACACGCTGAAGCCTTAACACATAACGAGCGTGAATACTTTCAAACACTACTACGGCGAAATGAAGGAAACATATCAAAAGCGGCACGGCAAGCGGGCATGAGTCGCCAGGGTCTGCATAAAGCTTTGCACCGTTTACAGATCGACCCCAAAGAATATAGGTCAAGTATCTAACGAAGATCGTTGTGAAAGAAACATTTCGATGCTGCTCTATCAACCCGCACTAACAACTGTCGCACTACTCTAACAACACCGTATCCAATTAAAATCTTACGTTCAAACTACTTCCGAAAAGCGACGAATTTCCAAGCTATCTCCCACGGCAATTGCAACTTCTCTGAGCCATTTTTGCATTGCCCTCAGGTCAAGAGCGAGTAGTGCTCAAATAACACCTTTACTCACTTCACGGAATAATCGACGATCGTATCTCCAGCGACCAGGCGACCATGCGATTTCTGTAAATGCCTATCCGCAGGAACCAACACAATCACAACAGCATCATCGGGGTCGATTTCAAGACTTAAAGTCTCTCGGTCAACAAGTTCACTAATCATTTCATCATGAACCGTGTCCCATACCTTGTAACTTCCTTTCTCAACTTTCAACTCAACTTTTACTTTCGTACTGTTAGGATTATAGAGTAGACGCGTCGAAAAAGACTTTGGAGCGAACGTATCGGTAACATTTAGGTTGAGCGACAACACGTTAGAAATGGATGTCGGGTTGATTACCGCCCCAAAAACGCCCGACAAACATCCACTGTATAGACCAAGATTCGAAGGGCCCCAGCCATGAATGGTTGGATCACCACAACCATACGGTCCTGGATTTCCCGTGTCGCAATTCCGATCCTTCAAACCCTCGTAGGGCAGGGCTGTAGTGTACTTTTCGGCCCAATTCCAATTCGTTTGCATCCCAGGCTCTAATTGATCGGGATAGAACCAACGAGCACTGTGAGCCGCGTGGTACATCCATTTACCAGTCGAACGCGCAAGCCTCTCGTCATAACGCACTGCCGCAACTAAGGGCCAAGCATGTGCAAATGTCTCCATCGCAAAAACATAGCTACCTTTACCCTTGGATTGCTTCGCATTACTGAGCAATTCGATTCGACTCGCTCCCACCAAGCCCGCAATATCAACGCTACCAAATTTCCCGCTAATGATCCCGTAGTCGTCGCCCTCGGATAACGATTTGGCATGAGGAGAAATCCCGCGAACTTCACTCGCTTCGAAACACCAGGAAAAAAACTTTCCTACATCGTATTGCGAACCATACTCCGCGTTGGAGCGTGCAGCAGCATAAACTCCGAACGGGGCAAATATGCCATAGTTAATATTCTTTGGATGCTGGTCGAGCCACATTAGGGCATGGTGGCACTCTTCGTAGAATCGTCGCTCGCTCGGATCACTCTGATAAGCCATCAGCATCAAGTAAGCCAATCCGGCCGCCACATCAGGCTCAGTCCAATCCGTAACGACAGCTCGTTTCTGCTGGAGATCGTACGACTGAAAATTGTAGTTATTCAAACGCCATAGGTGCTTCGACACTTCCGACCATGTTAAGCAAGAGCGATGCCAGGAATCGATTAAATCTTTCTCTTGTCGATAGCGGTCACAAAGCGGAGCCATGAAAATCGAAGGTGATAGTTCATAGAAAAAGGTCTGACCGGTCGGTTCATCACCACTGATCGAATCGCTGAATACCTGGTTCTTGTTCGAAAAATAGGCTTTCTGCATTCGAACTAGATTCACCGGTGTTGAAGATCCCGGTACGGGATACGCCGACATATCAAATCCAAGCCAAGTACCCGAGTTCAAAGTACCAGCGGTAACGAAGGATTCGTGAGCATTGCGAAATACCTTCCATTGCCCCTTCATTCCAACATAGCTTGGCAATCCGAAAGTCGTCTCTCGTCCTTCGATTTGCGAATCATCCCACCACATCAATGGAAGATATTCTCCTTGCAGGCTTGGATTCAGTGCGAAGCGAACATAATCCATACTTCGCTGACGCCAATCGATCAATCGATACCCTGCAGGCTTAGTCGGAAAAGATTCAATCCTCGCAGTAGAAATAGGTTCCGCCGCAATCGCCAACACGGACATGCAACTTAGAACATAAAATGCGAGACCAAATCTTACCCCCCGAAAGTAATGAATATCTAAAAACAAAAGGAAACCCTTATTGAATTGCTTTAAACTAAAATATCTCGCACTACATTTCCATGCACATCTGTTAGGCGATAATCGCGGCCTCCGAAACGAAACGTCAGCCGCTCATGATCCAAGCCCATGAGATGCAGAATGGTAGCGTGCAAATCATGTACATGAACCTTTTTCTCTACCGAGTGCCATCCAAACTCATCCGTCGCGCCATGAGTCATCCCACCGCGAACTCCCCCACCGGCCATCCACATGGTAAATCCAAATGGATGATGCTCTCGTCCGTTGTTTCCCTCTGCCGTCGGTGTACGACCAAATTCACCACCCCAAATTACCAAGGTGTCGTCAAGCAAACCTCGAGCCTTAAGGTCACTCAACAATCCAGCGATTGGTTGATCAACCGCCCGGCATCGTGTCGGTAAATTCTCTCGTAACCCTCCATGATGATCCCAAACATTATTGGAAGGAGCATCGAACAATTGCACGAAACGGACACCTCGCTCGACTAGCCGTCGCGCTAGCAAGCACTGCCGTCCGAATAACTCGGAATGCGGTTGATCGATACCATAAAGCTTCTGAGTCGCTTCCGTTTCCATCGAAATATCAAACGCTTCAGGAGCCGCACTTTGCATTTGATAGGCGAGCTCGAACGAAGATATTCGAGCTTCCAGTTGACTGTTGAGCTCTCGCTCTTGCCGATGAATCTCATTGATCCTCTTCAAAGCATCAAGCTTTCTTCTTTGTCGATCGAGACCTCCTCCCATTGGGATCAGATTAGCGATCGGGTTTTTGAGATCGCGGACTATCGTTCCTTGATAGGCACTGGGGAGGAAACTAGAGGCCCAAAGCTGGGCTCCTTGAAACACTGGAGCAGGACATACCACGACAAATCCAGGTAAATTTTGATTTTCAGTCCCTAAACCGTAGGTCAACCAAGATCCCATGCTGGGTCTCGAAAATGCCTGCTCTCCGGTGCACATCTGCAACGCAGCGCCACTGTGATTGATATTATCAGCGACCATAGATCGAATCACACAGACATCATCGATCCTCGATGCCAGCCCGGGTAACAATTCACTAACTTCTGTTCCCGATTCACCGTGCTTCGCAAACGTCCAAGGCGAAGCTAGAAGGTTTCCAGTCTTCGTACGCTCTAACTTCGGTTTATCAAACGGCAAAGGCTTACCATGATCGACAGCGAGCCTCGGCTTTGGATCCAGTAGATCTACATGGGATGGACCACCAGGCATATAGAGAAAGATGACTCGCTTTGCCTTCGGCGTGTGATGAGGTGGTTGAATCGCAAATGGATTCGCAGTCCGATCAACACCAGGTTCCGCTCTAGACTGTTGAGCTAAGATATCGGCTAGTGCTAGACTTCCAAAGCTGCAGCCAAACTGTTGTAACCACGCTCGCCTGGAGAAACTCATTACCCCTTCAGAAACTGGCGAATTGTTTTTGCAATTTCGTTCGCTCATCAACCAGCTCCTTAATCAATGTAGATAAACTCATTACTGCACAGCAGAATATGCGCCAAATCAATCCACCCGCTATTCGCCATGCTGGGATCACCACTTTCGATCACCTTTTTCGCAATAGAAATCTCCGCTTCGGTTGGAGTGCGACTTAAAAGTAATCGATAGGCTCGATCGATACGTTCGTCGGTAGAACTCGGTTCTTCGCGTAACAATCTCTCGGATAAACGCTGTGCCTGCTCGTGAATCCAAGGATGATTCAAAAGCAATAATGCTTGTGGTGCCACTGTACTGGTGACTCTTTTCTCCGTTGATGAATCGGGATTAGCTGCATCAAAAAGATTGGCATAGCTATCTCGTTGCCAACGTGCGGTCTGCACAAACAGCGATCGCCTCCTGATGGTAAAGTCATCACCTGCAGGCCCGCCAGGCGTCAAATCGATTTGTCCTGACACGGAAAGAATGGAGTCGCGAATCGCCTCCGCTTCAAGTCGACGAGCAACAAATCTACCGAAGTATCGATTCTCTGGATCCTTGTCAAAACTTTCCTTTGTAACGCGACTGCCTTGCCGATAGGTGGCTGAAAGAACAATCTTTCGATGCAGATTCTTCAGCGACCATCCGTTCTCCACAAAGTCGTTTGCCAACCAATCCAATAATTCGGGATGGGTTGGTGGCTCCGAAAGCATTCCGAAGTTATTCGGTGTGCGAACTAATCCTTCGCCAAAATGCCAGTACCATATGCGATTTGCAATCACTCGAGCCGTCAGTGGATTATTTTGCGATGCAATCCAAGATGCTAGTTCAGCTCGCCCACTTCCCTTCGCAATCGGCTTTTGATTTTCTCCCACCAGAAACTTTGGTAAGCGGCGAGGTACTACAGCACCAAGCTTCGCATAGCTTCCTCGAATATGAATTGGTACATCTTGAATCGCTGGAAACAATCCTCCCGGTGTTCCACCTTCTGTTGTTGCCATGGCCAATGGTACTGGCACTGACAACAAGGCTTGTAATCGATCGCGATTTACCATCAGTTCCCGTCTTCTATCGGATTCGGGTGTAGGAGTTAAGGTCAGCGATTCCAGCACCGACAGCCTAAACTTTCCGATCGCATGCTTATCGGCGTACTGATGCTCGATGACCAGCGACAATTTTTCTCCCGCAGCGATTGGAGTCTCGGGAGAAACTTCGAAGACGATAACATGCGGCTTCCCGAATTCAGGCGCAATGGCCCAACCATCCTTCAAGTCATCATCGAGTGAGCTTTGAGCGGATAGCCCCGACTGTTCAAAGTCCGCTTGAGCGGACAAAAACTTAATTGGCTTTGATTCAGAACCAGGCACCGTTGAGGTGACCGATCCCCTAAAACGACTCAATACAAAATTCCCATCATCGGAGCGCCCAGGCCCACTGGCGGGCAAACTTGCATCGGGTAAAACCTCAAGCCGAACAAATCGGATCTTATCGATCTGTGGAACAGTAGACTCGACGACATACCGATCTTTCATCAATGGTCCACCAATAGAAATCACACCATTGTCCGCTATGTTAGCCATCGCATTTTGTTCGCTCTGGAAAGAGTTCGGCACCAGGTTCGTACCCGAACAGGTAAGTTCCTTCAGTCGATGCTCGCGATCCATAGCCGCCAGAGTACTTACAACTTCTGCAAGCTCCTTCTCCTGATCCGCCCGCTTGCCTAACTCGATTGACCCCAGCAGCGGTACACGATTCACTGTATATTCGCCTCCTTTCGCCCCCAGTTCCTTGAGTATGTGCGAACTGTAAAACATCCCAGCCAAACCGTAGTAATCCTCCGTCGAAATCGGATCGAATTTGTGATCGTGACAACGAGCGCATTCCAGTGTCAGTGCAAGAAACGCTTTACCGATTACGCCGATATTGTCATCGACCATGTCGCTGATAATTTTCTCTTTATCCGCATCGCCCCGATCCCACACGCCATTGGAAAGGAATGTCGTAGCCACAAGCCCATCGGCATAGATTTCCTGACCATCGGGGTTCGAAAGAAGATCACCGGCAATTTGATGAGTAATGAACTGATCGTACGGTAGGTCACGGTTGAGCGATTCGACCACCCAATCTCGATATCTCCAAGCTTCAGTGATTTCGCAAACAGCGACGCGCGCAGAGGGGTTGAAATCGTGGTAATCGGCATATCGAACAATATCTAGCCAATGCCGCGCCCATCGCTGACCATAAGAGGGTGAGTTAAGAAGTCGTTCTACAACTGTATCATAGGCACCGTCGGAGGAATCATTTAGGAAATGGTCAAGCTCTTCGGGAGTAGCAGGAAGCCCGGTAAGATCCATCGTTACTCGTCGCAACCATGATTTCCGATCTGCCTCCGGCGCTGCAGATAATCCAGCTGACTCAAGTTTTGCCAAAATGAATCGGTCGATCTCATTTCGAACCCAATCACTCTTCTGAACATGTGGTGGCCCAGTCGGCTTTACAGGATGAAAAGCCCACCACTGTTTATGCTTTTCTGTGATTTGAAAACTTGGCGCAGTAGCATTCTCCGTCACAATTGCTGAATTACTCGGCCACGCTGCTCCGAATTCAATCCATTTTCGCAGCAATCCAATTTGCGATGCTTTCAGTTTACCACTAGGTGGCATTTTTGGTTCATGAAGATATTCGATTGCTTCAACAAGCAAACTTTCATCGGGCTTTCCTGACACAACAGCCGAACCCGAGTCCCCACCTTGAATCATCAATTCCCGTGTCGCTAGGCTTAGTCCCCCTTCCTGTTTTTCCTGACCATGGCAACTAATGCAATGTTCTACCAGCAGAGGACGAATATGCTTTTCGAAACTCTCTACATCAACTGCCGAAAACTCATCCGCAGATAAAAAGCATGGCAATGAACAAATCGCAAGCTGTAGGATGGCAATTAAGAAGCCTACTGGCTCTCTGAACTTCCTCATGTACACACCATCCTTACGATCAACGCTGCCAACCTGGATCGTTCAACTACGGATTTTAATGGCTTAGCAATAGCAGCTAGGGTAGGAATCTTGGCGAGCTTGGCTAATTCACAAAACTCAGAGAGACGCTGGAGTCTTCTTGTGAGTTTCCAAAATCGATCAGGCGCACACAATAGTTTACACTCATTAAACTGGCAGAAAATAGCGTTTAACCTCACCTTCTGTTACATATCCGAACGTATCTTTTTTCATTAGGCGCACCTACTCTGTTTCGCTGATGCAATTTCTGACTTTTCTCCCAGTATCCCCGTGTATGATTGCGGAGAAGCCGGCATCGAGATAACGCAGCCGTTTTTATGGATCTGATTGACTCATCGCTGGTATTGCTTTTGCTGCACGGCGATAATGTTCATGGAAACCATGTCCCATCCGATGCTTGCATGACTTTCAAACTCCCCCTCATGTATGATAAGTCAGATTCCAGGAACACCTTTAAATGCTCAAGTATCTTGTTCTTCTTTTGCTTGTAAGCTTCACATCGACTGCCATTGCAGACTCCTGGTCACTGGACGATATCGATGAATCATTAATCGTTCATGGCAACACAAGAAAAGAGCTTGGTGTCATGAATACTTGTATCGCCCTCGACGGCGAATCGCTCCTAGAACTCAAAGACAGCGCCTCTCTTACGGACTCGAACTTCACTCTCTCTTTTTGGTTTAACCCCTATGATCTCAACGGCGGACAACAGATGCTCATCGGCAAAAACCGCTATTCGCGGAATGAACGCCAATGGAGCGTGACGATCGAAGCCGATGGTCATCTTAAGGCTCATATTTATCAAGATGGTTGGAGTACGATATCATCCACCGAACCACTCAATGCGGGCTCTTGGTATCGACTCATCTTGGTTGTAGACAACGCCAAAGCGACTTTATTCCTCAATGACAAACCAGCGGGCGAGGTTCAGCTCAAGAAAAGAATCAAGTCAACGGCCGCTCCAATTACGCTGGGCGGCATATGGGACGCAGATCAGGTTCGCCAACCCTTTCTCGGCGCAATCGACGAATGCTTGATCGACAATCGTGTTTGGTCTAGCCAGGAGATTGCGGAAAGCTACCATCCTATCCAGGCCAAACACCAGATTCCTAAACTGGAAATACTTCCCTTATGGAATGAAGCTTTCGAGATTCCAAAAGCTTCTCAATTAACCCAAGTGGCAAATGTGGATTTCCACGTTATCAAGAAACAACGCCCCGATGTTGACCGTTGTAATTTCACCTTGGGCGTCGGTTTGATCTGGTATAAGAAGCGACTTTATGCATCGTACGGTTTTAATCGTGGAGAAGAAAACACACCAACAGAAGAAGCGCATGTTCGTTCGAGCGACGATGACGGGAAAACCTGGAGTGATCCCGTTGTCATGGATTCTGGTGAAGGTAGCCTCGCAGTAAGCCATGGAGTTTTTCTTTCTCATAAGGATCAACTCTGGGCGTTCATGGGTGCTTTTTATGAACACCCTAAGCTCTACCACCGGGTTCACACTCGTGCTTATCTGCTTAATGACCAAACGGAACAATGGGAACAGCGAGGTATCGTTGTTTCAGACGGCTTTTGGCCGATGCAGGAACCTCAACGCATGTCCGATGGAAACTGGATCATGTCCGGATTTCGCGTTGGTGGCCCCGATCTGCCTGTCGCAAATCTTCCAGCTGTTGCGATCAGCCACGGAGACGACTTTACCAAGTGGGATCTTATTGTCATCCCATCGGCCCCAGGCCTCAGCAGCAATATATGGGGCGAGTCGACGGTCATTGTCGAAGAAAACCGAATTCTCAATATTGCTCGCTTCGGAGCCAAACCCCTCGCTCTACTTTCAATCAGTAATGACAACGGTCGTACTTGGACTCCTACCACCATCTCCAACATGCCCATGGCGACCAGTAAACCTTACGCTGGAATACTCAGCAATGGGCAGCGTTACCTTGTGTGCACAACGACGGCCGACACAGGCGGTGCTCGCTCACCGCTGACAATCGCAGTAAGTAAACCCAACGAGTCGCTTTTCAGTAAAGTCTTCCTGATTCGCCATTCCTTGTCAGATCAAACTCCTGGTGTTTCTGCACCCAATGCTGACTTTAGTTACCCTTACGCTGTAGAGCATGATGGCAAGCTCTATATCGGCTATACCCATAAGAGCCATATCGCGAATGAATTAGCTGTCATTCCAATACGCAGCCTAGAAATTCCGGATTAACATGCATTTTGAATGCAACATTCCAGAGGCAATAATACTTCAGTATTGAGCGACACCGAATCCTTGACACCTCGATAAACAGCGTTATCAGGCTTCACTCACTGTCGATTTTGATCTCGTTCAATAGCCATTCGTTGACGATATCGTTAGACTGAACTTTGAGTCACATCCAATTCTGAGCATGATAAACGAACATCATTTTACGTCCGCGGCGATTTGATCAAGATCAACGATCTCCGCCGACTCCCCTGCATCGCGGACCAATTGACAAATCAAGTCGATCGTTTTCATTTCTGGATCAACAACACCCAGGCAGGAAGGGTGGGCAAGAAAATCGAAGGTCGCTTTGTTTTCGATCGTCCAAACAACAACGCGTCGAACCGCTTCCAGGAACCACTCAAGTTTCCACTCTCCGGTTCGAAAGGCCCCGATATCGCTGATGGGACTCATCGGAATTTCGATCAAGCCCGTTGGATAAACAAAGGGCTGCGCTTGCTTGCTCGCGTCGATTAGACTGGTAAAAACCGATTCGGTCGGTTCGACTTTAGCTGCTGTGTTGGCATGATTGGGATACAAACTGCTAACCCATTTGAAACCCAAACCTAAGAGCATCTGCTGGATATCTTCGCGTCCATGCAAACCTGTTGAAAAACCTCCAGGAGTACGAAAGCCACGATTCTCGATGTTAACTCTTTGTTTCAGGGCGATGGTTGTCAATCGAATATTATCGGAAATCACCTCTGCTGCAGTTCGGCCACTGATCAGCCAGGGGGCTCTCTGAAAGCGAAATTGTAGTTCCTGGGGTGACGTCGCCAGGACATTCACATGGTCGTAGGTATGATTACCAACAGGATGACCATCCCTGTGGATCGTCTGCAACCACTCGACGCTCGGTTGCTCCAAGACCCTTCCCACGCAGAAAAAGTGAATCTTGCCTCCTTGACTCTTTACTCGCTTCGCAGCTTCAACCGAGTACTTTTTCGTCGCATCATTGAGATTACCTTTCTCGAAATCCCAGTGCGTATCTTCACGACGTGGAAAATTACGGCTCATCTCCAGATCCAGAGTGATTGCTATCCGTGCCTTCGATTTTCCGATATTCGAACTCGCAGTTAGTTGTCGTTGTGCTTGTATCACTTCGGCGCCTGCCAAAACCATTCCGCCGGACAACTGTAACCATTTTCGACGCGAGAAATGTCGCCTACCTACATCATGCATTTCATTTCTACTCCGAGTCCAACTTTACCCAAGATACTTGTGTGATCAATTGATTCAGCGCTGCATAGGAAATCGCTGCATTGACCGCAAACCGTGGAGAAGTGTTTGAAGGAAATGTTGCCAATGATGCATCGGCCACTAGAAATACATTAAAATCTTTCGATAGGTTTTCATAACCTGCAGTGGTTCGGCAGTAACACATGTCGGTCGCATAACCCGTTAGCAAGATATGCCGCACGCCGTTGTTTTTAAGAAAGTCCCGCAGCGGTGCGTAACCTTCCGAATCGTAAATAACAATATCCTTCGGATCGACAGTGACCGATGTGCTAACTGGAATCGGCAAATCCCAAAAGCCTTCGTGATTGAATTTCGCTCCAGCGTCTAATCCCGGAAACTGTTTAAAGTAGTCGATGACTGGAGTGTCTTTACCAAGTTTTAATGACTCAGGAAGTGCCTCGCCGCGATAATCAAAATCCGACAACACTTTCCGCAGTTCTTTCTCCCCATCGGCTCTCTCACTGGCAGAAGGTTCCTCCTTAAAGGAGCGATAGACCTTCGTTCGAATCGGATCAGCGGAGCCGGGTAGGCTATACATGACGAAGGCAGCCCTACCCCTTAAGCGTTTTAAAAAAGGATCAATGACCTTCTTAGTATGGCCCGCGGCAAGCTCATTTTTCCTAGGCGTACAAAAATCAGCAACCCCATTAGGCTGAGGCGTTTTCCAACCCCATTGGTCATCGATTGCCCAGGGGTGCACCATGATGACGGCGGTCTCGGCCGAGCGGAGATGGTTGGGCATTTCGATGATACCCCGCGCATTGTACGAAAAACGCCATGCTCTTACGTGTAGATCGGCATCTGTATCCTGCACGATAGCTGGAGCTTCGAAATGCGTCTCTTCTTGAATCGGCTCAAAGTATTCCGGATAGTCAGCCAATAAAGGCTTTGGATTTTCAAGTTTCTTCAAGCTGTTTTGATACGAGCGAGCCGGTTCATCTCCCTTTGCTGGAACCATCGCTAGCAACAAGCAAACAAGAATTAATCCCAATGATCTCATGACAATTTTCCATTCTTAGAAACTTGATTGGAAAACGAGGTTCAGAAAATGAATCGAATCCCAAATATATCACGGATTCGATTGCAAATAAGCAAACAAATCTCTCAATTCAGACGGTTTGAGCTGCTGATACAGATTCTCTGGCATCAACGAAACGGAAGATTCTTTTATCTCCTCGACCTCGGACAACGGAATACTTTGCTTCTCTCCCTTTGCATCGACCAAAACCAGCATGGCATCGGTGCGTTCTGCAGGAAGGCCTGTCAAGATACGACCGCTCGTCGTTCTCACGATGATACTCATGTACTCTTTGCGGATCATACTGTTGGGATCCACCAAACTTATGAGCAAATAATCTTTATCATGTCGGTTCGCAGAAGTGAGATCAGGACCAAGCTTTGTTCCCTCACCAAACAACTGATGGCAAGTAGCACAATTTTTCTGAAAGATTACTTTTCCCGCTGATGCATCACCGACAGCGGCGCGAAGATCATTATTAAGCCTTCTTACTTCGGCAAGCTTCTCTTCCTTTGTCGCACCTTGTAGCTTGCCCCAATGCTTGATCACTAACTGATCCAACTCAGGCTTACCCAACAAAGCCACAGCTCTTACCTGTTCCAAAGCTACACTTGCCGCAGAAACCCTTCCATCCTCAACCGCTTCAAGCCAAATCGCAGCCGATTGCGGACGAGACAGTAGGACATTCAGAAGCGAAGATTTCAAGCTCTCAGATTTCTTCGCTAGATATAAATCCAATAGATTATTGGCTAAATCGGTTTCATCAAATTGAGCAAGAACTCTTACTCCTGCTGCTTGCACCACTTCGGACGTATCTTGCTCTACGAGTGCCAACACTGCACCAATCAGCGCATGATCGCCGTGAGAGCTCAAGATATTCAGCATCGCTACACGTTTATCGTCCATTTCATTAGCATCTAACGCTAACCTTGTAACGCGACCTAAGATCTCCTTATCACCAAGGGCCGAACCGATCTGAAGCAAGGCGAGATCATCCGGAGCACTCCTCCAATCTTCTCGGAGAAGTTTCATAAACTCTTCTTCGTTGGAAAGTTCGTTACTTTCGGACACACTTGAGGAGATCGCCCGTTCGGCTAGACCAAGACGGACGTGTGGCCACAATGCCATCCTCGCATTTCTGTCGGGCGCCGCTTTAAGAAGTTTTATTACGGCTTGCTCACCTTCAGGGCTAGCTTCAGCCGTGTATCGGCGAATTAGTCGCGTTAGCAGGAAATCTCGGCCTAACTTTGACTTCCATAAAGTCGGACGAACAAAACGCTTTAGCACTTCCTCACGTCCAGTCACGCTATGTTTTTCGACTGCCCACCACCAAAGCAATGGGAGATAAGGATCCTCGTTATCGATATCGCGATTAATATTGGCATTGATCATCGGCAGAGCGTGCTGTGCACTAAATCGTGCTGCACTGCAAGCTAGCTGTTGACGCACCGTTACTTCCGGTTCCTGCTCAGCCAATTCATCCAATCGATGAGCCATTTCGAGAGAGATCTCGCGCTGATCCCCAAGCAACCTCACTGTCCACGAACGTACTGATGGGTGAGGACTATTGAGTAACTGATTTGCAATGGTCTCATCGAAGCCGTCAATTATATGAAGTGACCATAACCACTCGAGCGCCATTTTTTCATCGATTTCTGATTTTGTATTCTCAGATAGCTTCAAACGCAATTTTAAGAAATCACTCTCAGCCGAATCCCTTTCAGATTGTCTATACCGTCTTACAATCTCACTGCGAGCTTTACGCACATACCATTGATTTGGATGACGATGAAGTTCGAGCAAACGGTCGATCTCTAGCTTGGTAAAATCCAAGGCTGATATCCTCTCAGCATCCCTCAGAGTGATGCGATAAATTCGACCGTTGGAACGATCCCACTGCGCATCAGGATCTGGATGCGCGGTACGTTCATCGTGCCAATCCGTTACATAGATTGCTCCCTCGGGCCCCAACGCAAGATCGGTCGGGGCGAACCACGTATCGGCAGACTTCAATAACTCTCCGCCATGCCGCGTTGCCACCGTCGAACCACGAGCGTCGATCGAATGCCACTGAACGCCGTGCCCCAACAAATCCCCTGCGATGTACTTCTCTCGATAGGATCCAGGAAAAAGATCTGCCTGGTAGACGATACCCCCAACAGTAACATGCCCACCCTGAAAATTCTGATGGGGAGCATGCTCAAAGTAGCCATAGGCAAATGGATTATGAAGTGCTCCATGTTTGGCAAAGGATTTCGTATAGTAGGCCCCTTGAACTCCGTGCAACAACGTGTACCCGCCGAAGTTGGTACTGTAGAAAAGATTTCCACTTCGATCGAAATCAAGACCCCATGAATTACCGCCACCTTCACAGAACAGTTCGAACTGGCGAGTTACCGGATGGTAACGCCATACCCCCTGCTGGAACTCGATACCACGTATGTTCGCTGTGACCGTACTTCCTTGACATCCATACAACCAACCATCGGGCCCAAAGATCAGCGAGTTAGCGACACTATGCGCGTCTTCCATCCCAAAGCCGGTCAATAAGACTTCTGGATCTGAGTCTGGAACATCGTCTCGATTTCGATCGGGATAAAAGAGCAGATATGGGACATTCAGTACGAAGACTCCACCATGGCCGAATGCAAATCCGGTAGCCAGATTTAATCCGCTGACAAAATCATGTCCCGCATCCATACGACCATCGCCGTCCGTGTCGCTGAGAATCGTAATTCGATCGGCGCCTTGCGGTCCATGCGGAGGGGGCTCCGGGACGCGATCGTATTTGGTGCGTGAGAAACGATCAACCGCGACACGATTCAATCCATTCGGATTGGGATATTGAAGATACTGAATTACCCACAGTCTCCCACGATCATCAAAATCAATCGCGACAGGCTGCCGAACAAGAGGTTCTGATGCGACAATTTCGGCAGAAAACCCATTAGGAACCTTCATTTTCTCAAGCGATTGCTCGGCCGTTAATCCCTGCCCCTGGATGAAGGCCCCACAATTTCCTAGGAGTAAGCTGAAACTGACCAAGCTTATAGCGGCAACTTTACACTTAACCATTACTTAATAACTGACCTTCCTTCGCAACAGCACTGAAAGACCTGCGGTGGCTAAGCCATTCGACCAGGCAACAGTGACTAACAACTCTAGGACAATTCCCAATCTCCATTGAGTACGGAGAACTTTACCCCCTGTGAGAATGGCTCTCGATTGTTGACTTAGACAAAAGCGACTGTCAAACAGTTTGCAAAGAAAAACAGCGGCGAATATCCAGTAACTTTCGCAGGCAAACAGGAAAGCTGGTAACGATTGTCAGGTGGAATCCAGTTGCAAAAAATGAGTCAATGTAATTCGGCCGCAGGTTGCCGACCTGGATGAATCAAGACAGCCCAGATGAAAGACAAATTACATGGAATCTTAAAGTCGCTCGACTAGGCGACCACTCTCTTGCAATACATTTGCATATACACTACACTTACGATCCGGGGGTTTGAGGCAGCATAAATCTACGCCGAGTTAAACAAAAGTTACTCCAACTATTTTCGGATCTTACATCGAGAGTAGGCAAACCTATTTCGCCGAAGTCGGATCTTTCTACCGCCGAACATTAGCTGAAGAGTGATACGTAAGTTTTCATCTTGGGGATAGATGCTTAGCTATGTTGATTTGCAAACTCTTGGCCCAGTGTACGATCGCAAGCGTTCCCCTGAGATTCAACGATTACAGGAATGTCAGGGCGTAAATAGTATCCAACAGTATCGATTCCTATCTTCCTTTGGATCTTCGATTTACTAAATGATGATCTTCCTCGCAAACGGCAAGTCATGAAAGAAAACGTCGCCTTGGCTATCCTTTCATCGACCAGCGATCTTTGAACTGACAATACACTTAAATCTTTTTCCCGTTAATTTACATTCACAATCAGTGACTAACTATCGTGTCTACTTCCACCACAAACAAACGACTTCCGGTTACCGTGCTCTCTGGATTTCTAGGAGCTGGAAAAACCACACTGCTCAATCATGTTCTCGCTAATCGAAGCGGTCTTCGCGTAGCAGTCATTGTCAACGACATGAGCGAAATTAATGTAGACGCAGCCTTAGTAAGAAATGGTGAAGCTAATCTTTCGCGAACCGAGGAAGAATTAGTCGAAATGACAAATGGTTGCATATGCTGCACGTTACGAGAGGACTTACTGGTCGAAGTCGCCAAACTCGCCCGCGAAGATCGATTTGACTACCTCTTAATCGAATCGACTGGAATCAGCGAACCGATGCCTGTCGCGGAAACCTTCACGTTCGAGGACCAAGAAGGCAATAGCCTCTCAAAGCTTGCTGACCTAGATACGATGGTCACCGTGGTCGATGCCGCTAACTTTATGAACGAGTACCGATCCTACGACGATCTGACCGATCGCGGGCTTGGTCTCAACGAGGAAGATAAACGAAATATTGTTGACTTGCTTGTTGACCAAGTTGAATTTGCCAACGTGATCGTCATCAACAAGACAGACCTAGTCACTCCCTTTGATCTGGAACAGCTCACGACCTTGATTCGCAAGCTCAATGATCGAGCCAAAATCATTCACAGCACTGAAGGACGCGTGCCTCTGAACCAGGTACTGGGAACAGGACTATTCTCCCTAACCGAAGCAGAACAACAGCCTGAATGGTTGGCCGTTCCTCGCGGACAGGAATCTACTGAAACTGAGGAATACGGCATATCAAGTTTCGTTTTTCGAAGCAGACGACCTTTCCATCCTCAGCGACTTTCAGATGCACTGGATGCAAATCTGGAAGATGGCATGTTCACAGGTGTGTTGCGAAGCAAGGGAATCGTCTGGATTGCATCGAAAAATGATTGGGCCTACGATTGGTCGCAAGCAGGTTGCTCTATTCGCATCGACCCTGCTGGATATTGGTGGTCGGCAGCGCCAGAAGATCATTGGCCGGATGATGAAGAATACATTGCGAATATCAAGTCCGAATACGAAGGTCCCTACGAGGATCGAAGGCAGGAACTGGTATTTATCGGCAACGCCATGGAAGAGTCATCCATACGTGAAATCTTGGAGAACTGCCTTCTGACCGATCTCGAATTCGCCGAAGGTCCGGAGAACTGGGCTCAACTCAGCGATCCTTTTCCAGCTATCGAAGCTGACGAAAGCGAAGAAGACACATCCTCGCCTTCGGAATAGGGACTTCTGTCGCCTGAGGTTCGATTTAAAGATTCCAAGCATCGCTAGATCGCACGGGGTTGGAAATGCCAGAAGAGCAAACCACGAAATTGCCGGTAACTGTATTATCGGGGTTTCTTGGCAGTGGAAAAACTACATTGCTCAATCATGTACTTTCCAACCGAGCGGGTCTTAGGGTTGCCGTCATCGTCAATGACATGAGTGAAATCAATATCGATGCTCAACTCATTGCCGGGGGCCAAGCGAAACTCAGCCGGACAGAAGAAAAGCTGGTCGAACTGACCAATGGCTGTATCTGCTGTACGCTTCGCCAAGACCTCTTCCTCGCGATCGCAAGCCTCGCAAAGGAAGGACGATTTGATTATCTGCTAATCGAATCAACAGGTATCTCTGAACCTGCGCCGGTAGCAGATACCTTTACATTCGCCATGGGAGAGGGTGTTGTTCTCGCGGATATTGCGGAACTCGACACCATGGTCACAGTCGTTGACGCTGCGAATTTTTTAAACGATCTTCGGATCGGCAAAGATCTCCAGAGCCTGGGTCGAGCCGCAAGTGAAAACGATCAACGCACCGTCGCCGACCTTCTGATTGAACAGGTTGAATTCGCTAACGTCATTGTTATCAACAAAACCGATTTGGTCGACGATGATACCGTTGCGACGGTCGAATCATTCATCGATCAACTCAATCCCTATGCGTTGAAATTAAAGAGCACTTTCGGCCAAATCACCGCGCAAGACATTCTCGGAACGGGTCGATTCGATTTCGAAATCGCCAAGCAGAGTAAAGGTTGGCAGCTAACCCTTCGAGGAGACGGGGCTAGTGAAGCGGAGGAATATGGTGTTACCAGCTTCGTATTTCGTGCCCGCCGTCCTTTCCATCCGCAGAGATTCTATGAACGACTGAGCGAAGAATGGCGAGGTGTATTGCGCAGTAAAGGATTTTTCTGGCTAGCCACTCGTCTTGATAAAATCGGAGTATGGTCCCAAGCAGGGCGCACAGCTAGACTAGATTTCGGAGGGTTTTGGTGGGCCGCAGTTCCCCCTGAGTACTGGCCCGATGTTCCCACGATTCGTCAGCAGATCTCCGAGAGGTGGAATGATTCTGTGGGCGACTGCCGTCAAGAACTGGTTTTTATAGGTATTGGCATGGACGATGTGGCACTGTACGACTCACTCATCGAATGCCTTCTTACCGACGAAGAAATGGCCAAAGGGCCAGAGCACTGGGCAACCTTTCAAGACCCCTTTCCCAAATGGAATCGATCGCTCGAAGATCTGCTAATCAACTATCACCAATGAGCCATCGCGACTCCAATCGATGACTCTTATTAAACCAATACCTTGAGCTCATCATGAAGACTGTTCGCCTAAGCCCCTTCTCTCAAGAGCGATATGGCATCCTGATTGCAATATTTTTTCTACTCTGCTTTCTCTGGGTGAATACATCGTCGCTGCCTGCACAGGAATCGAAGCCGAATACCACTGTCGCTCTCACTCGCCATGAAAACGCTATACCTAAGTCAGAATTTTTTGCCGTTGATTCGTTAGCGCCAGATCAGCGACTTCTCTCTGAGGAATTATTCAGCAAGGCCCTTCAAAGCGAAGCGTTTTATACGCTAGTTGGGCAATTGAAACCTGTGTCGGAAGGATTTTGGAGTAGCTATTTCGATATCGAGCGGCCTGACCTTTCCGAAATTGAGCGAGTGCGAATGGCGTTAAAGTCCTGGCACTCTCCTAACCTCTTCTTCGCTGACGTCTTAGTGTACGATGCGGCACTGAATGGTCGACGCTATGCTTCGGCCTATGTCGTACACTTACCTAGCCTCAACTCGCTTATCGATCAGCATCATGATTTCTTTGCAAAGCTTGGAGTAACATCGAGTACACCACCAGCGGAAGTCCTTTTGACGATTGAGCGGTGTACTCGGCCGGACGATCGCTGGAGAGGATTTGGCTTAATCTTCGGCTACCCTCAGTATGCAATCGATTTTTTTGTCTCGGCGGGACTTCACCAAAGAGAGACCGGGGAATTTGTAGAACGGGACTTTCGGCAGGTTCCAACTCCAGGAAGCCAGAGCGGTCGATTCGTTTACGCCGTTCCAAAACTGAGCCCCCTTCACCCACTAGATATTGCGTTTCAACGCCGGTCGGTCGCATTGCTGGAAGAATATCGAAAACGACAGAGTGACCCTGCCAACTCAAAAAAGGACTCCATGGAACTACTTCGGGAATGGATGGATTCTGGAGATGGCTTTTGTCATCCCCAACATCTCGTCGCTAAACTTCCGAAACGATCCGATGCGGAACTTGATGCCGATATCGCGAAGTGGACGCTACCTAAAAAACGTCCACCCAAAACGTTATTCAGCCATCTCTTCGTTGTTCTCGATCAAGACGACTTCGCTGCACTCCGAAGTTCTGCATGGATCAGGGATCGCTTTGCAGTATCCGATCAAGGTGTTCCAAAATTTGAAGATATCGACGACGATTGCAAGGTGATCCACCTGATAGGTCAAGATACGTTTCTCACATTCTTGGCACCCAACAATCCAAGCCAGTACCCGATCGGAAAGATTGGCCTCAATTGGTCTGTCGAAAAAGTTGGGGAGATTGATCTTGTGCAGCAGTTTTTCAACGATCCCATACCGCAAGATCTCACCAAAACCCTTAAGACTTTCAATAACGGTACAAAGGATACTGAATGGTACTACTCTCTTCAGCGTTCATCGTTCATTGATCCCTCAGCGGAATGGCAATTCAGCGAGTATCACGCCAATTTCATCCCAACTCTTTTTCCCGACAAACAAGCTGACAATATTCGAATCGCTCGTCGAGATTTTCTTGAGTCAAGGTTTAATCAAGATAGGCTTTTCAAAAACATAACAAGCCTCACTCTCAAACTACCACGTATTACTGCTAGCGCTTTACGAAACGATCTTGAAAAGGTGAATTGGACTTTTGATCAGTTCGATTCGCGTACCTGGGTCCTAAAAGGTCCTGAATTCCAACTGATGATTAAGGTAAACGACGAGAACGATAAACCACGACTATCTTCGATCGGATTCAGCACCAACTCCGATTCCTCGATCATATCACCTATTCGGATCAATGATGACATTGAAATCACCGTTGACGGGAAGGGGGCAGGGTGGATCGATTGGAAGAACAATCAATAAAGAATTCCATCTCTTCACTTTGCGTTCAATCGGCAATTGATCACATCATAAGCCTCCGCGAATTCGCGAAGGTGTTAAGGAATTGGAGTAACCATTAGTAGCCGATGGTATTCTGACTGAGCCTTGCTGTATCAAGTTGAGCGAGTACTTCTCGACCTTTTTCGGTCATCATCCTCAATTCGCTACCAATCGCAATAAACTGCATTCCCTGCTCGGCTCGCATCAACGCAGATGGTGCATCCATCACATGCATGCCCGTTGGAGTACCGGTTTTTTTACCGATATCGACCACTTGCTGTAAAGCAGCCTGAAACTGCTCTTCGGTCGCCTCACTCCCATCTGACCGCCGCATTTGAGCTCGCAAATCCACTGGACCAACGAAGATCGCGTCAACACCTGGTAGCGAGTAAATCCCTTCCGCATTTGCTATTCCTGTTGGACTCTCCGTTTGCAAAATCACCAGGATTTCATCATTCGCATTTTTAAAATACTCACCGGACGAACAATCAAAGTTGAGAGCACTGAGACTCCCACCTAAACTTCGATTACCCACCGGAGGATACTTCGCTGCGCGAATCGCAATCTGAGCTTGTTCAACCGTATCAACCATCGGCACTACAATACCAAACGCCCCAGCATCGAGTACTCGTTTAATGTAGTCATGTGTTCCCTGCGGCACTCTTGCTAATGGTACACATCCTGAATCTGCAATAGCGCCGAATACGAGCGAAGCCTGATGTAAATCAACAGGAGCATGCTCAAGGTCTAACGTAAGCCAGTCGTATCCCATTCTCGCCATAACACGCGCGGCAAACACATCTCCCAAGCTCAACCATGTTCCAAAAGTTGGCTTTCCCTCTTTGAGAAGTCTCTTGATCCTGTTAACTCGCATCGGCCTACCTTTGCATTCCTAAAATCATGATGTTCGTTTACTTGAATACCACTCGCGGTTGAGCCGCAAAACTTATCGACCAACCAATCAGAAGTCACACCTCGATCGCTCTTTCGGAATTTCATTGAGCAAGCAGTCAGGTCGCTCGCCTCGCAAAGCTTGCAAAGCATGATGCACGGCCATTTCATAAAGTCGATGATGACCTGCCCACGTATGACTAGCAATATGATCCGTAAATACTACATTCTCCAATTTGAGCAGAGGATTATTTCCGTTCACAGGCTCTTTCTCAAACACATCCAATCCAGCACTTCCCAAATGACCACTTTGGAGAGCATTGGCTAATGCCGCCTCATCGATCAACGAACCGCGGGCAGTATTGACCAGAATTGCTCCTTTCTTCATCTGTCCCAGGGTACTTGAGTTTATCAAATGCCGCGTCGCTGGCGTCGCTGGTGCATGAAGTGAAACGACATCCGACTGACTTAACAACTCCTCTAGATCTCCCGCTTTCAGAATCCCCATCTGCTTCGCTTGCTCGTCGGTCAAAATGGGATCATACGCCATAACTCGCATACCAACGGCTTGCATAATCTCAGCAACTTGGCTTGCGATACGACCGAGCCCAACCAGCCCGAGCACTCGCCCTTTCAATTCCATCCCCTTGAGTCCGAAGAAATCGGTATGCCAGCGTCCACGACGAACTTCGCGGTCTGCATAGGCAATCGTCTTGGCTGCAGCGAAGATCAATGCCACCGCGTGCTCGGCAGTCGATCTTGTTGGACCATGAGGCGTGTAGCAGACGGAAATACCGCGTTCGGTTGCCGCTTTAATGTCAATATTGTCGTAGCCAACACCGATACGCGACAAAACTCTTAACTTAGGAGCACGGTCGAACCTGTCAACATTCCACGCGGCGCCCGGATCAAGCGCCGCATCGCATGTCGCCAACTCATCGATCGACGCGCCAGGACCGATAATTGTCGCAACTCCTTGCAATATAGGAAGAACACTCTCAAGAGGTGTCTCATCGACCCAAATCCGAAACATCTTTCTCGCTCCAGTCTCTACTGCTTTTCTTTACCTTCTTTTTCACTCGCTGAAATGCTCTTATAGAACCATTTTTTATCAACGACGGCAACACGCAGATCGATCACATCCTGCATTCGCCAGTCGGGTAGATACTCACAAGTCCAGTAACTAATGATGGCTCGTCCATCGCTGGTAAATCGACAATTCGGATTAGAAAATGCGCGTTGCGGATCGGTTTCGATATCTTGTATCCCAATCCAAGTTTTGCCCTGATCCTTGGAGATCGCCGAAGTTAATGGACTTCGTTTTCCAAAATGGGAGCGAAACGAAGGATCGTAACTGTGATTCCAAATCATCAGCAAGTCATCGGTTCCAGGAATCTTTGTCAATTCAGGACAAGACTCCGGCGACTCCAAATCACTGGCCCATGGTTCACTCCACGTTGCCCCCTCATCTTTGGACTCGGATAAATACAACTTTCCCAACTGGTTGCGCATCACCATCAGCACTCGTCCATCGCTAGTCTGCTCGACATGTGGTTCCATAGCTCCTCGCTTTTCTAAGACAATCCGGGAACTGGAGACCTTCCAGGATAAACCATCATCGTCGCTGTAAAGAGTTGTTGCCGAGTAGGGTCCCGTCTCAGCCGCTTTACCGGGCTGTGGCGGATTGGCTGGCAAAAGCAAACGCCCCGAGGAAAGCCGCTTGATCGTTCCATTGCAGAGTGAAAAATCTTGCCTGGGAACAAACTCTGAATGCGACTGAAATGTTTTCCCTTGATCGCTCGACTTCCATACGTAATTGGTCAGCGAACCGGCGCGATGCTGCCGCATGAAGATCAGCAGAATACCGCCGTCCTTTGCGCGTATCAAATTGGGCGAGTAAACATTCATGTCCCCTGCTGTCGTCTCAGTAACGACTCGATGCATTCCCCAACTCTGCCCTCCGTCAGCAGACTCTTGCGCGACCAATCGCGTCTTCGCAAAATCACTTCCATCGCCCGAAAACTCCATGTAGACCAATAACAGCCTTCCATCATCGAGTTCAATGACGTCTCCCTCGCTCTTTCGAGTGAACTCCGAAGTGCTTTTAGCGACCGTAACTACCTTTGGCTTTTCGATATCCTTCGGAAGCGATGGAAAAGGTTGCCAGTGCCCAAACATCGCGCAGTATCCAGTCGGAACGTTGGTTACCGGCCATACCGTTTTGGCATCAATTGTTCCTACATACAATTGCATCACTCCGCTTCGATCTGAACCGAACAACAGCCATTGGCCGTCAGGCGACAGCGATGGATGATAGTGCCTCGTTCCAGGTTGCGAATGAGTCAAATGGGTTACCGTTCCTTGAAGATCAACGCAATGCAATTCAATACTCTCATCCACTTTCGCGGTGTAATAGACCTTCTTACTGTCAGGAGACCAAACCGGTACATCGCTACTCTCACTGTGGAAGTCGGGGTACTTCAGTCGTTCGACGACACCGCGATAGCCGTTTCGACTGGACAACTTACGAAGTCCTGATCCATCGCGTTTTACAATATGCGGATGGCAATCGTAGTGCTCGCCAGAAAGAAACATTAGCCACTGGCCATCAGGCGACCACTGCGGTACAAAATTAAAACTGTTCCCAGTCGCAATGTGTCTTTTTTCACTTCCATCTCGGTTCGATACATACACCTGATAGTTTTCGTGGTAACTGATTAGTTTTCCATCGGGAGATGCGGTATAACCATACGCGAATCCCTCCCCGTTACCTGAGACATCACGTTTGTTTCGCCCATCGAAATCCATCGTATATGGTTTAGAAACGCCGTTAATCAACGGAGTAAAACCATAACCGCTTCCATCCGGCAGAAAGAACAAGCCCGTATTGTAAATACTGACTCGATCAACTTCTGTGAGGTTCTGAATGTTGCCCGATTCAACATCAAGCAAACATGAATCAACCAGCCAACCTTCAGTCATTCGAAAAGTTTTATTGGCTCTCTCCCATGCAGCATTTTCTGGGCTTTCCCATAAGCTCAGCACGACCGCCTTCTTACCATCAGGAGACCATCCAGCGAATTGCGTCCAGTTATTTTCTTTAGAAATCAATTCCTTGCCGATCTCTTTTCGCGACTCCCCATCAGCCTGAACCATAAATGCACGACCTGTGCGCCAATTCTCAAACTGTCCTTCTGGCAGATCATTTCGATGTTCCGTATATCCGATCCAGTACTTCGGCTTCGAAGTCTCCAATTCGCTTTGCGCGACCACTGGATTTGTCGCTCGTGAAATCGTTAACAACAGAAGACCTAGGATAACTTTCGAGCAAGATCGCATATCGGTGACTTTCAATTACGCCCACTCTAGGGACTAGGTAGCTGTCGATATTTCAGCTTCTTAGAGGCGAAGCAGGGTAGGATTACAATCCAATCTAGGATTTCCATATCTAAAATTTCAGACTTACTGAAACATCTCGAGACAGACCGAAATCCTCTCGAGAGATTTTTGATCACAAATCGAGAAGCGACGCTGCCCTCTATAAATCGTCATTGAAACAAACGATGAATTTAAGCCCAGGTCACAGCACCTTTGGGCTCGGTCAGCAGAATACCCTGCAAGAACTTGATTGCTTTCTCAAGACCTTCTCGCGATGTCATCAAACTATCTTCATGTTCGATCGACAATGCATGGTCATATCCCGTCATGCGCAGCGCCGAAATAAAATCGCACCACATTTCTCGAGAGCTTCCGTAACCCACAGTGCGGAAAAGCCAAGCTCGATTCAATTCATCGCTGTAATGCTTCGTATCCAGAACTCCATTGACCGTTGAGTTCCATTTTTGAACATCAGTATCTTTCGCATGTACATGCCAAATTGCGCCTTGCAAGGCTCGCACCGCAGCACATGGATCAATTCCCTGCCAGATCAAATGGGAAGGATCAAAATTCGCCCCAATCTCGGGCCCAGCTGCTTGGCGTAATCTTAACAATGTTTCGGGATTATAAACCACAAAACCAGGATGCATTTCAAAAGCGATCTTACGAATACCATGCTCTCTCGCGAAAGCGGCTGTCTTAGTCCAGTATGGAATGACAACGTCCTTCCACTGATAATCGAGAATATCAAGATACTCAGGTGGCCAAGGGCAGGTTACCCAGTTTGGCTGCGCGTCCCCAGGGGCTCCTCCAGGACATCCGCTAAATGTGGTCACTACTTCGACACCAAGTTTCGCAGCGAGTCGCACCGCTCGCTCGAAATCTGCGTGATGCTGGCGAGCGATGCTCTGGTTCGGGTGAATCGGATTGCCATGCACCGACAGACAGGAGATCTGTAGCCCACGTGAATGAACCGCATCCAGAAAAGCTTTCGCCTTCGCGTCGCTTCCAAGTAATTCATCGGGATTGCAATGGTCAGTACCACAGTAAGCACCAACACCAATCTCAACTGTTTGAACCCCTAACCCCGCGAGATAGTCCATCGCTTGCTCAATCGGCATGGAACGAAGTATGACAGTAAAGACACCCAACTTCATGGCGAAATCTCTCTATGAATGAATTCCTGCGGACACCAGGCGCCGCGTGAAAGACAGAAAAGTAATAGAGGAAAATAACAGACAAGTGTTATAGCGGGCAATATGGCCACTCTGTGTCTTAGGTTTATGTGCGTCCAGCAAGAACTGCAATCGCTCCATGATCCAACGCAGTCCCCTCTAATATTCAGGAAGCGTTTAGGCTTTGAAAACAATCGGCAGATACCCACTCTCTGGGTAACGGTACGATCTGCCAATACGATCATTCCTGCTGATTAGCCTTAGGCGAGCAATCCGGAGACAACGCGGCCGTGAACGTCCGTCAGGCGATAACGTCTTCCTTGGAACTTGTAGGTTAATCGCTCGTGATCAATGCCTAAAAGATGCATCATCGTCGCCTGCAAATCATGGATATGCACTCCGTCTGATGCGACGTTGTAGCCGAACTCACAGGTCTCTCCGTAAACCGATCCTGCTTTCACGCCACCTCCTGCCATCCATAAACTAAAGCAACGAGGATGATGATCGCGTCCAAACTCTTTTTGAATCTTACCTTGGCAATAGTTTGTTCGACCAAACTCGCCACCCCAAACAACCAGCGTATCGTCCAGCAGACCTCTCGCTCGTAAGTCTTTTACCAAAGCGGCAGCCGGTTGGTCGGTTTCCTGACACAACTTAGGCAAACCCGATGGAAGACCTCCATGATGATCCCAATCTTGATGGTAAAGCTGGATAAATCTCACACCACGTTCTGCTAGACGCCGCGCTAGTAAGCAATTAGCTGCAAAAGTTCCTGGCTTGGTAACATCTGGTCCATAACTATCCAGCACATGCTTCGGTTCGCCCGACACATCGGTCGCTTCCGGTACACTCGATTGCATTGCATAAGCCATTTCGTAATGATCAATTCGCGACTGTATTTCGTTGTCGGGTGTTTTGCTTAACTGATGCTGATGGAGTTCTTTTAAGCGATCGAGTAACTGCCTTCGGCTCGACGCATCGATACCCGCTGGATTCCCTAAATAAAGCACAGGATCTTTTGCAGCACGGAAAAGAACGCCTTGATGCTTGGTCGGCAGAAAGCCACTACCCCATAAATGCGCACCTAGAGGCTGACCACTCTTGTCCCTCGTGATTAAAACCACAAAGGAAGGGAGGTTTGCGTTATCTTGTCCAAGTCCGTAGCTCAACCATGCTCCAATGCTAGGCCGGCCCGCAATCTGTGTCCCCGTCTGAAACATGGTCACACCGGGGCCATGATTGATCGCCTCGGTATACATCGATCGCACGACACACAATTCGTCTGCGATCGAGGCTGTATGTGGAAGCAACTCGCTGAACCACGAGCCACCTTTTCCGTATTGATTGAACTTAAAAGGTGAACCGACCAAAGGAATCGAGGACTGGTTTCCTGACATACCTGTCAGTCGCTGGCCACCTCTTACCGAATCGGGTAATTGCTCTCCATGCCGCTCATTAAGCAAAGGCTTATAATCATACAAATCCAGTTGTGATGGACCGCCCGACATAAACAAGTAAATCACTCGTTTCGCTTTTGCCGGGAAGTGCGGTTCGCCAAGAACGCCTCGATCGATCACGGGATCAGTCGCTCGATCTTCAGCTTTAGCTTCTCGGTTAAGTATGTCTGCTAATGCCATCGATCCTAATCCCAGTCCAGATTGGCCCAGGAACGTTCGACGATTCAATGAAAACAGTTGCGAGAGCATAACGGTTCCTTCATCTATCTCTTAACGACACACTCATCGTGATTCATCAATGCCTGCGCTAAAACGGTTGCTGCTGCCGCCAGTGCAGGCCCAATATTCGTATCGCGAGGTTGATTACCAATCGCCAACAATTGATTCGCCGATTCCGGATTCGCTTCGAAATGCTTTACCTGCTCGTTCCATAACTGAGTCAAGATCTTCAATTCAACTTCATCAGGTTTTCGACTCCAACATCGCTGGCAACCTTCGACAATCATCGCCTCTGGATTTCCCTGACCGAGCGTCCACAACTCCTGTCCAAGATTTCGTGATGCTTCTATGTACTGCACTCCATTGAGCAAAATCAAAGCCTGTAGAGGTGAATCAGTTCGTTCTCGCTTGGCTGTACATACAGCTCGCCGTGGCGCATCGAACGCTAATAACGCTGGAGGTGGACCGGTTCGACGCCAGTTCGTATACAGACTACGGCGATAAGCATCTTCACCACCACTAACTCCTGCTGGCTTAAACGCTTCGGACATCTCGTATGGATTGACCGGCGGTCCTCCGATCTTCTCCTTGAGCAAACCAGCTGCCAAGAGTGCGTTATCTCGGATCATCTCCGCTGGCAACCGGAACCGTGGTCCTCTCGATAGCAATTCATTGTCCGGATCATCCGCCATCACAGCCGCATCAGCAACGCTGTTCTGTTGATATGTCGCGGTCATCACCATCGCTTTAATCAACTTCTTCGTGTTCCACCCAGATCGGATAAAGTAATCGGCAAGAGCGTCTAACACATCTGGATAAAGCGGCCGACTTCCTTGGCTACCGAAGTCCTCGGAGGTTTTCACTAAACCTCTTCCGAACAGTGATTGCCAAATGCGATTCACTGTCACACGTGCCATCAGGGGATGCTGAGGATCAGTCAACCACTGAGCGAGTCCCAGTCGATTATTGGGAGCACCTTCTGGAAATGGTGACAATGCATGGGGAACGCCAGCCTGCACCTCTTCCCGTCGCTGATTGTATTCACCACGAAACAATACATAGGCAGGCTTCGGCTGTGGCAACTCCCTCATGACCATGATCTCTTTCAAGCTCTCTAAATACTTCGCTTCCTCGGTTCGTGCTTGCTGCAACTCTTGCAACGCCGATTGGAAAGCTGAATCCTTTCTCAAGAGATACCATTCAAAGAGTTCGTCACGAGTTTGTGCCGTCAACTCCGCTGGCGCACCAGCGATAGCGCCAGCCGCTTGCTTTTCATCAAACACAGACAATGCTTCCAGAGGTGTTAAAGCCACATCGAATACACGTAGATCATCGATCGCTCCACCACGGAATCCTCGATCTCGGAAACGCTCACCCAACGTAATATTATCACCACCACCTCCTGTGATTTCCCTAGTCAGCACATCCTTCAGAACTTCGACCTCCGCCTTTTGGCCGTCGACATAAATAGATAAACCAACGGCTCTGCTACTTCCATCTGAAGTCACCGTGACATGCACCCATTGATTGATAGGTAGCTTATCTTTCACACCAATTGATGCCGCGTTTCCGGGCCAAAAATGGATCAACGACCACTTTAATCTCCCATCCTCAATCAACAATTCATATCCACGACTGGCGGCATCGGTCCAAGCACGCGAACGATGCATGACGACGGCGCGAGATTTTTCATCAGGGGTTTTCAACCAAAGTGAAACGCTAAAAGGTTGATGACGATGAAAGTTGCCAAGCGGCAATTCCACGGGATCATCACCTGAGAACTGGATCGCCTGGCCTTGTCGCCCCTCAACTAATTTATTTTCCCCTCGTAGCACTGCGGGCTGCTCCTTCTTCACCGAGTTAGCTAGATTGCTTCCCTCAAGTGCATCCATCGCAAAGCGAGCTTGCTCGCCGGTACCAAACCGTACTTCCTTTAGCGACTCAGGACTCAACCATTTCTCGAAGTCAGCTCTACGAGTTTTGCGTTGCTCAGCGACCTTCGCTTCAAGTTGAGTGACTTTCTCTTTAAGCTCTTTTAGCTTTTGATCGGAATCAGAATTCGTAAGCGTTAACGCGGGTGTTGGTGGAGAGAGTGTGAAGTAGGAATAAAGCCCAGCCTCATCAATGTTTTGGAACATCGAAAATAGTTGATAATATTCCTTTTGTGAAATCGGATCGTACTTGTGATCGTGGCAGCGGGCACACTCGAGAGTGAGTCCTAAGAATGCTGTCGCAAACGTCTGCACTCGATCACTGACGTACTCCACACGATACTCTTCCTCGACACTTCCACCCTCCGACTCTTGCTGATGCAATCGATTGAATGCGGTAGCCAAGATCTGTTCATGAGTCGCATTCGGCAGAAGGTCACCAGCCAATTGCCAAGTCACGAATTCGTTGAATAGCTGATTTCGATTGAAGGATTCAATCACCCAATCTCGCCATTGCCACACCTCACGCTCTCTATCTACTTGAAAACCATAGCTGTCTGCGTATCGAGAGATATCGAGCCAATCAACTGCCATACGTTCGCCGTAGCGTGGCGAGGCGAGCAATCGATCCACCAAGCGTTCGACAGCCTTGGGATCCTTGTCATTCAAAAACGCATCAACTTCCGCGGGAGTTGGCGGAAGACCGGTGAGATCGAAACTGAGTCGCCGAATCAGCGATGTACGAGAGGCTGGAGGTTGTTGAGAAAGCCCTCGCTTCGTGAGAGCTGCCTGAATCATTTCATCCAGCGCACTGCTGATCGTTTCGTCGTTTGTCTGCGTTGGCTTGATCGGAATAAACGACCAGTGGTTTTCATATTCCGCGCCGGATTCTATCCAAGCTTTTAGGGTTTCGATTTCAGCACTCGTCAGCCGCCCTAATTTTGCATGCCCCGGTGGCATGACGACATCCGCATCTTCACTAAGAACTCTTTGAATCACGGCGCTCTTTTCAGCGTTGCCAGGAACAATTGCACCCGAGGAAATCGCTGATTCCCGATCATCGAGGCGAAGGTCCGCTTCTCGCTTGCTGCTGTCCGGTCCATGACAAAAGAAACACTTATCGGACAAAATAGGCCGTATATCTTTATTGAAAGTGACCGCCTGCTCCGCCACTGCAAATTTCAAATTGCAGATGACAAGAACAGTAGCAATCACCCGAACTCCAACTTTCATTTCCATACTTCTCCCCTTGAGGGAAATCAATCCATACCAAACCTTGTCCACGGTAAAGACCGCAGTCCATCCATTCTCTCAACCATACTCTTTAGTTTAATCAAATGTCCACTAAGGGAACACCGCACTAGTCCTTGTTGCGATACCAGAAACAGCCCTTAAATGACTTCTAAACAACATCAGCACTTAGATTTGCCTATTCTTTGTAATAGTCGAATCAATTCCAGAAGAGTTGGTGATCAGCCTTTTTACTGCTCATTTCCAGCTGATCCCACAACTGAAACTTCCGAAAAAGATTGGACAAATCCGCTGGACCGAAGCATTCCGGAAAGAATTTTATGCTGACCATTTTTCCACCCGGCCCGATGGATTTTCCGCCACCTTTTCGCTCGCCCTTTCGTATACTAGAGAAAGAGTCCTGTTTTTTACTTTGGTACAAAACTTGCAACCTGCGTTGATTGCTGCTTGAACGCCCCACAGCGATTTGGCGTTTTGTTTTTGCGAATCATGCCAGGACCAGATTTTCGATGCATTCTCGATTACCTACAAACGGCGCGCGTCGCCGCGGATTTACCCTAGTAGAACTGCTGGTCGTTATAGCGATCATCGGGGTTCTTGTGGGGCTTTTGCTACCCGCTGTTCAAGCGGCGCGCGAAGCAGCGCGGCGAACCCAATGCAGCAACAACCTGAGACAAATCGGTTTAGCGACGCAAAACTACATTTCGGTCAATCGCAAAATACCGCCGAGCATGTGTATCAATCCGGCTGTTACCACCAACGCTTCTTGGAGTGTTCATGGAAGGATCATGCCTTTTTTGGAACAGTCAAATCTCTACAACCGCATCGATCTGAGCGTTAATTGGTCAAGCTATCCGATACTAAGTTACTATCGAATTCCAGCTTACGTATGTCCTTCGGATCCCAAGGGAGATATTCCACGAGACACTGGAGCAACTGGAAATTCGAGCGGAATATTTCTCTATCCCACGACTTATGGTTTCAATGTCGGAGGATGGTTTGTCTACAATCCGGTCAACAATCAAGGCGGTAGCGGAGTTACTTCACCGAACAGTCGCCATGGTCTTCAAAGTGTTACTGATGGCACCACTTTCACTTTGCTATGCTCGGAACTCCATGCGTGGCAAGCATACACTCGCAATGGGGGTCCACCTAGCACAACAGAACCAAGAACTGCCGCAGAGGTCTCCGTCATTGCTAATTCCGGATTAAAAGATCGCATCTTCCCTGACGGAACTGGTACAGCTCACACCGAATGGACCAATGGTCATTGCCATCACTCTTGCTTTAATACCGTACTTACTCCCAATACGGTTGTCCCTTTTGTTTTTAATAGCGTGACCTACAACATCGACTACAACTCAAGGGCAGAAGGTTCCTCAACCACGATACCGTCTTATGCGGTCCTTACGTCTCGAAGCTGGCACTCTGGTGTTGTGCAGTCTGCCTTTATGGATGGCTCCGTTCGAACGGTGAGTAACAGTATCGATCTTTCTACTTGGCGAGCAATGGGAACTCGAAGTGGCGGTGAAGTAGTCAACGAGGAATGATGATCGCTGACACTACGAAGTAGCTGATCGTCGCATTCTGCTTGGATCATTTTCTTGGTCCATCCTCTTGGACGAAAGTAATACATCGCTAAGCGGCGTGGCCCATACCTTGTGTCACTCCTCGATGCGATAGTGCTTAAGTCGTTCGCGCAATGTTCCGCGATGAATCCCTAGCATCTCAGCGGCCTTAATTTTGTTTCCCTGCGATTCACGCAAGACCGCTAGGAATAAAATGGGCTCAATCTTTTCGAGCAGTCGTTCATGCAATTTCACAGAAGCTCCATCACCCTTCTTCATTTCTTGCTCGACAAACTCTTTGATCAATAGCTCTAAATTCATTCCATCAGAACTAGCACCTTCTTTACTCAGGGGCTGCTCCGGTGGAAAATCTTCAATCGCCAAAGATCGACCACGTGCATTGACAGCTGCATGCTCGATGGCATTTCGAAGTTGTCTGATGTTTCCAGGCCATTCTCTTCGACTAAGCTGCTCCAACAGTCCATCGCTTAGAACTCTTGAGCCTTCCGGATACTGAACCTTCGTCAAGAAATGCGTGCACAAGATTCCCAGATCTTCGATTCGATCCCGCAACGCTGGCAAGCCAATCTGTAAACCATTCAGCCGAAAATACAGATCCTCTCGAAAGCCCCCTTCGCTGACCGCTTTCTGCAAATCTCGATTTGTGGCCGCGATGATGCGCACATTACATTTGCGGGATTTCGTCTCACCGACTCGACAATAATCACCCTGCTCGAGAACTCGCAGCAATTTCACCTGAATGCCTAATGGTAATTCTCCAATTTCATCCAGCAGAATGGTTCCACCTTCTGCCTTCTCAAACAATCCGGCTCGATCTTCACTAGCACCCGTGAAAGAACCTTTGACATGCCCAAACAACTCACTCTCAATCAGCTCTGCATTCAAAGCCGCTGGAGCGATAGCTAAGTAAGCCTTATCACTCCGCCTGCTATGCCGATGTATCGCTGCCCCAACTAACTCTTTTCCAGTCCCTGTCTCCCCAGTAATCAATACCGATAAATCACTATCCGCCACCAACGCTATTTGTCGAAATACAACTTGCATACGATCGGATCGACCGACCATCTGATCGTTACCAACTGAGGCTTTGGATAATCCCTCAAACTTCTGACGGTTCGAGAATCGATTCGTTAACGCGCGACGCGACTTCAAAAGAACGTCATCTAAGCCGAAGGGCTTTGTGATGTAATCGCTCGCGCCATTGCGCACCGCAGCCACGGCGGTGTCCAAATCGCCAAATGCCGTCATGATGATGACCGGCGCATTACTCATGACCTCCAGATACTTAGGTAAGGCGGATATACCATCCTGTTTCGGCAAACGTACATCGAGCATCAATAGATCAATCGAATGAACCGACGCTAATTGTAGCCCCTCTTCGGCCGACGAAGCCACGAGAACCTGATGGCCTTCTTCTCGAAATAGACGTTCAAAAGCCCAGCAAATCGAGGGCTCATCGTCTACTACAAGTATGGTAGCTGGCACCTGCTTCTCATCGTCCATCGTATTGATACCGCCGCAAAGACACTATTGTCGAGAAGTAGAAATCTGAACTTTTAGATTAAACTCAGTAGCCCCTTCTTGGCTATCCCAATTCACTTCACCCGAAAGCTGCTCGGCTGCCCTTTTAACAGCAGGAAGCCCCAAGCCGATACCTTCGGGTTTCGAAGTTACGAATGGCTCGAAAATATCTTTTGCGATTTCTTTAGGAACACCTGGACCGTTATCTCTAACGATAATCTCCAAGCGGCTTGCTTGCTCGAGTTTCGAGATCACTTCAACTTTCGTACCTGCTTGAATCGCATTTAGAACAAGATTCATCACCGCCGATATCAGGGTCGGTCCATCGATAACCCGAATACCTTGCAAGTCGTCTTCATTCATCCAAATCAATTCAACCTTACGATGCGCAGCAACGTGCGACAACGTCGAGCGCACCGTTTCCAGGCACTGAGTAACCTCCATTTCTCGAGGTTCATCCTGGCGACCTTGGCCAACTAAAAGAAGACGTCGTATGTAATCTTCAGCTTGCATAATCTCTCGTAAAGCGACCTCGATTCCAGCTTGGTTATCGGGTGTTTTACTTCGGGATTGCAATTCCAATGCCATACGTGCGCCTGCCATGGTATTTCGTAATTGGTGAGCCATACCGCCAGCCAATTGATGAAGCATTCGCTCATTCTGCTGCGTTTTTAATTTATCCCATAATGCTTTGAGTTGCTCCGCCATCGAAGTGATCGCATCGGATAATAGTCCCACTTCATCTTGTGTTGAATCCAATTCTTTAAGCTCAAACTGCCCTCTCGCAACTACATCCACCTTCTCCTGCAGTCGCTTAAGCCTTCGGATCAAACGGTTGGCAAGATACAGCGATACGGAACTTATAAGCAGGATTGTGGACAGCCCTGTGATCAACGGAAGTATCGCCGCTCGAATTCCATCTCGGCGAATTTCCGCTTCATCAAAGAGCACTAGCAGGCGATTCGCAGAACTTGAACGCTGGGCATCTAGCTGTCCTGCTAGCTGGTACGCGCGATACCTCTTCTCCTTGAGCTCCAGTAAAAACGAGGAGCCTGACTTTGTTACAACATTCGGTGTCTGCGATAACTCGGAGGGACTTTCGATTTCTAAAGTCGTGGCGATGATATTGCCATCTGCCCCAAGTGTCACTAAATCGGTTTGAGTCAAATCGGCCAGAAGATTGAGCACTTGGGGAGTCAACGGAAACGATGATCGTTCTAGAGTTCGTTGAATTGATGCAAAACGATCAGCAACATTTTCCCGAGCCCAACGAGAACCTAACCATGCGGACATGGCAGCGACAAACAAAGCTGCGATCACACTGGTAACCAGCAACGGTACCAGTAAGCGAAAACGCAACGATACAAAGCTATCTCTCGCCACAACATGGGTTCCCTTAACACTAAGAATTCTAACAACCCCAGTTTACCATGCCGAAGCTTTATTCAGTTGAATTCTAGATACGCTGAGAGAATATCAAGAAAGTAATCTCGTGGCGTCAATCACCCCGCTCTTCCCCTAATGCAATCTATCGATTTCCAAGATCCCTGACGAAATGCCATTAAAAGAAAAAGCCCCTTCGCATAAGGTAAGGGGCTTCGATTCACAACGCGATCTACGTCGGTCACAAACGATTCATCAATCTGCCATCAATCGGTGAAACCGGGACGTCGTGGGCGTTCACCTCCTCCAGCATCGGGGCCTCCGGGGCCTTCGCGCACCTCACGACCTTCAGGAGGAGGAGGTGGTGGTGGAGGTGGGAGATGCTCAGCGAACTTTGCAAGTTCAGCTCGATCAAGCTTTCCATCGCCATCAGCATCGAATTCCATAGCATGCTCGACAAATCTTTCGGGATTGCGTGGTGGTTGCGGACGACCTTCACCTGGCGGTGGTTGCGGGGGTTCGCCTTCTGGCCTACCTTCTGGCCTACCTTCTGGCCTACCTTCTGGCCTACCTTCTGGCCTACCTTCTCGAGGCCCTTCTCCCGCTGGTCTATTGGGAGGCCCATCGGGTGCTCCGGGACGCCGATTCTCTGGACGACCAGGTCTACCTTCTTCCCGCCCCGGAGGCCCGCCTGCCTGAGGTCTGCCTGCCGGCGCTCCATGACGTTCGATAAACGAAGCAATAAACTTAGTCATCTCTTCTTTGTTCAGTTCGCCATTTTTATCAGCATCAAATTCGAAAGCGTGATCCAGCATTCGCTCCGGCTGAATCATCAGTCGCGGTGGACCACCATTCATAGGAACTGGACCACGTCCCTCGCGCGGCCTTCCCTCTGGCGGCCTTTGCTCCGGTCTCTCCGCAGGTCCACCGCCTGGTCGTTCCGGTGGCCCACCACCCGGTCTTCGTGGCGGTCCACCTTCTGGCCCACCCGGTCGCCTTTCGAAACCTCGCTCTTGTGGAGGTGGAGGTGGTGGCATTTCACGCGCAAAAGCCATCAACTCTTCGCGATCCAGTTTCCCATCGCCATCTTTGTCGAATTGCATTGCATGCTCGACAAATCCCTCGGGGTCGCGAGGGGGAGGAGGCACATCGCCTTCTGGTGGCCTATCACCTGGTGGCCTATCACCTGGTGGCTGCGCTAAGGCAATAGCGGTTGTTAATCCTGCAATGCCGAGGCCAACGATGGCCAGCCCGCGCATCATCGATTGAATAAATACCTTCTTCATACGATTGGTCCACTCTGAGAGTAAAAGTGTCTACCATCACGACCCGCATCGAACTCGTCGATCTGCTGCCAAAGAGGCTTTCGTTGAGTCCGAGCTAAAATTGCCGTGCCATGACTGGGGAATCTAACAAATCAAGCTTAAGAGAAAATGAAGCTCAATAGAACTACAGACAAATTGGATTGACCGCTCGGTCCCCTCCAACAACTCCAATTCAGCAATCGCCTCCGGTCCAGGTTGTTTTTTACCATCCCTAAATTCTCTTTTGCGCTCTTACCATGACCGGACGACTCTCATGAACCGGACCTAAGCATCGTGTCCCCACCGCGACTAGGCACCGGCATAATCGGATCTTTCCCACCATTCGGAATATTCGGCAAATCTTTCCCTACATTTCGCAATCTGATCGAATCGCGATTTAGGTCTGCGGAACCCTGAGGAGTGGCAACCATAATTAAAAAGAAGGGTCGCAGACATCGGCGACAAGCACTTTCCGAACCAATACCAGAATTCGATGACGTCAGAAACACTTAGTCTTCCAGGTTTGCCGATCACCGATGGTTTGCTAACCAATGCGACCGCTATGGATGCAGCAATCAATTACGCGACACCAACGATACCTCTTCGCATTCGCCGAATCCCTTGGTGGAAGCGCGCGATGGATATTGGTATTAGTCTGCTGCTGCTTCCATTGCTACTTCCCCTAATGACCCTCATCGCAATCTACATCAAACTGGTATCTAAAGGCCCAGTGTTGTTTTGCCAACAACGACTCGGTTACGGAACACAATCTTTTACAATTCTTAAGTTTCGAACCATGCATCAGTCGGATAGCACATTAGCGACTGATGAACACCGCCGCTATGTTGCCGAATTGGTCGGTAAAGACACTCCCGCCAACAAACCCGACATCGCCAAACGATTGATACCAGGTGCACGCTTTTTACGAGATAGCTCTCTGGATGAACTACCACAAATCTTTAACGTACTAGTCGGCTCGATGAGTTTAGTGGGTCCTCGCCCCGATGTACTCGAAGCTTCAGACTACACAACGAAACAACTTCGACGCTTCGAAGTTCATCCTGGTATTACAGGTCTCTGGCAGGTAAGCGGCAAGAACAGACTCACCTTTGACCAAATGATCGATCTCGATATTCATTACGTCGACCACCTTTCCATGAGACTCGACATCTGGATTCTCTACAAGACGATCGCGGTCGTCCTACGCCGTGGGAATAAATAACTACACTACTTTCTCAACAGGATACTCCTCTCGTTCATGTGCGGCATCGCAGGCTTTCTCGATCACCAATCGACACCGACCAATTCATGCGACTCACTGGATCGCATGCTAGGGGCCATCGTGCATCGAGGACCAGATGACCAGGGAAGGCTCATTGATCGCGAACTGCAAATGGGAATGCGGCGACTCAGCATTATCGATTTAGCGGACGGACATCAACCAATCTTTGACGAGTCTGGAAGATACGCGGTGATCTTCAATGGAGAGATCTACAATTACCGCGAGTTACGCATGGATTTGCTCGCCCGCGGACACATTTTGAAGACTCATAGCGATACGGAAGTTATCATTCATCTCTTTGAGGATTTCGGGCCTAATTGTCTCGAACATCTTCGTGGAATGTTTGCCATCGCGGTATGGGATAATCACACTCGAAAGCTGTTTTTAGCTCGCGATCGACTTGGTGAAAAACCACTTTACTACACTCAGCCCACAGGCCTTTTTGTTTTCGCTTCTGAAATCAAATCGCTACTGCAGCACCCTGCCGTAACGGCTAGCCCCAATCTGCAAGCAATCTCCCATTACCTATCGCTGAAGTATACGCCTGCTCCACAAACTATGTTTGCAGGTATTCACTCACTCCCCCCTGGTCACTACTTGATCGCATCTGCAGATGGTATTTCTATCAAGCAGTACTGGGACATCCCCTTCGGTACTTCAGAGGACGAGAGAAGTAATATTAAAAGTGATGCGGAATACGCGGATGAACTGCTGTCACTTTTGCGTGAATCCGTTCGCCTGCGACTGCGCAGCGATGTCCCATTCGGCGCCTTTCTCAGCGGCGGACTTGATTCAAGTACCATCGTCGCCTTGATGGCACAACAGCTCAATGATCCCGTCAACACCTTCTCTGTAGGCTTCGACGGAGCGGGCTCTAACGATGAATTACCTTATGCCCATCTCGTAGCTCAGCATTTTGGATGCAAACACCATACATTAAAAATTACTTCCGATGATTTTCTTCGTTATGCTGATACGGTGCTTTGGCATCTCGATCAGCCGATCGCCGACCAAGCGACCATTGCCACCTTTCTCGTTTCCAAGCTGGCAAGTCAGCATGTGAAAATGGTCCTAACAGGCGAAGGAGGTGACGAACTCTTTGCGGGCTACGCTCGCTACCGAGGCGACCAATTCGAACCTTGGTTCCGCTGGATGCCAAAGCCTGTGCCCAAGTACCTTCGGTCGATCGCAAACCAACTACCTGGTCTTCGGCGCGCAAAAATCGCCATCAATGCGTTGACACAAAGCGACGAAGCCACTCGCTTCGCAAACTGGTTCCCCATGTTCTCTGATGATGCGAAGCAGACTCTATTTTCTGCACAAGCCGAATCCTTACGAACCGGAGCCGCAAAAGTATTCTCACGTCAGTTGGCTGATTGCCGATCGACGGACAGCCTGAGCCGCATGCTATACGTCGACAGCAAGCTTTGGCTTCCCGACTACCTGCTTCTACGTGGCGATAAGCTTACCATGGCAAACTCGCTTGAGGCCCGCATCCCTTTGCTGGACCACAAACTTGTGGAATTTGCAGCAGGCCTGCCGAACCATCTCAAACTCAACGGTGCCAATCGCAAGGTTCTGCTCCGCCGCGTTGCCTCGAATCTGCTACCTGCCCAAATCATCAATCGACCCAAGCAAGGTTTTCCGATTCCGATCGAACGCTGGCTGCAAGTTGAGGTTCGCTCCTTGATGCAGGATATGCTCAGCAAAAGGTCGATAGAGTCTCGGGGCCTTTTGAATGCGAAATACGTAGATCAATTGGTAACTCAGCACCTCAGCGGATATGCCGACCACTCGACTCAACTTTGGGGACTTATCAGTCTAGAAATGTGGTTTCGAAGATTCATCGATTCCTCGCCATCTGACAATCGACCCCAAAATGGTTCCATCCCAGTAGGAGAACTGGCATGCTGAACCAATTCGAAATACTCCCGTACAACGAAGTCGCCGATTGGGACTCCTACGTCGCTCATCATCCCAAAGGAACGATTTTTCACTCTCAAGCGATGATCGAATCCTATCGAGCGACACACGGCTATCGTCCTTTTGCATACGCCGCCCGTAGCGTCGACGGAAAAATTCATGCCTTGATCGTATCTACCGTAGTTACGCTTGTAGGTAACTGGGCTAAACACTTCACTTCCCGATCCATTCAATTCGCTGAACCACTTTTCGAGGAAACAGATTTAGGTCATTCCGCCATCACGGAACTGATTCAATTTCATGATCAGCAATTGGGCAGAAGCACTTTGTTTTCAGAGATACGCCCTATTTTTGATACGATATCTTCCAATGATCCATTAAAAAAATCGGGTTATCAAAAACTAGGATACCTGAATTACGAACTGCCACTGACGAGCACAGAAGAGGATCTCTGGAAAAAACTTTCTCGTACTTGCCGTGGCAACATCCGTGTTTCACAGAAGCGTGGTGTCACGGTAGAACGTGCCTTTCCCGCAGAAGCAATTGACGATTTTTACGCATTAATCTCACAAAGTTACGCTCACTCCCGGGTGCCAGTGGTCGACAAGAGTTTGTTTCACGCCGTCTTTAGTCGCCTGCCAGAAGAACAGCTTCGACTTTATTTCGCTAAGCAGGATGGCCAATCGATCGCTACAAGTTGCTTTCTCGTCGATCGCGGTCGCATTTTCTATTGGTACGCAGGTACCCATCGAATTCCAGGTGTTTACGGGATGTCATGCATCTTGTGGGAAGCAATTAAGGAGGGGGCTAGTACTGGAGCCTCACTGCTCGACTTCTGCGGCGCAGGCTGGTGCGGTCAAGATTACGGTCCGGGTCGCTTCAAATCGCATTTCGGAGGAACGCTTACCAATCACGGACGCTATCGGAAAATATTTTCACCGTGGAAATTTCGTGTTGCTGACGCTGCCTACTCTGCGTTTCGCAGCATTATCTCTCCTAAGTCCTCAAAGAATTGGAACTGAAATCACACACACCCAATCCATGATTCACTGATGAAACCACCGCCATGAAAACAACTGCTCGTAACAAGTCGATTTTGATGATCCTGGAAAACGAAAGTTTTCCTGAGGATACTCGTGTCAACTTGGAAGCGACAGCTCTGCATGACGCTGGCTATCAAGTGATCGTGATCAGCCCGAAAGAAAAGCGGCATTCTTTCTACGAAAGAATTCATGGTATCCATGTCTATCGTTATCCAAAACCGTTAGAGTTGTCGACGGTTATTGGCTATATCATCGAATATGCGTACTCGATGACAATGGCGTTATCGCTTGCAATATGGGTTTGGATCCGCCATGGTTTCGATGCAATCCACATTCACTGTCCACCCGATATGAATATCCTGGTCGCCTTGATTTTCAAAGTAATTGGAAAGCGATGCGTTGTGGATCTTCATGACTTATCGCCGGAACTCCTAGCAGCTAAAAGAAATAAACCACTCTCTTCTTTCTTGGGGAAGGGGCTTCTCTTTTTCGAGCGTTTAGCTTGCCGTACTGCCAACTCTCTGATTGCAACGAATCTCACTCAACAACGTGTCCAGATCCAACGTGGTGGAGCAAAACCTCGTAACTGTTATGTCGTTCGCAACGGTCCCAATGAACAGTTTTCACCTAACGTGGCAACCATTCCTGGCTTGAAATCACCAGATGCCGTTCTCGTCGGCTTCATCGGTTCGATTGGCGTCCAAGATACGGTTGAAAATTTTGTCTATGCGTTAGCCGACATCTGCAAGCGTCGCAATGACATTCAAGGTGTCATCGTAGGAGGGGGCCCTAATTTTGAGAACCTCAAAAAGTTGGCAAAGTCTCTGGAACTCGACCGTCACCTTCTCTTTACTGGACCGGTCCCTTTTGCTTCCGCCCCATCTCACATTGCGACGTTTGATATCTGCGTAACACCGGACATCAGCAATCCCTACAACGATAGCTGCACGACGATAAAAACCATGGAATACATGGCGATAGAGCGTCCTACCGTCGCATTTGACACGAGGGAAAACCGCTATACGGCTGGCGATTCAGCACTTTATGCTTCCAGTAATAGTATTCGTGAATTTGCACGGCTGATCGAGCAACTCGCCGATGATCCGAAGCTTCGCGCTGATATGGGAAAAATCGGTAGAAAACGTATCGATGATCTCTTTTCTTGGAATCACCAAAAGACAACCCTAATTAGACTCTACGATGAACTTTTCGGCTTGAGACCTCATCAATCCGATAACCTCAACGATCATCCACCAAAAATGCTCGATAACAAATCGACGAGCAGCATATCCCCGAAGTCATCCCCCATGCTACCCATCCAGTTTATCGATAACAGTGTTCCACTTGCCAAACTGCAGGCAAGCGTCCAGCACGACATCGATAACGCTGCTTTGTCAAAAGCCCACCGATATTTTTATAAGTTACGACCGCTTATTCCATCATCGCTGCGAAGGCTATTGCAGCGAATTCGCAATCGCAACATTGAAACTCCGCGTGCATGGTATGAAGTACCAGAGATGATCGAACTGTTCGAGCGCTACGAACCGAAATCGATCTGGCCCAATCAAGCCGATTACTCACTTGTCCTGACCCATGATGTGGAAACAATTGAAGGGATGCGTCTTGCCCCCAAGATCGCAGCCCTGGAAACGGCGATCGGTTTACGGTCGAGCTGGAACATCGTTCCTTACAAATACAAAATTGATAAGGGCATTATTCGCGAGTTAAAACAACAAGGCCATGAAATCGGTATTCATGGATACAACCATGACGGCCAGTTGTTTATGTCCAAGGAAATATTCGACTCGCGTGTTCCCGCTATTCAACGCGCGCTGGAAGAATATGGCGCCGTTGGTTTCCGTGCCCCGATGGTTCATCGCAATTTGCAATGGATGCAGGTTCTCAACATTGATTACGATGCCTCTTGCTTCGACGTCGACCCTTATCAAGCGATGCCTGGTGGCGTCGGTTCACTTTGGCCTTTTCAAGTCGGCAAGTTTGTCGAATTGCCCTACACACTACCCCAAGATCACACGTTGTTTTTATCCTTGAACCATACAACGGACCAAGTGTGGCGCGACAAACTGGCAACCATTCGACGATACCATGGAATGGCCTTGATGCTGACACATCCTGACTATTTGGCATCGCCTAAACTAAAGGATCTGTATTACAGATTCCTCATTCACGTGAAAGAAAATAGCTCACCTTGGCATGTCTTGCCGAGAGAGATGGCGAAGTGGTTTCGCGAGAACCTAGAGTCGACTAAGACTCCTGATTTCCCTTCTTTGATAGAAAGTCCTTGAGTGTACGTGGACCTTCTGTACTAGATTCGGTGACAACTGCCTTAGCAGCGGCTGGACGCTGATTTCTTATTGGTTTCGGAGCCTGCTCGCTCTTGCTGCTACTTGGTTCATCCCCCATGGCAGCTACCTGACGATCGACTCGCTGAATCACGGGCGAGAGTTCTTGCGAGGCAAAGACTCGCTGCGGCTCAGCATATCGATCCATCTTATGAAAACCCTGCACTGCTGCATTTTTCGCTGAAGTTACCTTGTCAGCCTTCGGCTTCTCGGACTTGCCCGTTTTCGCTTTAGTAGCCATCGCATTAATTGCGTAGGTGCTCGCAGTGAGCACAGGCTCGATTACAGAAGATTCGATCGAGCTTTTCGCATCGCTTGCTGCAGCGGCATCAATTTGAGTTGCTTCGGCCGAAACGAAACTCTTTGCAGTAGTCTCACCGACGACATTCGCTTCCGGTCGAACCGCAAGTACTGGCCGTTCTACGGCAGACGGCTGCTTGGCTTCCGCCGCAGTCTCACGATTCTGCTGTACCTTAAGCTTCTTCTTTTGAAGCTTCTTTTTACCTTTCAATCCCTTTGGCTTATCGCTTTTTACCGCTGTAGTAACGACTGCCTTGGGACGCTCCACCGTCGACTCCAATGAATCCTCCTCAACGGACTCATTCGTTGGTACGGTCACCGCAGTAGTTACCGAGGAATCAACCTTCCCTGCTTGATCCAGTTCACCCTCGACTGGCAGAGAGATCGCTTTCTTGGAAAGAAGGATACTTCGAACCATGAAAAGAAAGAGAATTGCAAGTACAGCGATAATCCCATAACCGATCAAATCTTTGGAATTTGCTGAAGAGGCAACATCGTTAGAAGTTGAGGTAGCCTGTGAAGTACTAGCAGTAACGGTAGGATCGCTTTGCATGGAAACCAATTCTCTATGTGCCGAAAAAACAAAACCAAAAAATCAGGAACTCCAACCCCAAGGTCGATGAGGCGATACTCCACCTACCTAGAAGATACCAGTGTAACTACAAACACCTATTTTGGCGAGCGACTCTTGGTGAGATGTTTGAGCCAAGACTCCATTGCTTCGAGTAAATTTGAACGATTCGTCTTAGGATGGTAGTCCAAAGCTCTTTGGGCAGCCGCAATGGAAAAATAATGATCTAAACCAAGCTGCTTTGCCACAAATCGAGTCATTGGCGGCTCGTCTTTGCGGCCTAAGGCTTTGAATCCCACCTCCAGACAGGCTCCTATTGAATAAGCCATAAAAAGCGGAATCCTCTTCCGTGGCGCCTTCAGGCCTGCTTTCTCCAGAATCATTGTGATCCATTTCCAGCATTCGATCGGATCGCCATCGGTGATAAAGTACGCCTTACCCGCCGCTTTTTCTGGTTGTCGGCCAAGCACATCCAAAGCAAGCCGATGGGCTTCCGCCGCCGCTTCAACATGAACCGTGTCGATTCTGTTTTTTCCATTGCCAATACAAGCCAATCGTCCAGCTTGACATCGATCAATGAGTCTGGGGATCAAATGTGGGTCATCTTGGCCCCAAATCAAATGCGGCCTCAGAGCTACGGTTCGGAATCCACGAGCCGCATCATCCGCCGCTAAAACCTTCTGCTCAGCCAATGCTTTGCTGTGTGGGTAATGACATAGCCATTTGGTTGGATAGGGAACGCTTTCATCGATTCCCGATTGATGATGTCCATCAAAGGTTACACTGGGACTGCTGCTATAAACCAGGGAACCGACTTGATGCTTTCGGCAGCCTTCGATCACCGATTCGGTCGCTAGAGTATTGATTTGGTAATACTCTTGCCAGTCGCCCCATACACCCGCTTTCGCTGCGGTGTGAATCACTGCTTCCATGCCACGGCAGGCATCCATGACAGCTTCGCGATTCCTGAGGTCGGCAGCTATTGTTCGAACCCCGATGGCTGCTAGGTCAGGGTAATGATGTCGAGCCAAACCTGAAACCGAATGACCGGCTTGGAGCAGTTGCCGACAGATCGCCGAACCAAGAAAGCCTCCATAACCAGTCACCAGAATTCGCATCGTTTGAAATCCAACAGCCTCTTATTCTTCAACCTCAGTTTGCGAAGGTTCGGGCAGTGCGAAGCTTGTCAGCAATCCAATGGCATAACAAATGCCGCCCACAATCGCAGCTGCTGTAGCGTACTTAAGCGGACCTCCCTCATAGGGCAAGTAACCGGCTAACAAGGAGGTGATTGCAGCAGCCGAGGTACCGATCAATCGACCACCAATATTCGCAGCAAAACTTTCACCTGTTCCACGCAAATGAACTGGGTAAACGTGGGGGAGATAGTTACCCCAGAAGCTCAACTGGGCTACGGTGAAAAGACCAACCAAAAACAATCCTATCGACATTGTCGTAATAGGTAATTTGCCAAGCTTAATAGCCTCCAAGTTGATCTCGAAGAAGACCTTGTTATCGATCCGCAAGAAATACCAGAACAGCAATGGCAGTAAGACCAAGCCACAGATTTGGAAAATCCGCAAGGTTCTTCCCCAGAAGATCACTCCAGCCAGAGCAAGAGCCATCAAGAATCGACCTACCAGACCACCAATCTCTTGCACCTTCGTGTATTCCGAAGCGATCTTCTGCGAGTAACCTCTCTGCGCATTGCCAGCAGCCGCTTTTAGCTTGGCTTCTGCCGTTTCACCTTTTTCTTTAGCGGCAGCGACCGCTTTATCGGCTGCAACTTTTCCAGCTGCCTGTACTTCCTTCAAGCCAGGAACAATCTCAGGCATCTGCTGTATCGCCCCGAATGCCGCTCCTAACGAACAAGCAAAGCCGATGGTTGTCACCAAAGTGGTTCGACGAAGATTCGGCGCGAACAAGGCAGCAATGCTTGGTCGACGCAAAGTTCCAGCCGCTTTCTTTTGGCTCCATACTGGCGACTCGGGCAAAAACGGACGAATCAAGATCAATGGAATCGCTGGTATCAAACCCGACATCAACGTATAACGCCAAGCCTCATGTTGATAAGCTTCACCAACCTGCCCAAAGATACCTGTCAAAAATGACGGTATCGCGATCGCTGGTAAATCTTTAGCAAAGTCAACGGCTAGACCGTTAGCCACAGCGACCATCAATCCGCCAATTGAAGAGAAGGCTTGTGTGTAACCAAGTACTTTCTCCCTCTGCTTTGGATCGGGAAACAATTCGGCTAGCCATGCCACCGCAGCTACAAACTCTACACAGACTCCGATAAAGGTCGTGCAGCGAAGAAAGAGAAGCATGTAGATGTTGGTTGAGAATCCGGCGAAAAAGGCGGAAAATGCATACAACAGAATGCTCCAGGTAAGCACGAATCTGCGACCGAAACGATCCGTTAAATATCCACCCAGCAATCCGAAGATACCTCCTGCGACGGCGGGTAGGTAAAACAGCAAAGAACGCCAATTGTTGTATTCTGGCGAGCCAGGCAATGCTCCCGTCAATTCCTGCAAACTGGGACGCAAAATCAGTGGCAGCATCAATAATTCATAAATATCAAACGCAAATCCTATGGCGGCAATAATGCAGATTAGCCATGTAACAGATGTCCACGGACTGCCAGATGCATTCTGATTTGCAGGAGCGTTAGAGGATGACATAGCGGATGTCTCAAAAGGTGGGGAAGGGGCGTCTGCCGAACCATAGCCGTCGCATCATATCATAGTTAACGAGGCAGCTAAACGCCGTCGCAGCAAAATTATCGACTCGGCCCAAGCCAACAACCACATCATCATATAACAATGATCGAGGGCTTTTTAACTATTGATCAGCATAGTTTCGCACAGTTGTGAAATCGCTGCCTCGTCCTTCAAACGATAGACTGAAATCCTCTGAGCGACCAACATTCCAGCGGTCGAAGCAAATGCGTCATCTTCGTAACTGTTTATGATTGCTGAAACCGCGTAACCTTGCTGTCTTAACATCCCCAGAGCCAACGCACTTCTTTCATCCAGTTCTTGCAGCAAAACAACAACTGATGCATCGCGAGGAATACGCGATTGCGTTTCCGCTAATAGTTCAGGCAATCTCAATCCGTCGGTTCGCTCCAGTCTCGCTAATGTCCTAAGCACTTGATTAAAATTCTCGACACCGCGCTGAGGTGGCACGACGACGGGTCGCAAGCGATCATTTTTCTCGTCCATGGCGGCACTCTGCAGTGCAGCGTCGCGTGTGCGTTGATCGGACTCCCATCCATCGAGTCGGATACGATCGGCCGCATCACGACCATTGGAGATCAAGCCGAATGGCTGCTGCATCTGAAATAGCAAGTGACACAACGAGGCAGCTGCTGTAATAGCAAGATCGGTACGTACCGGTTCGTGTCGATCCGGATTGCTCGCTCGATGCATATCGACCACTAAGGTCGCTCCCGCCACCGATGTCGGCTGGTACACTTTGCTTTGTAATTGACCTGTTTTTGCTGTCGCTCCCCAATGAATTCGGCGAATCGGATCGCCCAATTGATAACGTCGAATCCCAGCCATCAAAGTTGGATCTTCGAACAAGCGATAAGTGACTTTGACCTCGCCAACAGGCCGACGCGAAGCGATGTTGTAGCCCAAGATAGGAATCACCTTGGGAAGCACTAGAAGAAACAGCGGTTCTGAGGCGACTCGAAATCGCCGGTAGAGCCCCAGAAAGTCACCCGTTTCCAAGACGACTGGCCCCAACTGAAAATACCCGCGACGCAAAGCTTTTGCGTGGTAAACGATCTGTTTAGTTTCACCCCCGCGCAATTTGGTGAGCATCACTCGCTCCCCCTCAATCTTCAACGAGGGTGGAGGACCGAATATCGCGGACTTTGGCAGCACTTCTTCAACGAGTAACCATGGGATCCAAACATTTCCCTCATTGCTCAGTTCGATCGTTACGTCAACCGTTTCCCCAATCTCGATTTCGCTGCGGCTTATCCTGCGAGTCGCAATGGCATCGCGTATCCATCGGTTGGATAACCAACGTGCAAGAAAGAAAATTCCACCTAGAGCATAACCGCAATAGACCAAAAGCGGCACATTAAAAATCAAGCCGATCGCTAATAGGAGCGCTACTGCAGCGATGTAACCCATCGCAATTATCCTATATTCCCGAGATCATTCGACGCTGGCATCATCGGCACCGCAATCTCGCCCAATAGATTCTCGACAATCGCTTCCGATGTAATCTTTCGAAGGCGACTTTCAGGCTTAACCACCAAACGATGCGCGAGAACAGGCGAAGCAATTCTCTTCACATCATCCGGTTGCACGAACTCCCTGCCACGAATCGCCGCCATCGCTTGACTGGTACGAAACAAGGCGATCGAAGCGCGAGGACTCCCTCCAAGTACCAAGTCGCCATGGTGACGCGTTTCGTGAACAAGCTCCAAAATATAATTTCGAATCTTTACATCTACGTAAACATCTTTAACCGCTTCCTGGCAAGCGATTAATTCCGCTGCGGACGATACTGTGGATAAGGTCTCCAGAGGGTGAGTCTTCTCTAACATTTGCAACATCTTGAGTTCCTCTTCCATGGCAGGGTATCCAAGTGTGAACTTCATCAGGAAGCGATCCAACTGCGCTTCGGGAAGGGGAAAGGTTCCTTCATGATCCACAGGGTTCTGCGTTGCGACCACAAGAAAGGGTTGCTTAAGTGTATGCGTGATTCCATCGACGGTGACGCGAGCTTCCGCCATCGCTTCCAATAACGCTGCTTGTGTTCGCGGGGTCGCACGATTGATTTCGTCAGCCAAAAGAATTTGAGTGAATACCGGACCGCTCCGAAATTCAAACTCTGCGGTTCTCTGATTGAAGATCGAAGCTCCCGTAATATCCGTAGGAAGCAAATCGGGGGTGCATTGAATTCGCTTGAAATCACAACCGATACTTTTTGCTAAGGCCCGAGCAAGCATGGTCTTGGCAACACCAGGCACATCCTCAAGGAGAATATGCCCACCAGAAAACCAAGAGACTAATGAAAGCACTAACTGCTTGCGTTTGCCAACAATGCACTTCTCGACATTGCCAATGATCTTTTTTGCAACTTCGGTAACCGCGACCACGGCCTAGTCTCCAACGTAAAGCTTTAAAATTGAGTTTGCTTAAAGAGTGACTCTGAAACGTGTCATTTTTATTTAGGAAACACTCGCTTGGTGCTTCATGCTGGAATCGACCAGCCTTTTTCAAGCGATTCAAATTAGTACTCGACGGAAACACCGAACGCTCAGTGCGTCAATCAACCAGCAACCAATTTGACCTCGTGAGCATCCACTGTAACGGATGCAGACTAAGTACTAACAGTGTACTTATTAGGTGACACGATTTCCTCGTGTACTGCCCTATAAAGGAGAGGCGATTGCTAAAATTTCCAGCGGAATTCTACTCGAACCCCGGCCACATCGCGCTGATCGAGCATCCAGCCATACATGAGATCGGTTCGAATCAGAGTGCAATGATTCAATGGCTTCTGGTAACGAGTACCGAGAGCATACTGATTTCCCGGCGCTACTCTTATTTCCTCACTGCCGTGGGTTCCCAAGGCGGCAGCTTCGACCACCCATTGGTCACGAAAGTTTGGCCCCAGCATATTCAGACCGACGGCGGTGCCATACGTATTAAAACCAGTGGCATCCAGGGTTGGATAGCCAGTTAAATTATCCGATTCGAAGTTGATTCCCGTGTTGCGCAGCACGCCACCGGCTCCCGCAGCGCGAGCCACCGATTGCGTTCGACCGACACCGCACCACAAATTGCAATACGGAACGAACATGTAGGGATTAGAACTGATCAGCGAGTTTTCCAACAAAATCAAGTTTCCGTCCGCAGTTCGCTCCTCTTTCTCGCCCTGTTGCCCAAAATTACCAATCCAACGAACCGAATTGCTGATGCGATGAAAGTATCGACGGGTAAAAGCGAGGGTGCAATTGTTGTAACTGCGACCTAGATTCCTTGTGTCGTCAAGATACGCATATCCAGCTTCGATATAACCTTCGTAAGCATCGATAAACCAGGCCGTACCGAAAACGTCTGCAGCGTTGTTGTCGTTACCGAAGGCGGGACTATTAAGTTGATCGAAACCGACAAAGAATGTCCCATCGAAATTCGACCAAACCAGGTTGGGATTATTTCTGGCAGGAATAGTCCAAGCGACAGCAGCGACAGCATCCTCCATCCAAACCCCATTTTGGAATAAGAGAGGCGCTAGCCCGACGGTGAACGGCATATCGAACGGATGCTGCGTTCCTGTCGCGCTACCCACGATCTGTCCAGCATCCCCCTCGAAAAACAGAGTATCAAGTTCTGCATCTGTCGCATCGACAAAATCCGCGCTACCATCACTGAAGTCAACTCCAGTGAATCGCGTGCCATCGTCGAGCGGTCCAATAAACGCATGGATGCGTTCCGTCGACGTGAGTCGATAATCCATGTCGAGGTTTAATCGATTGGCCCAAACCTTGCTATCGCCAGTAACGTTTTGATTAAAACCTACCGCTGATCGATAATCACCGTAGACAAGGAACTGAGGTTGCGCCAAATTCGTTTCACCGAACCAAGTGGGAGGCGGTTGATAAATACCACTTCCATAAAACTCTCTTCCAAGCTCCAGCCAAGGTCGCTGAACAGGGACAGAACGTTTATCTCGGTAAGGTGATAATTCAATCACTGGATCGTAAGGTACCAGAGGTGTTGGAGTCCATGAAAAGTCATCCTGTTGATAAGGAACCACACACAAATCTGGATCCATCGTTGGCTGAGAATTCAAAGGCGTTTTCGCTAATTGTGCTGCGGAGTCCGCAGATATCATTTCCCACGGAAACAAAGGACGGGGACCATTCATATCCAATGCATGTGCGCTAGATGGAGGTATTTGCTGAGTTGATGATGGAAGCTCGGGTGTTGAAGGAGCAGGAAAACTGGACGACGGAAAGGGGGCTTGCACTTCAATCATCTCTGGGCCTACTGCACCTCTGGGCGAGGTGCTTGGAGCTTGTACACGCTCCCGCTTCTGCAACTCGGACGGTGCTACAGGCGTAGGTAACTCCTCGATCGATTTAGCATCGTTGGAATTAACGGGTGGTAACTCAACAAGTCCCTGGATGGCTGACAATGCATCCTGCTGCTGAAGTGATGGCACGATCGTCTGATCATCCCCTGAGCCAGGAGACTGCCCAAGTGCGCATGGAGCCAGCAACAGGATCGCAAGAACGATCTGCCCCATTCTCCAATCTCGATCTAATATCCGAGGTAAATAAGCCATGCCGTCGTTACGAAATAGACCTTCCAAAATGTCGAATCTTCACCAGCTTTCTTTTGCTAACCAAATTGCGTATCTCTGTCATTTCTTTTTGTTCGCTTAATTGACAAAGAACTCCACCGAGTAAGCTTGCACATCGATGATCTGCTCGTTTAAACGTCGCTCCATTTCTGGAGTCGCTTTGCAAAATCTAAAAAAGTAAATCGGATGAGTCCGCGAACGCAAGCGAACGCTCAATCGATAGCGGCCTCTCTGTGTCACTAAATTTGCAGGCACATGATAGTTGGCTACTTTGGTTCCAAGCGGCGGAAGGGAATGGGCTTCCATGCGAATCAAGGGAGGATGATTCAAAACGGTAATCGGCAATGTACCGGGACGGAAGAAAATCAACTGATCCTGATCGACGGGAACAGGAATATACGCTTCACGATCCGGCCCCTTCACCCCCGTGGTTAAGAACTTCGTCTGGAGATTGAATAACTGATAATCCGGTGGGCAAAGTCCTTTATTGACCTGCAGTGAATGCAAATCTGCAAGGTCTCCATTGCCATCGGTATAACCTGACTCCCAAACTGTCTTACCATCTGGCGCAACCAACGCGACATGCAACCACAACTGCGGTTGGGCACCCAATGATCCACTCGGTGCATTGTGGCCTTCGCTTGTATTGGTGACCGAATACTTGAATTCAATATCACGAAACGCATTTCGAGCCGACTTAAAGAAAGGACCATCAACCTTAAAGCCGTTGGCCATGACCTCAGTACTTTTCTGTCGCTTTAGTTGTAGAAGCTCAAGATTCTCATCGACAATCTTGCGTGCATCCCTGCGTTCATCACTGCTCTGCCAGTGTGTGGGTAAGGACTTTTCAAGGTCCGTTCCGGCTATCTGCTTTTCGAATTCAGGTGTCCCCCACCCACCTCTCCAATCAAATTCAAGCCATTGCTGCACATTCCATCGGAGTGATTTCTCATGATGAGGGAACACGCCTGGATGCGCGATCGAGTAACCTGGCCCATAAAACATATGATTGGAATGCTTACGGTTTGGATCCAATACCTTACCACTCATCTCTGCGCAAGGAGCGGTTTCATATCCGGAATCTTTGCCAGGAACTTTCCCCATATGACAATCCTGGCAGGTTACACCTTTCTTGAAAGCTGGTGCCGATCGATATTGCGCCCAAACAACTTCCAATGCTATACCGGGATGAACAACCACCTGATGGCAGCTGACACAAAACTCGCTGTAAGAAATCTGCTCGAACTGAATCGCTTGGTTATGTAGCTCCTGGCCAGGTAGCTTGTCATTGCGATTCAGCTTCACTTTGTAATGATCCGCCTTCGCTTTAACTTGCTCGACTCCTTCGCCCGTTCCACCACCGTAAACAGGTGCAAAGATATCGCCCGGTTCGATTCGCCGCTCGCCATTGACTCGATCGTAAGGGTACTTTACCCGATGGCATGCAACACAAGTTATTCCCTCCCGAAAGACAGCAGGACCATCCACGATCGACATATCTCGAGGATAGTTCATTTGAGTCGCAACAGGCGCGTGACAGCGCATACAGAAGTAACCGACCGTGCCTTGCGTCACTTCGGTTACCGCTTGCTCGAATTTCTGAAACATAGGAGAGACAGCAGCGTACGCGTGACTGGATACTCGCCATTCGTCGTAAATCTTTTTGTGACATTGAGCGCACTTAGCGGCAGATGGATAAAGATCGTGAGCGAATACCTCTGCATGTGGATCAACAGTTCGACCATCGGCGCCGATCCCCGGTTTTGGGGCGTCATCTTTGGTGTGAGGCGCTTTGGCAGCAGGACCAATCGACTCTAAGCCACCTGAAGCGAAAGGGTCGCTTGATACATCTTGTGGCTTGTTGACTGAGCTTGTTTTATTTGCATCGTATGCCGAGGGTAGATAGGTTGGCTGACTAGCCAATCTGGCAGAAACACCGTTGGCACCAACACTTCCTCTGCGTCCGTCAACCGGTCGAGCAGGATTACCTCCTACAGCAGAGGTTTGCTTTAATGCTCTTCGAGGAACGATCAATAACGAGTTGGAATTCCCATCGCCAATTTGCCAGTCCGAAACAGGCTCACGCGGCTCCCTCAGAATGTCCTGCTGCGCAATTCCATCATTCGGAAACATCGCAAAAAAAAGTAGCCACAAAGGCAACTCAAAGAATGCTCTTTTGGCGGAGTGTCTCATCGCCCTCGAGACAGACAATGTCGTCCGCTTTGGCTTTCGATCAAACTGGCATTGCATAAGGCGAATTCACCGACTCTAGCAAATCGAATTCAATTCAATGATTTTCCCGCTATCATCGTTTCGACATTCATTACTGAGATATCGATTATCTTTGCTTCATTCGCTACCCTAAGATTAATCGTTACGGTTCTTAATGGAATCTGTGTTACAGCTTACCAAGGCTTGTAAGCCCCTCAACGAGTATGATTTTCTTGAAAGCTACAATCGCTACTACCCTCACCATTTAACACCACTTTTGGCGAACTTCTACTGTCGAAGCACAAGAGAGGTAAACCGATTTAAGCGTAAGGTAGAGTTTAGGACGTTGGGAAATGTGAAGCTTTGGAAGCTTGCAATCTTCTGACGTTTGCATTTTCTAGCGAACTCGACTCGAAAGCTGTGTCGTGTTGCCGTAGCCCGGAACTCCCCCTACTGTTGTCGCATCCGTAAAAACTGATGACTGCTACTACAGAACGCCGCCAACAAACACGACAATCTTCACCGCACACGGTCCTTGGGAAATTGACTCGGGATGGGGTAGAGGTTTCGGTAGTGCTTATCGAAAAATCTCAGTCGGGCTTTACCGTATCGATCTCTCCCACTCAAGCGACTTTATTTCCAGGTGGTGAAGTAGCGACATTACACCTCGGTGATAAGAGCGTTGCTTGCACCGTCTCTGGATACTTTCGACAGGGAACCATAAAAAGTCACCTCGGCTTAAAACTCCTTCCCCCCGCAACTCCCGTCGTCGAGTGCTCGGCAACAGCGGATAGCTCTCGGCAAGCCAGCTTGGCACCTATTCACGAAGATCCCCCTTATCGCTGGTACGGTGCAATAGCGATAGCCGTTTTGTTTTTACCTGGTTTAGGCGACCTGATCGGTACCGCTCCAATAGCTCGACAAGCGATCCAAATCGCCTATCAATGGTCGATTCAGGCGATCCCACTTCTCTAAACGCCTTGGAGTTTTCGTCTCAGGGCGACATGTACCAAACGCGCTGCCCGATTCCTTCGAGAGACTCACTATTCAGGCGCATTAAAAGGCGTTACCTTAGCCGTATCTTTGTTTGGATCGAGCGAGACATGTGTCTCTGAGAAAGGTCGAAATTCGGCTGTCTTAGAAAAATACACATTCTTGCTGCCATCGTTTTTGTCGTTCAACTTTTGCAGAGAGTTCCATCCACCATGGTCGACTTAAAGGCCTTTATTCGCGACATTCCCGATTTCCCAAAGCCTGGAATTCTATTCCGAGACATCACCCCTTTGCTGGCAAGTCCCGCTGCATTCCAAGCTGCTATCGATCGCTTTGTTGAGCAATATGCGGATCAAAAAATCGATGTCGTTGTCGCTGCAGAGGCCCGTGGTTTTATCTTCGCAGCCCCTCTAGCGCTCCGATTAAAAGCAGCTTTCGTCCCGGTGCGTAAGCCTGGTAAGCTTCCCTACGCGGTACACTCCTTTAGTTACGAGCTGGAGTATGGCAAAGATACTTTGCAAATGCACACCGATGCCGTGGTCTCTGGGCAACGTGTCTTGGTCATCGATGATTTGTTGGCAACCGGCGGAACCGTAGAAGCATGCCTAAGACTTGTTGAAAAGTCGGGAGCCCACGTGGTCGGCTGTGGTTTTGCCATTCACCTTAAGGATTTAGGCGGGGAAGAACGACTGAAGCCCGTACCGGTCTTCAGCTTGATGGAATATTGAGGTTGCCTTTCTCGTCCCGCCTACGAACGATAACCCGAACAGAGCAGGGGATACTGGGTAACTGAAGGAGTTTGTAAGTTGAGCCGGGACGACGAGGAAGATCAGCAGGAAGATTCGAACGAGCAGCCTAACCAGTCAGAAAGGTTACCGGCAGGCTCTTCCTATGCTGATCCGTCATTCGGTTTCCGCCGCGCCAGTGAAAAGGTAAAGGAATTTCCTCAAACCCCTGGAATCTACTTGATGAAAGATTCCGCCGGCGTTGTCATCTACGTCGGTAAAGCGAAAAACTTGCGAAGCCGCGCCTCCAGCTACTTCCACAAAGCTGCGAGCGAAGAAATCCGCACGGCGACTTGGGTCCATGAAATCTGCGATATCGACTTCGTCGAATGCGAAAGCGAAGTTGATGCGCTACTGATGGAAAACCGACTGATCAAAGACATCCAGCCCAAGCACAATAAAGATCTCAAAGACGACAAGTCGTTTCCCTATTTGATGATCACCACCCATGAAGACTTTCCTCGCGTTGAAGTGACTCGCGAACCACGCGACCGCGGAGTGAAACTGTATGGGCCTTTCACAAGCGCAGGTGCGTTAAGAGGTGCTATTCAAGTTCTTCAACGCATTTTTCAGTTTCGAACCTGTTCTTTAGATATCGAAGAAAATGACGAGCGATGGAAATGGTTTCGACCCTGCCTTCTCGCTTCGATCCAGCAATGCACTGCTCCCTGTAATCTTCGAATCAGCAAGGAAGACTACCGCCAGAGTATTAAACGACTGCATAAATTCCTCGAGGGTGGAAAGCAGCAGTTGCTGATCGAAATGCGCGATGAAATGTTAGAAGCTTCAAAGAGTCTGCAATTCGAAAAGGCAGGACGGCTTCGAGATGAAATCCGAATGCTTGAGCGTCTAAATGAACGTGGTGAAATTGATACGCACGCTCAGCCTGAAGTTTTTTATATAGATCCCAAAAAAGGTCTTGCTGGACTGAAGAAGGTTCTGCAGCTGAAGGAAACGCCCAGAGTCATCGAAGGTGTCGATATCGCGCACCTTGGAGGCAATGAAACAGTGGCTAGCCTCGTTCAGTTTCTTGATGGCCTTCCTTTCAAGCCCGGCTATCGTCGCTACAAAGTTCGATCGGTCAATGGAATCGATGACTTTCGAAGTATCCATGAAGTGATCTCAAGACGCTTTCGAAGATTGAGCGACCAGCAGGAAACCTTTCCTGATATCCTTCTGATCGATGGTGGTAAAGGGCAACTCAACGCCGCGCTGGCCGCTTTTCGCGATCAGCAAATCACACCACCCACTCTCATCTCGCTTGCCAAAAAAGAAGAAGAGGTTTATCGACCAGGAGAGAGCGAACCGCTGCAACTCAGTCGCCATTCTTTCGCCTTGCGATTACTGCAATATGTACGCGACGAAGCGCACCGCTTCGCCCAGCATTACCACCATATGCTGCGAAAAAAATCATCCTTTGACGAATCCTAGGCATCATCTTCCGAGCACTAGCAGTGCTATCACGACTGCCTTTAGCGGTTTTATTTAGGACTCTTTACCACAGCAAGTTGTTATAGGGCGGAGATCTCGGCTAAAATAAACCATGCCGACTACCTTTTCAGTCTTTCCGAACCCCACCTTCCCCCCGCCGTTTTCACCATGAAATCAGTCGCCGCAAAAACGTTGTTTCTTGGCCTAGCGGTAATTCTGCTAACTGGCGTGACAAGTGGGCAAGAGATATCGAACGACGATTTTTTCGAAAGTCGCATTCGCCCACTGCTGGTTGAACATTGCATGGAGTGCCACGGTGCCGAAACACAATGGGGCGATTTGAGAGTCGACTCATTGGAACGGTTGCTACAAGGTGGCGAACATGGACCCGCCCTTGCTCCTGGCAAGCCGACAGAAAGTCTGCTGCTAGAAAGAGTTCAGGGGAAAGGCGACCTTCGTATGCCTCCGGAGGAAAAGGCACCTCTTACCTCGGTGCAAATCGACTCGCTTCGACAGTGGATCGCTGCCGGTGCACATTGGCCTAAAAGCTCCACAGATCCTCACTCAGCCGACGAATTAAAAAGGCGAAATTGGTCGACGCACTGGGCCTTTCAGCCACTCAAGCAAGTCATGCCGCCCGAGGTGAAAGATCCTAGCAAGATCTCCAACGGAGTGGATCGTTTCATTCAGGCTTCACTGGATAAAGCCGGCTTGCAATCCTCACAACGCGCTGACCGCCGTACTCTCATTCGGCGCCTTTACTTTGACCTCATAGGTCTTCCCCCAACTCCGAATGAGGTTGATGCATTTATTGCAGACGAAGATCCTGATGCATATGAAAAGCTAGTGGACCATCTTCTAGACCATCAAGCCTACGGCGAACACTGGGCTCGACTCTGGCTCGACATCGCTCGTTACTCGGATACCAAAGGTTATGTTTACGGCCGCGAAGAAAAGAACTTCATTCATGCTTATGTCTATCGTGATTGGGTAACTCGAGCTTTCATCGAAGATGTTCCTTTCGATCGATTCGTTCAACTGCAACTTGCCGCAGATCAACTGACGCCACTCGGATCGCCCGACCGCGCCGCGATGGGATTCCTGACACTTGGAAGAAGATTTCTCGGAGTTTCTCACGACATCATCGATGACCGAATCGATACCGTGTCCAGAGGTCTGATGGCTGTCACCGTCTCATGTGCGAGATGTCATGATCACAAATACGATCCGATCCCAACAGCAGACTACTACTCGCTCTATGGCGTTTTTCTGAACAGTACCGAGAAAGTGGAGCGACTCCATTCCAAACCACCAGGAAGCACCCCTGTCCCTTCGGCTTGGGAAAGTGAGCTTGCGAATCGAGAGTTGAAACTCAGCCAAGCAATGGATCGCTCTCGCTGGGAAGCTTCACAGCGTATGAGGTCTCGGATCAAAGATTACTTCGTAGCCCAAAGCGAATTAGAAAAATATCCACAAGAAGGTTTCGATCAGATACTTGCAACCACCGATTTAATTCCAAACTTGGTTCGTCGCTTGCAGATGATGATCACTGCGGCCAATGATCAGAAGGATCGCCGTTTTGTTGCTTGGCAGAAATACGCCGAGATTCCAAAGGATCAATTCGTCGAGCAAGCGACTGCTGTCACTCAACTGCTACTTAAACTTCCTCCTGAATCGTTGCATCCATCCGTCGCGGCGAAATTTCAATCCGCACCTCGGTCCTTCCGGGAAGTCGTGGAAAGATATGGTGATCTATTTGCAGAAGTAGAAAAACATTGGCAGGACTTTGCAGCCAAGAACGGTCCACCCACCGGCGAACATTGCGTCTTCCCTCTACCTGACCCGAACCAGGAAGAGCTTCGTCAATTCCTGTATTCTCCTGACTCACCTTGCGACATCCCCAATGAGCATATTTCTAGCATAGAAGGACTTTTCGATTCGGGCACTTGCACGGAGCTTTGGCGACTACAGGGGGAAGTCGATCGATGGATTCTACAACCCAATGTATCCGAAACGTTTACGACCACCCTTATCGATCGCCAGACGAATTATCCTGCCCAAATCTTCCGCCGCGGTAATCCCGCGCAAAAGACAAATGTCGTTCCTCGCCACATGCTTACACTGCTTCCGGAAGAACTTCGTGCACTGAGTCAAGGTAGCGGTCGGCTTGAAGTCGCTCGCGCCATAACCTCGCCCAACAATCCTCTTACGGCGCGCGTTTGGGTAAATCGAGTTTGGAAGCAACATTTTGGAGCGGGCTTAGTTCGAACACCCAGTGACTTTGGTATGCGAGCCGATCCACCAAGCCATCCCGAATTACTGGATTGGTTATCCAACCAGTTTATTCAATCGGGCTGGAGCAACAAAAAGCTCCATCGTTTGATTCTGTTATCGCAAACCTATCAGCAGTCCTCGGTAAGTAACATGCCGTCAGATAGACTTGCTCATGCCTTGGAAGTCGACGCGGAAAATCGCCTTCTCTGGCACTACACACCGCAGCGTATGAGCTTCGAAATGATGAGAGACAGTTGGCTGGCAATCACCAATGAATTGTCGACGATTCAAGGGGGCAGGGGAGGGGAGCTTTTTGGCTCTGCCAATCAATCTCAGCGTCGAACCCTTTATGCTTCGATCGATCGACAGTTCGTACCCGGCGTTCTGCGAATGTTCGACTTCGCAAACCCAGACCTCCACACACCCCAGCGAAGCGAAACAACCGTTCCTCAACAAGCGCTTTTTTCAATGAACCATCCCTTCGTTGCTCAGCGAGCCAAGCAGCTGGTAAAGAATCTCGACAAACAAATTGCGAATGTCGAGGATACTCGAAGCCGAACAGACTGGCTCTATCGCCAAGTCTTCCAGCGACTTCCCGATCAGACCGAACGCGAGGCAATGCAGCAATTCCTAGATGAATCAGTAGCCTCTGTAAATGCCCCAGAACGTGATGAAGTCAAAGCGTGGAGTTACGGCTTTGGAGAGATTCTTTTCGGAGAAAAAACGAGTTTGGCTTCTTTTACACGACTTCCTTACTTCAGAGGTATAGCTTGGCAGGGAGGGAGCCAATTCCCGGATGCGAATCTGGGCTGGGTCCAATTATCAGCAACAGGCGGTCATCCAGGAAACGATTTGCAACATGCCGTCGTTCGCCGCTGGACCTCTCCATTTACGGGCACCATCAAGATCGAGTCACTCGTGGATCATCAAGAAGAACCTGGTGATGGAATTCGATGTACGATTCTTTCTAGCCGACATGGCCTTCTTGCGTCTTCTTTAGCGCATCACAGCCAATGGAAGTGGAATAGCGATACACTCTCGGTAGAAGCCGGGGATACCATCGATTTCATAACGGACATCCATAAAGTCTTGAATACAGATCAATACCTTTGGCATATCGCGATTGAAGAACAAAAAGCATCTGTAAATGATGCGCTGGCCTCAGGCAAATCCACTAAAGCCTGGGATTCGACCAAGGATTTCACTGGCCCCGCAACAACACAACTTTCTGTTTGGGAACAGCTCGCGCAGGTTCTTTTGCTATCCAACGAATTCATCTTCGTGGAATAGGTGACACTTTTATGTCCAACGAACTTAATATGAACTTTCCATGCGATCGCCGCTCCTTTCTCAACCGATGCGGAATGGGCCTCGGTTCCGTTGCACTTGCTGATTTGCTACTAAGTGGCAGCGGCGACGACCATAAACTTCGTGCATCCGAAGGTTCGCTCGCGTTAAAGCAAACTCACTTTGCTCCTAAAGCGAAACGAGTCATTCACTTCTTTTTGAACGGTGGACCTTCGCACGTTGACACCTTCGATCCTAAACCGATGCTGACGAAGTATGCCGGTAAACCAGTCCCATCGACACTGACTACCGAACGTAAGACGGGTGCCGCTTTTCCATCACCTTTTCGATTTCGCAAATGGGGAGAAAGTGGACTAGAGATCAGCGACCTTTTTGCGCGCACCGCGCAGCACGCCGACGATATCGCTGTGATTCGCTCGATGCACGCCTTGGTTCCTAATCACGAACCGTCCCTGATGCTGATGAATTGCGGCGACTCGGTTCAACCTCGCCCGAGTGTGGGAGCGTGGGTCATGTACGGGCTCGGATCGGAAAATCAAAACCTTCCAGGCTTCATCGCGATGTGTCCTGGCGGTTATCCGATCAAGGATGCAGAGAATTGGCAAGCAGGCTTCTTGCCCGGTGTCTATCAAGGAACTTTCATCGATCCTCAGCATCGTGAACTTACTAAACTGATCGAGAACATCCAAAGTCCTCACGCTTCACCCGCTCAACAACGCCGCCAATTAAATTTATTGAACCGACTTAATACTGCTCGTCCTCATAATGCCTCCGACAGTCGGATGAACGCTCGAATCGAATCATTTGAACTTGCTTACCGGATGCAAATGGATGCCACCGATGCTTTCGACATTGAGCAAGAGCCTGCCTACATACGAGCTGCTTATGGTGATCATGTCCATGGCAGACAGACATTGATCGCTCGAAGGCTATTGGAGAGAGGAGTACGCTATGTACAACTCTGGCATGGTGCCGGACAACCTTGGGATAATCATGCGCAAATCGAAGCAAATCACCGCAAGTTATCCAATGAGATCGACCAACCCATCGCCGCTTTGATGACCGACCTCAAAGAACGTGGAATGTTCGAAGATACGATCATTGTTTGGGGTGGCGAATTCGGTAGGACTCCGACTGTGGAATTGGGTGCTGACGGGAAAGAGCAGCTTGGCCGCGACCATAACCACTGGGGCTTTTCGGTTTGGTTAGCGGGAGGTGGAGTCCGTGGCGGAAGGGCTTACGGAGCAACCGACGAATTTGGGTTTAAAGCTGCAGAAAACCCTGTCAGTGTTCATGATCTTCATGCCACCATGTTGCATTTGCTCGGCATGGACCACGAACGTTTAACGTATCGCTACGCAGGGCGTGATTTCCGTTTGACCGACGTGCACGGCAGAGTGCTTACCGACATAATTGCATAGGATCTTCACTTCATCATCTTGGCGAATTGCTTGAATCGCCCAACGAGTGACCTTGTTGCTGTAAAATAACAAACACCGCGACCACAATTATCGATTCGACTATTGCGATCGATTGATGTAAGTCTTATCGTAAGACCGCCATACGATAAACACTCACTTGCCGAAGTGTTCCTCTGCCATTCCTTCAAGGTACTCTTCATGCCCATGCCGGATACTCCTGTTGGCAAACCGCAACCCTCAATTGCGATTGTGGGACTCGGTCTGATGGGCACGGTAATCGCTCAACGATTCCTGCAACATGGATGGAAAGTATTCATCTGGAATCGTTCTGTCGAAAAGGCTGAATCGCTTTGCCAACAAGGAGCAACATGGACGGAGAATCCCTTTACGGTCTGCGACCGTGTATTGATCAGTTTATACTCAAGCGATGTGGTCAAATCGGTGATCGAGCAATTTAGCGAGCAACCTTGGTTGGCTGAATATGTCATCGACACGACGACCGGAGATCCGGAAGACACATTGGCCCTGGCGCAACAATTCGCGGACAAAAGCGTTCTGTACATGGACGCTCCCATATCGGGTTCCAGCGAGCAAACAATGCGAGGTGAAGCGACTGTTTTAGTCGGTGCCGATGATAAGGTTTTTCAGCGCTGCGATGAGATTTGGAAGGTGCTTGGAACTAGGGTTTTACACACCGGACCCGTTGGAACAGCGTCGCAAATGAAGCTTGTAACCAACTTAGTTTTAGGCTTGAATCGCCTCGCTTTATCGGAAGGGCTTGTCTTTGCCGAGTCGCTTGGAATCAATCCATCTCAAGCACTACAGGTTCTGAAAGAGTCGGCAGCTCGCTCTGGTGTGATGGAAACGAAAGGTCGCAAAATGATTGAACGCGACTTCACACCCCAAGCTCGGCTTGCTCAGCATTTGAAGGATGTTTACTTGATAATACGTTCTGCAGAACGCAACGGTCTCAAGTTGCCCACGACTAACCTTCATAGTCAGTTGTTAGAAAAAGCGGTCGCGATGAATTTAGGAGAAGCTGATAATAGTGCGATCATCGAAACCATTCGAGGCTCCCAGGATTCATGACTACTCCACAGCTAACGCCGACAGCGCGAATCTCGATCCTTGTCGCAGTCTTCCTCGGCTTATTGTTCGATGGCGTTGAACTCGGACTAATGCCCGTTGCTTCGCTGTCGGTATCCAAAAGCCTCATGGGGGACTCGTTCACGCCGAGTGCGGGAGGTGATTGGTTCGCGAGGTTCACAGCCGCTTTGATGTTGGGAGCGGCAATAGGTGGTATTTTTCTCGGCCAGCTTGGCGACAAAATCGGTCGCTCTCGCGCGATGGGAATCAGCATCCTCTTTTATTCGTTGTTCGCAGCCCTTGGTCCATGGGTAAAATCGCAAGAGCAGATGCTCTTCCTTCGCTTCTTTGTCGGCTTGGGTGTAGGAGGTATGTGGCCTAATGGAGTAGCGCTGGTTGCCGAGTGTTGGCCGAAGACATCTAAAGCATTCGCGTCAGGAATTATGAGTGCTGGACTTAATGCAGGGATACTTTTGCTTTCGCAACTCGCACGCATCTGGCCGATTACGCCTGAATCTTGGAAGTGGTTGTTTTACTTCGCAGGTCTTCCAGCGCTGCTTGGACTGGTGGTTCTTATCGCGCTACCTGAGTCTCCAACTTGGCTTAACAAACGACCCTCGACTTCCCAAAAGACACCCCTTCGAGAACTCTTCCAACCGAATCTGATTCGGATAACTCTGCTTGCGATCGTTATCAGTTCTATTCCAATGATCGGGGCTTGGTCGGCAAGTAAATGGATGATCCCCTGGGCCGACAAAGTTGCGGGGCCCGAAATGGCCGACTACAAAGCCACCACTCAAGGATGGTGGGCTTTGGGCGCAACGATCGGTAGCTTTCTCGGTGCACAGCTCGCTGTTATTTTAGGTCGGCAGCGGAGCTATTTCTTAATTAGTCTCGGCTCGGTTGCATTAACGATTGCGATGTTTCAAGCGACCGCCCCACTTCAGCCGCTCTTCCATACGATTGTTTTTGCGCAAGGACTTGTTGCCACACTGTTCTTTGGCTGGCTCGCAGTCTTTCTTCCAGAGCTATTTCCGACCGATGTTCGAGCTACTGGAAGTGGTCTGGCCTATAACTCGGGTCGATTTGCAACCGCCGCTGGCGTACTGCTCGCGGGATTTCTCTTCACAAGCCTCGGCGGAAACTATCCGCAAGTAGGCACGATTTGCGCGCTGATTTACGGACTCGGTATTTTCGCAGCGGTGCTCATTCCACCAGCAGAAAAACTGCAGTTGTGATTGGTAGGCAACCATTTTCGTCGACTCCGTATCGGAATGACAATTTTTTCAAGTTTTTTTTTGATACGAACCCCCGACCTATTTTTTGGTCTCTACGTATCATAGCGATGAGCAGGTATTGAACTCGCTTCCTCTATAGATCTGGCATCTTGCCTCTTTCTCAAGAAACAACTTTATGACAACTCACACCTCTCACTCTGGCCAAATCGTCGATGTATTACATCAACGCATCTACCCCGGTGTGATCGAAGTTGTTGCAGGTAAAATCGTTTCGATTCGTGAAGACCATTCGGTTAGCGAGCAGAGCTTTCTAGCTCCCGGTTTTATCGATGCGCATATCCACATCGAAAGTTCTCTTTTGTCGCCGCAGGAATTCGCGCGAATTGCCGTTGTCCATGGCACGATTGGCACCGTCTCTGATCCGCATGAAATAGCCAATGTCCTCGGCGTCGATGGGATACGGTATATGCAGAGGATGGCGGCTCAAACAGCACTGAAAATTCACTATGGCATCCCTTCTTGCGTTCCTGCAACGCGATTTGAAACCGCAGGGGCGACGATCGATTCAGCTATCGTTGAGCAGCTTTGCCATGACCAATCCTTGCTATATCTTTCCGAGGTAATGAATTATCCGGACGTCATTCGCGGAGACGAGGAATCGCTTCGAAAACTCTCTATCGCTAAGAAATATCGTAAATGGATTGACGGTCACTCGCCCGGACTTCGGGGAAGTGATTTGGAAGCTTATGTTGCGGCAGGAATACAAACAGACCATGAGTGTTTCGAATTGGAAGAAGCTCTCGAGAAGGAAAAACTCGGACTTAAGATCCTGATACGTGAAGGCTCCGCGGCAAAAAATTTCGAAGCTCTCTGGCCGATGCTCGCATCCCACCCACAAAGTTGCATGCTGTGCAGCGACGACAAGCATCCTAATGATTTATTGGAAGGTCATATCAATCTACTCTGCGCTCGCGCAGTTGCCCGCGGTGTTCCGTTATTCAACGTTCTCCAAGCTGCATGTATTAATCCTACTGAGCATTATGGGCTAACGTGCGGGAGGCTGAGAGTTGGCGATGCTGCTGACTTTGTTCGATTAGATGACTTATCTGACTTCCGCGTTTTGGAAACTTGGATTAATGGTGAACTGGTCGCGAGGAAGGGAGAGTCGCTGCTACCCAAGACGCTCGCCCCTTGCCTAAATCGATTTGCAGCGACTGAGAAGTCGCCAGAGAATTTTGCTGTGCAGTGGCAAGCCGGTCGGGTGAGAGTCATCGAAGCGAAAGATGGAAGCTTGATTACGTCGAGTTCTAAGGAAATACCTTTACGCGATCGCGATTGTATCATCGCTGATCCCTCAAGAGATATTCTGAAGATTGCAGTGGTCAATCGCTATGAGAATAAGCCACCAGCGGTTGGCTTCGTACGCGGAATCGGCCTGCAACGAGGTGCGATTGCATCGAGTATTGCGCATGACTGCCACAACATCGTCGCCGTTGGATGCTCCGATGAGTCGCTTGCCCAAGTTGTTAACTTAGTCATCGCTCAACAAGGAGGCATTGCTGTTGTCAGCCCGGGACAAGCCGATGCCGTTTTACCCTTGCCCATCGCTGGCCTGATGAGCGATCGCTATGCGGAGCAGGTAGCAGAAGAGTTCGCTGGCTTAACTCAACGAGTTCAGCGACTCGGTAGCCCGCTGCAAGCGCCGTTCATGACCCTTTCATTCCTCGCGCTGCTGGTGATTCCTGAATTGAAGATCAGCGATCTCGGTTTGTTCGATGGGCAACTCTTTAAACAAGTATCGCTTTACTGTGATTGATTGAACCTTACACACTCGATCCGCTATCCACCTTCTACGAAGTGCGTTGCCCCAATGGGCACTAAAAGAAAAAACCGCAGGACTTTTTGGTTCCAATGGCTTTTTTCCAATCAAATCGGGGCGACACGATTCGAACGTACCTGTTGTAACTTATCGATTGTGGCCTGAGGTTGTAGTGTTGCTGAGCGAATTTGCGACTCAATCTAAAAATGCTGAGCATCTCCTTACCAACGAGGATGGCAACCCACTGAAGAACGTGACCATCAAGCCTGATGGCAAGCTTGATAAACGAGATGTGATTGATTCTGCTTGGGATAGAGTGCGCCGCAAAACAAAAAAAGAGAATTCGTCATTTAAGTACCTTCGAAAGCTATCTGCTAGCACACTTGCCAGCCATGAGTCTTACGGCCGATATGCTCAGTACTTTTTAGGACATGCACCTGAGAGCGTTGCTGATCGACACTATGTCGTTCCGAGCGATGAGAGGTTTGCTGACGCACTAAATTGGCTGAGAACTAAGATCCTCGGCAAATAAGCGATAACCAGCGCTCCTTTACGCCAAGAATTTAATAACTTTTCTTCGTGCAAATTCTTCTAGGCTATTTGCCCCGCTTCCCCTCGATTGCGTGATGGAGTTTGATAAGCCGGCACGGGATAATCCTGCCTTGGCGATTCTTGGTTAGCGTATTTTTTAGAAGCGGAGGATTCATGCGAGTTTCAATTCTCACAGCACTTGCTCTTGTCATGCTGACACAACTTGCAAAGGCACAAGATGCTCCCAAAGAAATTACCAACAGCATCGGGATGAAACTGGTCCTAATTCCAAAGGGGACGTTTCAAATGGGCTCGCCCGAGAGCGAGCGAGGCCGTGAGGAGTGGGAACCCCAACACGAGGTGACGATCAGCAAAAACTACTACCTTGGCGTCACGGAAGTCACGCAAGGGCAATACGAGAAGGTGATGGGAACCAACCCGAGTAATTTTCGGAAACAAGTTATCCGCAAAAGCGACAGTTCGATGTATCCGGTCGTTTGGGTTTCGTGGGAGGACGCTGTCGAATTCTGCAAGAAGCTTTCGGACTTGCCTGAGGAGAAGGCTGCAGGTCGCGTGTATCGTCTGCCTACCGAGGCAGAATGGGAATACGCCTGTCGGGCAGGTAGTAAAACCGCGTACAGTTTTGGAGAGGGTTCAAAATCACTAGGC
>Ga0315904_10000169_pt1 | contig 107338 bp, 69 predicted proteins | sample LakEriMetagenome_6_FD_203529 | JGI IMG/M metagenome (GOLD analysis project Ga0315904, IMG submission 203529) | Freshwater fungal communities from buoy surface, Lake Erie, Ohio, United States - Buoy 12 MA120 | ecosystem: Environmental > Aquatic > Freshwater > Lake | place: USA: Lake Erie, Ohio...
GGACAACTATACTCCGCTTGCGACCATCGATAGCCGATTCGACGAGATCATCGAGAAGCGAAAAAAAGAGGCGGACGAATACTACCAAGCATGCATACCTAACGAACTAAGCGATGACGAAAAGACGGTGGCTCGGCAAGCCTATGCTGGGCTGATCTGGACCAAACAATTCTACTACTACGTCGTCGACGCATGGATGCAAGGGGATCCCGAAGGAAGACAATTACCGTCCTCTCGGTTACAAGGTCGCAATGCAGATTGGAAACATCTCTTCAATCGCGACGTCATCAGCATGCCCGATAAATGGGAATACCCTTGGTATGCCGCTTGGGATCTTGCATTCCACATGATCCCTATGTCAAGAATCGATCCGGATTTCGCGAAAGCCCAACTGCTGCTGTTCCTTCGTGAATGGTACATGCATCCCAACGGTCAGATTCCAGCTTACGAATGGGCCTTGAGCGATGTCAATCCTCCCGTACACGCTTGGGCATGCTGGCAAGTTTACCAGCAATCGGGTGATCGCGAGTTTCTAGCCAGGACGTTCCAAAAACTGCTGTTGAACTTCACATGGTGGGTGAATCGTAAAGACACCCGTGGCCAGCATGTTTTCAGCGGTGGATTCCTCGGGTTAGATAACATCGGAGTCTTCGATCGCAGCGCCCCATTGCCCGGTGGCGGGATCCTGGATCAAGCCGACGCGACGGCTTGGATGGCATTCTACTGCGGTTGCATGCTGCAAATGGCGCTGGAGTTGTCGGATAACTCCAAGGCCTACTCGGATATGGCCAGCAAGTTCTTTGAGCACTACGTCGCAATCTCCGAAGCGATGAATTCACTCCACGGAACAGGACTTTGGGAAGAACACGACGGGTTCTACTACGACCACCTTTATCGAGATGGTAAGAGCATCCCGCTCAAAGTGCGTTCGCTTGTCGGACTGATCCCCCTTTGCTCGAACGTCATCCTCTATGATTCGGTCATCGACAAACTGCCGGGTTTCAAGCGCCGGATGGATTGGTTTCTTAGCAACAAACCACATATGTCCAAATACATGACCTACTTGGAACAAAAACCGAGCAACCAGGACAGTTCTCGATCCGGGGGCATGCGGTTGCTTGCGATCCCATCGACCGAACGACTCAAACGGCTCTTAACCTACATGCTCGACGAGTCGGAGTTCCTCTCCCCTTATGGTATTCGATCCCTTTCCTTAGCCCACCGAGACAATCCTTTCGTCTTCGAACATGCCGGTGGAACGAGCTCCGTGGGCTATGTACCTGGAGAAAGCAATTCGGGAATGTTCGGTGGAAACAGCAACTGGAGAGGCCCAGTTTGGTTCCCCTTGAATTATCTGATCGTCGCGTCCCTGCGCTCCTACCACGAATACTATGGCGATAGCTTCACCATGGAATGCCCAACAGGTTCAGGACAACACCGAAATCTCAAACAGATCGCCGATGAAATAGAGAGGCGTTTGGTGCAATTGTTCTTGAAGGATTCCGAAGGCCGACGGCCATGCCACGGCCAAGATCCCAGGTACTCGAAGGATCCCCATTGGAAAGATCTCGTCTTGTTCTACGAATACTTCCACGGCGATAACGGTAGCGGGCTTGGAGCAAGCCACCAAACAGGCTGGACAGCACTCGTCTCAACGATCCTTGAACATCAAGCCGCCTGCCGTGCGGACGCTTGAATTCTTTGCGGGCATCGGCGGCCTAAAGGCTGCCTGCCCTTGGCTTGATGTCCAAGCGGCCATGGATATCGATCGGGACGCAAAATGCGTTTACACAAGTAATTTCGCAGGAAACTATATCTGCTGCGAACTTGCTACGATCCGAGCAAATCAACTGGCAGACTATCAAGCCGACCTGTGGTGGTTGAGCCCTCCTTGCACTCCTTTTACACAAAAAGGGAAACGCAAAGATAACGCCGACTTGCGCACCGTGGCACTTCGAAATCTGATCCAATTGGCTTCACAGCTCAGACCGCAATTTCTGGTGATCGAAAATGTACTAGGTTTCGAACTGTCCGAGACTTGCAATCAAACATTGCGAATCCTTGAGCAATCGGGCTACGGTACTCGAATCTGCAAAAGATGCCCCACACAAATCGGCTGGCCAAACCGTCGCCGGCGAGTCTATTTGCTCGCTTGGAAAAATCCTATCTCGGAAAAACTCTACCAGCACATCCTAAAAAGTTGGTCCGAGGATTCGTATCCAACATCCTCCCCTACCCTGCCCCGAAGGCTCCAGGAGTTCCTAGATCCGACCATCACTCGTCAGCGGAACCCGGAACTCTGGCTCGATCATCAGACCACGGAGCGATACCACCAATCGATCGATAGGGTAAACCCCGGGGATGCAAATGCTACTACCGCTTGCTTTGGCTCTTCTTATGGCAAAGCCCTCAATCGCTCAGGATCGTATCTGTGGCAGGACGAAGGCTACCGGCTGTTTTCACCTCGAGAGGTCGCGAACCTTTTAGGATTCCCGAGTCGATTCGTTCTACCAGACCATCTGCCCGATCGGCGTTTGTGGCATTTGCTCGGCAACTCGCTATCATTGCCATCTGTGCGGGAACTGATGCTTTTTACCTCAACGATCGACTGAACCCAATCTGCAATGTACGGCAAACATCACTTTATTACTGGCTTGATGCTTTGGATCGTTTTGGCAATGCCAAGTTTTCTGCAGGCAGGCGAGCCCAAAGCCCCCCAACCGCCAAATTTTTTGATCATCTTATGCGACGATCTGGGCTACTCCGACTTGGGTTGCTATGGCAGTGAAATCAACACACCGCAACTCGATGCGATCGCCAACTCAGGCAGACGCTTTGCCCAGTTCTACAACACCGCACGGTGCTGGCCAACACGTGGTGCGTTGCTGACTGGCTATTATGCCCAACAGATTCGACGCGATACGGTACCTGGAGTCAAAAGCGGCGGCCAAGGCACTCGTCCCAAATGGGCAAAACTCCTTCCTGAGCGAATCTCGAACCTTGGCTACCATAGCTACCATTCGGGTAAATGGCATGTCGATGGTTTGCCCACCCAAAATGGGTTTGAAAAATCCTATAGCCTACAGGATCACGACCGACACTTTCACCCAAAGAACCACACCCTCGATGACAAGCCCTTACCGCCGGCCACCTCAAGCGATGGATACTATTCGAGCAACGAAATCGCCTCTCGCGCGATCGACCAATTGAGATACCATCAGGAGAACCATCAAGGAAAACCGTTCTTCTCCTATGTTGCTTTTACCGCACCCCATTTCCCTCTCCATGCACCTCAAGAAATCGTCGATAAATACAAACCCATTTATCAACAAGGATGGGATCGAATCCGTCAACAACGATGGAACAAGCTCAAGCAACTGGGCCTTGCTCGCGATTTGCAACGGCCAAGCGATATCGAAACCGACATCGGACCTCCTTACCATTTCCCTGAAGCGTTGCAAAAACTCGGGACCGGTGAACTCAATCGACCTCTCCCATGGGAACAACTCAGTCCCCAGCAGAAAGCATTTCAAGCAGATAAGATGGCCGTCCATGCAGCGATGATCGAAGCCATGGATAGTCAGATTGGGCGAATTTTCGACTTTACAAAACAAGACCCCGCACGTTGGGAAAATACTCTTGTTCTGTTTTTGTCGGACAATGGCGCTAGTGCCGAGATTATGGTACGCGGAGATGGGCACAACCCCAATGCAGCAGCAGGTTCTGCGGAATCCTATTTGTGTTTAGGTCCGGGTTGGTCATCGGTCTCAAACACTCCCTTCCGAAGGCATAAGACTTGGGTGCACGAAGGCGGGATCGCCACACCGATGATCGCCCATTGGCCCGCTGGAATCCAATCGGATCCAAACCCTGTGTCTACCCCCTACCATGTAATTGATATTGCACCGACCATCCTTGCACTTGCAAGCAAGCACGCTGGGACCGAGTTCGAGTCGCTCAACCCGAAATTTCCTGGGCTGAGTTTTGCCCGGGAATTTCAAGAACAAGCCAACAGAGCATCTAGGACCGAATCGCGAGTCCTCTGGTGGCAACACGAAGCGAATCGCGCCTTGCGCGATGGCAATTTAAAGATTGTCGCTTCGGGAAAAGACTCGCCCTGGGAACTTTACGATCTTGCACAGGATCGGGCAGAAACAGAGAACCTAGCCACTCAACGCCCGCAGGAACTCGAGCGTTTGGCAAAAACTTGGAACGAGCTTACCGAACAGTTTCGCCTCCAAGCAACCGCTGAGGAGTGATCTATCCTGCCCGAGCAACCGAATCGCAAGGTCCACAAAGAACCTACGATTCGAGGCTAGCCGTTGGGTTCAGAAACCACTGGTTTCTGAGTCATTGGAACCCCAGCACTCTTGGGAGCTGTGCGAACCACGGCCAAGCCAGCCACGGTCAAAACCATCAACAAAACCACATACTCAATGGGACCTGGTCCCGTTTCGCTTTTGAATATTCTTTCCAACATTCTCGTAAATCCACATCAAATCGAGTACTCTCCGGCGCCGTGAACCTCTGACAGATCCACCGATCCATGCCTGGCGCGCAACTTTAAAAAACTTCCGTGCAACTGAGGGTATCGACGCTCCGGCCTTGCAATCCCACCTTTATTTGCCCCTTCCTCCTAACGCATCCTCTCAGCATAATCCGACCGGCCCGGGGCCTCTTGTTGACGGCCCAAATCGAATGGTGAACAATAGACCCTAGATCCGGGCTATAAAACACACACACTACAGCCTCGCATAAACAAAGCTAATCCCAAGAGCCGCCTATGAACGACCTACGAACCCAAGATCCAACGATTTGGCAAGCGATTCAAGCCGAGGCCACGCGGCAAAAAGAAGGCCTCGAAATGATCGCTAGCGAAAACTACACAAGTTTTCCCGTGATGCAGGCAGTCGGCAGTGTTCTTACGAACAAGTACGCCGAAGGCTACCCAGGGAAGAGGTACTACGGCGGTTGCGAACATGTCGACGTGGTCGAAACCATCGCGATCGAAAGAGCCAAGCAACTTTTCGGCGCTGAGCACGCCAACGTCCAACCCCACTCGGGCTCGCAGGCCAACACGGCAGTCTATCTTTCCCAACTGCAACCGGGCGATGTCGTATTGGGACTGGATCTGGCCCAAGGTGGACACCTGACCCATGGTATGTCGTTGAATATCAGCGGTAAACTCTACAAGTTCTTTTCCTACGGTGTCGATCCACAACACCATCGAATCGACTTCGATCAAGTCGCTTCGCTTGCCAAAGAGCACAAACCCAAGTTGATCATCGCTGGCGCGAGCGCTTATCCTCGCGAGATCCCTCATACGCGATTTGCTGAGATCGCAAAAGATGTCGGTGCTAAACTCATGGTCGACATGGCTCACTATGCCGGTTTGGTCGCAGCGGGCATCCACAATTCTCCAGTCCCTTGCGCCGACTTTGTAACCACTACAACCCACAAGACGCTTCGAGGACCACGCAGCGGTCTGATCTTATGCAAAGCTGAATACGCCAAGGCGATCAACAGCGCTGTTTTTCCGGGAACCCAAGGTGGGCCGCTGATGCATGTGGTCGCTGGCAAGGCTGTTTGCTTCGGAGAGGCTCTAGACCCATCGTTTAAAGAATATGGTCGACGTGTCGTTGCCAATAGCCAAGCCCTGGCTGATGTGCTGCTATCGCATGGCTTGAGATTAATCAGCGGTGGAACCGACAACCACCTTGTCCTTGTCGACGTGACTGTGGCCGGAATTGGTGGCAAGATCGCCGAGAAGACACTCGATCGCTGCGGCATTACGGTCAACATGAACATGATCCCCTTCGACACTCGTAAGCCGATGGATCCAAGTGGAATTCGAATCGGTAGCCCAGCACTCACCACGCGAGGCATGGGTATCGACGAGTTCAAGCAAATCGGACACTGGATTTCCGCTGCTTTAAAGTCCCATGATAACCAGGACGCATTGGCTCGTATTCATGCGGATGTCCAAGCCTTAGCGAGCTCCTTTCCAGTTCCTGCGGAGCGTTGTGCCACGGGTGCCGAACCAAACTCCTGCTGCTCCTAGATCACTTAAGCCTCAACCAACGAATATTATGCCAACTCCCCGCATCCTTATCGCCGACGACAACTCCGCCAACCGCGAGCTTCTCGAAGCTCTTTTGGCCAATGTCGATTGCGATACTGAAATGGCCGTCGATGGCCAAGACACGCTCGATAAGGTCAAGAGCTTCAAACCCGATTTGATCTTGCTCGATGTGATGATGCCCAAGAAAAACGGATTTGAGGTATGCCGAATCGTCAAGAGCGATCCGATCACATCGCGCATCATGGTATTGATGGTCACGGCATTGAGCGAACTCGGAGATGTCGAACGTGCAGTGGAAGCCGGCACGGACGATTTTCTATCCAAACCGGTCAACTCGCTGGAATTTCAAAAGCGTGTCAAGAACATGCTCAAACTCAAGGGAACCGAAGACGAACTCGAACGCTTGAGAGCCTATATCCGGGAGATGGAAGAACGATCATAGAATGCACACGCTAGCCGACCCAAGAAACGCGCTGAAATTACTCAAGCGCCTCGAACGCAGGGTCCAAATCGTGCATGGCCACACTCAGATCGCAGGACAGGACTACCCTTGGGCTCGCGTGGTCGACCCGGATCGATTGCTCGAACAAACACTCAGCAACGATCAACCCGAATCGGCAGTACTAGATCCATTCTGGGCAGCAAACTGGCGAGCGGCACAGGGTCTTGATAGGTACCTTGGAACCCTAACCATAAATCCACAAACACGAATCCTTGAACTCGGAGGAGGCTCGGGCAGGGCAGGCATCTCCGCAGCACTTCGTGGCGCCCAGGTTTGCATCACCGATGCATCGAGCATGGCACTGATCATGTGCCGATACAATGCAAGATTCCTTCCCGATCATGTCCAAGTACGCAAACTCGATTGGTCTAACCTACAAGGATTCGAGCAACGCTTTCCGATCGTGATCGGCTCAGATATCGTCTATAACCCATCGCTTTATCCTATCCTGGAACCTTGCATGCGCCAGGTCATCGAGCAAAATGGAGTGGTCTTGCTGAGCGAACCGCAACGGCACACCGGCGATCGTTTCGAGAACTGGATTCGAAAAGCAGGTTGGCGATGTGACTCTCACCTAATCGATCTTGAGGATGGCCAACGCGAAATCCGAATCTTTCAATGCCGATTGAATCCTGACGCATCATGAAGCCCATCCGACCAATCAGCCTCAGCATCGTTTGCCAAGTGTCGCTCGGGATACTTGCGGTCATAGCAGTCGGGTGCGAACCGAAATCGAATCAACCATCCAGCAGCAATCCCCAAAGGCCAGCGGCTGCGAGCGAGAATCAAAAAGAGGGCACCAAGAAAGCCACTTCTCTTCGCGCATTGAAGTTGCTCGAAGCCGGTCGCTTCGATGAAGCTTGGGATGAGTGCCAAAAGGTACTCCTGGCTACCCCTAACGATAGCCGAGCGATCTATGTCTCGGCTCAGGTTCTCTCGCAGCGCAACAAACTCGAACAGGCTTTGTCGATGATCGACCGAATCGCCATCGCTGACCCTGAATACGGGATCTTGGCACATCGCCAAGCGCTGGCATGGTGCCAAAGCCGCTTTATGCTCCAATCCGCAGAGCAGCGAGCACTGAAAATACTCCAGCGTAAAGCGGATGACTACGAAACAATCAAATTACTCGCAGCATTGCTGGATCTCCAAGGACGTAGATTCGAATCCTCTGTATTGCTCCAAAAACTTCTGTCCCTTGGAGCAACCGATCTAACCACCATGGTCTTGGCTCTCGATACGGTCAAACCTATCGCAAGCGACGAAATCGCTCAAAAGCAAATCGAACAAAACCCCAAGGAACTGCGACTCAAAGGATCGATCGCATTCGGGGCCCTGTACGAAAAGAAACCCGATCAAGCCGAGGCGATCTTTCGAGAGATCATTCAATCGGGCCAAGCCACGCCTGCTTACTGGATCGGACTTGCACTCTCCTTGATCGATCAGGAAAAATGGGATCAACTCGGAGATTGGTACAAACAAGTCCCCCGAGAATCGCTCGAAAATTTCCCAGAGTATTGGCGAGCAATGGGGCTTTGGTGCCAACATCTAAACAAACACACCGAAGCTGCAAAATGCTTTACGCGCAGCCTCGAACTCGACCCGATGAATCCCCTAGCAGCCGGCAATCTGGCTCAAACTCTCGCGATCCTCGGTGACAATACCGCAGCTCAGAGAGCCGAAGCTATCTTCCATGAAACCCAACTTGCAAACCGAAATCTCAACTATTGCCGAGACGGAAACCGACGCTCCGAATGGATATTGCAAATCGCAGATACGCTCGAGAGCCGAGGTCGAGTGCTCGAATCGATCCTTTGGCGAGAACTAGACCAGCGAACACATAACCCCTCGGGAACAACCATCCGAGAACTCGAAGCAAAACGCAACAGCTTGGTCAAATCCGTCTTGCCCAGTCTCAAGTCGGGAGTCGATAAACCCTCAACGGAATACGCTGAGATCGATTGGAACGCGATCTTGGAAACAAAAACCTTGGACAAGCCAACGAACCGTATTGAAACCCAAGGCTATGGAACCGTCCAAGCTAAACTCTCGTGGTCGGATATCTCTAAAGAACTGCAAGCCGATGTCATCTACCGTAACGGAGACGATCCCAATGTTCCGGGCATGCAGACCTACCAAAGCAATGGCGCAGGGGCAGGCGTGATCGATTATGACCTAGACGGTTGGCCGGATTTATTCGTTTTGCAAGGTGGAGGCGATCCTAGAGAACCTGCCTCCAACGACCCTAATGTGCTACTGCGAAATATCGCAGGAAAACGATTCGAAAACGTAGCCACTCAAGCTTGTGTAAACCAACGGGCTTATGGACAAGGTGTTGCGGTGGGCGATTGGGATCAAGACGGTTTGGCGGATATGTTCGTCCTTAATTTTGGAGAAAACCGACTTCTTAGAAATCAAGGAGATGGAACTTTTGAAGCCATACCCGTGGATTCCATGAGACGCGATATCGCCAATCAACCTGTTTGGAGTGTCAGCGGTGCGATCGCCGATATCGATGGCGACCACCTACCAGATCTTGTCGAAATCAATTATGCCTCAGGCATCGATGTGATCACCCATCTGTGCATTTCACGCGAGAACATACCGCAAGTCTGCCGTCCGACCGAGTTCCCAGCGTCTGAGGATTACATCTACATCAGTGACGGCCAAGGTGGTTTCAAACTGGCGAATCAAACATGGAACCTGCAGATGCAGGATGGTCGAGGTCTAGGGGTCATCGTCGGCAATCTCGACCGCATGCACGGAAATGATATTTATATCGCCAACGATATGTCAGCGAACAATCTCTACCTAAGTGCACAGAACCCTAATCTCCAAGGAAGGTTTGTGCTGGCCGACGAAGCATTGAGAAGAGGATGCGCGGTGGATAACTCAGGCAAACCCCAAGCGAGCATGGGGGTAGCTTGCTCGGACTTTGATCGCAATGGAACACTCGATCTGTTCATGACGAATTTCATTGATGAATACAACGCGCTTTACCTTCAGAGCCAGTCCAATTTCTTTGTCGACGCATCGCGTCGCTACCGATTGATCGACCCGAAGAAAAAAACCCTTGGCTTCGGAGCTCAATCATTGGATATCGACTGCGATGGCTGGCAGGATCTGCTCGTAGTCAACGGACACGTCGATGACTTCCGCTCGAAAGGTCAGCCCTACACGATGCGACCACAAGTCTTCCTTCAACGCGAAGCGACCTTTGCGGAGCAACCCAACGATTCCCTCGGCGATTTTTTCAACAAGGAATACCTTTCCCGATCCCTCGGTCTTTGGGATTTCAATCGAGACGGGCTGGTCGATAGCTATATCACCCATTTGGATCATCCACTCTCCGTTTTAAGAAACCAAACCAAGACCAATGGCACGTGGATTGCGATCGAACTTATTGGTACTGAGTCCGAGCGGGATGCGATTGGAGCGACGATCAAGATCGTCGCAGGAGACCAAAGCTGGATTCATCAAAGATTGGCTGGCAACGGTTTCGAGTGCACCAACGAGGGCTTTGTCCATCTAGGGCTTGGAGGAATCCAAAAGATCGACTCCATGGAAATCGTTTGGCCTAGCGGAAAGACTAGCCAGTGGGAGAACCTCCAGGTCAATCGAAGATACCGAGCCATAGAAGCTCAATCTATCCTCGATGAAGTAAGGCTTGTCAACGCCCCCCAAACCCAATAGGCTAAAGCGGCATCTTTGTTTAACCCCTCCATTGTTCGACGATTGTCCTCAATCGTCCATTGTTCGACGGCTGTCCCCAGCCGTCCTCCTGCCGAGCTTGCGAGGCGAGTCTGAGGGTTCTCGAAAGCAACGTCAAGCTAAAGCTTGTCGGAAAACGGCTGAGGACAGCCGTTGAACAATTTGCCGTTGAACAACATTGTTCGACGATTGTCCTCAATCGTCCCGGTGCCGAGCTTGCGAGGCGAGTCTGAGAGTTCTCGAGAGCAACGTCAAGCTAACGCTTGTCGGAAAACGGCTGAGGACAGCCGTTGAACAATTTGCCGTTGAACAACATTGTTCGACGATTGTCCTCAATCGTCCATTGTTCGACGGTTGTCCCCAACCGCCCTCCTGCCGAGCTTGCGAGGCGAGTCTGAGAGTTCTCGAAAGCAACGCCAAGCTAACGCTTGTAGGAAAACGGCTGAGGACAGCCGTTGAACAATTTGCCGTTGAACAATATTGTTCGACGATTGTCCCCAACCGCCCTCCTGCCGAGCTTGCGAGGCGAGTCTGAGAGTTCTCGAAAGCAACGCCAAGCTGAAGCTTGTCAGAAAACGGCTGAGGACAGCCGTTGAACAATTTGCCGTTGAACAACATTGTTCGACGATTGTCCTCAATCGTCCATTGTTCGACGGTTGTCCCCAACCGCCCTCCTGCCGAGCTTGCGAGGCGAGTCTGAGGGTTCCTCGAAAGCAACGTCAAGCTAACGCTTGTCGGAAAACGGCTGAGGACAGCCGTTGAACAATTTGCCGTTGAACAATATTGTTCAACGATTGTCCTCAATCGTTCCAATAGCCGATCCTACCGCTGGCTTTTTGAAGATCGCAGTCTGCCAAATACCAATCGAGCCAACGTTGTACCTCCTGCCCCCTTGCCGCATACAAATCCAATTTAGCTTGAATCTGTAAAGGCAAATTCCCCTTGAGCTCTGCAAGCATCGCGAGCCGCTCAACTCTCTCGGCAAGCGTGTCGGATTTTCTAACGGCTAATTTCCAACGTTCCAGAGCCGCCGCTTTATCGGTATAAGCATTATTGGTTTCAACACGGATCTGCTGTGCGCGATCCGCAATCGTTCGATCCAAAGCTGCTGCTCGTTTGACAAGCTGCTCCGAGGACGGCTTGTGATTCAGCCAACCCGATGGTTTGACCTGCCCCAGGATCGCTCGCAAGCTCGTTGAAGAAAAAACCATTCCACCAAGAATATCCAATGACTCCTGGTTGATCAAATCGATATGCTGCCTTGCATAACGCAACACTTGCAACTCTCGCCGGTGATCGATCGCCCAAGCCTCATAGTCACAAGAATCATGGAGATCCGCCGTTGGGGCACAGAGAAATTCGGCATTGTAGGAACATGCTAACTCCGAACCTACAAGCAATGCGAGTTCCTGCCTGAGCTTTTTCAAACTGGCCTCAAGCTCTACCCGACGATCCTCAAGCTCGATCAGCACGCGTTTGATCTGTGTGGTATCTTCGACCTGGCCACCAAGCTCAATCAGCTCTTCCTGCACGCCTTCTTGCTCTTTGGCATACGCCATTGCTTGCGAGTTAATCTCGAGCCCCATCTGACAAGCTGCGATTGCATAATGCGACCGTAAAGCATTGACGGCTGATTCGAAACGAACTTGGTTCTCCCACTCTTTGGAAATACAAAGCAAAAAGCTATGCTCTTGCGGGGTGGAATTCTTTTTGGCCAAAGACCATTTTTGAGGCACTGACCAGATTCCACGCGCATCGACGATCGCTTGAGCCTGCTTGCTATTCCAGAAAGCCCGATCAGCCAATTCTTCAACTCGCCCCTGCGCAAAACCTTGGCATGAAATCAGGACGCAAAAAAACAGTGAGCCGATCGCCGGCGCAAGCCACCGAATTGCCGACCTCACTGAGTCCATTGTTTCCCCGACAACGTTAACGCTCGTAGGCTTCTAAACCCACGCTTGAGCCTATCGAACAAATTCAGTTAGCTAGCAAACCCTCGGGCGTTACCCGAGCGATGCGCAGACCTTTCTTCAACAGCTAGCATCGATAAGCGGTTATAGGAAACTAAACGATTCCTCTCGGTATTCCGAGTAGGCAAGCTGCGCTAGGTTTGACGGCCCAAATCCAGCAACTCACCGGATCGTGCATGTTGACCAAGCGAGTCTGGGGCGGATGGCCGGGCCATACCATGAGCCCAAGTACTCTTTACGCATCGCACCGGTATCTAGAACGCGAAACGCCAAGACGTTATGGCACTGAATCGTCGGTTTACCAATCTCAGGCCCGAGAAACAAGTTCAGCACATATCGAGAATCGTTGAGAAAGTTTCCGGGTAATACACACTCGGCTCGGTAAAAACCAAGCGGTAGAGGTTTGCCGTAGGTCTGGTCGATAGCCAGGTTCATCGATGGTGCATTTGCCGAGGATAGAACAAAGACTCCGTTCTCATCCTTCAGATGAAGCTGAACCGTATTGATTGCTCCTTCGCAGAGCACCTCGTATTCAATCTCGATTGCGATCGGTTGATCGATGTCAACTTGATTGTTGCTCGTGAGTGAATGGACGTTCCGAACACCGATCGAATGCAATCGGATCTGTGAAGTGGCTGGAGCGGTTGCCGGTTCCCATACGACTTTGCCTGTGTCGACCTGCATACCCTTGAGATAGTGCTCGATCACCTGCTTGGGCGGCCCATCTAAAACAACCGATCCGTGGTCCATGAGCAGTGCGCGGCAACAAATGTTCGAGATTGCGGCCAAGTTGTGAGAGACCACCAGAATCGCTCTCCCTTGATTCCCAAGCTCCGTAGCCTTGCCCATACATCGGTCTTGGAACGACTGATCTCCCACGCTCAAGACTTCGTCGATAATCAACACATCGGGTTCCATGTGGGCTGCAACGGAAAAACCCAGACGTACAATCATCCCATTTGAGTAACGCTTTACAGGAGTATCCAAAAATTGGCCGACCTCTGCAAACTCAACAATCTGATCAAAGCGATTGCGGATCTCTGATCGTTTCATCCCGAGAATCGCACCATTGAGATAGATATTCTCCCGACCGGTTAGCTCTGGATGAAATCCTGTACCAACTTCGAGCAAACTTCCGATACGACCTCGAACTCCTATCCGACCTTTGGTAGGCGTTACGATACGAGAAAGGATTTTCAGCAAGGTGCTTTTTCCGGCTCCGTTGTGACCAATGATGCCGACGACCTCTCCCTTGAGAACCTGGAAGCTGATATTTTCAAGCGCCCAAAACTCTCGGGCATCACCTGTCAAAGTCTTGAAATTTCCCGAAAGCAACGCTTTGAACCCGTCTGAGATTGCCTCAGTGAGCCGATGATGCTCACCAAAAGTACCCAAACGAAATTTTTTTGAGACGTTTTCAACGCTGATCGCAAGTGGTGTGTTTTCATCCATTTGCATGGCCATTAAATCCTGTCAGCCATCCACTGATTGGATCGCTGAAACCAAACCAAGCCTGAAGCGACCAATAAAAAAGTGATGATTGCCGCGAGCATCAACCCCAACACGGGAGGCATCGGAGAGCCCAAAACACCCCACCGGGCAAGCCCAATACAACTGGCGACAGGGTTGGCACAATAGATCACTTGCCAAAACCTACTTAGCGAATTTTCTATTCTTTCCAGTCCGTAGACCACGGGCGATAGGAACATGCCTAACTGCATGACGAATGGAAGGACATAACCAATGTCACGATATTGTGCATTGAGCGAACTGAGCCAAAGGATCGCACCAAAACAAAATACTACCAGCCACACAATGGCCAGCAACGCAGCCCAACTGGTTGCCCAATGGAACGACTGGCCCAGCCAAGCCGAGACGGGAAACAACAATATCCCACCCACCGCCAAATCGAACAATGCACACAGAAGACTAGCAAGGGGCAACAGCATCCTGGGGAAGTAAATCTTCGTAATCACGTGCTGATGGTTTACCAAAGATCCGGTAGCATCCCGCAAAGAGTTGTTGACAAGTTGCCAAAGCAGCATTCCCACAAGGATCACGGAGGCATCATGCCAAATCTCCCTGGTATTTAAATGGGGATTTCGATTGGCCCCCATGAAGTAAAAAAGGAGCAAGAAGATCAAGGTACCAAGCGTAGGTTGAATCAGAACCCAAAGCACTCCGATGAGGACCTGTCGATAGCGTATCAGCAAATCCCGCTGAAAAAAACTCAGGAGCAACTCGCGGGAATTCCAAGCCTCCTTCAACTGCTTGAGTCCCATCGGATCGGGCTGCCCAAAATAGACCATCTCTTGGCAATCGTCTATTTTCCGACTCTCTTCTGGATCTACCACAAAACGCTTACCTCTATTATCCTACATCGAGCCTATCCGCACCACTTACAAGCCCACCGCGAATTATATTCCGAGAATCCCAAAGCCATCAGACTCCTTTAGGAAATTGGGGATTTCAGGAATTTTAGTGGCCAAGGCTCGGCTTTCTCGTACTTGTACTCGAAAAGCCTGATTCGTTTCAATTCGATCGCCTTCTAGCTACCCAAAAAAAAACCTCCTTGCCATTCGCAAGGAGGTTTTTAATTCAGATTCCGAAACGGGTTTTACAACCCATCAGAACTACTTGACTTCAGCACTTGCAGAGCCACCGGCATCACCACCAGCATCCCCGCCCGTTCCAACCCCAACGGGCTTGGTCGGCGGAAGAAACGTATCTGGTGCAGTGACCTTGTTCTTGTCATCCCCACAACCAACGAAGGCTGCGAGTGCGACAACCATCAGAGCAAATAACTTCAATTTCATTCTTATTCTTCCCAGTTTGTTACGTTACCGTCACCAATACCCGATTGCATAATGAAGATGGTTGCATCCACCGTGTTTGGAATAGCTCGAACTGAACCGTCAGCCAATCCGAACTGAATCGAACCGCTGTGGAAGCTGGAGAACTTGTGCCAAACTTTGGCATTTTGCAGGTTGTAAACAGATCGGTGCCATTCGGTGAATTGCGGACCGGCGTTCCAAGAAATCGACCATTGACGACCGGTGCCTCGGAGGTTGTCATTGAACAGACCGGTGACTTCGCCGAAGGCCAAGGTATTGGAGGTACCGTCGGTGATGTTCCCTTGCTTGATCTTCGAGTTGTTGAAGAACAATCCTCGGAGAGAGTTGCGGGTGGTGTTGTTCGCCCAGGTTTGAGCGGTTTCATAAATACCGGCAACACCTTGTCCCAACTGACCAGCCGAACCGAGGTAGTTGGTTCGTCCGACTTGGGTCGGCTCACCCCAACCGTACATCGTCGCTCCGGTTCCGGTGTTGATGATTTCAGTTCCAATTGCAAAGGTGTTGGAATAAGCATCATCGCTGGGGCAAAGCAAGTTGGAAATTCGGTACTGATGCTGATCCCACAGAGACTGTGCTGGATAAGTACCATCAACCCAACGAACAAATCTCCATCGCTCTGCAGTGGAGTAAGTCGAAGCATTCTGCGCATCGACGTCAAGGTTTCTCTTGTTTTCCCACATCATGTAAAGCTGGTTGGCTTCCATGTAAGGGAACATCAGAACCATGTGACCGACGTAGGTTCGGTTAGCTGCATCCATCGGAGTATTGAAGTTCCGACTGCCGATGTATCCCGGAGGAAAACGCTTCAATGCCGACTCAAAGTTCTGTGCGGCCAATCCCAACTGCTTGAGGTTGTTGGCACACTGCATCCGACGTGCTGCCTCGCGTGCTGCCTGAACTGCTGGCAACAGCAATCCAACGAGGATGCCAATGATCGCGATAACGACCAGCAGTTCCACAAGTGTGAAACCCTTTCGGCGATTCATCCTGCTCATAGTAAAACCCTCTTACAAAAAACAAAAAAACAACACAAAATTAGTAAACCCACGAAAATTCGGGGAATAAACAGCATGATTGTAGCCCTAGCCCCTTGCGCGGTAAAGCTTTAACATCTCGAAAATCGGAATTTCATAGTAGAAATCCTGCAAAAAAGCTTTTGCAATTAGAAAGACTACTGTCTTCGCGGACGCTCGTAAGGGTTAGGTCGAGCTAATGCTCGGCGGTTGTCCTCAAACGCCCATTGTTCGGCGGTTGTCCCCAACCGCCCTCCTGCCGAGCTTGCGAGGCGAGTCTGAGAGTTCCTGGAAAGCAACGCCAAGCTAACGCTTGTAGGAAAACGGCTGAGGACAGCCGTTGAACATTGCCCATTGTTCGGCGGTTGTCCTCAACCGCCCTCCTGCCGAGCTTGCGAGGCGTGTCTGAGAGTTCCTGGAAAGCAACGCCAAGCTAATGCTTGTCGGAAAACGGCTGAGGACAGCCGTTGAACATTCCACATTGTTCGGCGGTTGTCCCCAACCGCCCTCCTGCCGAGCTTGCGAGGCGAGTCTGAGAGTTCCTGGAAAGCAACGCCAAGCTAACGCTTTTAGGAAAACGGCTGAGGACTGCCGTTGAACATTCCACATTGTTCGGCGGTTGTCCCCAACCGTCCTCCTGCCGAGCTTGCGAGGCGAGTCTGAGAGTTCCTGGAAAGCAACGCCAAGCTAACGCTTGTAGGAAAACGGCTGAGGACAGCCGTTGAACATTCCACATTGTTCGGCGGTTGTCCCCAACCGCCCTCCTGCCGAGCTTGCGAGGCGATTCTGAGAGTTCCTGGAAAGCAACGCCAAGCTAACGCTTGTAGGAAAACGGCTGAGGACAGCCGTTGAACATTCCACATTGTTCGGCGGTTGTCCTCAACCGCCCTCCTGCCGAGCTTGCGAGGCGTGTCTGAGAGTTCCTAGAAAGCAACGCCAAGCTAACGCTTGTAGGAAAACGGCTGAGGACAGCCGTTGAACATTGCCCATTGTTCGGCGGTTGTCCTCAACCGCCCTCCTGCCGAGCTTGCGAGGCGAGTCTGAGAATTCCTGGAAAGCAACGCCAAGCTACGCTTGTCGGAAAACGGCTGAGGACAGCCGTTGAACATTCCACATTGTTCGGCGGTTGTCCTCAACCGCCCTCCTGCCGAGCTTGCGAGGCGTGTCTGAGAGTTCCTGGAAAGCAACGCCAAGCTACGCTTGTAGGAAAACGGCTGAGGATAGCCGTTGAACATTCCACATTGTTCGGCGGTTGTCCCCAACCGCCCTCCTGCCGAGCTTGCGAGGCGAGTCTGAGAGTTCCTGGAAAGCAACGCCAAGCTACGCTTGTCGGAAAACGGCTGAGGACAGCCGTTGAACATTGCACATTGTTCGGCGGTTGTCCCCAACCGCCCTCCTGCCGAGCTTGCGAGGCGTGTCTGAGAGCTCCTGGAAAGCAACGCCAAGCTAACGCTTGTAGGAAAACGGCTGAGGACAGCCGTTGAACATTGCTTATTGTTCGGCGGTTGTCCCCAACCGCCCTCCTGCCGAGCTTGCGAGGCGAGTCTGAGAATTCCTGGAAAGCAACGCCAAGCTACGCTTGTCGGAAAACGGCTGAGGACAGCCGTTGAACAATGGACTGCCGTTGAACATTGCACAATCAGCCGGCGGTGACTTAACTTACTTCCGCGATCCAACAGCTTGCAATTCCTTGACAATTAACCGGTGCACCAAAGCTCGATCGCCTATGACGACCAACACCCGAAAACTTGCCCTTGGCTCACTTAACCTAGGCACCTGTCGATGCCTAAAGACGACGTTCCACTTGACTACATCTTCGGCCCCAAATCGAAATCGCCCATAACCGGGCTTTGCTTCTATCCAATCGGGATGACCGATGGCGATGGCCCCCATGGCAAAGTCCCCCTGGGGCGTAGAAAAAATCACCGGGTCGGCTTGCTCACCAGGCCCATCATCAAGCCGCACGAGTTTGCCATCTTGCGACGAGACTCTCCAAAAATCAGAAAATTCGCTGGGCATATAACCGGTTAAGACTTCAAACTGTCCGTAACGGTGCGATTGGTTCTGGGGCCATTCGAAGGTATTGTCCACTCGGATTATGTGAGGATCGCCATGGGCGCCTAACTCGATACGTTTGTGAAGCAGGTGGTCGGACAGAGAAGTTTCATTGAGGGCCAAACGGCCCTCGGATCGCTCGCCTGGACGGAGCCAAAAAGCCATCTGCGTTGAAGTGCGCAAAACTTTCTCGGTCGCTTCGATCCCTAGCAATCGGCTGGTGCTCCGATCCCCTGCCCCATCATGTCGCGATCCAGCTTCGGTCGGATTGTATCGCTCGGCCCAAAAGGGTTCGTCACACATCGCATCGAAACTGCAAGCAGACTGCAACTGCCTACCATGATCCGCACTGTCGATGAACTCCTTGTCCCTCCATCGGATCGAATGCACTGCCCCTGCCAATCGCGAAGTGGTCGTGATTGTCAACGGATAACCATCGACCTGGATCGAAATCGACTTGTTGCCGTCGATCGAAACGGCGTCTGAGTTTTGCCCCTTGGCGATCGAAACGAGCGATCCAAAGCAAAGGGCAACAACTGGCAAACCGATCCTAGTGCCGGGACATCGGCATAACCACATAGGTATAGCCATCCTCAGTGGTGTACAAAGCTGGTTCGGTGTTGGACTTTACGTGCAACGTAAAGGTGCTCTCAGGTGGCAGAACCTTGAAAAAATCCAATACAAACCGATAGTCCATGGTCAATACCAAAGGCGTTTCATGGAAATCAATCGGGATTTCGATCCGAGACTGTCCGACATCCGCCGTCTTGGCACCGACAATCATCGTCCCATTTCCGAACTGGAACTCGATTCCTCGGCTCTCTGGATCAGCCACAATCGAGGCTTGTCGAACCGAAGCAAAGAACGGGCCGACCAAACCTGAGATATGAGTTCGCCCCTCTTGCGTAGGTATGACCGATTTCCAATTCGGATATCGGCCTTCGACCAATCGCGAAAACAACGTGCAACGATCGGTCTTTAGCAAGATATCGCTCGATCTAGCCGCAATTTTGACGCTCGAATCGGTGTCGGCGATCGATCGCTCGATGGTCTGAAGCGTTTTTGTTGGAACGATCGTCGATGCTCCCGTATTTTTAAAACCATTGACGGAATTCCCCTTGCCCCTCATGCAAGCCAATCGCCGGCCATCGGTCGCTACGGTCGTGATATCCTCTCCTTCCATCTCGAAAAGAACTCCACCGAGTTGATACCGCGTGCTCTCGGTATCGGTCGCAAAGATCGTTCGGCGCACCATCTCGCGAAATGCAATCGCGGGCATTTCGAAATAAGTGTCTTCGATGAATTTACCGACGGATGGATACTCGTCAGGATTCATCAGTTGCAAGTGAAACTCGGAATTCACACCGTGGATATCCAAAGCATTGGCGCTGGTCTCGAAGGTCAGCAGTTCATCGCTGGCCTCACGCAGGATGTTTCCAATCCGCTGGACATTCAGCAACGCCTTGCCAGGCGTGACGATCTCGACATCTTCGATTTCAAGTCGGATTCCAGCTTCCTGATCGGTGGCCATGAGCACGACTTTGCCATCGATCGCTTCGAGCTTGATATGGCTTAAAACATCCTTAGGGCTTCGCGTAGGAACCATTCCGGCTACGATCAGAAAACCACTGAGGAATTTTTCACGCTTGCATACAATCTTCATGACGTCGCTTTTTCGCTTCAACAGGTTCAAAACAGTCGATTTACGTCTCTATGTTGTAGCGGTTTTGCCGGTCTTTTGTAGTATGCAACAAGCCTTGAGATTGGGGTTGTTGGAGAATTTGCTACTCAACGGATTTTAGGGTTCTTCAGGAATTATCGTGGCTCAGAATTGATCCCACTGGTTCTATTCGTACTCCTAGTCGTACTCAGTGAAACGGTACTCGTACTCGAAGGGTCGTATTGGGATGTCGTTGACATGCGGCCCAAATACTGGGGTTCCAGCTTCCTTGCAAAGACGATCGACTTGAATAGATACAGGCGTTTCGAGTACGAGTACGAGCACGAGTACCGCGAAGCTGAGTACGAAAAAGCCGAGGTTTCACCCACCGAAATACCTGAAGAACGGATTTTAGCGGCTAGCCTTGAGGCCTCTAACCCAAGTGCAAGCCTGCCGTGTGCCCAGTGCTCCATGCAGCTTGGAAGTTATAGCCACCGATGGGCCCATCCAAATCGAGAATCTCCCCGGCCAAAAACAATCCTGGCTGCAATCGGCTCTGCATGTCTTGAAAATTCACTTCCCCTAAATCGACTCCGCCAGCGGTAACCTCGGCCTTGGGGTACCCCAACGTACCCGAAATCGCTACCCGATGGTTCTTGAGATTCTCGATCATTTTGCTCCGAATCGACTTGGGCAACTCCGCCAAGTGCGGATCGTAAGCCGCTCCGATGCTATCTAAGATCGACATGGCGAGCCGTTTGGGAACACGACTTGCAAGCACTGTCGAAATGGCTCGATTGCTCTGCCGTGTCTCCTGCGCGATCCACTCTTCGAGTCCCTGCAACGTTAAGTCGGGTAGCAAGTCGATGACCAGCTCCAAACGATCGCCATCGAGGCAGTCTGAAAAGCATCGCGAGACATTCATGCAAGTCGGGCCACTAAAGCCTTTATGAGTCCACAGCAATCCACCTCGCGACTCTCTTCGCTCGAGCTTCAGAGCCTTGCTCTGGCTCCCTTGGTAAACATCGGCACGAACCAACACATCCTCCAGGGTCAGACCACTGAGTTCGTGCACTCTCGCATCGGGCGAGGTCAGAGGCGTCAGTGCCGGTTTGAGGGGCGTGATCGTATGACCCATGTCCCGAACCCATGCATAACCGTCTCCGGTCGTTCCGCAACCGCTATAACTAAGCCCCCCGGTCGTGATCAACACCGACTTGCAAGTCAACTCCACGGGTTGGTCTTGGACTGTGGCCCTGACGGTGAAACCTTGCCCCCCAGCCGAGGGTCGCACCGACTCGACAGCGCAGCCGCACAAAAGCTGTGCACCGAATCGAGCCAATCTCCGAACCACCGCATCTCGCACATCGATGGCCCGATCGCTTACCGGAAAAACCTTTCCGGTCTGCTCAACCTTGGTCGCCACCCCTTCGGTTTCGAACTCCCGAACGACATCCTCGGGTGAGAGTCTCTTTAGCACCGATAGCAATACTCGCCCTTGTTTGCCAAAAGCCTCGGCGATTTTTCGACTATCGCAATGGTGGGTGATGTTGCAACGCGTTCCACCGGACATAAGGATTTTCACGCCGGCTTTGTTGTTCTTCTCTAAAACGAGAACCTTTTTACCCCGCTGAGCCGCTGTCCCACTGGCCCACAAACCAGCCGCACCACCTCCAACAACGATCGCATCCCAATTCCTGTCCATCTGTTTCCTGTCGATCTGTGTGCAGTTTCCGGCTCTTTGCAATATCTCGGGATCTTGGGCATCCCCCATTTTTGTAGCAAACGATGCAATCTTCACGGTGTATCGGTTATACTCTCGGGTCTTGTTTGAACAACCCGACCTTGGCGGTTAAGCCAATTGCAATTCCATTTTCAAACCACAATCAGACCTCTACTGAGCAAGGTTTCGTTTCTGATGAACTCTCCGATCGCACGAAGACAAATTCTATCGGCTGGGCTTGCCGCAACCAGCAGCCTGCTGGTCCCCTACCGCGAGACTCTTGCAGCCCTCCAAGATTCACCCAAAAAAAGAGTGGGACTCATCGGAACGGGCTGGTATGGAAAAGCAGATCTATTCCGCTTGATCCAAGTCGCTCCGGTAGAAGTCGTTTCGCTTTGCGATGTCGATAGCACGATGCTCAGCGATGCTGCCGATATGGTCAAAGAACGTCAAAAGTCAGGTAACCGACCTCGTACCTATTCCGACTATCGAAAACTCTTGGCCGAAAAAGATCTCGATATCGTCTTGATCGCAACCCCGGATCACTGGCACGCGCTGCCGATGATCGAAGCGGTCAAAAATGGTGCCGATGTCTATGTCCAAAAACCGATCAGCGTCGATGTGGTCGAAGGACAAGCGATGCTTGCGGCCGCCAGGAAGTACAACCGCGTGGTCCAAGTCGGAACGCAACGACGAAGCACTCCTCACCTGATGGAAGCCAAGCAGCAGATCGTTGACCCGGGGTTGTTGGGCAAGATCTCGCATGCCGAGATCTATTGCTATTACCACATGAGAGCTCGCGAAAATCCTCCCGACTCTCCACCACCGCCGAATCTCGACTACGAAATGTGGACTGGCCCCGCCCCGATGCTGCCCTACAACAAACTGGTGCATCCAAGATCCTGGAGAGCTTTCAACGAGTACGGCAACGGGATTCTAGGCGATATGTGCATCCATATGCTCGATACGGTCCGTTGGATGCTCGGGCTCGGATGGCCTACTCGCGTATCGAGCCAAGGTGGGATCTACGTCGACAAAGCCTCCAGAGCCAACATCACCGATACTCAAACAGCGGTCTTTGAATTCCCAGAGCTCAATGTGCAGTGGACCCACCGCAGTTGGGGCGATCCCCCCGATCCAGCTTATCCATGGGGCGCGACGCTCTATGGCGAGAAAGGAACCTTGAAACTCAGCGTCAATAGCTTTGATTTCATTCCGCGTGGCTCTGATGCAAAACCGATCCATCGAGACGTCAAAATGGAACTCGATCAATACCCAGAGGACAAAACCGAGAAGGATCTCGAAAGGCACGTGGCCCCCGCGATCCGTGTGCACATGCTCGACTTCCTAAAAGCCATTGCAGAAAGAGGCAAGCCTGTGGCGGACATCGAACAAGGGCATATCTCGACAGCATCATGCATTCTTGCAAATCTATCGATGAAACTCGGTCGCACCCTGACGTTTGATCCCATCAAGCATGTTGTTCTTGGAGACGATCAAGCGACCTCCATGCTGCGGCGTCCTTACAGGGCGCCATGGATCCACCCTGAGCCAAACCAGGTTTGATGCGTGCCCTACCGACTGCCCCCTGATTCGATCGCAAGGGTTCTGGAAACCATTCCAGACCCGTCGGTTCTTTGGAGCCCAGATGCCAACTGGGCTGTCTTGGCGTCTCGCGAACCACTCCCAGATATCGCGGAACTCGCACGTCCGATGCTTGCGCTGGCCGGTATGCGGATCGATCCAAACGCCAACTCGGGATTTCAAATCGACTTCTACACCGGCCTGACACTCCGAGATCGTTCGGGCAAGAACTTCACCACGATCTCGCTTCCAAATCCCGTTGGTTCAAAACTCAATCGCATCGGTTTTGTTTCTTGGTCTCATCGAAGCGATGCGTTTGTCTTCTCCCGCAATACTGGATCATCGACCGAACTTTGGTATGTTCGATGCGATGAGCCCTATCGACCCGTCATCCTAACGGATCGACTCCAAACGGTGCTCATGGGAATCGATTGGATGCCCGATGGTTTGGGAATCCTCTGCGGCAGTGTTCCTAGCGATCGCCCCGGTCCACCAAAAGCCTCTGGGGTACCTAACGAGCCAAACATTCAGTTTGCCGATGGGCGCAAGTCTCCCGCAAGGACTTATCAAGATCTCCTCAAGAATTCCGATGACGAATCTCTCTTCGAATACCATGCAACATCGAGGATCACCATCGTCAAACCAGGTTGTCCTCCTGAATACCTAGGTGATCCGGACCTCTTTACCCATGTGTCGGTCTCGCCAGATGGAGGACACCTTCTTACCGTCCGATTGAAAAGACCTTTTTCACTCGCCCTGCCTTGGGAATTCTTCCCCAAGTCGATCGAGGTGCGGCGCTCGGATGGGTCTTTTCTATTTCAAATCGCAGACGTTCCGCTTTCGGACAACATCCCTATCGAAGGTGTCAGAATCGGGCCGAGATCAGTGCAGTGGTGGCCCGGGCATCCTGCAAGACTCCTGTGGACCGAGGCTCTCGATGGAGGTGATCCGAACCGCAAGGTCAAGCATCGCGAGGAGTTGTTCTACCAAGATGCCCCGTTTGCCGAACCTGCAAACCCTTTGCTTAATCTCCAAGGTCGTTACTCGGGTAGCACTTTTTTTCGCGATGCGAATGTTTGGATGACCACCCAATACGATCGAGACCGACGCTGGACGACCTCGACCATCCATCGCCTGAATACTGCCGGAAATTCAAGTCCGCAGATCCAATCGCATGTCTTCTTTGACCGCAGTATCAGGGATCGCTATGGGGATCCAGGTCGCATCATGCTCGAACCAGACCTGGCTGGATTTTCGATCGCCAAGCAGATCAAGGACAACGTCATCTTAGCCGGCATCGGTGCTAGTCCAGATGGAAATCGACCCTTCCTGGATCTGAAAAACCTCAAGAATCTCGAAACCCAAAGAATATGGAGATGCTCGACCAATTGCTCTGAGAACGTGGTTGCCGTTTGGAGCCGAGACGCCGAAATCACCTTGCTGACTCGAAGGGAAAGCTCGAAAGAACCACCGAACTACTTTCTGCGTCATGCGCACTCGGACTCCATCGAACCACTTACGCATTTCGTCGACTTGAACCCCGAGTTACGAGGTATCACCAAGCAGATTGTTCGATACAAACGATCCGATGGTGTCCCTCTTTCGGCGACATTGTACCTTCCGGCAAACTATCACCCAGGGAACCGTTTACCTCTGGTTCTCTGGGCCTATCCGATGGAATTCAATGATCCAGACACCGCTGGCCAAGTCTCCGGGAACCCAAACTCTTTTCTGCGTATCGCAGGTAGCACCCATTTGGCTTTACTCTTGGAAGGCTATGCGATCCTCGACGACGCCGCGATGCCAGTCATCGGAGATCCAGAGACGATGAACGACACGTTCATCGAGCAGATTGTTGATGCGGCCCACTCGGCGATCGATCATGTGATTGCGATGGGCATTGCGGACCCAGATCGAGTCGCCATCGGCGGACACAGTTACGGTGCATTCATGACGGCCAACGTCCTAGCCCACAGCAATCGCTTTCGCGCAGGGATCGCTCGCAGCGGCGCTTACAATCGGACGTTGACACCCTTTGGCTTCCAGAGCGAAAGGCGTCCTCTTTGGGAGGCCAAATCCGTCTATAGCGAAATTTCACCTTTGATGCATGCGGACAAAATCAAGTCACCGATGCTGCTTATCCATGGTGAAATGGACAGCAACCCAGGCACCTTCGCGATGCAATCGCTGAGAATGTATCAGGCTATCCAAGGCAACGGAGGGGTTTCCAAATTGGTGATGCTACCGCTGGAGGGTCATGGATACCGAGCACGACAATCGGTCATGCACGTTCAATACGAAACCGTACAATGGCTCAATAGATATCTAAAACACATCAGCGACGATTGATCTGGTCGATCACAAAAAGAACATCCAAGGGATCTAACGCGCCATCGCGATTCGGATCCACAAAGAGCAAAAGAGCGTCGAGCACAGGATCCAATACCCGAGCACCACTGCGGTTGATCTCATCGATCAAGGTCAAAACGTCCAAGGGATTCACCCCCCCTGCGTTATCCACGTCAAACGCATTGGCAGGATTGGTCCAACGGGCCGGATCATTATCTCGCACCAAAAATGTCTGTGAACCAACGATCAGTCCGTTGCCACTGCCAGTGAGAATAATCGTTCGAGGATTCGACGGCCGATCGTTGTTGAGAACAGACACAGTAAAAGTCGCTTGTAGGGCTCCGGCGGGAATCGTCAAACTGCTTGGAAAAACAAGAATGCCAGCTTGGCTCGCCGATAAACTAACCGCGACTCCACCCAGCGGCGCCGGCGATCGAATACTAACGGTTGCTTGAGTGCTTGAACTCTCCGCGATACCTTCGTCCAGTTCCGTCCTTATCGCTGTTAAAACCAGCGGTTGAAAGTCGGTCACGTCAAGCGACACACCAATCGATTCAAAGTTCGATACGCTAGGACTAAAGGTCACACGCTGTGTTCCATCGAAAAGGGAATCGTCGACAGCGGAAACCGAGACTGTCGTTGATGCCTCATTGGCCGGAATGGTCACCACCACCGGTACAACTGCTTCTGTCGGATCGCTACTGGTGAGGCTCACGACCAAAGGACCCGCAAGGCTCGAGCCGCTGCGAGTGACTGTCATGAGCGCAGCTCCCGCTCCAGCGTTTTCTCCAATCGATGTTCTGTCCAACGCTAAAGTGATTCGTCCTGCAGAATTGACGACAACTTGGAATGTCCGCTCAGCAAAACCACCATCGTCATCGATCACCCGGGCTATAGCCGTATAGGTTCCTGGATTTGCATAAGTGTGCGAAGCATCAAAGAAACCGCTGGTCGCTTGCCCAGGACTCCCTAGGCTCGTGACCGTGGCCGGCCCGGTGCTATCGGCCGATCCATCGCCCCACTGGACGCGGTACGTGAATGTTTCGGATTTCGGCGGAGTGGCTAGCGGCATGCCGTACCCGCTGTCTGAAAATTGTCCCAAGCCAGATAGGTTCAAGGTCACACCTGCTTGCGCGGTCTTGTTCGCTATAGCCGAAAGTACCGGTGGAGCATTAATCACAGAAAGGGAGCTTGTGCTACTTTTGGATCCCAATAAGGCACCACCAAGTGTCACTCGGACACTCAAATCTGCATTGTCCCCATAGGTATGGTTGCCAATGACTCGAACGTTCTGAGGGATGAGTTGCCAACCGATGTCCTGCAAGCCAGCTAAATCGAGTCGACTCGGCAGGAGTCTTTCGCCCGTACCGAAGACTTGAACCATCGATGGGCGTCTACCATCGATGCTCGTCGTATTTGCAAAGTGCTCCGCATCAGCAAGTGGCACAGGGCCGCCAAAGACGTTGATCGCATTCGAACCAGCAAAACGGCTATTAACGATCTTGTTGTTCCATACCGTCGTTGTGCCAAACCCCATGATATGAAACAGCTCGTGCGCCGCTACCGAGACAAAATCGAGTTGGTTGCTCTGAAGCCCATTGGCATTCGTGCTAAAATACCAAGACTTAGAAGTATCGAAGGCGATCGAACCACCCCAAGGCCCTACGTCCGTGGGTGGATTTGCCAACGCGCCGGCCTGCCCCCGCCCCTTGACCGCATCGGCAAAAGCTGGACGGGAAGTCCGAGCCGTAAAGCCACCTCGATTGGCCAAACCACCTTCAGATCCACCCAAGGATCGTCCTCCCACGAAAACCAATATTTCGTTCGCAGCAATCGTTAGGTTTGTTTTTGAAGTCTGAAGACCGGTCACTGGATGACGAAAGGTGGCGTCCCAGGAATCCCCCGCTAGCGGCTGGATCGCAGCAAGCGTGTCGCTGAATTTCGACGCGACCATGTCCGCAGCCGTCTGAAGCAGATTTCTTCTGGAAGCGTCAAAGAAAAAGCCCGAATTGTCCAGGCTGTAGTCAAACCGGAACTTGATCGGCCCAGACACCGGTGGGTTTTGAATCGTCGCCGAAGAACCCGATCCGTCTCCCCAAGCGATCGTGCCCGATATCGCACCAAATAGATCCGAAGTGTCCAAGGTGCGATCCAAATCGAAACTCTGACCCTCGACGGTCATCATCGACCGCGATTCGAGTCGTTCGAGTGCAAGTTTGCGTTTTCCAAGTCGTCTCTTGCGGTCCATAGCATGCTCAACGAACATCACCAAAAAGTCCGATCCCTAACCCACTAGATCGGGTCGATTGTATCGTATACCGGAACGAAGTAAAAAAATCGGTTATCCAAGGATTTTAGCAGCTATTGCGATTTGTTTTGGGGCCGTCCGGCATTATCGTGGCTGGCAACTCATAGCACTGGTTCTTTTCGTACACGTACTCGTACTCAGTGAAACGGTACTCAAGTCCGAAATCGACCGGTTCAAGATCTCTTCATCAGCGTTCATCAGCGGTCATCAGCGGTCGAAAAAATAGCGGTTGCGAAAACCTAATCTCTAGGTGTCGAGATTACCTGCAAACTCAGGTAATCATAGATCCCCTCCTTACCCCCCTCAACACCTAGCCCACTTTGCTTGACCCCTCCAAAAGGAATCTCCGCCTTGAGCGGCCTCCACTCATTGATTCCAACAATCCCAACTTGAAGTCTCCTTGCGACCCTCTTGCACTCAGAGAGATCCTGACCGTATACATAACCCGCGAGCCCCTGCGTGACGCTGTTAGCTCGAGCAACGACATCCTCAACTTGCGAATATTCTAATATAGAGAAAATCGGCCCGAAGATCTCGCACCCAAAGAGATCCATTTGATCCGTCACTCCATCGATAACCGTCGCAGGATAAAAACTCCCGCGTGCCAACCGCGAATCATTTGCGTAAGACGCATTGAGCCCGACGATCCTTGCACCCATCTGACAAGCCTTCTGAACCAGCATGTCCACACCTTGACAAGCCTGCTGATGAATCAAAGGGCCCGCATCGACTCCATCTTCAAGCCCATCTCCTATCTTGGATGCAGCAAGCCTTGTGAGCAACTTGTCCATAAACGCGGATCGGATGTCTCGATGCACAAAAATGCGATTGGCGGTCACACAAACCTGACCGCTCACAAAAAGCTTGAGCCGAACGAGTTGATCCACTGTAAAATCCAAGTCCGCGTCTGGCAAGACGATAAACGGCGCATTCCCCCCTAGCTCCAACAGCACACGCTTAATGTCCCAAGCAGCACCGCTTAAAATCTCACGCCCAGTCCTGACCGAACCCGTCAAACTCACCACTCTTATGGCCGGATGATTGCTCAGAATCGAGCCGAGCTGACTCCCTAGCCCAGGCAGGATCTGAACTGCGCCCGATGGCAATCCAGCTTGCTCGAAGATCGGAGCCATGGCTAAGGCGATCAGCGGGGTACTTTCGGCAGGCTTCCAAATCCCACAACAACCAGCCGCAAGAGCCGCTGCAATCTTCTTTGCTCCTTGAGCCAACGGAAAATTCCAAGGGGTTATCCAAGCGGCAAGCCCAAGAGGTTTGTGCTCGATAAGAAACTCTCGATCGGCCTGAGGATGCGGAGCAATACGCCCGCAAACCCGTCGGGCCTCCTCCCCGAACCAACGAAAAAAACTGGCCGCATAATCCACTTCACCCAAAGCTTGCAAGTAAGGCTTTCCCTGTTCGGCCGTTAACAATCTAGCAAGCACATCGCGCTGAGCCTCAAGCCTTTCGGCAACACGCTTGAGGATCTCTCCTCTTTCAAAAGCCGACGTCTTTTGCCATCGATCCTGTGCACCATGTGATGAAGCAATCGCTTGCTCGATATCCGTGCTCTCCGCAAAAGCGACTCGAGCAATCAACTGCCCAGTGGCCGGATTGACGACTTGCTCTGTCGGCTTGCGATCGATCGGTTTTCCATCGATCCAGGGTACAGGTTCAAACCATAACTGCGGAACATTACGATGCATGCAATTAGACTCTCAAGACCTTACGGTAAATACTCGCCACTTGCGTCACATCGAGCGCGACGGGATTCGGATCCATCAATCGGCGATTATTACAGGCATCCTTAGACATCGCTTCGATCGCCTCTGGTCCAACGCGATGCTTGCGAAGTTGATCCAATAATCCAATAGAGTTAGCAAGTTCATCGAGCCTGTCGCAAAAATCCATCGCACCGAGAGCCCCCCAGCCGAGCGCCTTGCAAAAAATCTCCATTTCGTACTGGCACGCATGGGCGTTGTTCCGCATGACTTCACCAAAAAAAGTTCCGGTGATCACGCCGTGGGCGATCGGGTATCGGCCTCCCAAAGGGAGTGCCAAGGCATGCACGGCGCAGCAAGAAGAGTTGGCAAAAGCCATCCCAGCAAGATGACTTCCAAGAGACATCGCATCGCGAGCATCGGCATCCGACGGTTCGCTACAGACCCGTTGCAACGCCCAGCCTAGGTAGTTTGCCGACTCCAATGCCAGCGCCCTGGCCAACGGGGTTGCAACCTTTGCGATCAGTGCCTCCAAAGCATGGACCATCGCATCCATGCCTGTCGAGGCGGTTATCTCGATGGGCAAACGATCCGTAAGGGACGGGTCGACGATCGCCAGATCGGCTAAAAGATGCGGAGAGACGACCCCGGCTTTGTTACCCGTTGACTTGTCGGTCAAGATTGCGACAAAGGTCGCTTCGGATCCCGTTCCCGAAGTCGTCGGGATCATGATCGATGCGATGCCCCGCGATGGGACTTTTCCGATACCCAAGTAGTCTCTTGCTACTCCGGAATGTTTGGCTAGAACCGCAGCGACCTTGGTCGCATCCATCACACTCCCACCACCAAGGGCGATCACCGCGTCTGCATGGGATGCACGAATTGCATCTCCGATTTGATCAACTTGCTCCAAGGCGGGCTCTGGAGCAACTTGATCGTAGATCCCACCCCATAGTTGGGCCTTGCGTAACTGATCCAAAGCCGAGTCTATCAAACCGGCTTTGCATACCCCTTGGTCAGTGACCAAGAAAACCTTTTTGTATCCGAGCTCCTCGCAAAATTCCGCGAGACGATCGAGTTGATTTCTCCCAAAACAAATGCGTCTTGGAAGATGGTTCTGGTACTTGGCTATCTTAGCAACTCGGTCAGACTCCATGCCCGTTGTTACTTGCCCGTTTGGGTTTTCTGGCCGGCCATCTCGGGCTCGTATTTGACCTCCGTCAGCTCGATCCCCTTAAAGGGTAGAACATCTGGCAGGATCTGAACACCCGTTGAAACCTTCAAAGGAAACGGTCCACCGACATCGTAAGTCAGTTCGACAAAGCTGGCCGTCCAGCCTGGTTGCTCCGGTGGAGGAGGTGCAACATAATTTCCATCAACATCCGCTTTGAGTGTGGTGCTCTCGAAAGCAGGGCCGATGGTCTTGAGCCTAAAATCGCGAGCCGTGGGGTTGTTGGCTCGCCAAAGAACCACCTCCGTTGGCTTGGTCTTGGCAAAGACTCGTATCGAGCCGTTTTCTTCAAACTTCCATGAGTACTGAGGGGATTTCTTCCCTGAAGAGATCATGCTGTAGAAAGCCGCGATCGATTGGACTGCATCGGTATTCTTGAGCCCATGGTCTCCATTGGGGACATACCACAGCAGTTTGTCACCTTGAAGTTCATCGTAATAGAACTTCGATGAATCGGGCAAAAAGAACTGATCACCGCTGGCGTTTACGATGTACTTGGGCATCGTCAGGCGGTCGCGGTAATAGTAAGGATCGACGATCTCGTAAAGAGTTTGCATTCGAGGGTGATCAAACCTTTGGAGGATCTTGTGCTGGTAGTAGTTGCCGATGGCTTCCGACCAAAACCCATAGGCTTCCGCGTGGTTCTGAAGCGAGGATCGGGCGTTGGCCACATCGATCACAATCGGCACAATGGCTTCGATCCGATTGTCAGCCGCACCGGCCATCCATGTCGTCCAGCCTCGCTTGGAACCACCTCCGACGATGAATTTGTTGACCTTGCGTTTCCCTCCGGCTTCGCTGGCAGAAAACTCGGTGATGCAGTCCATGGCTCGCACGACGCTCTTGACCATGGGCAAGCGTGGCAACCAGGTGGGATCTCCAGTCTCGAGAAATTGAGCCCACGAGTATCCAATCAAATCGTCTTCGACACGCGGGGTGCCGTCGTTGTGGAAGATCAAAGGTTGATTGGGAATGTTCTTAAGCTCGGCCACAACACCGCCGGTCGAAGCGGCAATCGCACCGGTGATCGCATCTGGTCCTTTGGGCTGGGGACTCGTGTGGCTGCCCCCACCGATCATTAAGAACACACGGTCTGTCGTAATTTTCGCAGGCACCGTCACTACGAGCCAATGTTCCCACAAAGGCCGATCGACTTCTTGCTCGCTTCTCCAACGTTGCGAAGTCAGCCGGATCACGTGCGTGGTGAGATTCCCGGTTTGGATTGTCTCAGCAAGATTCCAAGCGTACGAGGAATCCGGTATGGCCACGTAGGTATCCAACGGCGTTAGCTTGCTACCGGCCGGCGGCTCGGCGTGCGCAACCGAATTCAAAAGACATAGACCAACAAGAGCAAGCAGAAGCCAAGCGCGAGACTGTTTCATAACAAAATCCGTATGCAATGAGGAAAAATCGATAAGCTAAAAGTGGTTCTTCATGAATTATCGTGGCTAAAAAATTATGCCAATGGTTCTATTCGTACTCGTACTCGTACTCGAAGGAATGCATTGGGATGCATTTGACATACGGGCTGAATACTCGACTTCCAGTTTTTGAAAAGCTGATCAACTTGAATCGATCCAGACGTTTCGAGTACGAGCACGAACACGAGTACAGGGAAGTTTAATAGGATGAACGAATAGAACTAAAGCGATAGGCTCCCAGCGTTCGCTACTTTGGTTTTTTCGCAAGAACGAACCCGGGGCTTATCGCTTAGATTACTTGGTCAGTTGCAAGGGTGGGAGGTCTTTGGTCGACGAAGTGATATCGGCCTTGAGTCCGGTTGCACCCTTCTTGGCATACTTACCAGCCAAGAGATCTGGACCTGGATCGCCAAGGCCTTGGAGCTTTTGGGCAGGCGTTGGCTGAACGGACGGATCGGGCCAAATCACGGTGATATCATAGGACCCTACCGGTGCACCCTCTCTGGCACTCGTAGCAAGCTTGAATTTGCCTCCCTCATCGGTTGTTGCCGCAGGGATAAGCTTCATCTCTTTATCGGTCGGATGGAAAATCACCGTCGCTCCGTTGGCTGGCTTGCCGTCGACTGTAACGCTGCCCGTTACAGGCACCAAAGAAGGGCCACCTTTGCCGCAACCAATGAAGGTCGTACCAATAAATAGCAGTAGCGTAAAAACGACGGATGACGAAGGCTTACAAACAGACATCAGCGACTCCTAAGTGGTAGGGAAAGGAATATGAGCGTTCCATTAAGATACCAGAAAAACAAGCAAAAAGGCGGACGACCTTATCGATCGCCCGCCCTTTCGTATGAGAATTCCACTGGATCTTTAAGCCGTCAAACTAGTCGTCCAAGGCGACAACTTCGCTACCATTACGTGTCACCAAGGCGGTGAAAACCGGTGTCGAGATCGTCGCGGGCAGGAAGACAACCGAACCGTCGCCACGGAGAGCTTGTACACCACTTCCATGGAACGAGTATGGGTTGTTCTCGTTGTCGATGTTCATCACCGAGCATCCTGCGGCCAACGGATTGTTACGATCAACACCCGAGAGACCTCGAGGGTGACGCGCGGTGTTCCAGTCGACGTACGAAGAGTTCAGAACGAATGCAGCAACGGGAGTGGTGGTCCAAGTCCCTTGGTAGGCTACACCGTTGAAGTACCGGCGTTGACGTCCGGCGATTTCGATGAAGCACAAGGTGTTGGAAAGTCCATCGGTGACGGCTGCAAACTTGCGCTTGTTACCTATCACAACTTCAGCATTGTCACCAAGAGCCGCGTTGTCATCTGCACCCAACATCGAGTTGTGGGTGGTCGTTGCGGGCAAACCAACGCAACTAGCCAATGTACTGTGCAATCCACGAAGAGCCGCATAGTCGGTACGAGGCAAAAAGAACGCTGCTCCTGATGGCAGGATGCCTGCTTGACTGAAGTAGGGCCCGTAATCGCTTTGAGATTCAGGAGTCGATGGACACAGGAAAGTTGGAACGGGGGTCGTCGCAGCCGCCGGAACTTGGCCAATCGGTGCTGGCAAGTTTCTCGGATCGATCAAAGGCTTCTTCAGATCGAAGAGCTGATACATGGTGTTGCCTTCCATGAAAGGCATCATCAAACCCAAAGGAGCCATGCTTCTTCGAGCATCAACCGTTGCCGCAAAAAATGGGTTGCCTTGAGCTGCATAAGCATCGTTCAATCTGAATTGGGTGCACCAGGTCGGCACCCACTTGTTTGCAGATTCGTGATTGTGCAAAGCCAATCCGATCTGCTTCATGTTGTTACCACAACTCATCCTTCTTGCCGCCTCACGAGCGGCTTGAACTGCTGGCAAGAGTAATCCGACCAAGATTCCAATGATCGCAATCACCACCAACAGCTCGACTAGCGTGAAACCTGTTCGTCGAGCAGTGCGTTTCATCATCCACCTCCGAAAGAGAAAAAAAGACTCATAAAAACGTGACAAGGGAGGAGCGTGCTCCTTAAGGAATACTGTAAGATGCAGTCAGAGCCGAGTCTACTAGACACAATTCATTTTGTTGCTAAGGATTCAGAATTTTTTCAAGTTTTCTTTCTGCGAAGGTGTTGCGATGAAACGTACCACGAAAAACCCTTTAGTTTTCGCTGTTTTTGCAGGTTTTGGAGCCTTGGTTGCCACATCCACAGGTTTTTCTCAGGATAAGCCCGAGGCGATCTCCTCAGGAACCCCGAAAGCTACGGCAAAAGAATCCCCTAAACCCTTCAAAATCCCAGAAATCATTGGTGGTAGTGGGCATCGGATCACCGTGGGAGAGCAAGACGCACAGTTTCCGATGGCTGTAGTTCGAGGCACTCCTTACGAAATGGGACATCACCTCGGTCGGCTTTTTACCAAGGAAATCCAAACCTTTGTCCCTGCGGCACTCGAAGGAATCTCGCAAGAGCTCAATCTTCCGCCTGGCACGCTCAATGAGGTTTGGTCTCGAACCAGTAGCTATGGGGACGATCGGCTCGAGCAGGAATTAGCCGGACTTGCCGACGGCTCAGGAGTGCCTTTGAGCACCCTTCAAGCCCTCCATGCCGTGCCGCTGCTGATGCCTTATTCATGCAGTAGCATCGCCGCATGGGGAGATGCGACGGTCGATGGCCATCTCTACCAAACCCGCAATCTTGACTGGAGCATGGATGTCGGTGCTCACGAGTTCCCGATGATCGTGCTGTACATGCCAAACGAAGGCATCCCGCACGTGGTACCTTCGTTTGCAGGCATGATCGGAGCCCACACTGGAATGAACGCAAAAGGTATCGCCCTGAGCGAAATGGGAGACGCCTCGGCAAAGGAAGCACCCTATCAAGTGCATGCTCCTCACTTTACGGTCTATTTTAGAACCATGCTCTATGATGGCGATTCGCTTGGAAAAGCACTTTCGATTTTCAAAGCCCAACCAGTGACCAAGCGATATCACTTTGTCTTTGGCGACGGTCAGACCGACAAGCGGGCGGTAAAGGTCCGTGCACACTCACCGGAACCGACCGACAAACAGCTTTTGATCTGGAAGGATGCCGATCCGACCGATGAGTTCGCTCCAAACGTACTATCTTGCGTCGTGTACAACGACGAAGGTCGTGGAGCCTTCCCAACACTTCAGAAAGAGCGTGGAAAACTCGATGGCCCAAGACTCGTTGAGCTCGCCAACAAGATCCCGATCAAAGGCGGTAACGTAGAGAACGTCGTGTACGATGCGACGGAACTGAGGATGTGGGTATCGTATGCCAAAGCCGGCAAAGAAGCCTACCTCAGGCCATATACTTACATCGATCTAAAGACGATCGATGCAGATGGCGATGGCAAAGCCGATTTGAGCCAGTAGATGATCTACCTCAGCTACGAAAACGTGCAAACGGCTCTCCATTGTTTAACGGTTGCCCTGGACCGTTTTTGGCAAGCTCAGCGCTGAGACGATTGAGACAATCGTCGAACAATGCGCCCGGACGATTGAGACAATCGTCGAACAATGCGCCCGGACGATTGAGACAATCGTCGAACAATGGAGATTCACTATACTTTACGCATAACCTTGCGCACTTCGGGCAGGAATAACTTAAAGAACTCATCGGTAGAGTCTTCTTTTTTCCCTGACGCTTGGCAAGAGGTTTGAATCTTATAAAGGAAATCTGTTCTCCAGAACCGAGGTGACTTCGAAGCTTGCCAGGGCCCACCGTCTGTCCAACCATAGTAGACACTCATCTTACGCTTGTCGATCGAATTGGTTTCAAACCCGAGCTTCCAAATCGATCCTTCTGTCCCATCGTATTCACAAGGAACGGCTTGCCTCTCTGAAGTTGGAGTGACTGCTCGAGCACTGTAACATATCTCGGGCGTGTGGACTGCAATAGGCCCCTTAGGACCGAAGACCAAAAACACATTGACTGCCTCTCCGGTGGCTTGGTGGACATAAACCCTCGAAATATAACCATTGGCTTCCAAGATCCCGTAGATCACCCGATCCTCTATTTTGGCTTCCTCGTCGCATTTCCAGGGGCCAATTTCCATCGGAATACTATTGAGTTGCTTACCCAGGGCCTGAATATCTTCGGCTACCCCCCAGCGGTTTGACAGAACACCGTGAGCTACACCTCCGAAGAGGATAATCGCCAGGGCACTTGCAATACCAAAGTACCACTTTTTCAAATCAGTCCCTTTAGCGATGTTATTCCGCTCGACTGTTGTATCGGTAGCGACAGTCTTTTCATCAACGCCTGTTATGGTTTCAGCCTTTTCTTCGTTGCTCATGGCATGGATCTTTCGTTATTGTCTGACAACTCGTATTCCAACCCAGTAAACTATTTCGGATTTTCTTTTTCGAACTCTTCTAGCGACGACTGATCGTCTGGTGTTAAGATCGACTTCCTTAGCTCCACAGGGTTGACTTTCGATTTAACCCTTGATGCTTCCTCATCCCTACCACTTTTTCGGAGCGCTTGGTAGAGGTGGAAGACTACCCTTGGATCATTCGTTGCCGATGCTGCGACCTCCAAAATCGGGACAGCTTCATCAAACCTATTAGCCAGCATCAGTATTGCGGCTTTCGAGTCAAGCAAAAGAGGTTGTTTACCGGCGATCCTAATGGCTTGATCAATCAATGACAAGGCTTCTTCGGTTCCACCGACTTGCTCTCCTAAGAGGATCGCAAGATTATTCAGGGCCACAACATCGTTGGGCTTCAGTTTGACGATCTTCTTGTAAGCATCAATGGCCTTGTTGGATTTCTTTTGCGCAAGCCACATGTCGGCAATCGACAATAGCAGTTCGGCATTTCGATCATTCGACGAGCCCGCCTCAGAGAGCGCTTCGTCACCTTGGTCAGCGAGGTCTTGAGGAACATTCCCAACCGAGAGCAAACCGGCTAAAAGCCTCGCGACCTCCGGCGATTTCTCTGATTTGAGTTTCTCAAGCAAATATCGGATCGCAGCTTCTCTTGCGGTCGAATCCTCAGATCTTGCAAGGCTTCGAACGTAGTTCAATCCCTTGCGTCCATCGAGTTCGAATGCCTGTCTTAATGTCTCTTCGGCTTCCTTGGAAGCCCCGAGTTCATTCAGAGCGTCGCCGGCACTGGCCAATATATTCGCTTTTTCGGAGGCCTCGGCGTTCACATCCAATTTGCTCACTTGGGTATCACGCCAAGCGATCACGAGTGTTTTCGCCCGCTCAGGGCTACCAGAGATTTTCTGAAGTCTTGCGCGAAGCACTACCGAAATGAAACTGTCGGGTTCTTGAACATTTAATCGATCGGCGATTTCATTGGCCTCGACGATCCGATCTTGCTTGATCAAGAAATCCGCATAGGTGTATAAATACTCGCTTGAGACTTGTGCACCCCTGCACAATGTAGCCAATTGTTTTCCTGCAGCTGCCAACAACTGCTTGACCTGAGGACTCTCAGTGTCTTGAATCTCCGCTAGTGCAGCGTTTCGAATATAGATCGAAGCCAAACGAAATCGGTCTTGATCGGTACGATTTTTTGGGTCTTCAACCAAGGCTTCCAAGAGATACTGGGCCATGGCCAAGTCTTTTTGTTGGCCTTTTCTTGCAAGCAATTCCGCTCTCAACCGTCGGTCATCCGGGTTGTCAGCCAGTTTTTCATTTTGGTAGATTTTGTCGATTGTCGCCCAATCTTGGTCGCCTCCACGAGCGGCCAACAGGGTCACATAAGAGCGTCGTACTCCGGACTCCAAAGGCAGGTTCGCAAACAGAGTTGCGTAGAGACCTATAGCTTCGTCCTGTTTGCCCTGTGCAAGTAATAGCCTTGCCATTCGGTCATCGATCGAATTGGGATCCTTGCTAGATTTCCTAGCCTCCAGCAACGCATTTTTAGCAAGATCCATTCGATCAAGAACCTGATAGAATTCCGCTAGTGCGAGATATTTATTGGTGGATTCGATCGGAGATTTTTCTAGATCTGCGAGAAGCGAATCGATTTTATGTGGTTGCTTTGCGGCAAGGAACAATCCGAATGCAGCGCTAAACACTGGTAAGCTTTTGTCTTCGGAAAGCTCTCGTGCTCTTGAAATGGATTGCTCTGCTTTGACCAATTCGGCGGATCTTTGGGGTTCAGGTTGACCACGGGAAGCGATCTCGGTGACTTGCCCAAGCCAGACCCAAGCCAAGGGATCTCTCGGACGAGATTCCGTACCGGCTTTGGCAAGTTCGAGCATGTTTTTTTGATCCTTGTTCGATAAACTGATCGCGATGGACGAAAGTCTTTGAGAGCGATTCACCCGATCCCCCAGACGATCAATGATCTCCGAAAGCTCTGCTCCTTGGCCTTGTGCAATCATCAATTCAGCGAGCCGCTCATAGGTTCGGATATTCTGCTCCCCCAGGCGCAAGGCGCGATTATGATCCCGAATCGCATTGGGAAAATTCCCTTTTGTCTCCTCGACAAGCGCCGACAGGACGTAAGTTGAGTTCCAAGAGGGGCGACGCTGAATCAAATAGTTGGTCAGGATTTCGATTTCATTTAGATCTGTTTTATTCTCTATCTGGGCTTCGGCCAGGAGACGTCTTGCGCGCAAGTACCGCCACTCGGTACCCTCGGTACCCTCTAACTCCCTGAGCTGATTTTCGATGACCTCAATATTCGTACACCACTCCTTGGTGGCATTCGCGAGCTTCGCTTGATCCGTCAGATCGTCAACGATGATCTGGGATTCGACCAACGCTCGCCCCGCTTCACTCATCGCGGCGATGTTCCCTGCGAATGAATCTTCGAGTTGCACCTTGGTGTTGGCGGACCTAGTACCCAAGCTCAGCCGCATCGCGGCCGACTGAAGGGCAGGATTCGTGGGGTCTTGAGATAACTGGCTATCTAAAAGCTGCTTGGCTTGCTCCTTCATGCCGTCCCTAAGCAAGTAATCGATCTTGGTCAAAACGACATTGGTATCCTTTGGCTGTTTTGATTCAATCTTCTCGAATAACTCGCGTGATTCTTTAACCAAGCCTAGATTTTCAAGTTTCTGAACCACTATTCGCTGAAGTTCTATCGAATCCTCATGCTGATTCGCTAGCTCAAGCAGCCTTGTTTTGGTTGTGTTCTTGGCCTCCTCTATAGAATCCGAGGAGGCACGGAGGATAGCCGCTTCGAGTTGCGTCAAATCCAAGACCCAAGGGCGCTCAATTAAAAAAGGATCGCTTGGGCTCAGTCCCACAGCGTCCTTAAAATTGTTGTCGAATTTTGTCCAAAGCGCCCCTTCTGGTCGATTTCTCTTTTGGAGGTCGAGTACTAGTTCACAGATACGGATATGGTCTCTCCCTGTTTTCTCTACAATCAACTCCATTCGATCAATCGCGTCACGAATACGGTTCGCACCAGCCAAGGCATCGGCAAGTCCTCGATGCCTTTCATCCACATTGGGTGCCAAGGACGAAGCATTCTGGTAGGCCTCCACCGCACGGTCGTATTGCCCTGATCGCAAATAACACATCCCCAAAGAAGCAAGCATCTCAGAACGATTCGTTGGATCCATCTCCTGATCCTTCGCGACAACTTCCTCAAGATACTTCGCGGCACGTACGAAGTCGCCTTGCAAAGCGTAATACGTCGCCCATTGCTGACTCGCAATTCTATTGAGTGCAACCTGCCCACGCTTGGTCAACAACCCTGACTCGACACGAATCGACTCGTCCATGGACTTGAGCGTCTCTTTCATATTCACCAGATCGCGTTTTTCAGCCCAGGCTTGCGCCAATCGGAACCATAACGGGCCAGTGGGGGCAGTGCATACTCGCCCTCCGTCCTCCCAGTACTTGACGGCCGCATCGAAATCTCCTTTCGCAAGGGCGATCTCACCGAGTCCTAGATAGACCTTACCGTCGCGCTTAGAACCGTTCTCCAATGCCTGCTTGTAGTATTTTTCTGCCAGTTCTAAGCGTTCCGCCTTCTTAGCAATCTCAGTTCCCCTTGAGTCCCTCAATCCCCTTTCCATAAAATGACCACCCGCCTCACGAAGCACCACCGGATCCTCCGGGGCCATGCTCAAAGCTTGGCGGATGTCCGATTCGGCCCTGACCGGATCGATTCGAGAAGCGATGGAAAAGTGTGCCAGCCATGCTTCCAGTTTCTCACGATTCGTTGCGAGCATCTTGTCCATGACCGAAAGGGCCCGGTCTCTAAGTTCCTGGGGACTCTGACCGTCCAACTGGGACTTCGAGAGAAACACCGGATCTCCTAAACAAACTTGAGCAATCGCTGATGAAATCTCTATGTCCCCAGGATTGTCAATGATCGACTTGAGCAACAAATCAACCACATGCAAAGTAGAAGCCGAATACAGCCACTCGGGGATTGATAGTTGTGTCGAATCAGTAAAGGAGTGGTTGCGATTTTCCAACGCCATCGTGTACCGAGAAAGGGCCAACCATTTCATTAAGTAAGGGTCAACGTTGGGGCTCGCAAGCTTGGCAATTTGATCCAGTGAATCCTCAAAGCGTCCCGACTGAACCAGACGTTGCATCATCCGAGTGCGGATGGCGGACTCTCGCTCTTTGAAGGATGGATCGGTTTCGCATACCCCAAGCGCTCTGGCCTGTGTTGCAATGATCCGGCTCAGCAGATCATAAGCCCCTGGAGCTTGTTCGTCCGGCAAAGCCTTGTCCAAGATTTCCGCTAAATGGACTTTCTGTTCACGGTTTTCTGGATCTAGCAACAAGTACGTCTCGATCGATGAAGCCGACTTGATCCAGTCCTGGCTTTCCTCGAATCCTTTTGCCCGCTGTTTCATCGCATTCGAGACTCGACCCATCTGCGATTGATGTAGAAAATACAATGCCGGAGCGATGACAGCAATACTCACCAACGAGAGAATGAATAATCTCCAATTGATCTTTAGGCGTTTACGAGTCTCTGGTAGGGATCGCTTGTGAATCTTCATATTATCTTCGCACGTGAAATCATTGCTAAACAAAAGCAAAGGCTCACTTTCCGTGAGCCTTTTAGCATTCTTAAGTTTATGACAAATACATCTGATCGCAACAAACATCACACTTTGGAAGCATAGTAGTCGCCATAGTAGCTGGCGTATTCGCGAACTGGCACACCCGAAAGCACAGAACCGGCTACCTTGGCTCCGGAAGACTCAAGACGGTGATACGCCTGCACGAGTTGTTCAATGCGACTCTTGTCTCGCAGGGCACACATCAACACTGCGTCGGCTACCTTAGCAAAAAGTAGTGCTTCGCTAGCCGGAAGCACGGGCGGGGTATCAATCACGATGTAATCGTACTCTTCACGAGCCTCTTGGATCATCTTTTCGAACCGACCGTTGCTCAAGATCCTGTGGGGACTCCCCTTGAGGTAGCCTGAGGTCAAAATATGGATCGAGTCATTCCATTCACGGTCTACCAAGTCTCTCCACTCCGAGGTACCATTGAGATATCCCACCAAACCAGCGGACATTGGCCGGCCAAATACGTGGTGAACGTCAGGTGCTCTTAAGTCACCATCGATCAGAAGCACTTTGCTGGATGTCGATCGAGCCAAGCTAACGACCAATTGGCATGATACGCTTGTCTTACCCTCACCCGAAAGCGCACTGGTAATGGTGAAAACTTTGCACTGCCGAAGATCTTCGCGAAGCGTTAGGGTGGTCGATAAAGAGTCGACACTTTCCTCGAAGAGCCTAAGCTCTCGTGCATGCGAACGTCGCTTCTTGGTCAACTTGCCCGTGGTTGCAACAGGAATTGTGGAGATCTCCCCAAGAACCGAGAGCCGGCTCCTGGTTTCAAGCTGACTGGCATCGTCAACCTTACGCGACCTAAGTTCCAACAGAGAACCGATCAAAAACGGCAATAGAAGCGCCACTGAGGCACCACCAGCCAATTGTTTATAGGGGAGTTCTTCCAAGGGAATCTTAGGTGCTATAGCTCGCTCCAACTCGCGAACATCATCGACGGCGTCCCTTTCAGTGGACAATTTGATCCTTCGTTCATGAACCGTTGCGCGAATGGTATTCCACTCCTCCAAATCGGCCTCCGCAAATTGAAGATCTACCGATGTCGCACTGGATTGTTTCAGAGATGTCAGATAATCCTTTAACTGCGCTTCGAGCACATCCCGTTTCGTTCTAAGCTCCACTATTTCGTTGGTTAGGGTCGCAATCCTTCCTCTCCGTTCATCGGTCGATGTGAGCGTGCCTCGATCCGATAGCTCCTTGCGCCTCGATTCTCTTATCCTTTTGAATTCTATGTCCAAGAAATCCACTCGACGTTTTGCCTGCACGTAGATTGGGTTCTTTGGGCCAATGGATGTGTTTAGATCCAGATCCTTGAACTGCAACTGAGCATTGTCCAATTGCTGCTTGGCTGCCAAGACAACTACATCCTTATCAAGAATGTCATCAGACACCGTCACTCCAATTGGCGAATCGACCTGTTTCCCCTGCTCGCCCATGTCCCGATCGTAGGCAGCTTTGAGTTCTGCTAAGTTCAGTTGCAAGATGGATAATTGGCTAGCCAGTTCCATCCTCTGGACACGAATCCCATCCAGATAAGACGTATCGATTTTTCCGGACTCGGATTCGCCCAATATCGTTTCCGATTTGACGGCCTGCATACTTAAATCCCGAACTCGCTGCTTGGCAGCTTCGACTTCAGATTCCGCTTTGGCTAGCGCCGCCAAAACATTACGCTCTTGGTTGGAGGTTCTGATCTGATCGATCGAACGTCGAGATCGAAGATACTCATCAACCAATGCATTGACAACGTTCGCAGCAATCTTCGGATCCTGATCTTGGAACTTGACGTCCATAAGCCTATTGCCGGCCGAGGGCGTTACCCTGACGTCCTTCCGCAAAGTTGCGACTGGATCCCGTGCTCGCGCGATTTTCGGAACCGATGCGACCGCTTTATCCGCAACGACTTTCTCCAAGACGCTGTTGCTGAACATGATCGCGCGCTGGAGATCGATGTATTCAGGGGTTGATCGAGCTACATTATCGGTGAAAACAATGTAGTTCGAGGGGTCGACCTCAAGTCGAAATCTTGCCTCATAGACCGGCTTGAAGAATGCCAGAACCCCGGCCCCAGTGATGACCGACAGAAGCAATCCCACTGGGAACATCCACTTCCAGTGTTTCCGGAAAACACCAAGGAAAAACAATGCGTCAATCTTGGGAATCCCCAAGTTCGACGAGTCTCTTGCGACGCTACTAGCGATCCGACGCTTTCCGGAATCTTGCGAACCGAGATTTCTTGAATTAACCCTTGAACCATCACTCATAGAGCGTACTCCCGTTGTTCGGCAATCTTTGCGTGTATTGTGTTTTCAAAAATTCAATCAAGCCCGCCGCAAAGCAACTTGGTCAAGCGTTTGAGCGTCCTGAATCAGCCACCTTAGGTAAACGACAAGCAAACCGAACAAGCCAGCGGCTATTCCGATCATAAAGTAGCCCGCAAGATCGTGGGAGAACTTCCTGGCCCATTCCCCACTGAGCCACTGATAGCAAAGTCCAGTGATCACAATTCGGGACATGTTGGCAATCAATGCGATTGGAATGGAAGCAAGCACAATGACGATTCCCTCCCACCAATTGCGTCTTGCCAACATCGCATACACGTACGACAGAGCAAAGACACCGACAAAAATCCGAAGCCCCGAGCAGGCTCGCTCGACCTCAAGGGTCTGCTCGCCGAGCAAAATCGTTGTCCCCTCGGAGATCGCCGGTTGACCCAACAACTGAAGCGTGAACGTACTGGCCCTGGTCGCCACCCACTGAAGCGGTCTACTCAACTCGCTTTCCACTCGGAACGGAAGCGGAACCATAAAAAACAAAAAAGCCATCGCCGGAAGCGACCACAAGAAAACACCGCGCCCCCCGACTACCCAGACCAAAGAGATCAATGCCAGCGGGATCGTCCAGCCATCCATCGAGTCGAAAAACGCCCAACGAGAGATCACTCGTAGAAGAACGACCAACAGCAACAACATCAATCCACCCACATGGATCCCTGCTCGGAATGGAGGTCGGGTATCTTTGATATTCCAAAGCAAATACCCAACAATCGGAATCACAAACCAGCCGTGCGAATAGTCCGGTTCTTTGATCCAGGCCGAAATCAGGTTGCCCCAAGTCGGCCAGTAAGCCCAAGCCACCAATGCCGCAGCAACGGCAAGAAATCCACCCACATACTCCAATGGAATCGCAGGGTAATTCCAAGTTGACTTGTCGACGGATTTTCGAGCTGACTGTAGCTTTACCTCAGAATCGATCGGCTCAAGAATCTCCTTTTCCGTCCTACGCAAATCCTGACTCTCCCCTCGATAGAGGGGGTCTAGAGAAACAGCGGGCCGAGACGCCGAATTTCGTCTTCTCCGATTATTCATATCCGTTATTCATATCCGAAATAACCTATTTTGCGAGTGAAAACCACTTCCAAGCATAAACGAATATGGATTTGGGTCAACTCATCACTTTCCTTTTTGGCTGAAATCGGCTCAAAGTGAGATTCCTTTCGGGTACGAAACTACGGGCTAGCGAAGGGAAAAGGGCAAGCATGAAGCCATGCAGTGAATGTTTCGCCCCTGAGTGTCTCCTAGGGAATCCCTCGAACGATCGTCGGCCCGATGAGCTTGGTAAGCCAAACAGGAAGTTTCTGCCAGGTCTTGATCAGTTTTTGCTTACCCGCCGAGTCTGGCCTCATATCCGCCGGGTTCCCTTTTCGGACGTAGTACTGCCAGACTGCAGGATAGGCTCTGGCCCCCCATTGTTCTTTAAACTTGTAAGTTCCACTATCGAGCGAGCTTCGACCAAAATCAAACAGCCTTGAACCTTTCAAGATGGCGCGATCCAATAGCCTTGAGTACATCCAGAGGTTCGCCCCGGTGGTGTTGAAGGCACGCAACGAACTAGCGCTTGGCACTTGGCTCGTAGCATGCTTGTGAATAAGCAACGCACCTGCAATGGCTCGGCCGTGTAGTCTAACGACCGCCAACTCGGCCGATTCAGAGCCAAAGCAACCGAGGATGCTTTGAAAGAGTCTTTTGGAGTAAACCGGTGTGCCAAGATCTCTCATGTTTGTGGCAAACACGTTGTAGAATTCCATTAAGAGTTCTTCGCCCCCAAACACCAGTTCAAAGGGGTTTTCCGAGGTTTTCTTGACTTGGCTCCTGAGTTTACTCTTGTACGACTTCATCAGCGCCTCGGGAGACTCTGGCAGGGCTAGTCGCATGTGAACTTTGTCAGTTCGAGAGACAGTCAGCTTGGGGTGCTCGATGGGCACTTCATGTCGCAACTCCAAATGCTTAACATCCAACTCGTCGGCCAATTCCACGGCGCGATCAACCAAGGCGATCGCAGCCTCGGGATGGAAACTACAAACCCCTCCGGAATTAAGATAGGGAAGAGAGACAAGGAATCTTCCAAACAGAGGACTTTGAACCAATGCTAGGGGTAGAAAACCAATGTGCTGACCCGAGGAAGCTTTGGCAGTAAGCAGTATAGTTCGATGCCCCAAACCTCTGTTCAAGGCATGCAACCATTCCAAATCGTGACCCGCAAGCCAAGGGCAAGCGCAAGAAGGGTTGCACAGCAGGTCGCTTACATCCCACTCGACAACACCATCGCCGAAGGGAGCCTCTAGGATCTCAAATGATAAAGGCGATTTCAATGGTCTTCCTCTCGATCAGAATACGCATCGCCATCAAGATAACCAAGCTCCAACAAGTAATCTGCGAAAAGCTCAATCTTTTCAGGCGCCCCAGCAAGACCCACGCGTGATTGCTTCATCCCAAGGCCACCTAGGGCGCTGCGGCTTTGATGGCATTGTAGGCAATTGCCGAATCCGATTTGCTTGCGCAGATCCAGAAATTCGATTTCGTTTTGATTGGTTGCGATAGGTAAAGCCTCGCTTATCGCCGACTCAAGCTTCGCATCGTCTTGTCCATAGCCCCAGTTGTAAACAAACGGAATCCATTCCAGATCGGTACGTACCAAACCCAACGTTTTCAACCTCCGAGTCTCACCCTGACTCATTGTGTAGAAAAAGTTCTGCAGGAAGATCGAACCCGTTGGAAACCTGTAATTTGCATCAGTTCCATCGATCTTGATTTTCTTACCCTCAGGAATCATAAGGAACCGTTCCAAACTAATCTTCTCGGAAAGAAACTTTGATGAACCAACAGGAACGTAGTTTAAAAATGCACTCGACAGCCTACCTTTTTTCAGATCATCATACCAACCAGTTTTACTGATGAGGTCAGGTAAACCTGCTGGAATTCCACTGTCTTGAAATTTTTCCTGATCGCCCAGATTGAAAGGTTTAATTTCGATGGTCAGCAGCACGCCGAAACCGTCCAAAACTAATGGTTCCTGAACCGTATCGATAAAAGCTGCTTGAATACCACGACTGGTTTTGCACCAAGTCTTGGTAGCTGTATGGGCACTTCCAGAACGATCGGATTGATTCACGGATCCTGTGTTTGGATCAATCAATAACCTCGAATCCACGATACCATTAAGGGCTGATCCATTGTACTCCGCGAGATACACTGAATGCATAGTTCCGGTTGGTTTTGTTCCTAATTTCGCGTTGGTAGGATCGTAAGGAACGAAAAATCTCGACTTGGACAAGATGTCGTTAGGTTCCATTTTTTGGACTTGCCACCCCTGTTGGATGATCGGATCGATTAATTCTTCACCCAAGAAACCAATTTTACCGGATTGTTCGATAACCAACCCCCTTACGGGATTAGATTCTCTAGTATTGGCTTCGAACACCGTTTTGATCTTAACCGGCTCGCGTACAGAAAACGGCGGGAGTCCTTCGACAGCCAATTCAAGTAACGCAATATTGGAAAACGCTTTCGCTCGTTTTTTACTGACCAGCAAATAACAAAAATGCTCTCTTTCAAATTCCTTGGTAAAGACAATTCGATCAATGCGGCCTTCGATTTGGAAGTATTTATTCTTTTTGGTCGCAACCGGGGAGTCGCTCCATTGCCAAACACGACTCAAATCGTTGATTGGATCATACTCGACACCCCACATCAATCCGAGGGCTGGGAATGCACCTGCAGCGATCAATTCGGGAAGTTGAAGTTTCGGGTATGCAGGTACGAGTCGAGCCTGGGTATCAAATTCGATTTTAGAAAGATCAAATTTCCCAACATCAGGACCAGCATTCGTCGCTTGCTCGACCCCCTCAAACTTCGATGGAGGAGGAACCTCTTTCTGCTGCGGAGGGGAGGGATTGATATAGCTCGATAATTTGGTTTCCAACTCATTGATTTGCTTTTCAGTCGCTGCGCGTGCTGGGTGCTTATTGCCGAACAATGCGATATTCTTTCTGAGCGACCGCAAACGTTCCACATCTACCGCGATTTCGGGGCGTGCCAAAAGTTCTGCGGGTAAACGACTCTCGATTCGACTCTCCTGATCTTCACGTATTAACTGCGCAACTGACGTGCTAGACCAATTGGAACAAATCAGCATTCCAACCGATAAACGCAATAGAACGGACGGGATAAAAGATATCTTATGTTTCGAATTCATATTGAAAACTCGAAAGTCACTCCCACGAAACCTGTAATACATGAGGTGCCTTGCCGCCGCCTACTTGACGCCAGCCAACCACATAGGCTCGCGACTGATGGTCCAACGTCTCCGTACCGTAAGTCAGCAGGTGAGGTCGCTGCAAAAGCAATTGACTTTCGCGATCCAGTTTTAAAGAAGTTGACTCACGCAGTTCCAAATCAAAGACGTTCCACACATAGGGAGCCCCCTCCCTTTCGATTGTAAAGCCGCAGACGTATCGCTCGCCAAAAGGTGAAAAGAGACCTCCGCAAAAAGCGGAGCCTCGCGAATCAATCCACCCAAGTCTCTCCAGATCCGCTCGCTGATCGTTTATCGAGACCTTCCATAGCGATCCCGTTTGAGTCACAAAAACGATACTTCCATCTTTCAATTCGCAAAAACCTGTAATCCCTTCTGAACTAGTGGTTCCAGTCAGTAGGTAGTCCTCTAAAGGCCAGTCCCGAATCTCGTTCAATTCAGGATCCAACTCAACCAACGAAACCCGAACGCGATCCTGATCAATACTGTAAACTCCTACTTTCTCGTCAGGTTGTGCAAGCCTAGCGCGGATTCCGTAAACGTGCATCCTGCGATCCATGAAAACATTCCTTGATACGTGTCCTTTGTAGGTACCAAGCCGTTTTGAACGGATCGTTTTTGACTCTACATCGTACTGATAAAGAACATGCCCGAAATACCCTTGAGCAACTACATATCGCGATCTTGCAGTCAGCGCAATCAAACCCTCAGGTGCTGTATGAATACACTCCCAACCATTCGTATCGAGATCCAATGCGAATAAACGGCCTCCAAACAATGCATTATTGCTACCGTCTTCCTTTTCCTGATGCTCGTCTTGAGTTGCAAAATACATCCTGCGATCTGAAGCCTGTAGAATCTTAGAGTGAATCTTGATTTGGGTCTCTGGAAAAGGTGTGGTGCGGCGGATGCCTAATTCATCGAGCTTTCGATTCACATCACCCAAATTTTCAAAACCGTCGGAATTTGGAGAATACCGCCAAAGGCTGGCGCTAGGGTCCTGACCACCATCCCATGCAGCAACACCAAGGTAGATTCGTCCCAAATGGTCTCGACCCGTAGCCCCCCATATTGAGTTCATACCGATTGAGAGTGGGATGTCTAAACTCCGAAGCTTTGGAGCTCTGAGAAACCGCAACTCGGACTTCTTGCCGTAGTTTGGATCAACTCTTACCGAAAAATCTTCCTCCGATAGAGGCGAATGACCAACCGTAATCCCCGGCGCATCGACGCGATGATACGGGTCGCTTGGTCTTTTCTCGATAGGATCAAAGGAATCGCAACTCGATAGACAAAGCAATCCAACGGCTAGTGAAACAAGGAGTCCACGATCGAGTGACACCCCATATCTCATTGAATGTCCTCCACCCCTAGAATCCCCGTAATCGAGATACAACCAAGAATCAGAGCGGAAATCCAAGGTGTGTCGATCAATGTTCCAAACATACCCACAATCACGAACCCAAGGACAGAAAGTCCAAGCCATGCTATGACCTGTTGATCGAACTTCGTGGAGCCGATAAACCGTACCCCACAACTCACGCTACCCAATACCAGACAAATCCAAGCGGCTACACCAAGCAATCCCTGCTCGTAATACGCATGTACCAAAAAGTTCTTCGCCCTCCATACCAAGTGGTCGTCGCAAGTGAATATCCAAGGATAGCTCGTACGATGTGAGATCATTTCCTCACCATCGCCTGAATTCGATAAGACCATGCCAGCGGATTTTGGCGGTGATACCCCCAAATACACTGACCTAAATCCGGATAATGCATTCTCATCCAACGGATCTCTAGTCAAATACGTTGGCCATCCAATCGCGGCTTTTTCTCCCGATTCAACTAATCTTTCACTGGCTTGGTATCCATAGGACTGTAGCAGGGATTTCTCAACACGATAAGAAACGACCTGCTGGTTCTTTGTGCCAAGTGTTCTGACACAAAGCTTTGGCGATTCCTCATCGTCGTGCTCCATGCGTGATGCAAGCCGCTCGACGTACAATGGCCATCCGGGTTGTAATTCGATGCGCCCCTCCTTACCATCCGTTCGCCACAAAGCCGGGGGGATAACAAGTTCCCTATGCACCGCCATCATGCTCGGAAAACAACCGATTCCATGCCCCACGATGAGCCCCCCAACTCCTGTCGTCCCTTTTTTAACAATAGTTGACCAGTGATCTAGTCTCCCTTGAGTGTCCTCAAGTGACGAGTTGAATCTCGCTGCTAGTGCAGAGTAAAACACCAAAGTAAATAGCCCGATCAGCGGCAAAACTAAAATCGCAAGGCTCACAATCGGTCTTTTGACACGTTCTTTTTGCCACCCAAGAACAGTACCTACCAACAACAGTACAAACTGCGCTGCCAAGGCCAATAGAGTTCCTCTCGACATAGTGGCAAAAACGGCGTGAACCGTCAGCACCAGAATCATTAGGCTCGAGAAAAAGAGTAACAGATGCCGCCATCCTTCCATGCGGTGGAAGCAACCCATCGTAGCCCCGAAGACAACAGGGAAAACGATGATTAAAAATGCATCAATATGCTGGTCTCCGATGTGCATCGTAAAAAAAGGTCCCGTTGCCCGATACACTTCCCTCAAATTGAAAATACCTGGGAAGATTGCTCGCTCGAACAAAACCCAAAAACCAACATAAGAACTTGCTAGGATCAGGCCTAAGATAAAGCTTCGACTCCAGACGATCCTATTCTTTACCTGAACCAAACAGGTCAAACGATAAAAAACCAGACCCCAAAGAATCCCTTTCCCAACGCGAATAGCATTCCATTTGGTGAAATATGCCGAAAGCTGATCTCCCCAATTACCCACAGGAAGCCGATATATCCCAATCACAAAACCAGTGACCAAAGCAGATGCGAGCAAGAACCATCCAGCCTTAAACCATCGATTTGCAAATTGAACTTCGAAGGGCTGACAAAGCGATCTTGACACCAAAAGACCACTGGTTGCTGCAAGCAACAGACTGTCATATTCTTGAATCGCCAACTGCCCCGTCAACGGATAAGCGTCCGCAGCCGATAGTGATGTCACAAAAAAAAGTGGATAATAGTCCCAACGGAAATAGACCAAAGTAGCAACAACAAAAACCATTGTCGATTGCAGTACTGGCCAACCCGGATGACTGGCAGAAAGAAATAGTCCCAGCATAAAAACGAAGCCAGCAAGCCAATTGGTGTTACTTGTCGTTCGACCGAAGCCCTGCGTAGGATTCCTATTGCTAATTAACTCTTCACGATTTCCAGATCCGATGCCGTATAGTAGGGATCTCAACAATCGGCCACCTAGTAACCCACCGCATACAAAGATCAACACATCTGTGCTATCTGCGACTTGATCCTCCACATAAATTTGAGAAAACTCGATTGCAAGCGCGATAGCTGAGAATACCGAAAACATTGCAAGATTCGTCTTCCAAGATCTCCCTTCCGTAACTGAATCGAGATAGGCTTCACTCAAAACTCCTAGAACCATAAAACTCAACAACTTACCGAGGAACGTTGTAAATGCGCTATATTCGCTCGGGAAGTAATATCTTAAAAATGGAGGAGTTATGAAATTGTGCCATCGAGTGCCAATTGCCGCCGGATCCGTGAGAGTCGCGCGACCTAATCCAAAAGGCCAGACTCCCACATAGGCCGCATATAACAGAAAAACCCAGATTGCAAGCAATGCGATCCACAGCCAAGACTTTCTTCGAATCGCAGACCAAAATCCAAATTGCCTAACCGATTGAACCGATAGCAATCCGCCGATAAATCCGAACAGCCAATCCAACACAGACGAGTATTTACTGAATATCGGGATCTGAATCAGCTCGAGAATAAATGAGATTACGATCATTTTCCCCCACTCTAAACGTCGATTGGGGCCCAATCCGATCGCGATACCAAAAGGTACCATTCGAATAAACGAGGATAGAATCCCCTTGAGCGTTTCAGCATTCAACCCAGTCGAAGCCACTCCAAGGATGCCGATTCTGCCATTGGAAATCTTAGTGAAAAACTCTTCCCGACTTAAAACGAAATCGAATGGAAAAAGAGAATACAGCACGCTGAAGATACAGGCAGCGAAAGCCAACTGTTGAATCCTCGAAGCAATACTTCCTAGCCTCAGGAATCCTATAGCTGCACTGGTGATTCTCGCTCCTAGTGAGAACCATAAACTCACACCAACAACTCCACCCACCCAACCGGCAACAATGTCATTCCTAGACATCGTTCGCCTTGGAAACCAAATCTGCAAAAACTCTATCCCCACTATCAACAACGCCAGGAACAACAGCAATGCGATGATACGCAGAGCGATACGAAAATCGCATGTCCGTCCGTGGGCGAATGAGCCACTTAAAAAAAATCCAATCGGAACAACAACTAAACCATTAGCGATCCAGTCAGCTCGACTTGAAACTCCTAAATGCAACCACGGAATCGATTGCCAGCGGCCAAGCGCCTTGTCCCACCCTAGGGGAACGTACTCCAATGGCAAGATCGACGCGTACACCAAGAGCAGGGCGAGCAACGCACCGACACAACCATAAACATACCTTAATGTCTCCGGTCTAATCATCACTAGGATAGCTTTGGCCCCGTTCCCCCTAAGGTCACCGATGCCAACCTGGCCAAACCGTACACGAAATACAAAACCATCAGCTTGGCCACCTCAAGCATCGATCGGGATTCCGTTGGACACGTTCTCACAGCACGAATCACTGCTGGAGCGAGCCAAACAAGGAAACCCACCACAAGGATTACCCACACAGGAGACATCAGCCACCGTGCGTTGAGCAATAATCCAAGCCCTACAAGAACTGGAAAACCCGCCAACACCCAAATGGGCCACAGAAGACTCGGCAATCCTTCAGGCGGGTATCCTTGTGTCCTCCAAGCCTTCCAGCCACTTGAGCCACGCCAACGCTCCTTGAGAAAAAACTCACCCAAAGTTTGGGGATCTCCATGGTGATAGTTCACAATCCGCGGATCGCATACGACCCGATATCCTGCACGTCTGATCCGGAAACTTAAATCAACATCCTCCGATGCGATCAAATCGGTTCGGAACCCCCCTACCTCTTCAAACACCTCACGACGAGCAAACAAATTCCCAGCTTCGAGCCACTCTATCTCCCCGTTTATATCCGAATGCCGCCTGTGCAAGTCCCAAGTCTTGGCAACCCAGTGACTACCGCTCGGCGCATGCACCCGGGCTCCTACCAAGCCTGCCGAAGGATCGGAACTGAGGCTTCGAAGCCCACTCTCTAACCAATTCTCTGAAGGCTCTTGGTCCGAATCAGTAAAAACCAAAACCGAACCGCTCGCGAACTTAACTCCCTGGTTTCGCATGCCTCCGATGGTTAGCCCCGGACATTCCAGAACAAGGTCGGCGTAACGCCGAGCAACCGCAAGGGTCTCGTCACAAGAACCATTGTCGACAACGATCAGCTCAAATGCGATGCCACCCCGGCGTATCGCCTCGATACATCGCGCAAGGCCTTGGGCGTTATTCAGTACCGGTATAATGACAGAGGGTTTAATACAATTGCTCATTACCGATTAAAGACACCAACTCCCTCGAAAACCACCCTCCATGGTCTCCCGTCGTAACTCCATGGCTACCTGCTTGCTCGCAATCGGCACCGACTGGCCTTGAAGAGCTTCTTGAAGTGCGCGAGAGAGCAACTCCACATTCGAGCAATCAATCGACCTGCCATGCCCATAATGTTTTGAAGCCCATCCCAGCCATGCGCGCTGATCGCAAATCGTTTTAAGCCTGAAAATAGTAGAAAGCAGGAAAAGGCTCGAAACACCCCCAAGATGGCTTTGATAAGGCAAAATCACCAAATCACTTATAGAAAATAGCTTGCGAAAAGCCTCCTCGGTAACATACTTTTCAATGATAACAATTCTCTTGTCCTCCCTCCATGGTACACCTCGGGCCTTCAATTCTTGATCTACTGCTCCAGGGATCCCCCCCCAAATCACTAGTTGGGCATCTAAGCCAACATTCATCAAAAAAGCCTGGATTAACTCTACCGTCCCTTTCCGCAAACTTGGATCACCCGGAGCGCTGATCACCGGGAATTTCTCCAGTTTGGCAATGGACTCCCATGGCAAGTATTCCTGATCGCAAAGCCATTGGAGTGCAGGTGCCGTTTGGGTCAGATGCCAAGAATCGAAAACCTCGGGCACCTTGGAAACCGTGGCATGATAGTTGTCGATTCCTTCCACAGAACGCTCGAAAGCATTATCGTCAGCTAGGTGCAACCGGTTTCCAGGCCATCGACAAATTGCCCAACGCCTTATCCGATGATAGATCCATTGCTTCCATCGTGGGCTTGGGTAAACCCACTCGGGCCTAAAGAGCATGGATTCCATCCGGATGCCGCTTGGAACAAACCTCCTCAATAACCATTGCGGAAACACCCCCATCAACGGCAAAAGCCCGTCGCCATAGGGAATTACCACATCGTCACAGGGGAATTTCGTTAAGCAATAGCGGAGCATTTTCAACCGTGAATACTCCTCTGCAAATCGCCCACGCATGCGTATATCCGGTAATGGACAGTACTCCACCATGGGCTCGAGCGGACGCAAGAATTCACGGTAACCTGACGTGCTCCGCTGAGCTTCCAGGATGCACAATCTCATCAGGCAATCCGGATGCCTCTGGCGGATTCCCCGAATGATCTCACCTAGATACCGCGAACGATGCCCGTCGACTGTGGGCTCAAATAAATTGATCCGCCTTTTCTCAATCCCCTCGTGCATCAACGCTTCAACAGCCGACAGTTAAGTCGCGTTTTTTGGTTCTTCAGGTATTTTAGCACGGAAAAGCTCTGCTTTTTCGTAATCAACTTCGCGGTGCTCGTACTCGTGCTCGTACTCGAAAACGCCTGAATCGATTCAAGGCGATCGTCTTTTCAAGGAACCTGTAACCCTAGTAGTTGTAACCCCACTATTTGCCCCTTTTGTCAACGAAATCCATATACTTCTCTTCGAGTACGAGTACCGTTTCACTGAGTACGAGTACGAAAAGAACCATTGGTATGAATTGCTAGCCACGATAATACCGGATGGACCCATTAATTCCTGAGAAAAAATAAGAACACGAACTTTATCCATTTAAATAGTATTTCACAGTCCGCTTTAACCCCTCCCGGCAGTCGACCTCTGGGTGATAACCGAGCAATTGCCGCGCTTTGTCAATGTTGGCAAGCGAGTGCCGAACGTCGCCCTTTCTGAAATCCACATGGGAAGCTTGCGCGCTGGGTTGTTCCATCATATTTTTTAAATATTCAAATAATTCGTTCAGCGAGGTTTGTTGTCCCACTGCCACGTTATAGACTTGTCCCTTGGCATCCTCGGACGCAGTAGCGGCTAGCAAGTTGGCTTGGATCGCATTCTCGACGTAACAGAAATCGCGGCTAGTGTTTCCATCACCATTGATCTGAACGACTTGGCCAGCTCGAATCTGCTCCATCCATTTGGGAATGACAGCAGCATAAGGTCCGTTGGGGTCTTGGCGTGGTCCGAAGACATTAAAATAACGTAGCCCGATGGTTCGAAACCCATAAGTCGTTGCAAACACATCCGCGTAGAGCTCGTTGACATACTTGGTCACCGCGTATGGCGAGAGCGGTTTTCCAATTTGATCTTCGACCTTGGGTAAACCAGGGTGATCCCCATAGGTTGAACTCGACGCGGCGTAGACAAATGTTTTGACCTGAGCGTCCCGACTAGCCACCAGCATGTTGAGGAACCCAGTAACGTTGTTCAGATTGCTGGCTATCGGATCATGAATCGACCTTGGTACTGAACCTAAAGCCGCTTGGTGGAGCACGTAATCGACACCCTTCGAGAGGGCTTTCCGACAAGTTGCCAAATCGCAGATATCTCCTTGAATGAACTCGAATCGGTTCCATTGCTCAGTTGCGATTGATTTGCGAACCAAGTCCAAATTCTTTTGACTACCTGTCGAAAAATTATCCAGACCGATGACCGTTTGGTTTAATCCAAGCAGCGTTTCTAAGAGATTCGATCCTATAAAACCGGCTACACCCGTGACCAGCCAGGTCCGAGGGGTCGAAGAAATATCGGATGTTGTTCTTGAGAAAGACATTGCAAAAAAATTCTATAGTAAGCAGGTTTAGGTTTTTTGGTTATTGGGACTCAACTAAATCAAGGGGCCTTCAGGTATTTTCGTGGGTAGATGCTCGGCTTTCTCGTACTCAGCCTCGCGGTACTCGTACTCGTACTCGAAAACGCCTGAATCGATCCAAGTCGATCACGTTTTCCGGAAAGCAGAACCCCCGGTATTTGGCCTTTTTGTCAACCAAATCCCAATACTTCTCTTCGAGTACGAGTACCGTTTCACTGAGTACGAGTACGAAAAGAACCAGTGGTATGAATTGCCAGCCACGAAAATACCTGAAGGACCACTAAATCAAGGTCTCGTAAAACAACACATTCACTTCTGGTTATCGAAATAAACCCGCAAGCAAATCGGTAATTCTTATCGCGGCTTTCCCATCCCATAGTTCAGGGCATTTGCCTGCTTTGTAAGTGCCGCACAAGACCTCTTGGAGTTTTCGATCGAGCAACTCCGCCGAACTGCCGATGAGCGTCCCTGTCCCCTCACTACAAGTAATCGGACGTTCGGTGTTCGGGCGTAGAGTCAAGCAAGGTACTCCTAATGCTGTCGACTCTTCTTGCAATCCGCCCGAATCGGTGACGACTACTTTGGCTTGCGAGGTTAAGCACAAGCAATCGAGGTACCCCAATGGTTCGACAGCCCGGCAACCAGAGGCTTTATCCAGGATTCCCTGAAGCCCAAATTGATCGATGCGAGATCGAGTTCTAGGGTGAACCGGAAAGACTATCGGTAAACGCTCGGAGGTCTTAGCCAGAACCTCCAAAATCGCCTTGAGTGTCTGAGGATGATCGACATTGCCCGGCCGATGCAAGGTCACCACTGCGTATTGCTTGGGGATCAGATCGTACAGCGCTAGCGTGTTTTGCTGTTTGGCTCGCGCCACTTCGTTTAGCAGTGTATCGATCATGACATTGCCCACCAGATGAACATTTGCTGCTGGATGCCCCTCGGAAATCAGATTTTCAACACCCGCCGGTTCGGAACAAAGAAGCAAATCAGAGATCGAATCGGTGACCAAACGATTGATCTCTTCAGGCATCGTCCGATCTCGACTTCGCAAACCAGCTTCGACATGCACCACCGGGATATGCAACTTGGATGCCGCAAGCGCAGCGGCCATCGTCGAGTTGACATCACCAACAACGATCAGGGCCGTAAATGGCTGACTTTGCTCTTGGGCCTCGACCAACAGTCGCTCGACAGCCACCATCACCTCTGCAGTCTGCTTGGCGTGACTCCCAGAACCTACCCCCAAGGCGACATCTGGTCGACGAATCCCGAGTTCCTGAAAGAAGATATCCGAAAGATTCTTGTCATAATGCTGGCCGGTATGAATCAAACAAACTTCGAACTCGGGATACCGTTGCATCGCTTTCATGATCGGAGCGATCTTCATGAAATTCGGCCGGGCTCCGGCAATTAAGGCGAATCGTTTCGATGGTTTCATAGGATCGGTTTCATTCGTTTGTTTAACACAGAAATGTGAGTCCATCCGGCATTATCGTGGCTAGCTATTCACACCACTGGTTCTTTTCGTACTCGTACTCGTACTCAGTGAAACGGTACTCGTACTCGAAGAGAAGTATTGAGATTTCGTTGACAAAGGAGCCAAATACCGGGGTTACAGCTTCCTTGAAAGGGTGATCGAACTGAATCGATTCAGGCGTTTTCGAGTACGAGTACCGCGACGCTGAGTACGAAAAAGCCGAGCTACTACCCACGAAAATACCTGAAGGAAAGAAATGTGTGGGATGAACCTCGACTGCGGTATTTGCGGACGAGCAATTTGCGGATCAATTCTTCACCTGCTTGCGCTCGGTTCGGTTCCAAACCGCAGAGTACTTGCCTGATAGACCTTGGAAAAACCCGATCAGCATGGCCCAATGGCTTAGCCCAGCGTAGTAGATCACACCGATAACTGGCGCGCTGCGCAGCGTCGGTAGGAACCAAGCTAGCAGCGTGCAAGCGATGAGGATTGCCCCAACAAGGACAAAGCCCTGGAACCACACACTCGTCTGCACCAGCAAAAGGCTTGAGATGAAAATGCCTATGAGCAAAAACGGATTCAACCAGCGAAAAAACTTATGGAATAGCCATTGAAAAAACTCGATGGGCTGCCCAAAAATCGAAGGGAATATGCCGCGAGAGATGGCCTGCACGGCTCCACGTGCAACCCGTTTTCTGCGACCGTACTCGATGGAAGACGAAGGTGTTCCGTTTTCATCAGCGATCGCCGAAGGTTCGTACTGGATACGGAAACCTTGTTGTATCACCCTCATTGAAATCGTAAAGTCGTCTAAAATCGTGTCGGTTGGAACCGGCTTGAGCAGTTCCCTCTTGATCAAATACATCCCTCCGTCTACCCCCATGACCGATCCTATACGGGACTCGCCTTGTTGGATGGCACGTTCGACGGTGTAGTAGAGCGATTCCCCGCGGCCGAAGTCCGATTCGTGGCTAGCAAGCCTTACATCGCCTGTGACTGCACCAACTTTGGAATCCGATAATCTGTTTCCCAAGCGAATCAATGCATCGGGAAAAAACATGACATTTGCATCGCAAAGGCAGATCCAAGGGTCTTCGCAAACGGCAATTGCGTCGTTGACGACCGAGGCTTTTCCTCGACGCTCCTGAAAATCAAGCAATTTCAGAGGTCGCTTGCCGACATGCGAATCTACGATGTCTTGACTGCCGTCACTGCTTCCATCGCTGGCAACGATGACTCGAAGCATTCCGGAGGGATACTCCAAAGAGTCGATGTTCTCTAGCTTGGCTTTGATGACCGACGATTCGTTGTAAGCGGGGACCAACAGCGTAATCGGCAAAAGTCCATCAGTCGCAGGGAGTTCTTCGGAAGCTTTCCTTCGGAATAGCAAACCGCAGATCGCAAAAAAGAGCGGATAAAACAAGTTACTAGCGACGAAAATCGCTAGAACACACCAGAACAAAACAAACAAATAAAGGTTCATAATCCGGGACTTTCAAAAACACCCCTCTCGATCACTTCCAAGCGATCGAGTTCCAACCGGGGCAGGCAAAACAGTTGTATCACTTAAGGAAGAAAATGAAGCAAAAATTACATTTAGGGAACTTGCGGTTGCTCATCAGCGATCAGGTTTCCAAGTGTTGATATTTCTGCCGGTGAATGCCAGTAAAAGACCGATGAAAGCCGCCGCGTTGACGACTAAACCGTAGCAAGCAGCAGACACAAACGAGAGTTTTCGCAACCCTGGAATCATGTACAAGCTTGCTGCGACGAGCCAAGCCAGAAACAATCCCAAGATGACTTTACCATGAACTTCACCCTGAGCGGCATCGATTGCCGCACCGATAACGATCAGGATGACAAACAGAGGTGAAAACCATCGAAGCAGTTTGTGTAGGATCACTTGAATGGAGAACCACCCGCTCTTCCATGGGAGCAGTACCATCGGAACCTTAGCGATCGCCTGCAAGCTACGAGTGATGATTCGCACCTTGCGGAAAAAGTTTCGGTTCATCGAAGAAACCGGGGCTTCGTAGCAAATGGCCTGGGGTTCAAAGACGCCGCGATATCCTCTAGATACGATCTTCAAGGGACCTAAGAAGTCGCTGATATCGCTCGCATCGAGTGGTTCGAAAAGTTCCCTGCGCATGGCAAAAATAGCTCCGTCGGCACCAACAACACTACTGACGTTGCTCTCCCACTCCTTAAGTTTCAATTCAAGTTCCCAGTATTGATTCTCTGCATCGTGAGATGGATCTTGGGATTTCGACAGGTAGCGTTGCGCACCGACCACATAACCCACTTTGGCATCGCAAAAATGCAAGACCAAGCGGCGTACGGCATCCTCTTGGTAGAGAGAATTTGCATCGGAAAATACGATGATTTGCCCCTTCGTCTCGGGAACAAAGCGAGTGATGTTGGCGGACTTTCCGACCCGTAAATCAGAGCGAAACAGCTCAACTCCTCGATCGGAAAATTCCTTACAGATGCTATCGGTTTGATCTGTGGAAGCATCCGACAGGACGATGATCTGGATTTTATCTTGAGGATAATCCAATCGAATCGTGTTTTCCAACTTCTCGTTTAGCACGTTTTGCTCGTTGTACGCGCTCAAAATGAAGCTAACGGTAGGTAGGTCTGCATCCGAAAGGGTCGGAAACTCCCGGGGCGGTCGAAAGACGGAACGCAGCCATGACATACCCCCGATGAGAATCGGATAACCGACGCTCGGGAGCAAGAATCCGACTAGTCCTATAATTAATAGCAAGTTCACGTAAACCGCCTTATACCTTTACAATTTCATCCAATTTTGAGGCAAAACACATCTCCTGTACCTTCAAAACAAGAAGTACAGGTGACACAAAACAGAAAATCTACTTTCAACGAGATTTTAAAAATGAATCAACAACCCATGAAGCGTTGGCGGACCAAGTTCGCTCTGCTAAAACAAAGTTTTGAGCATTGCGACCAAGGGTGGATCGCAAGCTAGCATCTCGCCCCAATCGAACGATCGCTTCAACGAATTGCTCAGCATTTCCTCGCTGAAAAAGAACGCCCGTATAGCCATCCACCATGATTTCAAGGATTGGCGCCAACTTCGGTGCAACCACAACTTTGCCTTGCAGCATGTACTCCAAGATTTTCATAGGTGACCCCCATTCGTTGGAGTCCGGCATGAGTCCTATATCCATCGCCATGATCATACTTGGAACTTTACTGTAGGCAATCCCGCCTGTGAATTTGATCTTCCCATTGAATATTTCATTTTCCAGGGATAACTTCAAATTCGATTCCAGTTCCCCTGAACCCACGATTAAAAAAACGCAACCGGGACAATCTTCGATGATCTTGGGGATCGCTCCGGCTAGAAACTCAATACCATGCCAGCGTCTCAGAGAGCCGACGAATCCGATAACAACGGAATTTTTATCGATTCCTAATTCGGCACGCACCGAGTTCCCCATTTGAGGATCTCGAATCAATTGCGAAGGATTGACCGCATTTGGTGTAACCAAGATGCGGTCCGATGGCACATTTCTATCCAGAACACATTGACGCAGTGGATCTGACACCACACATACCAATCGACTACGACGAAGCACCCAGTCCTCTATCCATTTGCAAATTCTGGGAAAAGCCAACTGTCGACGATTGAATCTTCCTGCGTAGGTCGAATTAACCTCTAGGATTAACGGCACACCCAGCAGGCGACATGCTGCGACTCCGCCAAAGTGGTAACAGGAATAGCGTTCATATACAAAATCCGGTCTCTTACTTAAGATACGGCAGAACAGACGAAAAAAACTCACCGCGTTATACACCAACTCCATCGCCTGTGTTAAGAAAAGCTTTAAACGCCCCTTGATACTCTTCGTTTCCCGACCTGTAACCCCGGTCATTCCAAGCGAGATACCTAACTCTCGCCGAGAAGAAGAGGGGCACACGAGCGTTACCTTGCAACCCAGTTTCGTTAACGCTTCAATCATCTCGCGTATATGGATCCCCTCTGCTCCATCTCCACGCGTTCGATGATGATAAATTACTTTCAATATACACCCCTGGTAAAAAACCTTACAATACAATACCAAACCTTAGCCATACAGGAACCTCAACGCTTGTAATACCTTGTTCTTATAGAGACCTCTATCAAACCGATATCTACCAATGAAATGCATAAAAACGGCTTGATCCTGAACCAAGGGAATCTGTGGGGTTATGCATGGATAGCGGTCTAATGGTAGTACCATTGGATTGATGCCATTTGCGACTACGTAGTTGGAGGAAAACTGAAAACTACCCCTATCCTTGATTTTTGCTCCAACCAGCAATTCCATCTGATGATAAAAAGCTTCCAAGGAGTCGCGATTAAAACTATTCCTCGCATACCCTGTCAATCCCGAATTACCTCGTACATACTTGAGATTCTCGCTGAAAGGTAGTTGCTCAAGGTGTTTTTCTGCCACAATTTGAACATGGTTGCTTGGGCTATTCCTTACGAAATCAGAGCAATTCTTGACCGACGCAATCTCTCGCCCATCATTGGTTCCCAACGTAAAAGAGCGATTGGATTCAATGCATTGATTCACTTCCGATGGATTATCAATGGTAAGTGTGTCGGAATCAATGTGAACAACATAGTGATCATCGAGCATATCCGCAATTGCAAGGAGAATCCCCCAACGAACTCCCTTAGTCCCATGTCGGTAGGGTATTTGATCGAGTTGCATGATCGATACAGGATGAACATGCTCCTGAAGTACTTTCTTATCTTTCTCACTGAGGCTTCCATCGTTTAGCACGACGATTTCGCCATGAGTAATGAATCGGCAAAAAGATTTGATCGCAACAAGATACATCAACAGATCCTCGTGCGACACGCTAGACACGATTCTCAAGGACGACTTATTAAGACTGATCGGTCGCGTTTCGAGGACTCGGATGACAGCGCGGTCGAAATGAGCCCGTCTCCACCAATTTTTAAATTCAAAAAGCATTAATATTCTCGCCAATACGCTTGAAAGCTATTTTACTTTTACGGTTTTGAGAATTTCAATATAACCATCCAAGCCCAGCGTTTCGTGAAGGGTAGGATTTTAAAAAGAGTCTGGTCGACCCCGTTTGCAAACCCCAAAATCTTTGGGTAGGACTTCCAACTTCTAAAAGGAATCGTAAACAAAGTCAAGAAATTGTAATACTCGACATCCACCTTTTGAAAATATTTTCTCGCCAATTGGATGTCGGACATCTTGAATGGATGCTCATCTTCGGTCCGCATCTTAGGCGTGAGCCATCGATATAAATTGATAAACGGATTATGACCCATCGGCTCGATAAACAATGCAACGCCTCCTGCATCGAGTACTCTGGATAACTCCGAGTAGGATTTGTTCAATTCCAAGTGGTGCAAGATGCCGGTACCGACGATCATATCGAATCTTTTGGGTGGAAATTCCAACGCCTCGGCGTTCATCACCGCAAACTCGACTGGCAAATTCTCCTTGGCCGCAGTCTCCTGCGCGATCTTAACGGCCTCATCGGATATGTCGATACCAAAAACTTTCGCGCCTCGTTGCGCCCAAGCGAATGTCGTACCTCCTGTCGCACACCCGTACTCGAGCACGCGCTTCCCCGAGCAGTTCTCGGCAATCATCCTCTTGTACCGCTCCTTGACCGGTGTCATCACCGCATAGTACTTGGATGTCGGCCCGCGAACGTGGTCGCTTTCGCCGAATCGCTTATTATGAAAGTCTTGCTCGCGCTTGATTCGCTCTTGGCTTTCAAATTCTGATCCCACTTTGGATTGATCCTTTATGTTGACGATTGAATTACTGCGGTCGATCGATATCGGAGTCTCCGAGAGTTACCATCCAATCCTCGCTTAGCAAGCGCGGATGGGATTCGATCAACCCTCGTGATCCATACAAGTATCGTGTCTCGGGACGCCGGACAAAGCCCTGTTGAACGAGTCTTTCCTCGATTCGGCGATTGGTCATAGGAACCGAAATCGCGTCAACCTCAAGCTCCTCGGACTTAGCTACGCAAGCTTGGATCACCGTATCCAAAGTATTGGGTGCTAGGTCGCAGACTAGATCCACCCAGTGGAGTCGGCGATAAGGATAGACTCGGCTTTCGGATTCGGTTTTGGTCACAACAATCCCCAGAAGGGTTTGACTTCGTGACACTTCCCAACAATCGTACGATTGTCCGGGTTGCTCAAGGTATTTCCAGTTGAGGAAACTGCTGTCTCGCACTGCCAGGCAAGATATGTCTCGACGCATCCGTTCCCACAACGCATCGTGCGATTCCCCAAATCGCTCAATCCGACGTATTTGAACCTGTTGATCTCGACTCGCCTGCAAAGCCCGTTTTCTCGCTGGATTCCATCCAAAATACACCGCAGCTAGTCGATCCAACCCCATCGGGAACTTACCCCGAAGCACTCGTCCTGGGTTGTTCATGAAAACATGGATATGAAGAGGGCAAACCTGCCTCCAACCGAGCGACTCCAGCATTCTTCGAGCTTCTGCCGTCTGTCCCAACGACAGCGCCACGGGCATGTCCTCCTCGGCCTGCAAGAGTATTTGCGCACCGAGGCCAGTGGTCCGATAAGCATCTAGAACCATCGTGTCGACAAACCAACCTGTCAGCAATTCCTTAGCAGGCGTCTTGAGCATCGCGAATTGTGCGCCCATGTGCCCTACAACTTTGTCATGATCTTTGGCCAACCACACCATCGGCTTGGTTTGTAATCTCCTTGCCGACTCGATATACATCCAGTCCCAACGACTCGACTGAACCCCCTTGTTCCGATCAGGCCAAGCTTCCGCAATAAAATCCATCACCTTGGCGTGGACAGACGGTTCATAGCGAACCACCTCAATCGGATCACCTACCCGATTCGAGCGGTCTTGCAACTCGACACCTAGCGCCCGGTCATGAACCACTGCTTGCTCTGTTGAGCCATCGACGGCTCCTTGATCGAATGATCCCAAAATCGATCCAACCCAATCACCCACAGTCGCAAACTGCATCAATCGCGGTGGGGACTTAAGTCCCAATTGCTTGCGAAGGTGAGTCGCGAAATCAACAGCTCCGAGGGAGTCGAGTCCAAGATCCGACATTCTAGAAACAGACTGTAAATGCGATGCTGATTTACCAACGTACCGCTCTAATTCGCGACGGAACAAGCCCATCAAATGCTCGCGTCGTTCGTCGGAACCTGCGATTCCGGCAAGCTCCAATGCCCATGGAGCTAGGATCCTCTGAGGTGCAAGATTTTGCTGGCTTTCCGTGCCCCTGGGCGTCCATTTGCTCGTTAGATTCTCCAACAAAATATGCGATAGCGACTCGATCGTCGGTTCTCCAACAAGCCATTTTCCTGCGGCTAAACCAGTCCCTCGCTTGATCCTCATCGACAATTCAACTGCGGTGATCGAATCCAACCCCATACGGTATAGATTCTTATCCATGCCGATCCTCTCCTCTTGCGATTTGAGAATTTCAGAGAGCTCTTTGCGCAACAAAAGCTTCAACTCGGTGGTCTGCTTATCTTTGTCCAAAGGAGCCAGTTGCCTTAGCCATGGTTCACTCGCAGCAGGCACCTGCACCAATCGGGCCCCTTTGGGCACTTGATTCAAATCCGGTGCGTCTTCTTGGCTTAAAACCATGTCAAAGAAAGGTCGCACTCGGCGGGCTGACATCACCGATACAAACCTCTCCCACTGAGTATCCGTAATGACGGCTTGGGCCTGCCCCTTGCCCAGAACCTTGTCGATCGCCTCGATCGCCTCTGTGGGATCCAATCCATTCATCCCTACTGTGCGGTACTCTTCTAAAGACGCAGGATCGGCCATTCCGCCATCTGACCACGGGCCAAAATTGAAAACCGTTACTGGTAAATTCATCTTCACACGCAAATCACCGAGTGCATCCAGGAATGCATTGGCTGCGGCATAAAGAAATCGCTCCGGTGCACCCCATACCGATGATATCGACGAAGTCAGCACGAATCGTCGGATGGGTTGTGTTAAACTCCATTGATGCAATCCCCAAGCACCTTGGATCTTAACCTGCGTCACACGCTGGATATCCTCAGAACTCCAGTGGGCGATCGGGGCCAAGAAATCGACACCTGCAGTATGAAACACGGAATGTATTTCTAGACCGTTCAAAGCGGCCGTGAGCTTTGCAAATCCCTCCTGGCTCGACACATCGGCGGACACCAATTGGACCGTGACCCCTTGTTTTTTCCAGCTCTCAAGACGCGCAAGTTGCTCAGCGCCGGGTTGCGCATTGCGGCCAACCAAAACTAAATGCTTAGCTCCTTGTGCCACCGCGTACTGTGCAAACCGCAACCCGATGGCACCTAACCCTCCGGTGATGAGCACGTGATCGCCCAAAGAAGGCGTGCTTTTCTTCGCATCCGTACGCAGTCTTTCGAGTCTCGGTACCCAAACTGCATTACCCAACAAAACCATCTGATCTTCTGAGGTTTGGCCCTTCATCAAGTCGATGGCATGGCCCAAAGGACCATTCAGATCGATCGCCCCACCCCAGTACTCCGCCATCTCGATCGATGCAACTTTTGCCCCACCCCAAAGCACACTCGCAGGTGGTGTTAGGGCAGGCGAAGAGCCGATCATGCTTGCACCTTGGGTCAATAACCAAAATACTCGCTGAGCGGTGCCACTTGAGGCACCCGAGTTTTTCACGGATTTGGCCAACTCTAGAGCCTTTGAAAAGGCTCCAAGGTGCTCTTCGCACAGCCGTTGTATGTTGCCAGCATTGTCCTCGACAACCAATACGATCCGATCTGCTGCTCGGAGATCATCTGCCGAGACATTCCAATCATTCTTCTGAGCATCCCATGGAACCAGTCGAACCAAAGAGCCTGCATTTTGCAGTTGGCTTTCCAATCCTTTTGCAAGACTACCATCGCCCAAAGACAGAACCAACCAGTTCTTGATCTTTCCTGGTAGACCGCCACTTGCTAGTTCTTGCTCAAGGTTACCGGATCGTATCCAGCGAGTCTTGTACAACAGCCGATCTTCCGATGGCCGTGCGTCAATCAGCTCGACCGATGTCGGATTGCTTTCACATTTCGGAACCAAGACGTTCATTTCGTCGAGCCAAATACGACGGTTGGCGAACTCAAATCCCGGAACACTCACCCGCTGACGAGCATAGGGACGCTCGGCGGATTTCCAATCGATCCTAAAACCATCGACAACCAATTGCGCGATGCTATGCAAAAATACAGACCAGTCCTTCTGCCCCCTTCGAGCACTCGATAGCCACCGAGTCGAATCCAAGGTATTGGGCAATTCCATCGACCTAGCCATCGTGAGCAAAACTGGATGCGGCCCGATCTCAACGAAATGCGAAACCGGATCGCTGGTAAGTTTCTCCATGGCCTGCATGAAGCGTACCGGTTGGCGTACCTGGTCAACCCAATAGTCGGGAGTTGCAAGCTCATTGCGTACCAATTGGCCTGTCACCGTTGAAATAAAATCGATACTGGGTACTCCGAGAGCGAGCTTCGAGATCACCGATCGAAACTCATCGAGCATTGGCTCCATCAGCTTCGAATGGAAAGCATGGGATACTTTCAGCGGCTGCGTTTTAATCCCGATGGCCATGGCTCGGTCGGCAAACCGCGATAGCTCTTCGAGCGAACCTGAAACAACCGTTTGATTGGGACCGTTGTACGCAGCGATCGAAAGATCGCCCCCCGATTCAGCGACCATCGATTCGACGACATGAGCAGAGGCTGAGACCGAAGTCATACCGCCACCTGCATCCAAGCGTTGCATCAATTCACCACGGGTACTGACCAGCCTAAGTGCATCTGCCAGCGAGCACCCACCAGCAACGCAGTAAGCGGCAATCTCTCCAATGCTGTGACCGACGACAACCTGGGGCTTGACCCCATACGATTCCCATAGCTTGTACAATCCGTATTGGACGACAAACATCGACGGTTGGGTAAATCGCGTTTGATGAATCAGAGTCGAGTCGGCATTGGGTTCGAAAAGAATTTGCCGAATGGGTGTTTGGATGAGCGGATCGATATGCTCGCTGCATCGATCGATGGCTTGCTTGAAAACCGGGTTCTCAACGTACAATTGTTCGAGCATTCCGGGATACTGAGCCCCCTGCCCGGTGAACAGGTATGCAATGCGATTGGACTTTTTCCAAAGGGCATTGCCCCACAAGAGTCCATCGTGCTCAGGAGATATTTCGCTCAAGTCAATGTCGGCAGAACTCCAGCGATCGAGCTGGCTCGAAGCAGCTTCAGGACCATCGATCACCACCGCCGCGCGATACTCAAAGTTCTTGTGACCATCGACATTGGAGTACACGGCATTGCCGATTGTTCGTTCCGTTTGTTCCCCCAGAAATTTCGACCATCGGGCTGCTTGGAGTTGGAGGGATTTCGGATCGGGTGCCTGCAGGATCAACAAATGGCAGGAGCGTTCGATCCCTGCAGATTGCTTTTGGCTCTTGGGAGCCTCCTCCAAAACGATATGCGCATTGGATCCACCAACCCCAAACGAATTGACTGCCGCCCTCCGAGGTAGGACTTTGGTCGATTGTGAGCTCTTTTTAAAGGCCCGAACAGCTTCCCAATCCTGTGCGGCAGTCTGAATTTTAAAGGGTAGTTTTTCGAAAGGAATTTGGGGGTTAGGTTTTTCAGATGTGATACTTGGCAGTAAGGTTTTGTGGTGGAGTTGCAGCGCGGCTTTGACGACCCCGACGAGCCCCGCTCCTGCTTCGAGGTGCCCAATGTTAGGCTTGATCGATCCGATCCCCGTGTGGGCTTGGCACTGTAGATCGTCCTCCCACAGGGACTCATCGCAATAGGCCATCTCCAGTCCTCGGACTTCGATCGGATCTCCCAATTGGGTTCCAGTGCCGTGTGTTTCCACATAACCGATCGTGCGTGGATCGACCTGAGCGTCCGCAAGAGCCGCACGGATTGCCAGCGACTGAGCCACTGGATTGGGGGCCGTGAATCCGACACTACCAGCGCCGACGCTCAATCCGGTTCCCTTGATGACTGCATAGATACGGTCCGAGTTTTCGACAGCATCCGAGAGCCTCTTGATGACAATAGATATAGCACCTTCGCCAATCACGGTACCGTCGGCCTGATCTCCAAACGGGACACATTTGCCAGACCTTGTGAGGATTCCCAAGTTATCAAGTTGTGCGATTCGGGCTGGATCAAGAATTAAATTCACGCCGCTGACCAGGGCGCTCGAGCACTCGTTGTTTCTTAGCGATTGAACCGCATAGTGAAGTGCTGTTGCCGAGGAAGAGCATGCCGTGTCGATCGCAAGACTCGGTCCGGCTACCCCTAGTATTTGGGACAATCGATTCGCAACACCAAAACCTTCCCAGCATCGGTACACGCTGGAATCTCTCGTTGCGATCACATTGGCCAAGCGTCCGTAACATTGGTACATGACCCCTACAAAAACCCCCATCGCTCGATCCAGATTTTCTCGCCAAGATCCGGCATCCTCCAAAGCATGCCAAGAGCTTTCGAGAACCATCCTCATCTGCGGATCCAAGTACTGCGCTTCACGCGGCGAGATGCCGAAAAACTCTGGATCAAAACCGGTTACATCGGAAATCAACGCTGCATAGTAGGGATGTTGATACTCCATTTGACCAACAAAACCGTCTCGCTGTCGCGGCAACGCTTGAACCTTGGATTCTCGGCTGACCAATGCCTTCCAGAGGGATGCCGCATCATCACCCGCCGCACACCGGATCCCAATACCAACAATCGCAATCTGGTTGTCGAGTCGATTTGTATGGGTTAGGTTTAGGTTCAATGCGATTGCTTCAGACGCAGTTTGCGCAACGCTTGAAGTTCGTGTTGCCACGCTTATTCGCTTAATCTGATCGATAATCTCTGAGACACATCGGTACTCGAAGAGCAACGTCGGAGGTAACTCAGGAAACACTTTGGTCAGCGAGACCGTGATGCCAACAATCTGCAAGGAATCGCACCCGAGGGCATCGAGGCGATCAACGCTCTTGACCTTTTCCGCTTCCATCCCGAGTACGTTAGAAAATGTTTCGAGAACTTGGCTCTCAACATCCAGGTCTGAAACTCCTCCGACAGCGACACTCTCAGATCCGCCTCGAAACACCTTAGAAATAGTTTGCCAATGGGCAAGTTCCTCGACACTTCGCCGGATCTGTTCCTCGCGAAGGCGGGTCGATCGCCTCTTGCTTACCACCGAACTGCTGTTGGGTTTTGTTTCTTTAACAACCGATTGCTCAATGGTTTCCTCGGCTTGGCCTGCAACGAACTTAAGATCCCTAAGTTGCTCGACGGAAGCCATGAATTCGGTGGCTTTAGCCGCTAGCTCGCCTTGGTTCGCGATATGCTGCAGGAACAGCCGAGCCGGCGAATTTTTCTCAGTCGGCTTATAGATCCAGCGGACATGGTGATGACCTCGGGCTTGGGCGAGCGAAGCGATGTGAGATGCGATCCGATGTTCAACACCTCTTCCCAGGACCCGACAACTGAGCAAGAAAGAATCGACAAAGTAACCTGAGGAATCGGTTTTGGCGACAAACAATCCAACGATGCCGTAATCGCCGAAACGATCTCGCACCTGAACAATCCTCATGTCAACGCTTGAATCCTTGCTCAATTCGAGGATCTCGGATTCGTTCCTGCGGATGGTTGTAAAGTTGAATTGATTGGTGCGAAGCGTCAGTTGGGACGCTCGAGCTACATACTCGTCGGTAACATCGGTGAAGTCCACGACGAGTTGCAACGAGTCGATGAACGACTGGAAGTTTGCTGCACTGGCTTGAACCTCTTGCCGCTGAAATTCCTCGCGGTACATCTTGGTCCGCTCTCGGTCTTCCTTGGTGGTTGCATGAATGTCCAGTTCCCAAAGATGATCCAGAAGCCGATTCGCCAAGTTGTTGTCGTGATACCACTGAAGGGTCAGTACCGAAGGGCAATTCGCTCGAACCTCGGCACATTCGACCGGGTTGTCATCGAGAAAAACAAAACTGTCGAGTCCCAGATTGAGGGCCTGGGCTAGATCCTGGATGTTCTGACCTTTGGGCATCCAGTTGATTTTCGATGCAACGATGTGTTCGCGTTGAAGACCAAAGTCCTTGCGTTGATCGAACACGGCCCATACATCCTCAGGCTCGTTCTTGCTGCACAAGCACAAGAGGATGCCACTTTGGGCCAGGCTCACCAATTCCCGGTGAAGACGATGGTGGACTGGATCGAAACCGATCCCCTCCGGACCTAATTCTCCGACGACTCCCCGCCAAAGCGTATTGTCGCAATCAAGAACGATGACCTTCTTGGGTGGCTCGAGCCTCTTTTGCAGGTGTCGAACGCACAGCGTTGCAAGGAAATCGTAATAGGGATCAATGTATGGGATATGCCCAATCGTATTTCTAAGGGAGTCTTGGAACGTCAGATCCGTAATTCCATACCGTTCATGGAAGGATTCGGCTTTCCAAAACGTCAAACCAGCGACGCTGCAAAGCGCCGATTGAAGTTCCCCTTCGGCTTGTGCATACAGTTGAGCGAACGTTGGCTCAACAAATGAAGGACAAAGCAGCAAAAGTGTTGGTCCTTTGGCTATTGCTCGATGCGTTTTGATCGCCTCGACCAACTCGGACACGCTTTTCTTGAGTACTTCAGAGACCCGCTCTAGCGAGTCAAAAATTTCAGGTGGCTGTTCATGGAACCAATCCTCAATCCGAACCAGGAAGACACTTCCCAGTGTGGACTTCGAGGCGATGCTTGAGGGATCCAGGGCTTGTTGGAGGACTTGTGCGTAAGGTGCGACTTTTGGTTGCATGCCAATATCGAGCACCTGACTCCATCCTTCGAATGCTTGATGGATAGGATCCAGAGTGAAGCTGGCGACCAAAGGCAACTCGGTGATGCACTCTGGCGTTTTCCTCACTCGCTTGCGTTTCTTGAATTTGGTGATCAACTGGAGATTCTTTTCCCAAGTTGATTTGCACACCATCGCTAGGATCTCGGAAGCCACCGCCCAGACGCTGACCGAACCAACGGCACGAATGGGCGTATCATTCCAGGCGGTTTGCAGTTGCGGGGGACGCACAATCAAACATCGCACATCCGGGGTTTCCTTAGCGAGTGTCCGAACCGACCCTTCGAGGGCAAGTTTCACGGATACATAATCGCCAAATCCTGCCGGGATTTCTTCCACCGCAGAAGAGGAGATCGCCACTAGAGTTCCACTTGCGCCCTTGAGGAGTCCCAGAAAATGCATCAGTGGCTGCTGGAACAGAGCCACGTTGCGTTGGATATAGTTCGCTGAATCCGTCGGATTCGATTCTGCGATCGTTTTCAGCAGCGGTAACTCACAAGCATTGAGAACCAATTGATCCAATCGACCGTGGTTCTTTTCAATAACTTGCGCTGTACTTTCGCACCATTTCGGGTCTCCAACATCTCCAAGCAGTACGTGGACTTGCCCACCTCGCTTCTCGATCTGCTCAACCAATTGATCGGTGGTTTGAGAACGCGTTCGACTTGCTAGGTAGACCGTGCCATCGACGGAGGCCAAGGCAGCGGCGATCTCAGCCCCCAATCCGCGGCTTGCACCACAAACCAAAGCAACCTTGCCAAACATCGATTGCTTATCTAATTCCGATACATCCCCATCGTAAGTCGCTATTTGGGGATCGAGTTTGGGAAACCGAACATAGCATTCCAATTGGCAAGTGGCTACCGGTTGCAAGGCTCCGGTTGCCACATCGAGTTGCATCTCGAGAATGCGGAAGTTGTCGTCATAACTGCGCAAAGTTAACCGATACAGCAACTCGTCGGTAGCTGGAGGTTCGGCGACGAATTGGGCTTTGAGCTTCGTAAACAGAGAGGAAAGCCCAGGGACTCTCATGCCAACGATGAAACTACAAAGCCCCAAGACCTGTTCTTGGACCAAGCTGAATTTGCTCTCGACGGATGGTTGATGATGGGCAAACCGATGAACACCGAGGATTTCCTGTCCCGAATGAAAATCATCGATCGTCCAGGGCATTGGCTGTTCTTTGATCGAGGTCACGATCCCACTGGATTTAGCCGAGTGCATCCAGGAAAAGGCTTGGTTTTGCCCCTCGGTGGACTTTGCTTTGGAAGTCGATTCGCTCCAACGAGCAGCGACTTCCATTTGCAATGCGTCTTTAGAAGTAACTTTGCCCGTAAAACCCGAATCGTTCTGGGCGAAATGGACTTGGGTGGATGTTCCGGGGCGAACCTCGCTTCGGAATTGGACATCGATACTCGCCAATGGGCCGGGAAACCGATCGAGATCCAGATCCCAATTCGACAGCGCCTCGATGAGAACCAGCATCCCGTGGCAGATATTGCCACCGAACGCCGATTCTTTGGCAGCTACCGGATCGACGTGGATGGGATTGCAATCCCCAGTCCAGCGAGCGAATTCAAGTACTTGATCTTGTGTGATCTTCATCTAAGGTTGATTGCTTAAAGCGTGGTTCATGCCAAGGAGACTTCAGGCAAGTTTGCGGGAAGCCACTTTGGAATCTCTGATAGTCCTACACCGACGCACTGGTGCTCTTTGATAGTGAAATCAAGAATGCCGTCGAGTCGCTGGTACAGACCTTCAACTCCCGCAGCATCCTTTGCATAGGGTGAAAACCCTGGCATCAACGAGGTGCTATGTAGCATGAGAACGAGTTGGTTTACTCCGTCTCTCAAAGAACTTTCGACGAGCCCCTTGAGTTCCGCAAGGCTTGTCCCCTCCGGCGATAGTTTTACATGCCTGCAGACCCCAAGTCGATTTGCAATCGCAGCCAATTTCGTGGCGCGTCCCAACGGGGTTTCCACCCATCTCCTAATTGCTTGCCGCCACCGGTACGCACCGCTACGCGTAAAACCCGTGGTAATTGGAACTTCCATGATTTTCTTGGTTCCAGAGGTATCGCCAACAAAACATGCGTTCCGTGAGAGGCTTCGAAAACTAGGGCCTTCGGATGTCCGATAATCGTATTGAGGTAACACGCTCGAATCGAGTTGGTAGTTCAAATCCACCAAAGGTTTCACACTCGACTGATTAAAACCATAACGGCCAGCACGATAGGATGTCGGCGCCCTGCCAAAGTTGTCTGCGATGGCATCCGTTAACCATTTGAGTTTTTCAAATTGCAGTTCCTCCGGCAAATTGCAAAGATAACTGTCTTTATTGGACACTGACTTGGATACGATCGGCGGGTTGCACCACGGATGGCAGTGAGCACCAATCTCGCATCGCCCTGAGTCTTGCCAGGATTTCAGTTGGGCAACAGCGACCGTGTTCTCAAGCACTGGAGCATCGATCAAATAGGTTGGGGGGATCGAGTACTTCTCGCACAAAGACTGAAACCGAGGCAAACCCTTGAGATTCTCAGTCGTGCAGTTAAAGACTGGATAGGCACCTCCCCATAACCCCTCCTCTTCGGTGTCAAGGGTAACACTAATCGTTCTGCTGGTGCTCATTTCCATGTTACCTTGGAGCATCCAATCGCTCCTGGAAATACTCGACAACCTGCTCGGCAGCACCTTTCCAGGTGTAACGATGGACGGACTCTGAAATCGCTTTCAGATCCCAGGGGTAGTCCCACGAGCGTTGGATTGCAATTTGCAAAGCTTTCGGATCCTCATGAGGAACAATAAACCCATTCCTGCCGTCGGAAACAAATTTTGTATTGTCACCTGCCGGGGTTGAGATCACGGGGACGCCAGTCGAGAGAGCCTCTAAAACAGCATTGCAACACCCCTCGCGCCTTGTTGGAAGCACAAACATATCCGCGGCCCGAAGCCATCGAACAACGACATCAGGAGTGGCTTGTCCAGTAAATCGAACCCGATTCTTAAGCCCCAACTCCTCGATTCGTGCTTTGAGGCTTGCCATCGTTGCAGACTCGTTTATACCACCGAGGATGACACATTGAAACTCAGATACGTCGCGATAGCACGCGATCGCCTCGATAAGAAGATCGTACCCTTTTCTACGCTGAACGTTACCCAAGGCAACGATCAGCTTGGTCGAGATGTCTACACCCAGTTCAGATCGACTGTTAGCTTTGTTTCCCGGGCAATAGATTTCCGACTCGACACCATTACCGATCACTTTAATCTTCTTGGGTTCGACCCCATGTTCAATGAGCATCTCTTTGAGCGACTCGCTGACGGAAATGATCCCAGTCGCATACCGGTATGCCTCAAGCATTTGACTTTTAATATTCGGAAACGCCATCAGTTCCGTCTCGAGTCCCCTAACTGTGACAAACAACGGTATCCCTAGTTTTTTGGCAACTCGATAACAACCCACACCCTCGGGGTATCCGAAATGGGCGTCGATCAGTGTTGATGTTGGATCAAGATTCGCAACCCGACCAATCCATGCAGACACAACCCTCTCCATCCACCGACCATCCCAATGCTTGGCTATCCCTGGCAGATAAAACATCTTTTGGATCGTGACCGGAAAATCAGTCCCATTCAAAGGGGAGTCAGCAGGTCGTGGCCTGAGAACTGGAAAATAGGCCTGAGGTACCAGCATGTGCAGTTCCACTAGCTGAGAAAGTTCAGACAACCTCCTCCCAACGAAAAGACCATGAGTTGGACGATTCCGTGTCGGGAAATTGGTGCAAACACTCAGAACCTTATGCGATCGCAACCTTCGCTCTGTATTGATCATTCTTGCCCAACCTCGGATTGGGCGAATCGAATCACTTTCTGTGCATTATCTACCCAGCGATGGTTGGCAAGAACATATTCTCTTCCTGCTATCGCAATTTGTTCTCTACCAGCACTGTCCATCGCAAGTCGACGGATGGACTGAACAAAACTCTCCCGATCTCTTGGTTCAAATAAAACTCCTGTTAACCCATCTTCGATCACTTCCTCGAGAGGACCAAGACGCGGGGCACATGCCACGCACTGCATGGCCATGTATTCGAAAATCTTCATCGGTGATCCGTAAAAATTGGAGTCTGGCATCAACCCGATGTCCATCGCCATCATCCACTGGAACACCTCTTCGTGAGCAACTGGAGGAACTAGCCTCACACGATCCTGCCATCCATGACTAGACACCTTTTTTTGAACTTCGGCCCTGAGTTCTCCATCCCCGATCAATAGCAAATAAGGATTCCCCGGACATTTCTCCAAAACGCCCGGCCAAGCTTCTATTAAGAAATCGATTCCATGCCACTTCCTCATGGATCCAGCAAAGCCGATCACCAAACGATCAGCCGGAATCCCAAGATCTCTCTTCGCCGTTGCTTTATCAACAACAGGCAACGCACCAGGGGAAATCGCATTTGGCGTGACCAGCATGCGCTCAGGTGCTACCCCTTGCTCGACCAAATAGTTCTTGAGTGCTGTTGAAACCGTTGCGATACGATCCACGCGACGAAGGATAAAACGTTCTAGGTGTTCGTCGAGCCAGTGGTGTGTACCACCTACATACAACTTCAATTCTACCGAAAAGGGAGTATTGACTTCCAGCACATGAGGAATTCCGAGGTGCTTGGCTGCCATTAGGCTTCCAAAATTGGACCTACAGTATCTTTCGTAGATAAAATCGGGTCTCCATCTCCAAATCGCCACGATCGTTTTTGTGTAGGTTACGGAGTTGTAGAGCACCTCGATCAAACGAAACAATGAAACCGGGAGGCGACGCTTGATGCGAGCTGTCCAACGATTATTCTCCACTTTGGTGGACGCTGTATCCCTAGAATGACTCGCCACGGCTGGACAAACGATTTTCACGTCATGCCCTAGTTCTCGAAACGCATGAATCATCTCCTTGATGTGGATCCCTTCGGCACCATCCCCGAGTGTTCTGTGGTGATAGAGTATCTTCATCAATCTACAACCAACGCTTGCACCACATCTGGAACATTAGGAGGTTCCAGATTGTCACATTCACACGCGGATCACCCTCAAGAAAACGCGTTACTATTTTTCCCACAGTGCTTGGGCATAGAATGCCAAGTTTGAGCAACGCATTCTTAGATAAATGCTCATCGAGCAAGTACTTTAGATCGCCTTTGAGCCATCGAAAGTAAGGGACACTAAAACCCTTTTTGGGACGGTCCAAAAGATCTCTCGGTAGATATTCGAACGCCAAATCCTTAAGCACTCGCTTGCGCTGCTTCGAACTGATCTTCCAATCGACGGGCATTCGAAAAGCCAACTCTGCGAGTTGGTAGTCCAATAGGGGCTCTCGCCCTTCGAGCGATGCTGACATCGTAGCTCTGTCGACTTTCGTGAGTATGTCACCGGGTAAGTACATGAAATAATCGGTCTGCATGAGTTGCCCAAGCCCATTTCTGGCTTGAAAACGGGGGGTTAGACACGTCTGCTGCAGACCAAACCAAGAGTCGTATCGCTCTCGGAGCAGTTCCCCCAAGAAGGACTCTTGACCACATACAAGCATAGGTAGAACCTTATCCTCAATGGTTGCGTCCCGTCGGTGATAATTCGCGTAAAACTGCATCCTTGCAAGCCCAGGAAAGCGTGAACCGAATAAGGATTCGAGAAAACGAAGCGGCATAAGAGTCGTCAGTTTGGATGGAAACCCGTTCGATTTGCGTTCGAGTTCCATCCAGTTCGCGTACCTGTTATACCCACCAAACAACTCGTCGCCACCGTCGGCGCTGAGTGCCACCTTAAGATGTTTTCTAGCAAGGCGACTTACCAAAATCGTCGGTATTGCCGATGAATCTCCGAAGGGTTCATCATAAATCTCTGGCAGTTGTGGAATGATCTCCTGAGCTTCCTTTGCATCGCAAATCAAGTCGGTATGCCTAGTCCCGATATGGCTTGCGATCTTTGACGCATAACCGGATTCATCGAATTCCGATTCCCGAAAACCAATGGTAAAAGTTCTTAGGCTCCTTCCAGGCTTGTTCTGCAAAATCGCAGCTACAACGCTCGAGTCAAATCCACCACTCAAAAAGACGCCGACTTCGACGTCTGCAACCATTCGGTATTCGAAAGCCCGAATCAAGCTCTCTCGGAGCATTTTTAAACCTTCGGAGTAGGTCACCTGCAACGGCTGACCATCGAATAGCTTCTCCGGCTCCCAGTATCGAGTCGTTCCTGAGCTCCCGGTTTTCAGATCGATGGTGACGATCTCAGCAGGAGATACTTGCCGCGCATCTCGATAAATGCATTGACTGGGTGGGACGTAGCCAAAGCGAAAAAAATTTGTCAATGCGCTGTTGCAAATCTCCTTACGGAATCTTGGATGCTCTTTAAAAGCTTTTAACTCGGAGGCAAACAAAACGAGCGTCCCCTTGCTGTAGACGTAAAGGGGCTTAACCCCTACCCGATCTCTAACCAAGTGGAATCGCTGTTGCGTCTCATCGAGCAACGCAAAAGCAAACATACCATTAAAACGTTTGACCGAATCCTCGATCCCCCATTGTTGGTAACTCGCCAAAATAACTTCCGTGTCGCTATGACTCCGAAAGGTATGTCCTAGTTGAATTAGCTCGGCCTGGATCTCCTCAAAATTATAGATCTCTCCATTAAATACCACGCTCAGAGACCCGCGGTGCATCGGCTGGCTACCGGCAGAACTCAAATCGAGGATCGATAACCTCCGATGTCCAAGTCCAACGTGAAATTCAGACGTCCTGAACTCATACACACCGCGAGCATCTGGGCCGCGATGCAATAATGAATCGGTCATCGCCGAAAGCACCTCTAGCGAGGTACCTCTTTCAAAATCGATATATCCGGCTATTCCGCACATCGCTCGGAAGGTGCTCTTGTGAAATCGGTGAGGCTGAGTAGGTAAGTTATCGGTCTTTTTGTGCTCGTGCTCGTGATCGTCGTCGTGATCGGTTAGCAGGAGTCTCGCAGCGGAATCGTTTCAACGGAATACTTCTTCCCGCTCTTGGACTTGCGTATCTTCAAAACTGTCGAGTTCTTCACTATCCATCCACTCCCCCTCTTCCTCAACAAGCAGTGCTTGTTCATAGTCCAATTGCCTTTGAGATTGTTCAAACGTAGCATATACCAAACCATAAATCGCAAGCCAAAAAAACCACTCGCCGTCATAGTAGTCACCGAACATCGCGCAGGTACACTGACCAAAAAACGCACCGATGATCGCGGCCCCAAGAAAGGCCAATTTCTCGTCGCCTCGCCGCTGGAAATACCCAATCGAACTCCACGTTCTCATCATTGCAATACCGAAGGCGATCGTTATCAAGAGAAAACCCTGTACCCCCCAACCCGCCGCAATGCTTATAAACCCATTGTGCACCGAACGGTACTCGTTGTACCCAAGGAACGAAATATATTCATTACCGCGTGGACTGATAAAACAAGACCGTCCACCCGACCCTAGTGGATAGTCCCTGATCATCTGAAGCCCCGCGCTCCAAGAGTCGATTCTTTGTGAGGCGGACTCGTCCCTTTCCTCGGCGGTACTACCGATCGAAAACAATCGCTCCCAGATTTTTGGATCCTGTGCTTGATAAAAAAAAGCCATTATTCCGATAATCACAGAGTAGATTGCATAAAGTCGAGACTTTCCTCGGGCCATCAGTAGAAGTGTGCAACCAGCTACCGCAATCCCGAGGAAAGAACCACGACTATTAAACCGGAGAATCGAATCGAGAATCAATGGAGCGGAAACCAAGCCCAGTACTCGTGCGTACTTGAACGGCTTGCAGATCACCAAATAGGCCAGAAATGGGAACATCATCGACATCACCGTTGCGCAACCGTTCGAAGCCACCCCACCAGGAAACCCAAGCCCCTCGAGCCTACCGTGGATCGACTTGCCAGCACCATTAAACACAATTTCGTAACCGACATAACAACAGCACGCAACGCTGGTACCAATCACCCAATGCAAATCCTCGAGGTCGCGAATCGCTAGCCGAAACAGCACGGCAGTCAACACATTTTTCCAAAGAATATCCCACTCAACGAAACTTATCGCAGGGTAATCCGCCAGGAGAAAATGCACTAGAGTGCAATTCAACACATAAGCCAGCAGTAACAAAATGAAAAACAAGTCACTCTTCTGGAGTCGTTTGGCTTGGGAGGCACTAAGAACAACACCCGTCGCCAATAAAATTGCAGTATAAAAATTCCAGCGGCCTACACTGGCGAATATTCCTTCTCGGCCCCACCACCACCAACTAGGACCTGTATAGAACGTCATCAAGTAGGCGCAAACCAGAAAGGACGGACGCCACAAACCTTTGGTTGCATTTCGCAAATAAAAGAACAACCAAGCGATCGCAGTGGTACTCACGCGAGCTTCCTCCCTTCAAATTCAAAATTCGCAGAATGCGTCCGGTAAAGCTGGTCAAAACGGAATAGCATCGATTCGAGTCGGTAGCACGCTCGGAAACGATCCCAGGCGAGTTCTCCAAGTCTACTTCGAAGCAATTCCGAGACTGCGATTTCATCCAGAGCTGTACTTAGTTCCTCGGGCGTTGATTCGCTTAGAATGTGTCCACACTCCCCATTAGCAAGCATCTGCCTGGCATCCCCCACGTCCGTGGCGATGATCGCTTTACCCGAAGCCATCGCCTCGAGAATCGATTGGCTCATCCCCTCGCTGTGGCTGGTGCTCATGAAAATATCCATGGCAGCATAATAAGGCCAAGCGTCTTTTTTTTCTCCCACAAATTCAACCGAATCTGAAATCCCTAACTCCCGAGCAAGCTTCTCTAGCGATTCGCGACACGGTCCATCCCCTACCAAAACCATCAAGAAACGTCTTGGCGAGCCGCTTGCCATGGAAGCCTCGCTTGGAACCTCCATTCCGTCTGGACTCCTTGTCGCTTTTAAAAAAGCGGCAAATCCACTCAATGCCAGCTCGAAATTCTTCACCGGTGACAGCCTGCCGACAACCCCAATGAGCAAATCACTCGGGCCAACACCCAATTCACTCCGTGTTTTTTCCCGGACCGTATTCCATACAGGGTCGGTTTGTGGACTCTCCGAGTAGGGATGGACGAGTCCATTAGGAATCACTTCGACCCTGAGGTCGGCAAGCCCAGTCGTTTTCCTCACTTTATCTGCCGTTGCATAGGAATTGCTCATCACTAGATCCACACGGCCGATCGCATGCCGCATCAAACGGGCCTTGAGCATCGTCTTGATTCGACTCTTGGACGGAGGCCCCAAAACCGTGCCCCGTTCGGCATGAATATGCCTTGCAAAGCGGCTTCGATTCGCCCAGACGCTTTCAAAAAGCGTTCCCCAATTATGGGACTGGATGATATCGATCTGCTGGGATTGGATCATTTCCGCAAGTTTCCCGATGGCTCGAAAATCCCATCCAGGAGATTTGTGCAATTCGATGACTTGCACCTCTTTGTTCTCCACCCACTCCATCGCCTTGCCCGACCGATCCAAGCAAATGACCGTCATCCGATAGCGATCTTTTGGAAGCCCATCGAGCAATCGAGTGATCGAGCGCTCAACACCCCCAACATCCATTCTTAAAACGATATAACCGATGTGGATCTTTCGGCTCATACCGTATCCTTCACGGGACGATCCTTCATGGGGCTGCCGTATTGAATGCTTCGGCAAGTTGACCGGTGAGCCGTTTGGCATCGTAGGTTTTTCTTGAATCGCCCCGAGCGTCTCGAAGCTCAGGAGTTGATAGCAGATCCAACGTTTTCTCGATGGACATGGCGATCCGATCGACATCCCGACTCGGAGCGCATGCACCACCGGCCTGAACCACGATCGCCTCGGTGCAAGGACTGTCGCTGATTGAAAGGATCGGTTGGTCAAAAGCCATCATCTCGAAAACCTTGGCAGGGACCATGAACGGAGCATCCGGTTGGATGATCACCAGCACATCGGAATCCTGCATGGCCTCTAGGACTTGGGAATGAGGCACCGGGGATTCGATCGAGACATGCTCTTGCAATCCCAATGTCTGCACCAGTGATTCTGCGTTGTAATGCGGGTCGATCGATCCAATCTGGCGAAAGCGAACGTGCCTACCTTGGTCTCTGAGTTTGGCAACGGCTTTGATCAAAGGAACAGGATCGCGATGACCGTAGAGGTTTCCTGGATGGATCAATACAGGCCAATGATTTGATTGGCTGGATGGATGGAGTTTGGCCACCTGATCGATGAGGTAGGAATCGAGCCCGTTCGGGATACAAGAGAACTTTGAGAACTGATCAGGGTAATGCTTCCGAAAATCCTCAAGGCTTGTTTCGGTATTGAGCACCACTTGGCTTGCTGCCCGAACAACTCGGCGTTCATACCAGGGAAGTACATAATCCCGAAGCGGATTGTCTTGGTTCTTCCAAGGTTTCCGGCCCCATGGATCTCTTAGGTCGACGACCAAAGGGATATTGCACCGTTTGGAAATTGCAAGGGCCCCGAGGTGCGTGGAATGAGGAGGTCCGCTTGAAAAAACGACTTGGGCGTTGTGCTGGTGAACCAATTCACAACCTCGCTGTCCTGCGAGCTTTGCCCAAGCGTAATTCTTGTCGGGGGTTTCGGTGATCAAACGGACCAAGGGACGCATGCGTCTTTTAAGAAAGGCCTTCAACCCAGTAGGCTCAGGTGCCATACCAGTCTGGTTATTTTGGGTTGCGGATGGAAGAGCGTTGGAATCTCTTTCCTTCCGGCCAACACTCAACCTCGCGACAAGCATCCCCTCGGGTAGTGACCTCAAAAACTCCTGCGTGTTGTCTTGATCCTGACCCATGGTCAAAACGATGGGATTCCAGCCAAACTCGCGCAGGTGCCTACAGAACCTGAGCGATCGATGCACCCCGGGGGTGATCTTCGGTGGAAATTCAGTCAATAACAACAAGCAATTTCTCAAGGATTGTTCCCTTCAATCTCGTAAAGACAGAACCAACCGGAACGAACAAGGCACATTAGGATGGTTTAACACCTGTTACTGAGGTCGCACGCTCCAAAATTCGAACGTCACTCAAGCCCTCCTGAATAAACCACTTTTGAACCTCCTCGGCAGAATGAGAGAAAGCGTAAGTAGGAGAAAGATTATCGAAGTCACTCAGGACTCTTTGCCAGAAAGTCTGTCCTTTTTTAGGTTGAGCACCTGGGACAAGTCTTGAAAACCTCCATCCACCAGGTAACGCCCGTATCCACGAAAAAAGGACTTGGTTTGTGATACAAAGATTATAAAGGACACCCTGAGGTAGACGCTTGGTAATAACTCGGTAGAAATCTGTCGTTTTCTTCATTTCCGGCGGATAGACCCAAATTGAAACCTTCCCACCGGGCTTTGCATAAGGAACAATCGCCTTAAGGGAATCGCGAGTACTTGGCGTATGGTGCAAAACTCCCCATGAAAAAACTCTCTCGAAGCTGTTTTCCTTGAAAGGAAGTTGATACAAGTCCGCTTGTACTAGATCAATATTCGGGCGATCTCCAACGAAGTCACCAGCCAGCTCAATCGAATGAGTGCTCAGATCCAGTCCTACAGCACGGCCACCCATTCTATCAATGGTATCCAAAAATCTTCCGTAACCACAACCAACTTCGAGCGTCACGCCATTTTGAAGGATTTCTTTATTAAACCCTGTCGAGGGCTCAAGGATCCGATCACCGGAGCGATCGTGTCTATAGTCATCAAAATGCTGCCTCACATAAAGCCGTTGCTTGCTGAATGAATCTGCATAATCATCTGAGTCCACAAATCTCGGGATAGATTTTCTGATTTCATATCGACAACCATTGGCCTTACATATCAATTCCCCACTGACAATATTTTCGCCAGTCTTATTTAAGATACTTAAATCCAATTCGGATTTGTGGCGAGGGCAAACAAGCATTTTCAAAAAATCAAGTCTCATGATTTAACCTAGTCGACATCAATTATCGCTCACTGCAAACTTGTGCTCGTGATCGAGTGAAAACATACTCTAATTTCGGACTAGAAATAGCGGATCGGCTTGCAATTCAGCACATACAAACTCACGAAAGCCTCGACCACGGATCGAGTGGATCAACCCTCTACCGATCTTTGTTTTTGCGAGAATCTTTCGTTGTTCCAATCCCTCGTTCATGCCATCCAAGTTGCGTGGCACGCCCGAACGATGTAGAAAGAGTTGTTTCGTACTACTACAACCTTTTTGATCGATAAGCACGAAATCGACAGTCTCATCCTGCAACAAGTACGGCACTCCAACGAGTCCCTCGCAGCAATGATATGATGTGTTGGTATCGAGCGGAGCACCAAAAAAAAGGATCGTTGCGTCCAACTCAAGTAATCGCGAGTAAGGACTGCCTTCTCCACAGGGTGCCACCGCATCTTGATGACCCTTGGTTATCATCTCGGATAACGGCCCCATCGCCGCTACCGAGTGCGTCGGATGAAGGCTACGAATCACACCTGGTTGCTTGCGAAACCACTCGGTCACCGCGCCCACGCAACTAGGAGTTTCACGAACATTAAAAGTGCGCAATCCGCGATTCATCAAATTCCAGGAGTGCGTCGGAAGGACGATATTTCCCTGCGGATCAAGGTGGGCCAGAATGCCGTCCAACAGCGTTTGAGGACCACTAGGTAGATGCCCCAATCCAGAAAGCGAACTATGCACCAAGACAGGTTTATCTTTGGGAACTCCTAAAACCTCAAGCCCTTTTTGAATGTCCGACGCGCGTATCTTCGGCGCAAACAATTCCCGCAGAACGCCTTTAATTCTTTTCTTGAGATTAGACTTCAGTGTCATCACGGTTGATATTCTTCAGCCCTTCGTAACCCGAACCGTAAGGGAGGGAACTGCATTACAAGGCCAATCGCTTTGCAAACTGACCCTCGTAAGATCCATGCACGACAAGAGCGTCTCGCTGTTCCTCGACTACTCATACTGGAGACGCTCGCTCCCCTGCTCCCTCGTTTACACTTCGGGTTACTGGAATGAGCGGTTGTCCATCATACCTGCTAACGAGGCCTCAATGCCTTCATCACTCTCGTTAGTCCAACAGCGATTTCATCGATGGTTTTCTCTGGTATGTTCGGAGACCATCCAATCAAGATGGAGTCGCGCAGGAAGGAGATTGTTCCCGGATAATCCTCCGGCTTCGGATCGACATATCCACAATCAATGAGCGGATAACCCGAATTGCCATACGTCTGGCGCTGTGTCAGCACGGTCTCTTGGAACATCGGCCGAGGCAGATAACCGTTCTTGCATTTGATCCCCTCACTGCTGAGCAGTCCGCAAACGGTTTCCGTATTGAGTAGGTACTTGGATGCCTGAAATATAAAGTGGAAAATCCACCAAGACGATCGAGCTCCATCGCACTCGGTAGGGAGTTGTATTCCATCGAGATTCTTAAGTTTAGACATCAGCGAGTCGGCTGTTTTGCGACGGCCCTCGATCAAGCCAGGAAGACGCTCGAGTTGGACGTTGGCAACAGCACCTTGCATTTCGGTCATTCGGTAGTTCATTCCGAAGAACAAGTGAGCGCGTCCCCCTCCGGCCCGATCCCATCCTTTGTCGATGAACAATTGGGCTCGCTTGAGTAACTCAGGTCGGTTGATGAGAGTCACTCCTCCATCTCCGCACGTGATCTGCTTGGACTGTTGAAAACTGAAGCAGCCGAAATCGCCAACAGACCCAATTTTCCCTCCTTTGACGTCCGCGTAATGGGCTTGCGAGCAATCCTCGATCAGCGCGATGTTTCGATCCTTAAGGAGTTGCTTAATTCCATGAACATCCGCCGGGCGTCCGAATAGGTGAACCAAGATGACGGCTCGCGTCTTGTCGGTGATTTTGGCGGCGATGCTTTCAGCAGTCATGTTACCCGTGATTGAATCGACGTCGGCAAAGACGGGAATGCAGTTGCAAGCAAGAATGGGGATGATACTCCCCATGTCGGTAATCGGCGTCGTGATGACTTCGCTGCCTGGATCCGGATTCCATGTAGCCAAGGCGACATGGAGTGCTGAGGTTCCGGATGTCGAGGCGACAGCACCGGGAACGCTGTACATCTTCGCCATCGATTTTTCTAGCTTTTTCACCTCAGTACCGCCGGTGCTAGAGAGTATGCCGGTCTGAACAACCTTGGCCACTCGGCTTGCCTCTGGATTGCCAACACTGGCTCGAATATCAAACCAACGGCTCACCGACGGCTTCAATCCATCAATCGCCAACTGTCGCTCAGAACTCGGAATCAGCGCAGACTCGATTTTAAAAGGCTCTTGTAGAGTGCTTGTTCTTCCCGCAGTCGCGGGGTAGAGTTCCTTGATCAGATCCCCTTTATTGGCTAAAGGCAATTCCAACCAATCCTCTTCCTTAGCAGCCTCGTAGTGGGCCAGCATCGCCTCGACACTTAGCACGGCTTGGTGGGCATTGGCTGAGAATGAATCGCGTTTGCCTAGTACCCACTCAACAAACTCCCTAAACATCCTAGGATGCGCTATTTTCGGATTCGGATCGGGCTTCTCGAGTGCAAGGCTGCTTTGGATACCTTTTGGCGAGAAAACAGTCTTACCCCTATCGGACTCGATTTCCACGCGAAAGAAATCCTCTGCCGCATCTCCCATGGAAAGGTGTACATGGATATCCCCATCAAAAATCAACTCGCTTTCAGAAGCATCTTCGGCAGGATAGCCTCGATTATCTTCCATTCGAGCTCGATTCATTTTACAGCGAATTCTTTTTAAGGGCCGATCGCCTAGAATAAAACGAATCGAGTCGATCAAGTGAGGTCCATTGTTAGCAACAGTGCTTTGGATACACCCACGGACAGACCGAATTTTCCCAAGCTGCCCGGACGCGATCGCCTTAGCAATGATTCTGAAAGGATCGCTGAAGCGGTATTGGTGGGCACCCGCAAGCTTCACGTTTCTCGAATCGCAGTATTCCTTCATGGCTATGGCTTCATCGAGTCGCAGGGTCAAGGGCTTTTCGCAAAGCACACCTCGAGCACCAGCGTCGACAGCCTGCTTGACCACCTCGAGGTGGGCTTGGGGCCAAGTACAAACACTGACGAGTTGTGGGGCAAATTTCTGTAGCAGTGTATGTGTGTCAAAGTAGCTTTTGATTTCGGGAAATCGATTCATCATATTCCCCAACGCCGCAACACTCGGATCGCAAACGGCGATCGGATGGCAGTAACCAGACTCGATGTATCCATCGATATGGGTGGGAGCGATTCTACCAGCTCCGAAAATCGCAACCGGGATCGTCGCTCGGTAGTCGGCTGTCTTGGCCAGCGCGATCCTGCGCAGTTTCTTCTTCGCTCTAGAGATAATATCTTTCAAGATGACACCTGATTGATCGGATGGAATTAAGTTGAATTGGGTTGAATTAAGTTGAAAATCAACAGCAAGCCGTTCGCACCGCAAACGCTTTAGGAAGTCGTTGAAGCACGAGTGTCTTGGAGAACGTGACTTGGCGGGATTTCTTCGGAGTATTTCCGCGAACGATGGCTCTCGTAAACAGCAAGTTCCTGCATCCAAAGCTCCGCAGAAATCATTCGAAAGATCTGTCTAACTTTAGGCTGCAGATCCCTAGGGTTCCCTACGATGTTTGTCGGGATACTCTGGAACAGTCCGAGTACTCGAGCGGGATCAAAAATACCTCGCGATGCAAAGGCATCAGACCTGATGAGCTCTTCAATCTCCGACCTCAAATACCCTGTTTGCCAAACAGCATCCGGGGCTGGAAAGCCATATTTGTTTTTCCTTTGGACTACGCTTGATGGAACAAGGTCGCTCATGGCTTGTCGCAACAACCACTTGTTCTTGCCGTCTTTCATAAGCCATTGAGTGGGTAGTCCTAGCACAAATTCGGCAATCCGATGATCCAAAAAAGGCAAACGACTTTCAAGCGAGAAGGACATTGAATTTCTGTCTTCCACCCTGAGATATAGCGGTAAATTGTCAACGAACATGGAACGTAAAAGCCATCCCTTTAGGTTCCCGGCCTTCGGAGAATCATGGACATTGGTTCGGAACTCTAGGGCTGGCTGGCTCAACAAGAAGTCTTGAGTAACGAGTACTTGGTCATTGTACCGGTCGCGCCGGGTCAAGCGCTCTTTGGCACCCAATGATGCCGCCAACCGCCCGACCCATCGCTTCGACTCCGCCTTAGCGATGCCGAGTATCGATTGCAAACTGCTGCGTCCAGTGAACTGTTTTTCATTTTGTGTTGCGTGCACCAAAGCGCGAAAGTGCCCCAGTCGAAACAGGTCGCGTAGGTAAGCCAAGAGGAATTTGGAGTAACCGGCGAGAACTTCGTCGGAGCCTTGTCCATTGACAAGCACCTTAACATTTTCCTGCTTTGCTTTTCGCATAACCTCCCGCGAAGCGAAAACAGAATAGGACATAAACGGTTCGTCTTGATACCAAAGAAGCTCTTTAAGTGATGCGAGATTCCCGGGTTTGGGGGAGATACGAAAAGACTCGCAATGAGCTTGCCTTACAACATCATCGAGTTGTTGGGTTTCATCGAATTCCGGATAATGGGCAGTAAAGGTTTTGCGGGTTGCGGTAGCGAAATTTTCGGATCCTAGCATCTTAGCGATCATGCAAACGATGGCGCTGCTATCCATACCGCCAGAGAGGCATGTTCCTATCGGAACATCGGAACGCATTCTAAGGCGTATCGAGTCTTGGAACAGTTCGAGGAATCGCACGACGGCTTCGTTGGAATTTCCCGCGAATGCATTCTCACTCGTGACCAACGACCAGTAAGCAGAGATTTCCATTTGACCGTTCTTGACCAGCAACTGATGGCCAGCCGGTAAGGATTGAATGCCTTGGAAGAATGTCTCATTGGAATGATCTATTTTTCCTTCGACAAGATAATCCGCCAGGATCGCTTCGTTGTAACGAACGGGTTGATCCATCAGAGGCACGATCCCCTTAATCTCTGAACCAAACGCAATTCCGGACTTCGACTTCGAGTAGAACAAAGGTTTCTCACCGAATCGGTCCCGTGCGCCAAAAAGCGTTTTTTCAACCGAGTCCCAGATCAAAAAGGCGAACATGCCATTGAGTTTCGAGAGGCATTCTTGGCCCCATTGCATATACGCTGTCAACAGAACTTCTGTATCGCCGGTTGTTCGGAAGACATGCCCTAGATGAACCAGTTCCTGGCGAACCTCTTTGTAGTTGTAGATTTCGCCATTGAAGACAATCCAAAAGCGGCCCGAGGCATCGGACATTGGTTGGCGACCGGCGTCCGAAAGGTCAATGATACTTAAACGACGAAAGCCTGCGCAGTATTCGGGAGTGAAATAAAAGGCCTCATCATCCGGCCCGCGATGTTCGATAAGCCGGCATGCACGGACAACCCGTGAGCGCACGTTTTCCAACGGGTGAAGATTGCACAAATAGGAAACAAATCCGCACATATCTATGCACCACTAAGCAAATGGTATGTAGTAACCACAAAAATGCCGCTACGCTTGTCCATTCCGCTTAAACCAACCTGAAATTTTAGCAAGAAACGTCAAAATCAACTTTCTATCCACAACAAGTGGAAGAAGAAAAAGGTACATCAAAGAGGATGGGATCGCGGTTATCAGAAGGAATTGAAACAAGTTACCCGGTGAGATCGCCATGCGTGAATAGAGATGCATTGCAAATAAAAACATTGCACCGAAAGCCGTCAACGGAACACAAACCTCGGTGATAAAGCCGTATGTCCTGATTCCGAGCAAATCGATAAACCTAGGAATATAGAAAAGCACAGCCAAGATTAACATGGGCAACAAACACCCAATTGCAACGCCTATCGGTCCGAAATAAGACCCAATCGCTATGGACAGCAAAAGACTAGGCAAAGCCTCCACCATCGACAATTTTGCCAGGTACTTCAATTCCTCGTGAGCCAATAACAATTGATTGCCGGTTTCGAGAAATGTCATCGTTACCAATCGAATTGAAAGAACTCCGACGATCCATGGTGCCGACTCAAAAATATATTGATATTCCTCTTTATCACCGAGCCACAACCTAAGAAATTGCTGGCTCCAGTAGACGGCTGCAATGCCGTAAGCAATTGCGATAGAAGTAAACAACCTGACACAATTAGAAAACAAGCTTCTCAACTCGTCCATTCGGTCTTGACAAACCAAATGAACCATTGTTGGATAAAGCATCCTAGTCGGTTGGTAGATCAATTTCGTCCCATAATCCACGAGGGAACTTCCAAGCGCAAATGGAACAACAGATCGAGCGGAAAAAAGAACACCAACGATTAATGGACTGCTCATATTGAGAACTTGCCTCGATATCTGTATGAGAAAGTTCCAGGAACCTTTTCCATAAAGCTCCTTCAAATCATCAGACCTGTATTTCCACTTTACATTCTTTAAATCGGGCAATAAATACACCGCTCGCTGTACTCGTACAAATGCCTCCAAAAGGGTTACAGCTAAGGACACAGATACGAAAGTCAGAAGATTGCCGCTGAACTTTAAAGCGATCACAATCGAGACTGCCCAAATCGTTCGGGTGGCCATTCCAAGGAACTCCGCGATATCATACCGCTGCAATCCTACCGTAACACCGTTAAAAGGCTGTGTAATCAGCCCAATCGCGATTCCACAAGCTTGTAAAATAATCACAATCCAAAGCGAATGTGCAACGCTCGGATCCATTTCGACCAATCTGGGGATCAACCATGCCGCAATCGTACTGAGCAATACAACGCCCAAGCCAAGCTTGGCCATAAAGGGTAAAGCACTTCCAATGAATCGGACGACTTGCTCATACTCTCCTCTGGCGATGTTTCTTGTGATCGTCTGTGCTAAAGCGGCACGGAACCCCATGTCAACGAATCCGTAGTAACCTACGACACTTTGGAGAAGCACCCAAACTCCATAAGCTTCTAGACCTATGGATTGGATCACAATCGGTGTTATCCATAACATCAAAACAATGTTATAAACATAAGCAATCCAACCCCAAGAAAAGTTGCGAACGAGTATAGAATTGATCTTCACTACGCGAAACCCGACATGTAATTGAAACTCTAACTTTCGGAGAAGCTAACACAAAAAACGCAATCTCGACTATAATTGTCATAGCCCAACAGTTTAAAGACGCTTAGATTTCTATCTGCCTCTCCATGTATTTTATTGAATAAAGTATTTTGTTATAGGCCTGCTGTTGCGTGCTCGTGCTTAGTGAAATGGCATTCGTACTCGAAGAGCCGTATTGGTAGGCAATTGTCATACAAGCTAAATAGCGGGAATACCACTTTCCTTAAAAAACGATCTGTTTCAATCGATTGGGGCGTTTCGAGTACGAGTTAGACTACACTGCGAATTTAAGTACGACAAACCCGACCGTTCACTACGTGAAACATATGAAGAACCGTTTTAATTGAAACTTCACGATTTGGGTCGTCTTGCAGATGTACAACAGTTCTGCCTACAAACTTGTAGCATCTCCCAATTTGAATTTCCAGATCACAAGTTCCTTCGAGGCATATACTTTCTCCAGGAAATCCAAAGAGGATTCGGTGATTTCTTTCTTTAACTGGGGATTTCTAATATCGTTGTTGATAATCGCCAAATGTGTGGCCGAAAAACGAGCAGCAATTTTCCGTAGAACCTCGGGATTTGAGTTGTAGGGAACGACAACGGTTTTTCGACGCGTGTGAAACGAGAATTCCCAAGGATCCGACGTAATGACAATGGAATCTTGTGGAAGATTTTTATCTGCTTGTTCATAAGCAACCCGATAAATCTTTTCCTTCACTGCTCTTTCGGAGCCATCCTTCGTCGTTTTAACAATAGCCGCAACAGAAGCTAGATCCACTATTACACCGACAGCAAGAATACAATAGATGAATTTCGGTGATAGACGGTGAACATAATACAATGCTAATGTTATTTCAATTGGCATTAAGAAATTCCAGTATCTCGACTCGCAGTGAGCGACGAAACCTAGCAATACTGCTGCCAAAAGCAACCAGAAATACAGGAAAAAAAATCTGTCACAATCAGAGGCAAGCACTTTACGGGAAAGAAATTGATTCAACTTTACTACCAAGCCCATCAAAACAAACGGAAACAACCAAATTATGTGGATCCCAGATCCATTCAGAAACTCAATTGAAAAGATGGAGATGAGACGAATATGTCGAATGAACCAAGAACCTTTAAATAGGTCTCCCGGCATCGATGGTGTTTCAGGATCGAACATCGCTTGGTTATGTCCCGCAAGCCCCGAATTAACTAGTTTGGTTCCGGTGGCAATCCTCGCAAAGTCTGGCCAAATGATCGAACCTGACGCATGATAATTATGAATGAAAAGAGGCAGCAACCCAACGAGAACCCCCACCACAGATAGCATTATCTTCAAACCAAGACGCCATGGATCTCTTTCTGAACAAAACTCATAAAACAATGCTACGAAAACTAGTCCAACAAATAACAGCCCAGTTGGCTTAAAACCAATTGCCACTCCCGATATAGCACCGATGCAAAACCAGATCCATATTGATCGTGATGCCATCGCTTTCTGAATGATTACCATTGTAAGGAACCCGAAGAACGTTAGCTGTATGTCAGAAAGGCCGTCGACTCGGTCAAGCATCTGGGGGGAGAACAATGAAAAAAGCAAGCCCGTTAATGCAACCAATTTTGATCGACTCAATTTCCAGCAACTGTAGCCAACAAGTACCGCGAGAGCCGACTTGAACATGCTCGCGGTAAGCAGCACTGACGTTCTAGAAGCACCAAAGACATAGAAGAACATCGCTTGGGTATAAGCCAAATATATCGACCAATATCCTTCAAGCCTAGGAAGTTTGTCTGTATAATGGCCTTGACCGTGTAAAAGCCAATAGCAATCAGCAACAGGCCCATTTCCGCTGAGAATATTATTAGCTACCGATGAAATTTCTGCCTCATCGGCATGACCGATTAGGCGGTAGTGATCCGTGGTAAACGGCCCACAATCCAGTACAGTTGCCGTGATAATAAAAACGAGTGATATCACCGCAAGTGAAATCAACGAGTTTCGACTTCCATAGCTCGAAACCATCGTTCTATACTCGTCAGAATCAGACAATGAAGGCATAAAAATTGGGGTTCTTTTGGGATTTAAGGACTAATTTTCCTTGGCATTAGATCTTTTTTCCCAAGAAAAACAGGATTCAGATACGTTAGCTTTGGATCGATCGAACCACTCGTGCGTCAGACTTGAGCGATGGATTTTACTGGTGAACTCCTCGCTCTTGGCATTCGTTAGGCGGTTTTTGAAGTACTTTAGCAAGCTAGGTGAATGCCGCTGGAGCATCTTAGGCTTTGCGACGATCGGAGCCAGGATGCTCTTCGATGCCCATCGATACCACTGTTCAACGAATCCTGCAGACATCACCCGGCTAAAGCAGCCCCAGAACATTCTAATCTGTCCCTTCATTGCCCATGCTTAACGAGTTCTGAGCGCCTGTTCCTTGAGTGCTGTGAAGTGTACCAATCGATTGAAGGAGAAGTTTTCGCGGTTGAACAGCCACATCTGTTTAGTTCCTGTCAGCGTTTTTTCGCCCCTCTTTGAGTAACTTGTTTTCCTACCGACACACTTGATCTACGACCTCGTTCAAGGGCTTGCTTACGTACAATCCACCAAAAATTATCGAAGCGTTCGCGGAATTTTTTGTTTTACTTATGATGAATGAAGGCAACGTATCAATGGCCACTGCTTGTACTTTTTATCGCTACGGTTCTGGTCACGTTTCCCATAGCAAGTCGACCGATTCCTCCGCTGGTCCCTGAACCACTTCTAGCACTCGGAAGCCCGAAATATCCGTCATTATCGACGCTAAGTTTTGTTCCAGAACAAAAGAATTCGCGTCAATACCGACATGATCTCTTCGGTCGCTCGTCGTCAATACCCACGCTCTACAGCACGGTTCTTCATGCCTTGGACAGTGTCCCAAACGAATCGTAGAATTACTTCAACTGCTTGACGCTGCTGCAGTCTTGCAGAACGCAAATGGCAAATGCCTCGAACATAAGAGTAAATCGCAAGTGCTTTCCGGCCCGAGGAACTTCCACAGTCTTCAACCCACACTTCTGGCACCAACAGCTAGGGATTCCAGCCTTAAGGGTGGTCTCGAACTGCATCGTATCCCGGTGTCGCCACGTTCTCTCTGGCGCTGTATCGGTTCGATTGCAGGAGGCACCGCATTCAGGGCCTTTGAGTCGTCCTCCGGCATGCTCTAATACAATGACCACCCGCTTCGACTCGGTCAAAAGCTCCGCTGATTCCACCAGCCAAGCCTGATCCGAGCCAAGCAACATACGCTAGTGATTGTTGAGCTCATTCTTTCCAACGATCCTAGCTATCCGCTATGATCGTGAAACCTATCCACTAAATTTCCTGAAGAACCGAAATCGGATTCACCTTGAAACATCCACGCAACCGGTGTAAGTTGCTTTTCGCTGTGGGCTGTCCGATAAAAAGATTCGTGATTTAAAAGAGATATATGATGTCAAGTGTAGTCGACGACCGAGGATTCAACCAAGGCTTCAAAATGGTGGAAAGCACTCGAATTCGTATGAAACGTAGAGCCGACATGATTTTGAAGGAAATGTCCAGAGAAAAACCTGGCGATGTTCTTGAGATCGGTTGCGGGCGAGGTGAAATAGGATTTTGGATCGCTGAGGCATCATCACACAATGTACTAGGGACGGATATCTGTAAGCCATTTATCGAATCAGCTAAAAAGCAATACTCACGTTCAAACTGTTCCTTCGAGGTTTTGGACTTTAATTCGCCAGAACAGGTTGCCGGTCGAACATTCGACTACATTATAGGGAACGGAATTTTACATCACCTCTATGAAAACTTAGAGAACTGCCTAGCTGAAATGAAAAAACTCCTGCGACCTGGTGGAAAATTGATTTTCATGGAACCAAATATTCTCAACCCTTATTGCTTTCTCATTTTCAACTACTTGAGAGAATTTGCTCGACTCGAGCCCGACGAAATGGCCTTCTCAAAAGTTTTCATCACAAAAATGCTTGGAAAAATCGGCTTTAGAGATATTCGCGTAACTCATCGAGATTTCCTCCTTCCAGGTGTCCCAAAATTCCTTGTTACACCTTCGATTATCGCTGGCGACATATTTGAACGCATCCCGGGATTACGGATGATGAGCCAAAGTATCTTTATCGTCGCGTCGAACTAATGGAGCGGGATCCAATGAAGTCGGATAAGCCGCTTTCAACTCTGATTCCGTTGTATATCGAGTGCTGCCCTTTTGAATTCTCTTCACGATGTATTTCGGACGCGCCTTCGTTTCCTCGAGTATTTTCCCAACGTATTCTCCAACGATGGCCGTCGCCAAGATCTGCGCACCTCCAAACGCCAGAATCAGACATACAATTGTTGCAATCCCCCGTGGCATGGAGGGATCATAAAAGGATGTAAATAAGGTGAATACAAGAGCAACCCCTGCAAATCCAACTAAAAACAACCCCGAGAAAAAAAGAACCTCAAGCGGAATATTACTAAAGCTGAATATCCCTTTTCTTGCCCAACGCATATTTTTCACAAAATTGTTTGTCGTCACCCCGAACATCCTTTCGGGGCGAACATAGTCGATACCCACTTGCCTAAACCCAACCCAGGCTCGGAGTCCTCGCAAAAATTGATCCGTTTCTGGAAGCTTCAGAAGTTGGTGCACAACTCTTCTATCAATCAAGGAAAAATCTCCAGCATCCAGCGGAATATCAATACTAGCGAGCCTCTTGAATAATCGATAGAACGACTTGTATGCCATCTGCATGAAGAAGCTTGCTTCTCGCTTTACTCGCCTTCCATATACAACCTCGACATCGCCACATTTCCAACGTTCATAAAAAGCGGGAATCATCTCGGGAGGATCCTGAAGATCTCCATCCATGAGTACTACGGCGTCTCCAGTAGAAATCGCCATTCCGCTGAGGAATGCGCTTTGAGAACCGAAATTCCGAGAATGCTCTATCAAAATAACTCGGAAATCCTTATCCGCGATTTCACCAACGACTCTATTGGTGTCATCGGGGCTGCAGTCGTTAACAAAAACAATTTCGTAATCAACACCCATTGCGGCAAAAACGTCCGAGAGTCGTTTATACATATGCGGGATGGCTTGTGCATCCTTGTAACATGCAATAACCGCAGAAATTTTATCAATTGTCTGACTTCTCACCGTAGGCGAAACCAACCCAATCGTCGCCTGCCGCGGATTACTACGTCGCCAATTACAGGTTTTCATCAATCCTTCGCGAAGCGTCGTCGTTGCCCTCCAACCCAACAACTCTCTCGCTTTACTTGGGTCGCCGTACCAGTTACTTAAATCCCAGGCTCGATTCTCCATTGAACCCCAGAGGGGATCAACTGACATTTGAAATATATCTTTAACCTCCGACGCTAATTCACGGATCGTACACTTAACTCCCGTGCAGATATTGATGGATTCACCCGGCAATACTTTACATCCACTAACAGACGCAAGTAAAACAGCGTGTACAACATCGTCTACGTAAACAAAATCTCTTGAAATATCAGGAGAAACCAACGGAGGGAACTCTCCCTCCATACCGTGATCAATTAGTTTCGGTACCAGTCGATCATCATCCTCATATGGCCCATAAACCGAATACAACCGTAGATTCACGACAGGGAAACCCTTTTGCTTCCCGAAATACCGAATCATGTATGCGGCAGCGATTTTACTTACAGAATAGTGACTGTTGGGTTCTAATTCCCAATCCTCCCGCGAACCTGTGCAATTCAAACCATATTCAGACTGGGATCCAGCGTGAATAAATGATTTAACTCCATTTTCCTCTGATACCGATAAAACATTGCTCAGCCCCACAACGTTTGTCTGATAAATTAGTTCGGTAGTCGCTTGTTTCGCATAGGCCCCATAAGCCGCGAAAAAAAGAACCGTTTTAAATTTTTGTTCTTCAAATAGAGTTCGAACTTCATCAGCGTTTAAAATGTTGCATTTCCGTATGTTCGCAATGTCTATGGATGAAAGTCGATGCGGTAAAGTCGACTGTGTTGTGATTCCATAGACATCCGACCTAACACCAAGAATCGAATACAGCAGGTTTGCACCTATGAAACCTGCTGCGCCAAACACGGCGATAGGACCCTCTAACTCCAGAACAAGCTCCCGAATTGCTCGCATGTCGTGATTGATGCTATCTTGCTCCATCAACACATACCTCTGATTCCCTGGACAAGCTCCTCGCCATCAAGCCCCGACTCGACTTGATGCCAACTCTGACTGCCATACAATTTTGACGGGTACCCCTTCGCAAAAAAGTGTTTCAGTTCTAACGGAAGCCCCAGCTTTAAAAGGGGAATTGCTAAGCTCTCAGCAAGACCACCAGCGGCGTAGTGCTCTTCAATTATGAACACCTTTTTTATATTGCGAACACTATCGAGCAATTCATCTGGTAAATGGCTACAAGATGGTTCTCGAACAACCCAGACATCAAACGATCTATCGCAAATCGTTGAGGTTGCCTTTATCACGTTCCCAATTACCGGCCCCATCCCGATAACCACCAAATCCCTACCAGTCATGATTCGCTCAATTGGTGACCAGCTAGCACTAAGTTTGGTATCTACGGGTGTTTGTGCTGATCTACCTAGCCGAAGATAACAAGGACCTTGTGAAGCCACTATTTTATCAAGTGCTTTACTAACATCTCCATCGAAAACAGGGACGAATATTCGCATGTTTGGAAGCAACCTCATCGCCCCGACATCTTCCAGACCATGATGTGTAGCACCCATGATTCCATAACCATAGCCGCCTCCATTCCCAACTATTTTGACTGGGAGATTATGTAAACAGATATCATTGCGAATCTGCTCAAGTGGGCGCAATGTAGCAAAGGGAACAATACTGTAAACGAACGGAAGTAGCCCCGTGGACGCAACTCCGGCGGCAACAGAAATCATGTTTTGCTCGGCTACGCCGGCGTTAATAAACCTGTTGCCCAAAGCACCTTGAACCTCCTCCAGCGCCATAAAACCAAGATCGCCAGACAGAAAAACTAGGCGTTTGTCGGATTCCCCAAGTTCTCGAATTTTTTCTGCAAACTCAACTCGCATTTTATCTCCGCTCAGCAAACTTACGATGACTTACATACTTTGCTCAGAGCGCCCTTTTACGACTTCAATTCTGTTTGAATTTAACTTGGCAATCGCACCTAGGTATTCTGAATCGGACATTGGAAGATAATGGCAATCTAAAGTATCTTGCAAACTTGGCAATCCATACCCTTTGATAGTATCGGCGATAATCACACCAGGGACGTTCTGCCGTGTGCAATCTTCAACCAGCAGGTCGTGCTGTTCGAGGAGTTCTGGAAGATTATGTCCATTTACCACCCTGAATGCGAAGCCAAAGGCTGCGAATTTCTCCTCCAGTGGGGACAAGTCCATTACGTCTTTGGTCCTCCCAAACCCTTGAAGGCCATTTCGATCAACAATCAAACATAGATTTGACAAACGAAACTGTCTACTAAAGGCAACTGCTTCCCAGACGCTACCTTCGTTCATCTCTCCATCGCTGACGACACAATAAACCCGTCGACGCGAATCCAAAAAACGATAGCCAAGCGAAATACCTGCTGCGATACCTGGACCATGTCCTAAACTTCCAGTTGCAAAAGATATCTTCGGCAAACGATTTGGCGGTGGGTGTGCTGAAAATAATGTTCCATCTCGGTAATAGTTCGAACGCAACTCCTCTTCACTGATATCCCCGGCAACTGCCAATATTGAATAAAGCGCCGAGGCCGCATGGCCCTTGGATAGTACTAAAGAATTATCGTCACCCATCCAGCAAAACCGTGTGCAGGCCAATATCTCCAGACACGAAAGAGCACTTCCAACATGCCCAGATTTCTTGTGGAAGTGCAAATCAAGAATCAATTTTTTTGCACGAATCGCAAGATTAAAAAGCTCTTCTTCGTTTTTTTTAATCATGCTACTAACTCTCAAAAAACCCATCCTAAGAAAATTGTATTCAGCCGCTTGGTATTCAGTATTTAGATGTCGAGTTGATTAAATATGTCAAATATTCTGCGTACTTACTCTTGCCCATCAGCGCGGCAGTGCTAGACACTTGCTCCACTGTCAGCCAACCATTATTCCATGCGATCTCTTCCAAACATGCGATCTTGAGCCCTTGGCGCTCCTCGAGCGCTTCGACGAAATTGCTCGCTTCGATCAAACTGCGATGCGTACCGGTGTCCAACCAAGCAAACCCTCTTCCCAACGGTTGCACCCGCAAATCACCCCGCTCCATGTAAACGCGATTCAAATCCGTGATCTCTAACTCACCCCTAACCGACGGCTTGAGATTCTTCGCAATCTCACACACATCCGCATCGTAAAAATACAATCCAGGTACCGCATAGTTCGACTTTGGACTAGCCGGCTTTTCCTCCAGCGATCTTGCAATCCCGGTCTCAATATCAAAATCCACCACCCCAAATCGCTCCGGATCACGCACCGGATAAGCAAACACGGTCGCACCCCTCTGGTGACTCCCAGCTCGCTGCAACAACGGCTTAAAGCCCTGGCCATAAAACAAGTTATCCCCCAAAATCAAACAACTCGAATGGCCGTCGATGAACTTTTCACCAAGAATAAATGCTTGGGCTAAACCATCAGGACTGGGCTGCTGGCAATACTCAATCCTCATCCCAAACTGGGAACCGTCGCCAAAAAGCCTCTCGAATGCCGGTAAATCATGAGGCGTCGAAATGATTAATACCTCGCGCAACCCAGCCAACATCAAAACCGACATCGGATAGTAAATCATCGGCTTGTCGTAAATAGGCAACAACTGCTTCGATACCGCTTTGGTCACCGGGTGCAATCGTGTTCCACTACCACCCGCAAGAATGATTCCCTTTCTATTCACAATAAACTAATCCCCTATCGCCAGCTTTACTGCTTGGTCGCTCGATTGCTTGCTTCCTCATCCGAATTTGAAAATCACGAATTTCTCATGAGCTGCAAATGTTAGTTAGACAGCCCCTGACGCTGAAGTTTATAGTCACCCGAAAGAATCGATTGCCACCATTTTTCGTTGTTCAAATACCATTGAACCGTGGATTTGAATAAAGCTTCGTGATCGCTATCTGGCTCCCACCCAAGTTCCCGCTTGAGCTTGCTCGCGTCGATCGCGTATCGCATGTCATGCCCAGGCCGATCTGCTACATAAGTAATCAGGTCTTCGTACAGTGCGCCGCCCTGTCGAGGCCGTAATCCATCCATGATTCGGCATAGCCCGCGAACCAAATCGATATTTTTAAGCTCATTGTTCCCGCCGACGGTGTATGTCTGACCGACGACGCCACTAGAAACCACCGTTTCAATGGCTTTGCAGTGATCCAGCACGTACAACCAATCCCGTACATTCTCCCCACGACCATACACAGGAATCGATTCCTGACGAATACACTTGAGAATCACCACCGGAATGAGCTTCTCAGGAAACTGATAAGGTCCATAATTGTTCGAACAATTGGTGATCAGAATAGGTAAACCGTAGGTGTGCCACCATGCACGCACAAGATGATCCGAAGCCGCTTTGGATGCCGAATAAGGCGAATGAGGATCGTAGGGAGTCGCCTCAGAGAAGTAGCCTTCGGATCCTAGGGAACCGAAAACCTCGTCAGTCGAGACGTGCAAGAACCGAAACCGTTCCTGGCGAGATTTTTCCAGCCCTCGAAAGTACCCAAGGCTGGCTTGCAAGATGTGGTAGGTCCCGACAATGTTCGTTTGAATGAACTGACCCGGGCCATCGATCGATCGATCCACATGGCTCTCGGCTGCAAGGTGCAAAACGCAATCAGGAGCGAAACCTTGGACGATGTCAAAAAGGTTTGGATCATTCGCAATGTCTACCTGCAGGAACTGGTAGCTGGGAGAACTCTCCAAATCGGAAAGCGAGACTAAATTCCCTGCGTAGGTGAGCGCATCGATGTTGAGCACTTCATGCCCTTGACCAACCAGGTAATGGACAAGGTTCGAGCCAATGAAGCCAGCACCGCCGGTGATTAAACAACGCATAAATCTAAATCGCTAAATCCGATCGGACATAAGGTTCATTAAGCGCTGGCGTCTGAGTCTCTAAGCCTTAACAACTCTACCCGAACCCTCAACCGATTTCATCGCATTTCGGGTATCCACAATCAGCTTGGCCCACTGTCCGAGTTCACCATAATTAACATTCGCATGCGCCGTTGCAATCAGCACCGCATCAAAACCAGAGATGGTTTTCTGATCCCAAGCGACGCACTTGGTACCGGCCCAATGGCCATGCTCTCGACTCGGACGAATCACCGGAATGTAGGGATCATAAAAAGCCACCTCACAACCCTTGGCCTTCATCTTGTCGAGCAACACATAGCCGGGTGACTCGCGGTCGTCATCGACATTGGCTTTGTAAGCCAATCCGACGAGCAACACCTTGCTACCTCGCAACGGCTTGCCCGCATCATTGAGCGCATCGGCCAAACGATGAATCACCCAGTCAGGCATCGCTGTATTGACCTCTCCGGCCAATTCGATGAAACGTGTCGACATCCCGTACTCGCGGGCTTTCCAGGTCAAATAGAACGGATCGATCGGAATGCAATGCCCGCCAAGCCCCGGACCGGGATAAAAAGCCATGAACCCAAAAGGCTTGGTCTTGGCCGCTTCGATCACCTCCCAAACATCGATCCCCATCGCATCATAAACCACTTTCAACTCGTTGACCAATGCGATGTTCACCCCTCGGAATATGTTTTCCAAAAGCTTGGTCGCTTCGGCCGCTCGACAGCTAGAAACAGGAACAACCGTATTGAGGGCCGAACTGTAGAGTTCACTCGCACGCTTGAGGCACTCGGGAGTCAATCCGCCAACGACCTTGGGGATCTTGGCCACGACACTGTCAGGATTCCCCGGATCCTCTCGCTCAGGGGAAAACGCCAAGTGGAAATCAACGCCTGCCTTGAGCCCTGAACCCTCCTCAAGAACTTTACGAAGATCTTCGTCGGTCGTCCCAGGATAAGTCGTCGACTCGAGCACCACTAAAATTCCTTTTCGCAGATGCGGAGCAATCGACTTACCCGTGGCGATAATGTACGAAATGTCTGGTTCCCGATTCTTATTCAGCGGTGTTGGAACGCAGATTACCACTGCATGACATCGACTGACTTGTGAAAAATCAGTGCTGGCACTGAACCGCCCCGAACTCAACTCCGCTGCCACTGTCTCCGAGGGGATGTGATGAATGAAGCTTTCACCACGATTTAATTTTTCTACCTTAGCCTGATCGATATCCAAACCAACCACTTGGTTGCCCTTCCGGCTAAACTGAAGGCTTAGAGGAAGGCCGACATAACCGAGTCCGACAATTGCGAGAGTAGTTCCCATGATAACCGTTAGCAAAGAATAACCCGAAAAAGCACTCCTCCATCTCCCCAAAGCTCCGCCTTGGTCGGTGGTACCGACTGCTATTTCGTCCGAGATTGGCTCGAAAAAATGAATTAAAACCAACAACAATGACTTCGAACTCGGGCAGGCTAGAGAACGTGGTCGAAGTGGATAGCTAGTGTACACCGCGAACAAAATCCTGGAAGTGAAAAAAGTGTATTTTAACCCATGGGTTTGAATGCCGATTCTAAAGGTCTCGGACTATAATTCGGGCTATAAATCCGACCGGCTGGATTTGGATAACCTTGGCGAACCGGCCAAGAAAAGGATGATTCATTACTCTGGGAGTTCGGATAAGTGCATAAACTTGGATACAGACCCGATATCGACGGATTGCGAGCCCTTGCGGTGCTATTGGTCGTACTTTTTCATGCTGGCTTGGGGTTCCCAGGCGGATTCGTCGGCGTCGATGCCTTCTTCGTGATTTCAGGCTACCTGATCACCGGGCAGATTCTGGATAACCTCAACAACTCGTCCTTTAGCCTGAGTCAGTTTTGGATGCGTCGTGTCAGAAGAATTCTACCGGCATCGATTGGCATGGTCTTTTTCACCCTCTCGGCCGGTTTTTTATTGCTTCTACCCCAGGACTACCAGGATCTGGCCAAATCTGCCATCTACCAGCAACTGATGCTTGCCAACGTCTATTTTTGGCAAACAGCCGGGTACTTTGACGGCCCCTCCGAACTTAAACCACTCCTTCACATGTGGTCGCTGGCTGTCGAGGAACAGTTCTACCTGTTTTTTCCACCATTGCTTGCATTCTTACACCGAAGGGTCCCTAAACTCACCTTCGGATGCCTCCTGCTCCTGTTCCTGGGATCCTTGCTGCTGAGCCAAGCAGGTGTATTGAAGTACCGAACTCCAGCCTTCTATCTTCTACCAACCAGAGCCTGGGAATTGCTAACGGGCTCCCTGCTTTGGTGGCTGCCGACTCGGTCACCGAAAAGCAAACCTAATCAAATGCTCGCCAACATCGGCGCACTTGCAGCCATGGGAACACTACTCACAACGGCTTGGAAATATAGCCAGGAAACGCTTTTTCCGGGATTCGCTGCAATCCCCCCGTGCTTTGCCACAGCGGTACTGATTGTCATTCACTCCCATTGCGAAACCCCCGTGTCGAAGCTCTTATCGGACAAAGGGGTCGTCTTTGTCGGACTTGTCAGCTACTCCTGGTACTTATGGCATTGGCCACTCTTTGCCTTCTCCCGATACCTCTATGGCTTCGAATTCTCCTTCGGCTTCGCAACTTGCCTTGTCTTAGGAAGCTTTCTCGTCGCTTGCGGTTCCTATTTCGCAGTAGAAACCCCATTCCGAAAGGGAGTTTTCCGAACATGGACGACCAAAAAACTTCTATTCTCGGTCGCATCAAGCGCATTGGCCACTTTCGCTGCTGCGACCGCAATTATTCAAAGTTCGGGAGCCGAATTTCGTTTCCCTGAAAAAATCAAGCAAATGGTCTTCAAGCAGAAAGGGGCGGTGCTAGCCGAAGCCGACGGCATGCTGTTTCTCGAGCCCAAGGGCCGCTTGGCAGGAGTCGGAAAATCCCATGAGATAAACCCTGACGATTCGATCGATTTTATGGTTTGGGGCGATAGCCATGCTCGAATGCTCTTTGAAACCATCGATGAATTCGGAAGGAAGCATGGCTTGCAGGGAATTGTCGCCACGCGCAGCGGCATCGGTCCTTTCCCTGGCGTTTTGCCCGAAAAAGCAAACCAGTGGAATTCTGAAATTTTGAAAATCGCGATCGAACGAAAAATCCCAAAGATCCTGCTTGTCGGTAAATGGGACGATAAGCTCAAAAGCAACAAAAAAGGCGAACAGCAAGCCTTACTGGACTTGATCGGAAAACTCAAAGCGAACCGCTCTGAGGTATCACTGCTAAAGCAGGTCCCGCGTCAAAATTTCGATCCAACCGCCGCTATCGCTCGAGCCATCTATTTCGGGTACGAAATCCCCCGCGGCATTTCTCGCTCTCAACTTGAAAGCACCGAAAAGCCTCTGGACCCTTTTTTTGAATTGGCCGCGATAGCCGGTGTCGAGCTCATTGAACTCAATTCCCAATTTTTCGACGAGAGTGGCTTAAGCTATCTTGGAAACCAAAAGGACTCGTACTACTGGGATGACGATCACTTGTCCCCCATTGGCGTTCGGGAATTACTAGGACCATCACTTGAAAAGTGGCTAGGAAAATAAACGATTCTCTAGGAATCATCATAGCTGAAAACAGTCAAGAGGAGTTTCTGCTCGACGAAGAGGTTGTTGAGGGGAATCCTAGAACACTTGATTTCTCAAGTGTTGCCAACATCGAGTTCGACCAAAGGCTTAGAACTGTCCATTCCCAGAGGAAAAGGCTCGCCAGAACGATTTGCCAAATCGAGTACGTTTGCCTGTGGACCGAACTATCACTTCCAGTCACTCCCCACCTTTGCTTTCGAAACCGCAGTTGCTTTCAGTGCATAGGTGCGGATCCACCTGTGTAGGATTCATTCTGTCAATCCAACCCATTGGAAGCCGTACGCAAACCCGTCCGCTAGTTCTGAAAACGGAAGTAGCTAAGTAGAGCAGATAGCAGTTTGTAAAACTGCAAGACTGAACTCGACATGAACCTACGTAGCTTCAGTTCTCCTGCACTGAGTCTCACGACCCTTTCGCCCATGCGCTCAAGACATAAAAAAAGGGCCCGGTGACTAACCGGACCCTGTAGATCAGCAAACTCTATACCTGTGAAACCAGGAACTAGTTCTTGCGGCGAAGGCGACGAACGGCCGCTCCTGCACCCAACAAACCAAAAATCGCAATCGAAGTCGGCTCTGGAACAATGCTTCCGTATACTTCGATCGAGTCAATCTGAATTCTGGAGTTAGACCCAGTTGCCACAGACCCGCTAATGTACGCAAGGATCTCCACTTGCAACGCAGACTCCATTCCACCCGCTTCGGGGGCACCTACAAGCACAGGGCTGAAGGTCCCTGTATTGAACGACCTGAACGTTCCACTCGGACCGAACGCAATAGTGCCTGTCGCGTCCGTGTAATTAACCACAGGATCTTGAGCAGGATCCCTGACGATCGCAAACAACGTTCGCTGTGAGGGCGTAGCACCACCGGACATCAAAGACCCGTTGGCGCGATAGTTCACCACGACCCGGTCAATTTTCAAATAGTAATCCTGAATTGTCGTCGACAAAGAAACGTTTCCAATCGATGTCCCCGCGGTTGCAGTGCCGGAATTGCTGTTGTGGGTGTAGAACCCACTGGTACCCGCACCGGCAGTTACGTTACCGCCACCGGAAAACGGATCTGCATTAACCCCAGCGAACGTATACGTAGCAGTCTTGTCAGCTGTGAAATCATACTTGGCCAAAAGATACGAATTGAGCAAGGCCGCTTGGCTGCTGCTGACCATCGCTGCCACGCACACCAAAAAGCTAAAAATCCTAACCATGAGCAACACCCCTCTAAATTGAGTAAACCAGTACCATTTCTAAATTTCAATTTTTTCGCAATCCGTCAAACCCATGCATCAGCGGTGAAAGGTGCTCCAAGCACCTCTAAACTCTGCCGTGGATAATCCGTAATCTAGTCGTTTTCGTCATCCCTGTCAAATACGTTTTGTTATTTCCGGAAAAAAAACCAGCATCTCCCCCCCTTTTCTAGGGTGCAAATGCCGAAAACCGCAAAGATTCGTCGGTTTTCTCTCCGATTTTCTTGTTGCGGAAATAATTCAAAATTGTTTTCAAGTATGCGATTTTTCCTTGCGTTGAGGCCAAGGATTAATTTTTTCGTGTCCATGATCGCTACACGGTCGTTTTTGCCATCGATTCGATTCACCTCGATCACCCGACGTCGGGTGATCGCAAGGCCAGCGGCGTTCGAGTCCATTCTCCCTGGAGGATGCATGGGCGCACGAGAAATCGGTCTAGCTTCAACGTGTTTTTTTTGAGACGCTCCGTATCGAACTACTCCGCGTTTCTCTTTTCCGTCTCCGTCACCCCTAGGCCTTTATGATGCATGCCATGATCTTCGAGCCCCAGTTCGCTGGTCATAATCTTGCCTACGTTCGGCATATCATCCAAGCTTTGCTGGGTCTCGGCGTAAAAGTCACCTTGGCGACAAGCAATCAGGCTTCCAAATCACAGGAATTCGAAAGAAACCTCGGAGAATTCAGAAGTTCCTTCGAGCTCCGAACGTACGATCTGTTTTCCGATTCCAGCTCGGGAAAAGGTGTGCGGGTCAATGGCCCTGGAGGCCTCTTCAGCTCCCTGCGGTGCATCCTTGATGGGCTAAAGTCCTGTAAACCAGACCACTTTTACCTACCCTTCGGCAACCCGTTGGCTCATGCCATGGGGCTACCCAATCCAGTTTCGAAATACCTGCGAGATAAGCAAATCGAAGCCGAAATCGTCCTGCTCTTTGGCAAATACGCCTATGCGCACAACGATCTGGCTTCGCGGGCCAAACAAGAAATCGCCCTTCGACTCCTGGCCAACGGACCTTGGGCCCGCATCCACCATATCGTGCCCCACGCGATCGATGTGATGCATTCGCATCGCTCGCGACTCCCGCAGATCGCCCACTTGCTGGCCGACCCGGTCGATCCACCACCTTCTGCGATGAGCAAATCCCAAGCACGATCGATGCTGGGGCTCTGCCAGGACTCAAGCTACGTTTCTCTTCTAGGACTCATCGACCAGCGAAAAGGGGTTGGCGATTTATTGGCGGCCGCTCAACGGCTCGAAGGATCGAAGACAAAAATCCTCTTGGCCGGTAAGAACTCGCAAGAAGCTAGACAACTACTGGCTGGTAAATACCGATCCCTAGTCGAAAGCGGCAAGGTTCTCGTGCGGGACGAGCACCTGAGTCCAACCCAACTCTGGGCCGCTTGCATCGCTTCGGACCTGATCACGACGCCTTACCCAAACCATCGGTACTCAGCAAGTATCCTTATCCGAGCCGCCGCAGTCGGCGTTCCGGTTCTTGCCAATCGCATCGGATGGATGGGGGATGTGACGGAACGCTACGCATTAGGCTGGACCTGCCCAACCCAAAACCCGGTACTCTTCGCCTCCAAAATCCAAGAAGTTCTTGATCGCTCCGAGGTTTACACACCTAGCGCGGCTTCGCGCCAATTCGTCGAATTCCACACACTAGCGAACTTCCAAAGTCAGATCACGGATCATATTTCCAAACGTCTAGCCTTTAGCATCGGCCAAGTGACTCAATCGCATTGCTAGAGCGCTTTGCCGTATCATGGGCCTGTGGCCTCATCGTACCACACATCTTAGGCCGTTTTTCCCCGGGCGTTTCGTGTTTCGGGGCCAAATGCGTCCCAGGCGGTTGCGAAGTCGTGTACGCGTTGGAGCCCCAGCCAGAGTGTCTGTGTGCCTGG